>ERZ1106919.240-NODE-240-length-47100-cov-7.193347_pt1 | contig 47100 bp, 44 predicted proteins | sample MGYA00403654_ERZ1106919 | MGnify/ENA primary metagenome ERZ1106919 (study PRJEB35170, sample SAMEA104062450) | human gut metagenome | biome: human gut; feature: human-associated habitat; material: faeces | place: Denmark | collected 2012-10-08 ... | reverse complement strand
AGCTGCCGGATGCACGATATAGGGCGCTTGATGCACAGTATGCCAAAGAGCAGGACGCACTTGAGATTGAAATTGCGGAGCTGGAAAAGGCTGTTACCGGCTACGAACAAAGCCAGAAATCAGCGGAGAAATTTATAGCCCTGATTGATAAGTACGAGAATTTTGACACGCTGACAAACACCATGCTCAACGAGTTTGTAGAGAAAATCCTTGTCCATGAGCGCGCCCGGAAAGGCAGCCAAGACACCACGCAGGAGGTTGAAATCTACTTCAACTTTGTGGGCCGGTATATCCCGCCCGCCTTGCAGCCGGTTCCCCTGACCCCGGAGGAACAGGAAGAACTGCGGAAGAAGGAGGAACGCAAGGACAGACTTCACCAGAACTACTTACGCCGCAAGGCAAATGGCAAGCAGAAGGAATGGGAAGAACGCTACAATGCCAGGCGCAAGGCCCAAGTTGAGGCGGCAAAGGCCGCGATCCGGGCCGAGGACATGGAAAAAGGCATTTTTACCACCGTCAGCCAGTTACCCAGGCAGGAGCCGCGCAAGGCCACTGTATCGGCCAGCGCCGCAGTTTAACCGTCACAGTGTAAAGGAGGACGAACATGAACGAATTGACTTACACCCGCTGCGGGGATTACTACATCCCCGACCTGAAACTTTCCGAGCAGCCGGAGGCCGCCATCGGCAAGTATGGCCGTATGCGGCAACGCTACCTGAAGGAACACCGGCCCGGTCTTTACAGCAGCTTGATTTTGAATGAAAAGCTGTACCCGCACCTGTTGGAGATTGACCGGGCGGCGCGGGAACAGATGGAGACCATGCTGCCCCGCATGATGGAGGCGGCAGGCGTCACCGAGGAACTGAAAGCCCGTGACCCTATGCGCTGGGTGGGGCTGATGAACACGCTGAAAGCGCAGGCAGAGGAAATTATACAATCTGAACTGATATTTCAATAATAGGGTGAGCGCCAGAGAACAATCTCTGGCGCTCATTTCTACTTTCGTTGTGAGACTTTTCTATACTCCAATGGCAATAAGCCCGTACTCTTCCGAAATAACTCCGCGAATCTACTCGCGCTTGTATATCCAACGCTTTGCGCGACTTGACCAATAGATAAATCTGTTTTCGCTAAAAGGGTTTCTGCCTGACTCATTCGCCGTTGCTGTATGTATTCTGTAATTGTGCATCCGTGATATTCTTTGAAAGCTGTCTGAAGTTTTCTGGCACTCATGCAAGATATACGCACGATCTGTTCTAAAGGAATATCCTGAATACAGTGATCGTTGAGGTACAGTGTTAGGTTTTCTAATTGCTGAACATCCTGAGCGGATAGTTTTTTTCGGACTTCTTTTCTTTGCTGTTGTAAGCGGCTCCATTCTACAATAAGTGAGATAGCTTCGGCCACTTTTCCTTCATAAAACAAGCCCGCAGAAATACCGTTGCCTCTGTATGCCTCTACTTGTTTTAATAGGCGGGACATTTCAGGAAAATCCGCTGTCTGCCCAACGGCTTCAAATGCTTTGAGAGGATTTGCATATTCATCAGGATATTGCTCTTTTAAGTAATCCTCATAATAAGCTGGCATTATTTCAATTCCAACAGTACGGATTGGAATTTTTTTATGTATGAGAACTTTATATGTGGAATAGCCGCCAATAAAACTTTTTACACTCCCGGCTTCTAATCGGCGATAAGGGGATAGTTTCTCACCAGAGATAGAGTCAAACTGCATGATGCTTAAACACTCTGGCCAGTTAAAATCCAGAATAGTGTCCTCATTAAGATAGAAGTCGTGGATTTTGATGTCGAAAAGGTTCTGCCTGTTATAAATCCAGAATGTCCCTGTCCCAATATTGTCATTCAACTGCCAGGTGGTTCCGACTTCGCAATAGTCCAGATTGTTCGGAGCTGGTGTAAAACCCCGCTCCGCGAATTGTGTTACATAGAAATCTTCAATCTTATTTTTCATAACGCATTTCGCTCCTTTGCCACGATTGCGTAAACTTATATCTTGATAACGCAAACATCCTTCCAAGCTATTGTAAGAAGGATGCGAATAGAGTATCTTTGATTTGAGGTTAGCGACATCTAACCTAAATATAACATAAGAAATGGGGAGCGTCAAGGTAACGCTTCTCTGAAAAGGAGGATTTGGATATGTCTGCACAATCGTCGTATCTGAACAAAAAAGGTCTTACGGTCAAGGACCTTGTAACTATTGGTATTTTTACTGCACTATTTTTCGTGTTTGAGCTTATCGGCTCCCTTCCGTTTGCTCCAAACCCTGCGCTTACTTTCTATCAGCCGTTTGGGATTGCCCTGCTCTGCGGACCTGTATATCTTCTGATGGTAGCAAAAGTGCCAAAGCGCGGCGGTATCGTCATTTTGGGCATTATCAATGGAATTGTCTGGTATGTACTCGGGATGCACTGGGCAATGGATTTGGGTTATGTCGTCATGGGTATCGTGGCTGAAATCGTCGCAGGTGTTAAAGGTTATCGAAACATCAAGTGGAATATTGCTTCTTTTTCTCTGTTCTGCCTTGGGCCTGCCGGTGTATTTTTGGCTTATTTCGCCGATCCTGCTGCGTGGGCTGAAACAATGCTGAACAATGGAACTTCGCAGGAATACATTGACATGATGACTGCTTCTGCACCTGCCGGAATGTTGCCGGTTATCCTTTTGGGAACTATCGTACTGGGAATTATCAGCGGCCTGGTAGGAAAGAAATTGCTCAAAAAGCAGTTTGAAAAAGCGGGGATTACCGCATGAGCAATGGGGAAAAACGCGGGGGGCTTTGGATAGACCCCCGCACAAAAATACTGCTGTTGCTCTTATGTGTCCTGTCGGCAACGATGGCTCCATCCCTTCTTTATGAAATGCTTATTGTTGCACTGGTAGCCTGCTTTGGGATTGTTTGTGGGAAAGTGCGCTACTCCATTATCGGTGTTATTGTCTATGGTGGCTTCTATCTGCTGACACAGGCGGTGTTGCAGATGCCGTCCGGCAATGTGCAGGTAATGTTGATTGCGTTCCTGGGGCTGGTTCATAAGGTTTATCCTTGTGGCATTTTGTCCGGCATTATCATTTCAACGACAAAAGTGGGGGAATTTCTCTCTGCCATGAACCGAAGCCATATTTCACAGAAGATTGTAATTCCCATTGCGGTCATGCTGCGCTATGTACCTACAATTCGAGAGGACTGGCATTTTATCAAAGACGCTATGCGGATGCGGGATGTATCACCTAATCTCAAAAATTTTATATTACATCCGGCTATGACAATCGAGTGCATCTATGTTCCGCTGATGATGGCTGCATCCAAAACAGCAGATGAATTGACGGTTGCATCTGTAACAAGAGGAATTGAAAATCCCACACAAAGGACTTCGTATGTAAGGATTGGCTTTGGCATAGCCGACCTCATAGTTGTCCTTGCCTTCCTTGCCATGTTTCTTGTGGGGCAATTCTATGGGGAGGTGTTTTGAATGATTGAACTGAAAAACATAACCTTCTCATACGAGGGACGGGAGCAAGGCGGTTTGCGGAATATTAACCTGACTGTCAAAAATGGGGAATGCATCTTGCTGTGCGGGCGAAGCGGCTGCGGTAAAACAACAATCACTCGACTTGTAAACGGACTCATCCCCCGGTTTTATGCCGGAGAATTAACAGGCCAGGTTTTGATTGATGGCAAAGATATTGCTGATCTGACTATGTATAAAATAGCAGAAAAGGTAGGAAGCGTATTCCAAAACCCGCGCACACAATTTTTCAATACTGACAGTGACAGCGAAATTGCGTTTGGCCTTGAAAATCAAGGAATGCCAACGGAGGAATTGCGCCAAAGAGTAGAAACCACAGCGGCGGATTTAGAAATCCAGTCACTTCGTAACCGTTCCCTACACGCATTGTCTGGCGGCGAAAAGCAGAAAGTTGCGTTCGCCTCAGTTTATGCTATGAACCCGGACATTTACTTGCTGGATGAGCCATCCTCTAATCTGGATGTGGATGCCATACAAGATTTAAGAAAGCATCTGAAACTTGTCAAACAACAGGGAAAGACAATTTTAATCGCTGAACATCGCCTCTATTATTTGATGGATGTTGCGGATCGCATTGTCTACATGGAGCATGGGCAAATCGCCGGGATTTACACGCCAGAGCAATTCAGAGCTATTGAAAAAGACGAGCGGAAGCGCATGGGACTCCGGGCTGTGGATCTCCATGAAGTACATCCGCAATTCACAAGGCCAGGCGCGACAGAGAACAAAATCCTAAAATTGCAGGATGTGGGCTTGTATTATAAGAAACAGGCCATTGTGGAACATATCAACCTTTCAGCAGGAATGGGAGAAGTCATCGGTGTTGTCGGCCATAACGGTGCAGGAAAGACAACTCTTTCCCGTACTCTGTGCGGACTGCATAAAGAAGCCAGTGGACAATTCCTGTGGAATGAAAAACCACAGGACAGGAAAGAAAGGCTGCACCGCTCCTACATGGTCATGCAGGATGTCAACTTTGAATTATTTGCTGATAGTGTAGAAGCGGAATGCTCCTTTGGTATCCGCAATCCAGACAAATCGCTAATTGAAACAACAATGGATAGCCTGGGCTTATTACCCTATCGCACCCATCATCCGAACACACTCAGCGGGGGACAAAAGCAGCGGGTGGCGGTTGCTGTCAGCATGATTTGTGGAAAAGAGCTTTTGGTATTTGATGAACCCACAAGCGGTTTGGATTTCGATAGTATGGAGCAGGTTGCGTTGCTGATCCAAAAGCTCTCTGCTATGGGGAAAGTAATTTTTGTCGTAACCCACGATTATGAATTTGTCTGCCGTACCTGTTCCCGCGTTCTTCATATTGACCACGGAGAGCAGTGCGATGATCTTCCGTTGGTTCCGGATAATGAAGAAAATCTAAAAAAGCTATTTTCTATATAGCCGTTGAATGGATATGAAAGGAGTGAGTTTATGCAGAAGGAGAAAAAGAGCAGTTCAATCAGGCTCTTGCTCCAATGGGCTGGAAAAGAAAAATATTGGATGTATCTGGCGGTCATCTTATCCTTTTTCAGTGGAATTTGTACCATGATCCCTTATTACGGGATTTACAGTCTGATGAGTGCTGTCTATACAGGAACCTGTACCACAGAATTTGTTATTCGGGATGCTGGCATAATCGCTGGCGGTATCGTTATCCGGTTTTTATTGTTTGGTGCATCTGGTGTGGCATCTCACAAAGGGGCCTACCGTGCATTGCTGAAGGTGCGCTGTATGGTAATCGACCACATGGCAAAAGTACCTCTTGGTGCGCTGAATGAACGCAGCACCGGCGAGATTAAAACGGTTCTGAATGAGGACATTGAAAAGCTGGAACTGTTTCTGGCCCACAATGTGCCTGAATTGATCTGTTACCTTATAGGGCCGGTGGTGGTGTTTATTTACCTTCTGACCGTAAATGTACCTTTGGCATTGGTATCGCTGGTGCCTTTGGTATTGGCGTTATTCGTCATGTGCGGGATGTTTATGGGAGCATCCAGCATGATGGGGCGTGCCAATCAATCTGTTGCTAATTTGAACTCCGTAATGGTGGAGTATATCAGCGGTATGAAGCTGATAAAAGCCTATAACATGGGAAGTAAATCATTTCAGAAATTTTCTGCTGCTGTAAAAGAGGAAAATGATGTTTGGAATGAAATGTCTAAACGGATGGGGCCATTTTACGCTTCTTTTATCGTTGTGATTGAGTGCGGGATGCTGTTGCTGGTGCCGCTGGGCGGTATGCTTTTCCTGAATGGTTCCATTACAGCCAGTGTATTCCTGTTGTTTGCTTTTGTCGGTTCCATGTACCTGACGGAGATCCGTCCTTTGCAGGAAATATCCAGCAATATGGCGCAGGTACTCAAGGCGGTTACAAAAACAGAGGAAATTTTAGAGCTGCCGATTTATGAGGGCGGCGGTGATTTTCCCCAGGCACACGACATTGAACTGCGGAATGTGCGGTTTTCTTACGATGGTAAGGTAAATGTTCTGGAACATTGTAATCTAAAAGTCAAAAATGGAGAGCGTATGGCTCTGGTAGGTCGCTCCGGCGCAGGAAAAAGCACCGTGATTGAATTGATTTCCCGTTTTTACGATGTGCAGGAAGGCGAGGTACTGATAGGCGGTAAGAATGTCAAGGAGATCAACTACGAAACACTTTTGCAGAATATAGCGATTGTATTCCAAAAGACCTTTCTTACCCGTGACAGCGTGTTTGAAAATATCCGTATGGGCAGCAATGCCACTCTGGAAGAAGTGCGGGCTGCCGCAAAAGAAGCTCAGATTGATGATTTTATCATGTCTTTGCCGGACGGTTACGATACGAAGGTGGGGAGTTTCGGTTCCCGCTTCTCCGGCGGCGAAAAGCAGCGGATTGCAATAGCGCGTGCTATCCTGAAAAATGCGCCTATTCTGATTTTAGACGAGGCTACAAGTGCCGCAGACCCCGAAAATCAGGTGGAGATTGATAAGGCTATTGAAAACCTGTGCAAAGGCAAGACGGTAATCGTTGTCGCTCACCGGCTGGGGGCCTTGAAAATGTGTAATCGAGTGGCCGTTGTCGAAAATCACTCGATTACGAGTGTAGGAACGCATGATGAAGTCCGGCAGGATAATGCTTATTACAACCAGGCTTGGACAGATTATGAAACGGCCCGCAATATTACTTATCAGTTGGAGGGAGGTGCAGATCATGCGTGAAAATCCATTAAAGAAAAATAGCCGGTTTTATCTTGGCATGGTTCTAAATGTTGCGGAAGGTATGCTGTCCGGTTTTAACTTTCTGCTCCTTTATGAAGCGATGAAGATGCTGTGGAATGGTACAATCAACTCGCCCTCGCTGCTCCGGCTTTCCCTGTTTTTAGGAGGCGTTTTCATTCTGCGTATTGTGATTTACAGCATTGGCTATACACAAAGTCAGATCGGAGGTGCAGCGGTCAGCAACCGTACCCGGCTATTCCTGGGAGATAAAATAAAGCGCATACCTCTGTCCAGGTTTACGCAAGGCCAGACTGGACAATACATCAACATCGTTACCAGCGATGTCAATAACTATGAAAAAATCCTTACTCATACAGTTGGGGATATTTTGAAACATATTACCTTCTGCACGATGATGGTTATTTTTGTAGGCTGTATCTGGCTGCCGGGAGGCATCATCCTTGCCTGCGTCGAATTGGTTTTAATTCCATTCCTCTGGCTCTCTTTCCGGGTTGTCCGCAAGTATGGTACAGAGAAAAACGCTGTCAGCGCCGAAACAGTCAGTAGCATTGTGGAATATGCCACGGGTATTCAGACCTTTCGGGCCTATGGTATTGGCGGGACAAAAAATGAGACGGTAACATCTACTCTACAACATTTCAGTGATGTGAGCTACAACTACGAGAAACATGGTATTCCGACAAATGCAATACAATGTATTTTTTTGTGGATCGGACTACCTGTAATGATATGGGCGGCTTCTATCCCTATGCTGTCCGGGAAACTGGACCCGATTTCCTATTTGTTGATTTGTATGCTACCCATGCTGCTTGCAAAACTTTCGGACTCCATCTCCCGTGGCCTGATGAGCTACAAAAACTTGAAAATCTCCAAAGATAAAGTTGTAGATATTATTGAAGAACCAGAGGAAACCGGCAGTATGGAGCCGCTTCATACTGCCACACATGAAATTACCTTTGACAATGTGGACTTCTCGTATGTACCTGGAGAGCCGGTGCTGAAACACGCCACCTTTACGGTGCCAGACCAGAAGCTCACGGCCATTGTCGGGGACTCCGGTTCCGGAAAATCTACCATTCTGAACCTGATTGCAAAATACTATGAGGCGGATGGGGGAACTATTTCAATCGGCGGCAAACCAATCAACCATGTGGCCGCAGAGCGTGTACTGAAACAAATCTCTATGGTAGATCAGGATGTATTTCTCTTTGATGATACCATTCGTGAGAACATCCGGCACGCCCGCCCCAATGCCACGGACGAGGAAATCGAGGCTGCCTGCCGTGAGGCCAACTGTGACGGCTTCATCCGCAAGATGGAAAAGGGCTACGATACGCCGACCGGCGAGAACGGAACCCTTCTCTCTGGCGGTGAGCGTCAGCGAATTTCAATCGCCCGCGCTATCCTGAAAAACAGCCCAATTCTGCTTTTGGATGAGGCAACAGCGTCCCTTGACATCGAGAACGAGCTGGCAGTAAAGCAAGCCATCGCCAATCTGCTGAAAGAGAACAAGACTGTGGTAATGATTGCTCATACCCTTTCTATCGTCAAAAATGCAGATCAAATTCTTGTGGTATCTGACGGAAAGATTGTTGAAGCCGGTACTCACGATGAATTGCTGGCTAAAGGCGGAAAGTATGCGGCCATGTGGAACGCCGAACAAAAATTATCTGCATAAGGGAGGTCTTAATGAAACTTCATGCGTCCGGGGAGGACTACCTGGAAACCATCCTTGTTCTCCAAAAGAAACGCGGTATGGTGCGCTCCGTAGATGTGGCCCGGCACATGGAGGTGTCAAAGCCCAGCGTGTGCCATGCAGTGGCTACCTTGCGGGACGGCGGCTTTCTTATGATGGACGAAGATCACTTTCTCCATCTGACCGATGTGGGCCGCGAGGTTGCCGAAAAAATCTATGAACGCCATTGTTTCTTTACCGAGCAGCTTATCGCCGCAGGCGTTGACCCCAGGACTGCGGAGGCCGACGCCTGCCGGATTGAACACATTATCAGCGATGAGAGCTTTTCACGGCTGAAAGAGGCAGCCGCACAAGAGCAAGAATAAACCGAATAAGACAAGCTATCCTGCCCCGCTAAACGGGGAAAGAAAAAAACCGTTGCGGGGCAGGTGGCTTTGTGCGCGCAATTTACATTTTCACCCCGGCGGCGGTTTTGAAATACATTTCAAGGCCGCCGTTCTCCATGCCCTTATGAGGATGACGACCCTGTGCTGAATGATACGGCGGCTTTAGGAGGGAGCCGCCATGAAGCACACTGACCGCCGACAAATTCAGACGATGTTTGCACTATCGTCAAAAAAATCCCGGCCACCGAACAGGCCCCGTCTGGCAGCCAGTGCGAAAATTGTCACAATGTAACTGAATACCGTATTTTTTGCGCTCGAATAGCTTCATGCTGTCCGGGCATTTTTTCATACCTATGGGGCCGGAACATCGGGCCAACATGGCCCGAACCCTGTCCCCGGTGTCGTTCCCCGCCGCCCCGCTTAGAAATTTGGGGATGGATAAGTACAAATGATAGAGAGTCATTTGCACTTTTTTAGGACTGTTTTTGGCAGGCGCACTCCATGCACCGGTTCACTATCGTTAATAGGGTGGCGTGTTCATCGTTAATGGGGTATCCGGTTCATCGTTACATTGTATCAATTTCGGTGCGGCAACGGAGCCGTCTATGGGTGTGGGCAATTTCTTTGGTATGCTGCCGGAGAAAATGCGAAACAGCCGTCTGTACGGCGTGGAGCTGGACCCTGTTTCCGGGCGCATCGCAAAGCAGCTCTATCCCAAGGCGGACATCACAGTAGGCGGCTTTGAGACCACTGACCGCCGGGACTTCTTTGACCTTGCCATCGGCAATGTGCCTTTCGGTCAGTATCAGGTCAACGACAAAACTTACAGCAAGTTAAACTTTAGTATTCACAACTACTTTTTCGCCAAAGCACTGGATCAGGTGCGTCCCGGCGGTGTGGTAGCTTTTGTGACTTCCCGCTATACCATGGACGCCAAGGATTCCACCGTGCGCCGTTATCTTGCCCAGCGTGCCGAGCTGCTGGGAGCGATCCGTCTGCCTAATGACGCGTTCAAAAAGAATGCCGGTGCCGAGGTTGTATCGGACATCATCTTTCTCCAAAAGCGGGACCGTCCGCTGGACATTGCACCAGAGTGGACGCAGACCGGACAAACGGAGGATGGGTTTGCCATCAACCGGTATTTTATCGACCACCCGGAAATGGTGCTGGGCAGACAGGAGCCGGTAAGCACCGCTCATGGTATGGATTACACCGTGAACCCTATCGAGGGACTGGAGCTTTCCGACCAGCTGCATGATGCTGTGAAGTACATTCATGGCACTTATCAGGAGGCAGAGCTGCCGGAGCTGGGCGAAGGCGAAGCTATTGACACCTCCATTCCTGCCGACCCCAATGTGAAGAACTATTCCTATGCCATTGTAGACGGGCAGGTGTACTACCGGGAAAACAGCCGTATGGTGCGCCCTGACCTCAACGCCACCGCCGAAGCCCGCGTGAAAGGTCTTGTGGGACTGCGTGATTGTGTGCAGGAACTGATCGACCTTCAGATGGATGCAGCGGTTCCGGACAGCACCATTCGGGAGAAGCAGGCGGAACTGAACAGCCTCTATGACAGCTTTTCTGCCAAATACGGTCTCATCAATGACCGTGCAAACCGTCTGGCCTATGCAGACGATTCTTCCTATTACCTGCTCTGTGCGCTGGAAGTCATCGACGAGGACGGAAAGCTGGAACGCAAGGCAGATATGTTCACCAAGCGGACCATCAAGCCCCATCAGGCGGTGGCTGTGGTGGATACGGCAAGTGAAGCACTGGCGGTGTCCATCTCGGAAAAAGCCTGCGTGGATATGGACTATATGAGCCAGCTTACCGGAAAAACAAAAGAAGAACTGGCCGGAGAGCTGCAAGGCGTAATCTTCCGTGTACCGGGACAGCTGGAGAAAGACGGCACACCCCATTATGTGACTGCTGATGAATACCTCTCCGGCAATGTACGCCGCAAACTGCGTCAGGCGCAGCGGGCCGCACAGCAGGACCCGGTTTATGCAGTCAATGTGGAAGCTCTTACCGCCGCCCAGCCCAAAGACCTGGATGCGTCGGAAATTGAGGTGCGTCTGGGCGCTACCTGGATTGACAAGGAGTACATCCAGCAGTTTATGTACGAGACCTTCAACACCCCGTTTTATCTCCAGCGCAGTATCGAGGTCAACTATTCGTCCTTTACCGCTGAATGGCAGATCAAGGGGAAATCTTCTGTATCCTACAACGATGTGGCAGCTTATACCACCTATGGGACCAGTCGTGCCAATGCCTACAAGATTTTAGAGGACAGCCTGAACCTGCGGGATGTCCGCATCTATGACACCATAGAGGACGCAGACGGAAAAGAGCGCCGCGTACTGAACGCCAAGGAGACCACCCTGGCGGCTCAAAAACAGCAGGCGATCCGGGAAGCCTTTAGGGACTGGATCTGGAGAGACCCGGAGCGCCGCCAGACTTTGGTGCGCCAGTATAACGAAGAAATGAACTCTACCCGTCCCCGCGAGTATGATGGCAGCCATATCACTTTTGGTGGCATGAACCCGGCCATTACCCTGCGGGAACACCAGAAAAGTGCCATCGCCCATGTGCTGTATGGCGGAAATACCCTGTTGGCACACGAAGTAGGCGCGGGCAAAACCTTTGAGATGGTGGCCGCTGCGATGGAAGCCAAACGCCTGGGCTTGTGCCAGAAATCTCTCTTTGTGGTTCCAAACCATCTGACCGAGCAGTGGGCGTCGGAGTTTCTGCGTCTCTATCCTTCCGCCAATATCTTAGTCACCACAAAAAAGGACTTTGAGACCCATAACCGAAAGAAGTTCTGCGCTCGTATTGCGACGGGTGATTATGATGCCATTATCATGGGACACAGCCAGTTTGAGCGTATCCCCATCAGCCGGGAGCGTCAGGAACGGCTTCTCTATGAACAGATCGACGAGATCACTGAGGGGATTGCAGAGGTACAGGCCAGTGGCGGCGAGCGTTTTACCGTCAAGCAGCTGGAGCGTACCAGAAAGTCTCTGGAAGCCAGACTGGAAAAGCTGCAAGCCGAGGGGCGAAAAGACGATGTGGTAACCTTCGAGCAGCTGGGTGTGGACCGTTTGTTTGTGGACGAGGCCCACAACTATAAAAACCTGTTTCTATACACAAAAATGCGGAATGTGGCTGGTCTTTCCACATCGGACGCGCAGAAATCCTCCGATATGTTTGCCAAGTGCCGCTATATGGATGAGATCACCGGAAACCGTGGCGTGATTTTTGCCACCGGCACCCCGGTCAGCAACTCCATGACCGAGCTTTACACCATGCAGCGGTATCTCCAGTATGACCGCTTGCAGGAACTGAGTATGACCCACTTTGACTGCTGGGCGTCGCGCTTTGGTGAAACGACGACGGCGCTGGAGCTGGCACCGGAAGGCACCGGCTACCGGGCGCGCACCCGCTTCTCCAAGTTTTTCAATCTCCCGGAGCTGATGAACCTGTTCAAAGAGGTGGCGGACATTAAAACCGCCGATCAGCTTCATCTGCCCACCCCGGAGGTAGAATACCACAACATCGTGGCCCAGCCCACCGAGCAGCAGCAGGAAATGGTGAAGTCGCTCTCCGAGCGCGCTTCCCTGGTACACAGCGGCACGGTGGACCCCTCCCAGGACAATATGCTCAAGATCACCAGCGATGGCCGCAAGCTGGGCCTGGACCAGCGCATTATCAATCAGGCGCTGCCGGACGAACCTGGCACCAAGGTCAACCAATGTGTCGCAAACATCATGCAGATCTGGCGGGACGGCGAGGCTGACAAGCTGACCCAGCTGGTGTTCTGCGATATTTCCACGCCCCAGGCGGCCCCTTCCAAAAAGGCAGCCAAGGCGCTGGACAACCCCACGCTCCATGCGCTGGAACAGGCTGTGCCGCTGGAAGAGCCGGAGCCGGTCTTTACCATCTACGAGGACATCCGGCAAAAGCTCATCGCCCAGGGGATGCCCGCCGATCAGATCGCCTTTATCCATGAGGCCAACACCGAAGTGAGGAAAAAGGAGCTGTTCGCTAAGGTCCGCACCGGCCAGGTGCGCGTCTTGCTGGGCAGCACCGCCAAGATGGGCGCTGGCACCAATGTGCAGGACCGGCTTGTGGCGCTCCATGACCTGGACTGCCCGTGGCGGCCGGGAGACCTTGCACAGCGCAAGGGCCGTATCGAGCGCCAGGGCAACCAAAATCCCCTGGTCCATGTGTACCGCTATGTGACTGAGGGAACCTTTGACGCCTATTTGTGGCAGACGGTGGAGAACAAACAGAAATTCATCAGCCAGATTATGACTTCCAAATCGCCGGTGAGAAGCTGCGACGATGTGGACGAAACGGCATTATCCTTTGCCGAGATCAAGGCCCTGTGCGCCGGAGACCCCCGTATCAAGGAGCGCATGGACCTGGATGTGGAGGTCTCCAAGCTGAAGCTGATGAAAGCTGACCACCAGAGCAAGCAGTATCGTCTGGAGGACCAGCTGCTGAAATACTTCCCGGAGGAAATTGAAAAGCACAAGGGCTTTATCCAGGGGTTTGAGGCAGACCTGGAGACCCTGGCCGCCCATCCTCACCCGGAGGATGGCTTTGCCGGTATGGAAATCCGGGGCGATGTGCTGACCGACAAAGAAAACGCCGGTGCAGCTCTGCTGGACGCCTGTAAGGAGGTCAAAGGCTCGGAGCCTGTGCAGATCGGCAGCTACCGGGGCTTCACTATGTCCGTGGAGTTTTCAGCCTGGAAACAGGAATATACGCTCCTGCTGAAAGGCCAGATGACCCACCGGGCAAGCCTCGGCACAGACCCACGCGGCAACCTGACCCGCATTGACAATGCGCTCTCTCAAATGCCCCAGCGCCTGGAGGCGACCAAGGCCCAACTGGACAATCTGTACCAGCAGCAGGCCGCCGCCAAGGAGGAAGTGGGCAAGCCTTTCTCTTATGAGGATGATCTGCGGGTAAAGTCCGCCCGTCTGGTGGAGCTGGACACGCTTCTGAATCTGGACGGCAAGGGCCGCTCTCAGCTGGAGTCCGTGATCGCCAAGAGCGCACGGCCCTCGGTGCTGGACAGCTTGAAGCGTCCGGTGCCGCCCCGCAGCCCCGAAAAGAAACCGAAACAGCATGAGGAGGTGCGATAACATGAATACCAACGATCTGAATACGGCCCTCTATGAGAAGATGGCCGCTGAACAGGACAAATACCGGGACTGGCTGAAAAGCCAGCCCCCGGCAGAGGTCCTGAACCACGCCTACGAATACACCGTCCGGGAGGACATCGTGATGGCGATGGAGGAACTGGAGCTGACCGCTGCCCAGGCCCAGGCGCTGCTGGATTCGCCCACGCCGCTGGCCGATGTGTACCGTTACTTTGAGAAGTTGGAGACCGGCTACATGGATGTGGTCCGGGACAGCATTGAGAACCGGGCCGATGATGCTTGCAAGGCCCAGGCGGAGCTGCGGAAAGCCGCCATTTACCCTCACTCCGCTGCCTATGCGAAAGAGCATGGGGAGCTGGAGCAGTACCGGGCCTCCAACAACGCCAATCTCCAATGCAAGGAGGCCATTGAAGCTGCGGTGCGGGAACACTTCAACGGGATGTATCTCAGTCACGATGCCGCCAAGGGCGTGATCGAGACCTACGGCATGGACCGGGTCATGCTGGTCCTTGCCAACACCGTCCAGCTCCAGGACTGGGATGGGCGCTACTCGCCCCGCAACAAGGAATGGGCAAAGACCATCCCCAACTACAACTCCGATACCGTCCGGTGTGGGTATGCCCTGAACAGCCACCCCGCTGTTTTGAACGGGTTTATTGATCTGGTGCGCGAGGAACATCTGCGCCGCCAGCCCTTGACGGCAGAGGACATCCAGGCAGAGGCAGAACGGATTTTGCGGGAGCTGCGCGCACCGGATATGCCGAACAGCCCCCACGGGACCCATTACATGGCCCGCATTTCCCCGGAGTTTCTGAATCGTGCCGGGAGCAAAGACCATGACCGGCTGATGAATCTCCTGCCGTTTCGCAGTCTTTCGTTTACCGGTATGAAGGGACTTCCTGGAACCTATGCCACCATCCTGGCCAACGAGGACCGCTCCAAGGAGCTGCGCCAGCCCCGGCCTTCTGTCCGGGAGCATTTGAAGCAGGAACCGAAACAGGCAGCCCCCAAAGCTCCGGGCCATAAGAAACGGGAGCCGGAACGGTGAGCACCCCAAAGCGCAAACGGGAGGTCCAGGTGAATTTTCGGGTCTCCCCGGAGGAGCTGGCGCTGATCGAGCAGAAAATGTCCCAACTTGGGACGAAGAACCGAGAAGCCTATCTGCGGAAGATGGCCCTGGACGGTTATGTGGTGCAGCTGGACTTGCCGGAGCTGAAGGAGCTGGTGTCTCTGCTGCGCCGGAGCAGCAACAACCTGAACCAGCTCACCCGCCGAGTGCATGAGACCGGACGGGTCTACGACGCTGACCTGGAAGATATAGCCCAGCGGCAGGAGCAGCTATGGGAGGGCGTGAAGGAAATCCTGACCCAGCTCTCCAATCTATCGTGACAGGGGTATATATCCCATCTGCGGAGGGAGGAACGGCGTTCTTTTCGCCGCGCCCCCCTCCGCTTTTTCTTTTTGTCTGTATCCTTGCCTTTTGACGGGGCTTGCCGGATAATAAAGGCAGATAGCAAAGTGTTCTCACATCTCACAAAGGAGTTGAGATACCAATGTTGACCTTTGAAAAGGTTTTAGAGATTTTCGAGGACTATCTGGCGCAGGATATGGAGCTGGAAGTCTACAAGAGCCGGTACGGATATGTCTGTGTGTCCTTCAACGGCTCGCCCCCGGACCCGCCCTATTGCGAGGGTGATGTGTGCCGGACCCCGGAGGAACTATTTGACCATCTGCTGGTCGAGTACGAATCCTTTGCCTCCATTCAGCTGACAAAGGGACGCCGGGAAGAAAACGAGGCCGACGAGGAACAGGTCCGCCGTCTGTGCCAGAAGTATTTGGATCGTCGAGAGGAGGCCATGAAATGACCGCATTGAAGCTGATTTTGAAGATTGTGATTGCGCCGGTGATCCTGCTGCTCACCCTGGCCATCTGGATTTGCGTGGGGCTGGTCTATGTGTCCGGCTTGGTGCTGGGGCTGCTCAGTACGATGATTGCCCTGCTGGGCGTGGCCGTCCTGGTGACATACTCCCCGCAGAACGGCCTTATCCTGCTGGTGATCGCGTTTCTCATAAGCCCCTTTGGGCTGCCGAAGCTGGCCTTTTGGCTGCTGGGCAAAGTCCAGGATTTGAAATATGCAATTCAGGATTTGGTTTACGGCTAAAAAGACACCCTCTCCCATTGGCGGAGAGGGTGTTCAGCTTATGATAAGACCTCCGGCGAAGCTCGTCGGAGGTCTTATGGTTCCAGATTATCTTCCTTGAAAAGTGGCGAAGCAAAAAAGGTGTCTATTCCAATTCCCAGCCCCTGGCACATCTCATGGATGATTCGCAGCTTTACAGAATCGTAAGAACAGTTGATGATATTGCCAATGGTGGACTTGGGAACGCCGCTTTTCATATACAGCTGATACTGCGTCATCTTCCGCTCCTCCAGCAATTCTGAAAGGCGTCTGCTGACCGCCTGATTTAGCTTCAATCGCACTCACCGTCCCTGTCCCTGTACTAAAGTTATTATATGGGCAGGCGTGTAAAAATTAGTCCCTGTACCTGTACCAATAGCGTTATTTGCGCTATGATGGAATCAGGGGTGTTTTTATGACAGTGACCTTTTGCGGTCATGCACAGATTTCGCAGAGCGAGAAAATTGAGAACTGGTTATGTGATGTTACGCAGAAACTGATTGAGCAAGGCGCGACTACCTTTTACCTGGGTGGCTATGGAGCTTTTGACAACTTGGCAGCGTCTGTTCTGAGATCACAGAAAAAGCGGTATCCACAGATTGAGCTGATTCTTGTCTTGGCCTATCTTAACACCGGGAGAGACACTTCCGGTTACGATAGCACGGTGTACCCACCGCTGGAGACTGTACCGCGCCGTTTTGCAATTTCGCATAGGAACCGCTGGATGGTAGAGTCCGCCGATGTGTTGGTGGCCTATGTTCTCCATGATTGGGGTGGAGCTGCCACTACGCTGCGGTGCGCCAAACAGAAAAAGAAACAGATTATTTCATACCGTGACGAGATGGGCAGCTGAGGCTGCCCATTTTTTGAAGGGAGGGAAACTTCATGGCAACCACACGCATCATGCCGCTGCATATCGGCAAGGGCCGGACCGAGAGCCGTGCCATCAGCGCGATTATTGACTATGTGGCAAATCCGCAAAAGACAGACCACGGCAGGCTCATCACCGGCTACGAGTGCGACAGCCGTGTAGCCGACGCCGAGTTCATGCTGGCAAAGCGCCAGTATATCGCTGCTACCGGACGAGTCCGAGGCGCGGACGATGTGATCGCCTACCATGTCCGCCAGTCCTTCTGCCCTGGGGAGATCACCCCGGAGGAAGCCAACCGGCTGGGCGTGGAGTTTGCCAAGCGGTTCACCAAGGGCAAACACGCCTTCATCGTCTGCACCCACATCGACAAGGCCCATGTCCATAATCATATCATTTGGAGTTCGGTCAATCTGGACTGTGACCGGAAGTTCCGCAACTTTTGGGGCAGCACGAAAGCCGTCCGTCGATTGAGCGACACCATCTGCATTGAGAACGGACTGTCCATTGTCGAGAACCCAAAGCCCCACGGCAAAAGTTACGACCAATGGCTGGGCGATCAGGCGAAGCCCTCCCATCGGGAATTGCTTCGTGCTGCCATAGATAACGCCCTGGCACAAAAGCCTGCTGACCTGGACGAGCTGCTGAAGCTGCTCCGGGAATCCGGCTGCGAAGTATCCAAGCGCGGCAAATCCTACCGTTTGAAGCTCCCCGGCTGGGGCAAAGTGTCCCGCCTGGACAGTTTGGGCGACGGCTACACCCTGGAGGACCTGCTGGCTGTCCTCGCCGGACAAAAGGAGCATACGCCCCGTCGGAAGCCGGTCAAGCAAGCAGATCCGCCGAAGGTCAATCTGCTGGTTGACATCCAGGCAAAGCTCCAGGCCGGAAAAGGTGCCGGATATGCGAGATGGGCCAAGGTCTTTAATCTGAAACAGATGGCACAGACCGTAAACTATCTCACGGAGCATAACCTGTTGGAGTATGCGGTTCTGGAGGAAAAGGCTGCGGCAGCTACGGCCCACCATAATGAGCTATCTGCCAAAATTAAAGTAGCGGAAAAACGTATGGCAGAGATCGCCGTGCTGCGGACACATATCATCAACTATGCCAAAACTCGTGACACCTATGTGGCCTACCGGAAGGCCGGTTACTCCAAGAAATTCCGAGAGGAACATGAGGAGGAAATCCTGCTCCATCAGGCTGCTAAAAATGCCTTTGATGATATGGGGGTCAAGAAGCTCCCCAAAGTTAAGGAGCTGCAAGCTGAGTACGCCCGGCTCCTGGATGAAAAGAAAAAGACCTATGCCGAGTACCGGCGCTCCCGTGAGGAAATGCGGGAGCTGCTGGCGGCAAAAGCAAATGTAGATCGGCTCATGGGGATGGAGGAAGAAAAACAGAATGATAAAGGTAAAGAGCAGAACCGATAAAACACACTCTTTGATGTCTTAATTGAATGAATAACATTCATTGACATTTCAAAAAATAGTGTTATACTGATAGATGGAAAGGAGGTCAATGCCATGAATACTGCAAAAGAAAACTCAAAGGCAGCCTTTAACCAACAAGCTGCTACTTATGACAAAGATATTAAGGGCCAGCACGCCCGATCCCTTTATCCTGTCCTGTTGGAAAAGCTGTCGCACATTCCATTCCAATCTGCCCTTGATTTAGGATGCGGAACTGGCGAGATGTTGAAACTTATTTTGCAAGAAGATGTTGGCAAAGAATTATACGGAATTGACTTATCAGAAAAAATGCTTCATGTTGCAAAGTCGAAGCTACCGGAGCAAGTGAAACTGTTGTTGGGAGATAGTGAGGCACTCCCTTTCCCGGACAATACCTTTGATGTCGTGTATTGCAATGATTCGTTTCATCATTATCCAGCTCCGATGAATGTCCTAAGAGAAGTACACCGGGTATTGAAACCAGGCGGCACGTTCCTAATGGGCGATTGTTGGCAGCCACTTGTAGGGCGCATCATTATGAATTTCTATATGCGTCACAGCAAAGAGGGGGATGTTAAGATTTACTCCGAAGCAGAAATTGTTTCTATGCTTTCAAAATATTTTCGCAATGTATCGTGGGAGCAGATTGGAAATACTGCGTGTATTGCTATGGGCGAAAAATGATTGATATTCACTCATTGATTTTTTCGTGTGGGGGTGATATGATAAAAGAAAGGAGGCTCAAAACTATGCGAATTACAAAAGAGCCGGAAGTACGCAAGCAGGAAATTTTAGACACTGCCCTCAAATTGTTTGGGGAAAACGGTTATGAAAAAACCTCAATTACAGATATAGCAAAAGCCATCGGTGTAGCACAAGGTTTGTGCTATCGCTATTTTCCGTCCAAAGAGGCTTTATTTGACAGCGCGATTGAACAATATGCCGATGTGCTGGTAGAGCAATTTGCAGATGCCGAAACAGACGACCGCAAAACCTTACGTCAGATTATTGAAGAAATGCCTGCCACTATGGAAAAGCAGGATACAAAATATTATTCTGTTTTTCACGGCACAGAGAACAGAAAATTTCACGATCAGCTCTCCCTCAAAGTATGCGTAAAGTTGGTGCCTCTTGTAGAAAAACTGCTGCAACGTGCCAAACAAAAAGGTGAAATTCAGTTTGATGATTTACAGGCTGCCGCGACATTTTGCGTATATGGTCAGCTTGGGATTCTGCTGGCGGACGATCTGACACAAGAAGATAAGTCAAAAAGGATTCGTGAATTTCTCATATTTGCACTTCACCTTTGAGATGATCCCCCGTTTTGGGACGGGGGATTTTCAAAAAGCAGAAAATGAATAACTTTCATTCAGCCAAGCGCGCCGCAAGCAGCGGTGTTTATTTTGGGCTTTGATATGAATGTTGTTCATTCATTATCTATGGAAAGGATAGACTATTTATGCCAACGAAAATTGATTTTATAGGTGGTAACACAAAGCGTTGCCTTATGGCAATGGCGCTGCCGATGATTGCCGCCATGTTCCTTAATATGATGTATAACCTTGTAGATAGTCTGTGGATCGGAAATCTGCTCGGTGAAACGGCCTATGCCGCTTTAACAAATTCTACCCCTATTATTTTAATTTTGACTTCTGTTGCAATGGGAGCAACAAACGGTGTGTCTATTTTGATCTCCCAAGCCATTGGTGCAAAGGATAAGAAAAAGACCGAAAGTTTGATAGCCACATCGTTCTGCGTAGCAGTGACATTTTCCCTGCTTGTCACCATTTTGCTTGAAATTTTTCTTCCGGGAATTTTGAAAGCCTTGAACACTCCTGCCGAAACTTATGATATGGCATACAGCTATTTGGCAATTTATATCCTTGGGTATCTGGCAGTTTACCTCTACCTGTATTTCACTGCGGTTTTGCGTAGCTTTGGTAATTCCATGTTTCAGGCTGTTGCAATGCTGGTATCAACCATTTTGAACGCAATTCTTGATCCCATTTTTATTCATTTCATCGGGTTTCATGGTGCCGCGATTGCAACATTGCTTTCACAGATGATTTGCCTTCTGTTTATGCTGATCTATCTGAAAAAGAAAAAGTTATTTACATTCAAAATCTCTGCTTTTAATTGTAATGATGTTCTGCTGCTGATTCAAAAAGCAATTCCCTCTGTAATTCAGCAAAGCATTCCAGCAATCAGCACAACTTCCCTTACAGCACTCGTCAGTACATATAGTGTAACGGCAATCGCAGCTTATGGGGTAACGGGAAAACTGGAAACCATCCTGTTCTATCCGGCCATGGCTCTGAACATGGTTTTAACCACCATCATCGGCCAATGCGCCGGTGGAGCGCGATATGATCGGGCGAAAGACTATTTGAAATGCGCTTTGGGATATGGGTGTGGCCTGCTTGTGATCCTCTCTGTTCTAGTGGTTGGATTTTCCAAACAGCTTTCCGGTCTGTTCGTCAGAAGCAGCGATGTTGCGGTTATTGTCGGTACATATTTTCTGATTGTCAGCATCGGCTATGTTCTTAACACAGTCACAAACTGCTATTTGGGTGCGCTTAACGGCATGGGAAAGCCGTCAAAAAGTATGTTCTTGATGATTTTCTATTACATTGTGGTTCGGATACCTTTGGCCTATTTGCTATCTTATTTGGGCTTTGGTCTAAACGGGATTTGGGTTGCGGTACTGGTTAGTCATATAGTAGCCAGTCTTGTAGCTGCTGTGACAGGGACAGTTTTTATAAGAAAAAAAGGAAGCATTAACGCGTAACGACTTCTTTCAGACACAATATGTTGAGATAGCTGCCGGACGACGGCAAAGAAAAAAAGCCGTCGTCCAGCAGCCCTTTTGACGCGCCCATACGAGCAACGGCGGCTTTGAGTAATCAAGGTCGCCGCTTCTCTTTGCCCGGCGCAGGATTGGCGGCCCACGGAGGGAGCCGCCATGAGAATAGCAATATGTAGTTCATCAAAAAAAGCCTTGCTCATGCCCCGACTTCTTACGCACCAGCATCGGCATTATCCTGCTGGTTGATCGGCAATCAGAAGGTATGGAATAAGTATGACGCCAGTTTCCCGCTTTGGGATGCTGGCGTTTTTGCTTGTCCTTTTTTGTGGAATGGACCCGTATTATGCCGGTGTCGTTCTCCGCCCCATTTCGGCTCACTCGCCAACTGGACCTGTGAACCGAAATGGAGGTACATAATGCAGAAAATCAATCTTCGGGAGCTGTATCCCGATATTTATAAAACAGATACTTTTTTGGAAGTGACCGATGAAGTTCAGGCGGTGTTCCTGGCCGACAAACGAGCGGAAGCACGCTACCTGCGCCAGATGTATAACTACAAAGCTCACTACTCCCTGGACTGCGACAATGGCATTGAGAAGGCCATTATGCAGCACCCACCGACCCCGGAAGAAATCCTGGAGGACAGACAGCTGCGCGATCAGCTCTATGCTGCGGTGATGGAGCTGCCGGACAAGCAGGCCAAGTGGATTTATGCCCGGTTCTATCTGGGCATGACTGTCAAGGAAATTGCCAAAGTTGAAGGTGTTGATCTCAGCTGGGTATATAAGAGCATCAAGCGCGGTTTGATACATCTGGCCAAGAGCCTTTCTGAAAGAAACTCTTAGCTTAAATAGGCTGATTCTGCTAACATCAATCAGCCAATAATTTGCAGGATGCGGTCCCGTTTTACGGGCCGCATTCTGCTTCTACTTTGCGTGATTTCATAATCCGCATAAATAGAAAAAGACCACGGTCAGCGGTGAGCTGAGCATGGCCAGAAGCGTCCATCGGACGCGCAGCCGCAGAATGAAATTCTGCGTTCATGGGGGCTTGGGGGACCCCCTCAACAAGCAGCGCCGGAAGCCGAATGGCTATCCAGGGGCATTGCTTGCCTCTTTCCCGCAGGAATAAAATAAGCCAGTGACGAAACCTTCAGATTTCGCTCACTGGCCTACTTTGTTTCAAGTTTCTTGGAAAGTTCCTTTAGTTCCTCGGTAAATCCCCGCGTATGTTGTAACAAGGTTTCTCGCATCTCCGGCGGACACTTCATATACAGCAGCTTCATCTCATTCTGTCCTGCTTCGTCCGGCGAGAGGTCTGAGAAAATAAGTGAGTCCAGTGAAAGATGGACCACCTTTGCCAATGCTTTCAAAATCACATAGGAAGGATTTCTCTTGGCCTTCTCAATATCGGCAATCTGTTTGGTAGAAACATGGGATTCATCTGCCAACTGTTCCTGCGTCAGATTTTTTTCTTTTCTTGCTGCGCGGAGTGCCTCCCCCAAAGCAGTCAAATCATCAATCGGCATTATCGTTCACCCCAATAATATTGTATCGTTCCGGTTTGATTTGAGGAATAACCTTATCGTTCCGGTTTACAGGTAGGATTATACCGATTTTCTCCCTTGAGGCATGGTCGCAGACTTGTATTCTTCGAGCACTAGAAATATAATAGAATAGATTGCTGGAGGTGTGAAGATGGATTACATGATGCTCAAAGAGGCGAGTGAAAAATGGAAAATTTCAGTTCGACAGGTAAATTACTATTGTACCGATGGCCGCATTCCCGGTGCTGTAAAAATGGGAACTGTCTGGCTGATACCCAAAGATTCTCAAAAACCAGCTGACAAAAGATATAAAAGCACTCGCAGTAAGGAGGGTGAAGGCAAATGAAGCACATTTTCTTTGTAGAAGACGATCTAAGTTTAATCAACGGATTGTCATTCGCAATCCAAAAACAGGGATATGCGTTGACGATTGCTCGTACAATCGCAGAGGCGGAACAGCTATGGGCAAACGGTAATTATGACTTGGCGGTTTTGGATGTAACTTTGCCGGATGGTTCCGGCTTCGATCTTTGCCAAAAAATCCGGGCATCTTCTAAAGTCCCGATTATGTTTTTGACTGCTGCCGACGAGGAAACAAATATTATTATGGGCCTTGATATTGGCGGTGATGACTATATTACTAAACCGTTCAAGCTGGCCGTTTTTCTTTCGAGGGTCAATGCCCTTCTCCGTCGCAGCGAAAACTATAATCAGGCACAAGATAACAACACTGCCTTGAAATCGAATGGTATAGAGGTTCAGCTTCTCAAACAGGAAGTAACTAAAGACGGTGTCACAATTAGCTTGACTGCCAGCGAATATAAGCTGCTGTGTCTGTTCATGGAAAATCCTAATATCGTCCTTTCACCTGAACAGATTTTGAGCAAGCTGTGGGATTGCGATGAAAAATACATTGATAACAACACCCTGACTGTATATATCCGGCGGCTTCGCACGAAAATCGAAGATAATCCTGCCGATCCTCAAAAAATAGTGACGGTTCGCCGCATGGGATACAAGTGGAACGAAACAGATAGGGGCGTGTTATGAAAATACTGGTCAATCGAAAAATCAACCGCCTTTTTCTGTGTCTATTACTGATAATGGCAGTTTTCACCGCAACTGCAATCATCTTTATTACTCTGGACTTGGAGAATACAGTCCTTTATGTGTCAGTCGCCGCCGTGCTGATGATACTGTTTGTTCTTATCGCCCTGTATTTGTATTTTCGAGAACAAAGCAAAATTATGAATGAAGCCATAGAGCAAATTCGGGAATACATTGCAGGCAACAGAAATGCGCGTATCGAGTGTGATGATGAAGGCGACTTATATCGGCTGTTCCATGAGGTCAATTCCCTGGTTGCGATTTTGAACGCTCATGCCGAGAATGAAGGCCGCGACAAAACCTTTATGAAGAATACCATCTCCGATATTTCCCATCAGTTAAAGACACCTCTTGCTGCACTTAATATTTACAATGGTTTGATTCAACAGGAAGTGAGCGATAACCCGGAACTGAGGAAATTTGCCTCCCTCTCTGAGCAGGAACTGGATCGGATTGAGAATCTTGTGCAAAATCTTTTGAAAATCACTAAGCTGGATGCAGGGACGATCACTCTGGAAAAATCCATCCAATATGTTGCAGATATGATGGAATATGTTAAAAGGCATTTTTCCTATCAAGCACAGCAACAGGAAAAAACTCTCATACTCTCCGGCGATGACGAAATCACCCTTTTCTGTGACCAAACCTGGTTAATAGAGGCAGTCAGCAACTTGGTGAAGAATGCCATCGACCATACAAAGGCAGGCGCAACAATCTCCATTTCATGGAGAGCCTTTGCGTCTGTCATTCAAATCATTGTAAGCGACAACGGCAGCGGCATTCACCCGGAAGATCTGCCCCACATTTTCAAGCGGTTTTACCGCAGCCGGTTTTCAAAAGATACGCAAGGGATCGGGTTGGGCCTGCCGCTGGCAAAGGCCATTATAGAAGCACACAATGGAACGATTGAGGTGGATAGCACACTTGGGGTTGGAACAACCTTTACGATCAACTTTTTGATTCCTACAAAATTGTAGGGTTCCTGTCATAATGCAGTAGGGTTGACGTGCTACTCTTTCTATACCAAGACAGAAAGAGGTGTAATCTGATATGAATTTGTTAGAGGTCAAGAATATCTCTAAAACATACGGGACCGGCGAAGCTACGGTCCACGCTTTGAAACAGGCGACTTTCTCCGTCCCAAAGGGCGAGTTCGTTGCGATTGTCGGTGAGTCTGGCTCCGGTAAAAGTACGCTGCTGAACATGATCGGCGCGCTGGATACCCCCACTTCTGGAAAAGTGTTCATCGACGGCAAGGATATTTTCTCGATGAAGGAACGCAACCTGACGGTATTCCGGCGGCGGAACATCGGCTTTATCTTCCAGAGTTTCAACCTGATCCCGGAGCTGACGGTGGAGCAAAACATTATCTTCCCGGTGCTGCTGGACTACCAAAAGCCCAACAAAAAGTATCTGGAAGAACTGCTGACGGTGCTGGGCTTGAAAGAACGGCGCAACCATCTGCCCAGCCAGCTTTCCGGCGGCCAGCAGCAGCGTGTGGCGATTGGCCGTGCGCTGATTACCCGCCCGGCTCTGATCCTGGCTGACGAACCCACCGGCAATCTGGACACCCAGAATACCAGCGAAGTGATTGCCCTGCTGAAAGAAGCCTCCCGGCTGTATGAGCAGACCATCGTGATGATTACGCACAGCCAGAGTATCGCTCAGACCGCTGACCGTATCCTGCGGGTATCGGATGGCGTGGTGACTGATTTTGGGAGGTGCCGGGAATGAAAAGTTATTTAAGCCTGATCCCGATTTCAGCAAGGGTTCACCGGCGGCAAAACCGCATGACGCTGCTCTGCATCATTTTCGCCGTGTTTATGGTCACGGCTATTTTCAGCATGGCAGAAATGGGCGCTCGGATGGAGCAATCCAGACTGTCAGATAAGCATGGTGAGTTTTCGCTTATCGACAGTCTAATGGACACCGCAATGGGGCAGACATTGATGGTTACGGCGGCTGGAATGTTTCTGCTGGTTCTGATTGCCGGGGTATTGATGATCTCCAGCAGCATTAACAGCAGTGTGGCGCAGCGCACCCAGTTCTTTGGCATGATGCGCTGCATCGGTATGAGTAAGCAGCAGATTATCCGTTTTGTCCGCCTGGAAGCCTTAAATTGGTGTAAAACCGCCGTTCCCATTGGTCTTGTCCTTGGGATTTTGGTTTCCTGGGTATTATGTGCTGCTCTACGATTTTTTGTTGGGGAAGAATTTTCAAACATTCCGCTGTTTGGTATCAGTGGCATTGGAATTGTCAGCGGTATTTTGGTGGGTGTGATTACTGTCCTGCTGGCGGCGAGAACCCCAGCTAAACACGCTGCAAGGGTTTCCCCCGTTGCGGCGGTTTCTGGTAATTCCGAAAAAGCAAAAGCAGGTCATCACGCTGTCCATACAGTTTTTCTCAGGATTGAAACGGCGCTGGGTATTCACCATGCTGTGGCCGCAAAGAAAAACCTGTTTTTGATGACCGGTTCCTTTGCTTTGAGTATCATTCTGTTTTTGAGCTTTTCTGTTCTGATTGATTTTGTCGATCACCTGATGCCTCAATCGGCTGCCACCTCTGATATTGATATTTCAAGTAGTGACGGAGGCAATTCCATCGACAGCGATTTGGTTCAGACGCTTTCAGCAATGGAGGGCGTGAAACAAGTCTATGGTCGCAGAAGCAGCTTCGACGTGGCTGCCGGTCTGGATGGTGACACGACCCTTTCCAGCACTTTGGATTTGGTTTCCTTTGACGATTTTGACCTGAAGGCTCTCCAAAAAGACGGTACACTCCGCTGGGGAAGCGACTTGTCAGAGGTTTATGGTGACAGCGAGTATGTCCTTGCAACTTGGGATCAGAATAGTCCCTGGGCCGTGGGAGATACCATTCTCATAGGGGACGAGCAGATCACGATTGCCGGGCTGTTGAAATATGACCCATTCAGCGGGGATGGTCTCACAGGTGGCAAGATCACTCTGATTACATCTGACGAGACATTTACCCGGCTAACGGGTATCACCGATTATTCGCTCATTATGATTCAGACTACTTCCGACGCAACGGATGAAGATGTAGCCGCCATTCGTCAAATCGTGGAGGAAAGCGGTTATACCATGAACGATAAGCGGGATGAACGCACATCTGGCACTTATTTTGCCTTTGTTGCCTGCGTCTATGCTTTTCTTGGCATTATCACGCTGGTTACTGTGCTGAACATCGTGAACAGCATCTCCATGAGCGTATCGGCCCGTATTAGGCAGTATGGCTCTATGCGGGCAGTAGGCATGGATGGCCGACAGCTTTCCAAAATGATTCTGGCAGAAGCCTTCACCTACGCCTTTTGGGGCTGTATCATCGGCTGTGCGGTTGGTCTGCCTTTCAGTAAAGTAATCTATGACTTCCTTATCACGGATCACTTTCCTTATGCGTCCTGGAGCCTGCCTATCGGATCGCTGGCCGTCATCGTACTGTTTGTCATTGCTGCGGCGGTGCTTGCCGCATATTCTCCGGCCAAACGAATGCGGACAATTTCGGTGACGGAAACCATCAACGAACTGTGACAGGAATTATGAACCGGTACAAACACAGGAAAAAACGTGCCATGAGAAAAACCATTTTGCGGTTGTTGCTCCTTGTAGTAGCCGTTGCGGTTATGGCGGGTTGCGTATTGATTGGCCGTGGTTACCAGATGTATCAGGCGGCGCTGACCCAGCAAAGTCTTGAAAGCAAAGTAGCGGAAATCCAGTCTGATTCGAGCTATACGGAGTTATCAGAACTTCCCCAAATGTATCTGAATGCCGTTGTAGCCGTTGAGGATCACCGTTTTGAACAGCATTTTGGAATTGACCTGATTGCCATAGGTCGGGCTGCATGGAATAATCTGACCACCTGGAGCCTGCGGGAAGGCGGCAGCACAATTACGCAGCAGCTTGCCAAAAATATGTATTTTACGCAGGAAAAGAGCTTTATTCGTAAGGTTGCAGAAATGTTTGTGGCGTTCCAGTTGGAACACACCTACACGAAAGACGAAATCCTGGAGCTGTATGTCAATTCCATATATTTTGGGGATGGCTATTACGGCATTGGTGACGCCTGTAAAGGATATTTGAATAAAGCGCCCATTGAGATGACGAATTATGAGTGTACCCTTATGGCGGGCATTCCCAATGCCCCCTCTGTGTACTCCTTAACAGAAAACCCGGCCTTGGCGGAGCAACGGCAGAAATATGTGGTCAGACAAATGGTGAAATACGGCTATATCACCGAAGATCAGGCACAATCAATCTTCAAATAATTCAGCTATACAGGCAGCGACCTTGATGGTTCCATCAAGGCCGCTGTTTTTTAATTGCAATTCCTACAAAATTGTAGGGTCGCTGTCATAATGCAGTAGGGTTGACGTGCTACTCTTTCTATACCAAGACAGAAAGAGGTGTAATCTGATATGAATTTGTTAGAGGTCAAGAATATCTCTAAAACATACGGGACCGGCGAAGCTACGGTCCACGCTTTGAAACAGGCGACTTTCTCCGTCCCAAAGGGCGAGTTCGTTGCGATTGTCGGTGAGTCTGGCTCCGGTAAAAGTACGCTGCTGAACATGATCGGCGCGCTGGATACCCCCACTTCTGGAAAAGTGTTCATCGACGGCAAGGATATTTTCTCGATGAAGGAACGCAACCTGACGGTATTCCGGCGGCGGAACATCGGCTTTATCTTCCAGAGTTTCAACCTGATCCCGGAGCTGACGGTGGAGCAAAACATTATCTTCCCGGTGCTGCTGGACTACCAAAAGCCCAACAAAAAGTATCTGGAAGAACTGCTGACGGTGCTGGGCTTGAAAGAACGGCGCAACCATCTGCCCAGCCAGCTTTCCGGCGGCCAGCAGCAGCGTGTGGCGATTGGCCGTGCGCTGATTACCCGCCCGGCTCTGATCCTGGCTGACGAACCCACCGGCAATCTGGACACCCAGAATACCAGCGAAGTGATTGCCCTGCTGAAAGAAGCCTCCCGGCTGTATGAGCAGACCATCGTGATGATTACGCACAGCCAGAGTATCGCTCAGACCGCTGACCGTATCCTGCGGGTATCGGATGGCGTGGTGACTGATTTTGGGAGGTGCCGGGAATGAAAAGCTATCTAAGTTTGGTGCCTATTTCCGCAAAGGTACACAAACGCCAGAGCCGCATGACATGGATATGTATTGTTCTGGCAGTATTTTTGGTAACTTCCATCATTTCAATGGCGGAGATGTGGACCCAATCAGAATTGACAGCAATGCGCAGAAATCATGGAGATTGGCACATTGCCCTGCAAAATCTACCGGAAAATGAAATAGAGGAAATCATAAGCAGTTCCGATGTTGCCTACTCCTCCTGGTATAGTGAGATAAACGAAAATGCGGACCAGGGCTATTATGTAGGTGGTAAAAATGTGGTTATCTATGGCGTCGAGGAAACATACCTTACGGACATGATGAATTACCTGCCCGAAGGTTCTTATCCACAGACGGAAAGCGAAGTCGCTTTAAGCGCAGAGGCAAAAGAACTTTTTGGCATCAATATTGGCGATCAGGTTGTCATAAATACACCTGCTGGAGATTTTGCATATACCGTTTCTGGATTTTATGAAGATGATATGGAGTTTAATAATATAATCCAGGGATGTTGTGCGTATATAAACCGAACGGCCTTTGATGAAATCAGCAGCAAAAATGAGGCCGATACAATTTCGCAGTTTTATATCCGTTTTCAAAAAGAAAGCGGATTAAAGAAGCTAATTGCCGATCTGAAAGAGCAGTATCATCTTACGGATGAAAATATTCATGAGAATACAGGAGTTCTGGGCCTTTTGGGGGCCAGTAGCAGCGAAACCTTTAATGGGCTGTATCCACTCGCAGCAGCTTGTATGGTCATCATACTGGCGGCAGGAGTGTTAATGATCTCAGGCTGCATGAACAGCAATGTGGCTCAGCGGACAAGTTTTTTTGGTATGCTGCGTTGTATAGGCGCAAGCAAACAGCAGATTGTAAATTATGTTAGGCTTGAGGCGTTAAACTGGTGTAAGTCAGCAATCCCGATTGGGTGTGCGCTCGGTACTGCGATTTGTTGGATATGTTGCGCGATTCTACGGTTCTTTGTAAAAGGAGAATGGGCGGATATGCCGCTCTTTGCAGTTAGTCCAGCGGGTATCCTCTGCGGAGCAGTGGTTGGTATAATTACCGTTTTGATCGCTGCTCATTCCCCTGCAAAACAGGCGGCAAAGGTTTCTCCGGCAGCGGCAGTAACCGGAAATACGGATGAAGCCAAAAAGATTGTCCATGCAGCCAACACAAAACTTTTCAAGGTGGAAACCTCTCTTGGAATCAACCATGCAACAAGAAGGAAGAAAAACCTATTCCTGATGACAGGCTCCTTTGCCCTTACAATCATATTGTTCTTGACATTTTCCGCCTGCCTTGATGTGGTAAATAAGCTGCTTCCATCGGCAGTGAGCGAATTTACACCAGATATTACGATTGCAAGTGAGAATGACACAAATTCCATAGACAGGGACCTTTTGAATGCCATTGAACAGGTGGAAGGTGTGGACTGGGCTTTTGGCTTTGGTTTATATGCAGCATATCCCGTGGAAGTAAACGGCAACGATACTACCATTGATTTGTTCTCCCATGACGAGCAGCTGCTCGATAAGTTCAAAAACTCGGTAGTAAGTGGCGATATAGAGAAGGTGTATGGAGACGAAAACTATGCGATGGCGGTATATAATCAAAGCAATCGCCTGAGTGTGGGAGATAAAATCAAAATCGGAGATCAAGAGGTTGAGATCGCTTGCGTCACATCTGAAGGGATCGGAAGTGTCAGCGATGCGCCAACCGTGGTATGTTCTGAAGAAACATTTGCCCGCCTGACAGGAGACAACGGATTTGTCACATTAGGGGTGGTATTGCAAAAAGATGCGCCCGAAGCAGCCGTAAGGGAAATCTATGATCTGTCAGAGGGAAATCTTGTATCAGATAATCGGGAATCAAACAGCGAAACCAGCGGCTCTTACTGGGTATTCCGAATTGCCGCATACGGTTTTCTGGCTATTATTTCCTTAATAACCGTGTTGAATATTATGAACAGCATTTCTATGAGCGTATCTGCAAGAATCAAGCAATACGGGGTAATGCGTGCTGTTGGAATGGGTAATCAACAGGTTACAAAGATGATAACAGCGGAAGCGACCACATACGCTGCTTGTGGAACAGTTACTGGAATTGCATTTGGTCTGTTATTCCACTATTTGATTTATGTCAAAATCATCATCACTCATTTTGGAGGTGGCTGGAACATCCCGTTTAGCACTATTGGAATTATAATCTTGCTGGTTATGTTTTCATGTATCATTGCAGTCCATGGTCCTGCCAAACGTATGCAGAGCATGGCAATCACCGAAACCATTAACGAACTGTAATGGCTCAATATAGATTCATCTCAAAATAATATTTCATCAATCTGCCGGGCGACGGCAAAAGAAAAAAGCCGTCGCGCAGCAGCTCTTTGACACGCCCATACGACCAGTGGCGGCTTTGAACGATCAAGGCCGCCGCTTTCTTCATGCCTGAAGGAGAGTGATACCAGGACCGGCGGCCCAGGGAGGGAGCCGCCGTGAGAGCAGCAATATGTAGTTCATCAAAAAAAGCCTTGCTTGTGCCTCGGCTCTTTCCGCTCCTCTACCGGCATTATCCTGCCGGTTAATCGGTAGTCACAAAAGAAATGAACTTGACGCCAATTTCCCACTTCGGGAGACTGGCGTTTTTGTTTGTCGTTTTTTGTGGAATGGCCCCGAATTATTCCGGTGCCGTTCTCCGCCCCATTTCGGCTCACCCGTCAACTGAACCTGTGAACCGAAATGGAGGTACATAATGCAAAAGATCAATCTTCGGGAGTTATATCCCGATATTTATAAAACGGACACCTATCTGGAAGTAACCGACGAAGTGCAAGCTGTGTTCCTGGCTGACAGACGAGCAGAAGCACGCTACCTGCGGCAGATGTATAACTACAAAGCTCACTACTCCCTGGACTGCGACAACGGAATTGAAAAGGCTATTGTGCAGCACCCGCCGACCCCGGAAGAAATCCTGGAGGACCAGCAGCTCCGCGATCAGCTCTATGCTGCGGTGATGAAGTTGCCGGACAAACAGGCCAAGTGGATTTTTGCTCGGTTCTACCTGGGAATGACCGTCAAGGAGATTGCCCAGGCGGAAGGTGCTGATCTCAGCTGGGTGTATAAGAGCATCAAGCGCGGTTTGAAGCGCCTGGGAAAAAATTTCAAAAACTTTAATTAACATGGCCAAAATATCGCCGTTTTCTTCACTACCATTAGAAGGACAACTTTTCACCTTCATTGGTACATTGACAACCGAATAGACGGCATTTCTGGTACATAGCCCATGTACGAGCGAATCAGGCGCGCCGCCAAGAAGGACAAGCCAAGGAGGTGATGAACCGGCTGTCCTGAGCGATCAACGCAAGCCTGAAACCCGGAGGTGGCACTTCGGGTCGCGGTGACTGCATGGGGGCTTAAAGATACTTCCTCACGGCCTCCTAAAGACTTGGGGGGAACCCTGCGGCGCACGAGCAAAACGACGCTGCGGAGTTATGACAGCCGCGCCAGCGGAGACCAGGAATGTCCCTATCGTCAGGGGCGCGTGGCAAATGTGACGAAAGTAACGGATATTATCTGAAAGGCTGCGTCCATTTGCTGTTAGCAACAACAAGGCATCATTTGGGTGCAGTCCTTTCTTTTCAAAGTCAGATACCATGAGCTGGCAGCTCTGGTTGCCAGCTCATTCATGTGATTTTGAAACCGACTTCAAAGAAAGGAGAACCCTTATGAGCCAGCTAACACAAACATCAACCGATGAATTGGTTGACATCCGTGAAGTCACGGTAGACAAAGACCTCCCCAAAGAGGAACGAATCGCGGCCTTTCTTCACCAGATCAAAAATCCCTATCGCTTTCGCTGCGGTGATTTTGTGGTAAACGCCGCATTTGCCAGCAACGGGGTCACATTGGAGGAATGCCTGCAAGGGATTTTAAGGTGATCGACATCCTCGCTCTTTTTCCAAAAGCGTGCTACGATGTGTATGGAAAAGGATGAAAACTGAAAACCTCGAAATCCACTCTTTTCTTGCGGGAGCTTCCAGGAGGAAAGGAGTGCTTTTTCATGCCAAAATATCAGGCAACAGCTTACATTCGTCTGTCTTACACCGATGATCGCTCCAGCGAGAGCGACAGCGTTACCAACCAGCGGAAGCTGATTGAGAACTTCATTGAACGAAACCCGGACATTCAAATCGTATCCGAAAAAATCGACGATGGTTACAGCGGTATCATTTTTGACCGTCCGGCGTTTAAGGAAATGATGCAGGACATCACCGATGGCAAGATCAACTGCGTCATTGTAAAGGACCTCTCCCGTCTGGGACGGGAGTACATCGAAACCGGACGCTATCTGCGCCGGGTGTTCCCCACTTATGGGGTTCGTTTTATTGCCATCACGGATAACATCGATACCGCCCATGAAGGCAGCGGTGACGATCTGACCGTATCCGTCAAGAACATTATGAACGAAGCCTACTGCCGGGACATTTCCATCAAGACCCGTACCTCTTTGGATATAAAGCGGCGCAACGGAGATTTTGTTGGAGCCTTTCCCGTTTACGGCTATATGAAATCCGAGGAAAACAAAAATCTGCTTGTACCTGACCCGTATGCTTCCCGCGTTGTCCGCGACATCTTCCGTATGCGTCTGGATGGGACAAGCGCCCTGCGGATCGCTACCGTGCTGAACGAAATGGGCGTCCTCTCCCCACTGGCCTATAAGAAAAACAATGGTTTTCCCTATGCCAAACACGGCTATGCCGACAAAGAGGATTGCAAGTGGTCTGCTACAACGATTATTCGTATTTTGCAGGATGAAACCTACATTGGCACATTAGTACAGGGGAAGCAAGGCACCCCGCACTATAAAATCAAGCAGATGGAGCAGCGGCCATCCTCTGAATGGATTCGCGTTCCTGATGCCCATGAGCCGCTGATTGCCAAGCAGGATTTTGAACTGGTCCAGCGTATCCGCAGACTGGATACCCGGACTTCTCCCAAGCAGGATACAGTGTATCTGTTTTCCGGCGTCTTGATCTGCGGGTGCTGTGGGAGCCGCATGACGCGAAAAACAAACCGGGTCAAGGGCAAGGAATATCACTATTATTATTGCCCCACCGGGAAAAAGCATGGCTGCACCAACCCGGTAATGCTCAAGGAAAGCGATCTTGTAGAGTGCGTCAAGGACAGTCTGAAAGGCTACATCGACAATGTAAGCTGCCTGCAAGCCATCCTGGACGGCATCGACCAGAGCAGCATCAACCAAGCACTTGCCAATGAATACGCCTCCCACATCGCCGCCAATGAGCAGCAGGTGGAACAGGCGCTTGAATTTAAGGCCCGACTGTATGAAAGCCTGATTACCGGCACCATCAGCAAAGAGGAATATACCGACTATAAGGCCAGATACACGAGGATTGCGGAAAACGCGAAAGAGAGTATTCGGGTCTTAAAGGAAAAGCTGGCTGATGTTCTGGAGAACCGGAGTGAACGGAACCGCTGGATTTCCCACTTCACACAGTTTTCTACGATGGAGACCCTGGACCGCAAAGCTGTGGTTCACATGATACAGAGTATCAAGGTGATTGGAAAAAAGGAATTGGAGATCACCTTTACATACCAGGACGAATACCAGAAAGCGATCCAGCTGATCCAGCTGGCAGAGCAAACAAGCCAAAGAAAGGTGGGATGATTTGTGGCAAGAAAAAGCAGAAAGGAAACTGTGGTGCTCCCTGCACCGGAGATAGATCCCTCTTGCCGCGCTGGAGTTTATGTGCGGCTTTCCGTTGAGGATAAGCATACCCACACCGTTTCTATCGAAACCCAGCAGCTGATTATCGCCCGGTATCTGGAGCAGAACCCGGAGATTATTGTGGTACAGACCTACATTGACAATGGCGCAACGGGTACGAACTTCCACCGCCCCGGCTTCCAGCAGATGCTCTCCGATATTGAAGCGGGTCTTATCAACTGCGTCATTGTAAAGGACCTCTCCCGCCTGGGGCGAAATGTCATAGACACAGGCTACTATATCGAGCGTTACTTTCCCATGCAGAAAGTCCGCTTTATTGCCGTAAATGACCGCTACGATTCTTCTTCCCCGGATAATGCCCACGATGGTATCATCATCCCGCTGCGGAACATGATTAACGAAGCCTATGCGATGGATATTGCCAGGAAAATCAAAGCCCAGCAGCGACAGGCTATGAAAGACGGCAAGTATGTTGGTGGGCGCACACCCTATGGATATTTGAAAGCTCCAGATGATTGCCACCAGCTGATTGTTGATCCTGTGGCTGCCGAGGTAGTCAAAACCATGTTCCAATGGGCCGCCGAGGGCGCAGGATTAAACACCATAGCGGTACGATTGAACGAGGCCGGGTATCTCTCTCCCAGCCACTACAAGAGGACTTTGGGAGAGATCACCCATGAAAATCTGGTAGGCAATGGGCATTGGCAAACCCGCACCGTAGCCAAAATTCTTCGCGCAGAGGTTTATACCGGAGATCTGGTGCAAGGGGTATCTAAAATCATTGACCACAAGCAGGTCAGAGCCAGCGCCGATGAATGGACAACGGTACGCGGCACCCATGAAGCCATCATCAGCCGGGAGCTGTTTGCCGCTGTTCAGAAAGCGTTGGACCAGGCTGCACAGCAGGCAAAAGACAGGGAGATCCATTCCTGGTCCCCTAATCTTTTGAAAGGCAAAATCTTCTGCGCCCACTGCGGACGCAGCCTTCACCGACAGAAATGCGTCCGCAGAAAGTCACAGGAGGTATATGTCTACCACTGTATCAGCAACAACCGTATCAAAAAGGGCGTTTGTCCTGGTGCATTTATCTTTGAAAAAGAGCTGCTGGATACCTTGGCCGATATGATACAGGAACAGCTTGATACCACGCTGGGGCAATACTCTCTTGGTCTGGAAAACCTCTCCAAAGAAGCCGAGGAACAGAAAAACATACAGGCTAAAATCGCCAGCCGGAAACAGGAAATCCAGCAGCTGCGAACCTATCAGCGCGGATTGTATGAGGGCCTGATCCAGAACCATCTGTCAAAAGACGAGTATTTTACCTTCAAAGAAAAATACGAAGCCAAAATCGAGGCCATCAGCAAAGAAATCGAGCAGCTGAAAGCAGGGCTTGCGATTCTCGCCAAGCAGCTGGAACAGTATAAAATGCTGTCCCAGGATGCACAGCATATCAAGGAAGATCGCCAGCTGACGGCAGCTCTGATTGACCGCCTGATTGACCGTGTAGAGGTCTCAAGAGAAAAGCGGATTACGGTTCGTTTCCGCTTCCAGAGCGAATTTGAGCATTGTGAGGAGGTGCTGAGCCAGTGCAGAAATATGTGATTGCCCTTTATATCCGCCTTTCCCTGGAGGATTATAAATACGACAGTATGAGCATTGAAAACCAGCACCTTGCGCTGAACGAATTTGTTTCTTCCATGCCGGAGTCCACTCATGCAGAAGTCCTTGAGTTTATCGACAACGGGTATAGCGGGACAAACTTCGAACGCCCCAAAGTCCAGGAGCTGATTGAGATGGTGCGGGCCAATAAGATCGACTGCATCATCGTAAAAGACTTTTCCCGGTTTGGACGAAACAGCATTGAGACTGGCTATTTCATTGAGCGTGTGTTCCCTCTGTTTCACACTCGGTTCATTTCTATCAACGATGATTTTGACAGCGATCAGCACAAGGGCGATACCGGCGGTATGGATGTGGCTTTCAAGTATCTGATCAGCGAGTATTACAGCCGGGATATGTCCATCAAGACCAAAAGCGCCAAGTACGCCAAAATGCAGCGCGGCGAATACCAGAGCAAAGTTTGCCCTTACGGGTATCGCAAAAGCGCCAATGGCAGAATGGAACCGAACCCGGAAACCGCTGCTGTGGTACAGCTCATTTTCCAACTTGCCGCAACCGGAATTGGAGCGGCAGCCGTTACCAGGGAACTCTTTAAGCGAGGCATACCGACCCCCGGAGAATACAAAGCAGCGCATGGGCAGCAGTACCACGATGTCTCCCGCTCCCGCGGACGCTGGAGCAGTTCTACGGTTCTCCGTATCCTGGAGGACGAACGCTATATCGGCTCCTATGTCATCGGGCGTCGTGCAGTCATTGAAGTGGGCAGCACACGGAGCCGCAAGAAGGATCGGGACAAATGGTTCATTATTCCCGACCATCATCCGGCAATCGTTGACAAAGAACTATTTGAAAAGGTGCAGGCTGTGCAGCGCCGATTCTCCTTGCCGACCAAGAAAACCAGGGAGTACCCACTAAAAGGCAAGGTCTATTGTGGCTGCTGCGATCATGCACTTTCCCGCATCGCCCAAAAGAGACCGTTTTATATGTGCCGCCATTCTACCGCTGATGTGAACAGCCGCTGCCGCGATGTCCGGGCAGATGTTGCTGGGCTGGAAGAAGCCGTCCTCCTCACTTTGAAAAAGCAGCTGGAAATCCTGCTGCCCGTACATAAAGACGGCACCATTCACCTGGAGGCTACCGCTGCCAAATGCTCTGAGTATGAGAAGCAACTGGAAGCTCTGAAGGACCAGAAGCAAGCTCTCTTTGAACGGTATCTCTTGGGGCAGATCGAGCTGGACACATATAAATCGGAGAAAGCAGTTTATGACGCAGAAATACTGAAAGTCAAAAATGCCTATGCTGCTGTCACCGCCCAGGCAAAGCTGAAGCGAGAAGAACAGGCCCGCCAAAGCAGCCGACAAGAAATCGTTCACTCGATTGCAGAAGCGGATGTGCTGACCTCTGAGCTGACCGATCTGCTGATTGAAAAGGTGTATGTATTCCCCGACAACCGCATTGAGATTATCTACAAAGTCCATGACCTCTTTGAATAATTGAAGGTACAAAAACGGAAAACCCAGGCTATCAAATTCATCTTGGTAGCTTGGGTTTTCTGCTTTTCAGAATTATATTTTTTTGTCGTGTGCTTGACATACGGGTGGCGGAGGTCATGATAACGAATCGGGCGGAAACCATTCTTTAAGAGCATTTCGCGGAAAACCCGTGTCACATAGTCCGGGGTCACAAGATGACCCATATCATCCACGCAGATGTAGTCCTTATATTCCTTGCAGTAGCTGCCGCCGCAAAGTTTCATTTGCTGGTGCTGGCGTTTTTGGGCTTTCAGTAAAGCCTGTTCTACTGCGGGAATCAGAGGCAAACTGCGGAAGCTGGCCTTGTTTTTTGTACGGCACTTGGAAACGTCCACCATTTTGCCATCCACATTGATGCGTTCAAAGGTGCGTGAAATCGTGACGATTTTCCGTTCAAAGTCGATGGCCGACCATTGCAGACCGATTACCTCGCTACGGCGCAATCCATAGAACGCAGCAAGCATGACAGGAAGTTCCATTTTGGTATTTGCAAAAATAGGCAGCACTTCCATTAATTCATCCGCTGAATAATAGCTGGCAACAAAGTTGTCTTTTTTGGGGCGCTCCACTTCGGCAGCAGGGTTATAGGGAATCAATTTGAGCTTTGCCGCGTCAGATAAAGCCTTGCGGATGTTGGCATGGTAATGAAGTACGGTGTTTCCGCTTACTCCGCGCTGGTTGATTTCATGTGTGTAGAACATTTCAATATCCAGCACTGTGATTTCGTTCAAACGTACTTTCCGTTTAGCAAAATACGGTCCAATCCACGATCTGACATTCTGGCAATAGCCGGAATAAGTAACTTCTTCCCAGCTTTTGCGTTTCCATTGCAACCAAAATTCAAGGTAATCCGAGAACAGCATACCCGGCCAAGGTGAATTCCATCTTTCATCTTCCGTTTTGTTTTGGCTTTTGGGTTGACGCTCGTTTACACCACGCACTTCCTCTCCGGCATTGGCTTCGCGGATCATCGTCAGGAGCAGCGCCTTGGCCTTGGTTGCATTGCGGTCAGTGGACAACCCTGTACTCAGCGTTTTGCGGTTTCGCTTTCCTTTTTCATCTGTGGGCAGATTCAGAACGACATAATAGAATCCGTGTTTTTGCGTAAGATAGCCTGTAACTTTCGTTTTCATTGCGTTGCTCCTTTCCGACTATCTGACGGTAATGGTGACACCTATATGATAGCGGATATGCGCTTTTTACTCCACGCTGTCGATTGTCGCATTGACAGTGTTGCAATCTTCGGGTGTTTCGTTCTGCAAAAAGCGAATTACGTTTACCTTGGGGATGCGGTAACTGCGTCCGATGCGAAATGCCTTGATTTTCCCTGCATTCAGCATACGATATGCCGTTTTCTTACTCACGGGCCGCGAACCGCCCAGCATCTCGCAAAGCTGTGGTACATCCACTACATCGGGGTATTTTCGGAAAATTTCTCGCTTTCCAAATGGTTCTCCCATAATCGTCAACTCCTCTCAAAAATAATTGCGGATTTAATTCCACAAGCATGGCGGTCACCTGTGGAAAACAAGTGACCGCCATAATCTGAAATTAAATTGTATATCCTATTCGACACTACTTCCCGGATATAGGGCAGACCATTGACCCGGCTGCTGGAGCAGCGCCCGCGTCCTGTACCACATTGTTGGCAGTACCGCCGATTCCTTGAGGGTATCGCAACGGTGCGTATCATAATGATCGACCCTTTCATCGCATAGGCGGTGTTCCACGCCGCCCCTCTGAGCGCCTGTGAGCGCGTTTATAGCGACAGGAATATCCTATCATAGCTAAACCGCTGCACACGCCTTAGAGTCTGCTTGCCGTCGCTCCGTGGGTTGCGGCAAGATCGAATTTATGTAGCCAATGGTCTGGTTATTCTGCTTTCAAGGTTCTCTCAAGGGGAGAGGGCCTTTCAACACCCTCTATAACTTATATACTCTGCAAAAATAAAAACCTTGAGGGAAAAATTAAAACTATTTTTCGCGCTGCTCACATACGAAATTTGGAAACCGCAATCAGAAATTCAATGACCTGTGTTTGAAACAGATCTTCGTCAAAGCGGCCATTTACAAAGCTGTAACTGCGCAGCAATGTGTAGTAGCGCTCATACAGCTTTTGGATAGCGATGTGGTTGGCTTTCTTGGCCTGTGCCAGCAGTTCTCTATATGCTCCCATCAGTGTTCCCCCATTGCCTTGCGGATTTTATTGATTGCATTGTGTTTGTGCGTACTCACGGTGTCAGGCTTGATTTTCAGCTTCGTCGCCGTATCGGCAATCGAAAGCCGGTCAATGTACAAGCAAATCATAACCTCACATTCTTTCGGGGAGAGCTTGTGCAAATAGGGCTTGATAGCCTCCCACATCAGTTTGGCTTCTACTGCAGATTCCAAGGATTCCTCCCGGATGGAATCTACGTGTTCAATGGTTTCGGCAGCATATTCATAGGAACATTCCACCTTTTGAATCTTCTTCAGATGGCGGATATAGGTCAACCTGCGGTTCTTCAGCACCGTGGCCAAATACGCGGTAAACTGCGCGGCCAGTGCGGCATCCTCACCATAAATCCAATATTTATTGGCATCCTTTTTTCTGGACATATTTACCTCCAAAATTTTGAGTTTCATTGAATAGAAGTTCAAAAAGGAGGTGCACGAGCGCAATAAAAATATCGTTTCAACGTGCATATTCAAAAAGACAAGCACGAAAAAGGCCCGACAACCAATTTGGCTGTCGGGCCTGAAACGTAATGTAACTATACTTACATCGTATTTCGGTGCGTAAGGGTGGCCCAGTGCAAGGGGCTATGCTTTCTACACTATTGTTGTAAAATGTACAGCTTGCGCTGTGCTTTTTCACCAAGGCATCCAGAATCCCGGTGTTCAACTTATTGACCTCGACGTAGAGTAAAAAACGCCCGCGCTTTTCAGGCGCGGGCGTTATAAAAAGGAGAAAACGCGATTTTGCATTACGCAAAACGCAGAAAAAAGAGCATCAAATATCTATCAGCAATATTTCTCAATGATTTTCTGCATAACATCCCAGCTTTTCTCCATGTCGGCGGTCAGTTTGAACTGGGTTCGGGCGCGGTTGAGGTTTTGAGTCTCGTAGTTGATGTGAAAGTAGTGGTCGCCCTCCAGATAATCGGCGAGGAAGCGCATACCACATTCCATCGTCATCAGTTTGGCACCCCACGGCAGGGTCTGCTTTTCCAGCGGGGTGAACGCTTCACCTGCTGCCTGCAAGAAGCCCTTGGTGTAAATTTCAAACAGTTCCATGCTGAAATTCACTTTCGAGAGGTCGGATTCATCCTCGGCGCAGTGGTTAGCGCCAAAACGGATTGAATCGCCAAAATCGTTCGCGGCCAGCCCCGGCATGACAGTGTCGAGGTCGATAACACACAGCCCCTCCCCAGTCGTTTTGTCGAACAGGATATTGTTCAGCTTGGTGTCGTTGTGGGTGACGCGCAACGGCAGTTTGCCCGCTGTCAGCAGGTCCACCATAACATGATAATCCGCTTCACGGGCGCGGACAAACTCAATTTCGCGCTGCACCTGTGCGGCGCGTCCCATGCGGTCCTCAGCCACAGCACGCTGGAAGTCCGCGAAGCGTTTTGGTGTATCATGGAAGTGAGGAATCGTCTCATGCAGGGTGTTTGCCGGGTAGTCGGCAAGCTGGTGTTGGAAATTGCCAAAAGCAACGGCGCTTTGGTAAAAATCTTCGGCGGACTGCACCTGCTGCAAGCAGACGGTGTTCTCCACGAAGTCATAGACACGCCAACAACCGCCGTCGGCGGCCTTATAATAGGGCTTTCCAGCTTTGGTCAGCGCAACATGGAGCGTGGCACGTTCCGGGTCAGCCCCGCGCTGTTTGGCCTTTTCGCGCAGAAAATCCGTTACACCGCAAATGTTTTCCATCAGACCGTCCGGGTCTTTGAATGTATCAGTATTGATTTTTTGCAGAATATAGCGTTTTTGCGTTGCTTGTTCGGTGAGAGCATACGTCTGGTTGATATGCCCTTCGCCATAGGCGATTGGCTCGGACACCGGGCCGTTCCACGCCCACGCGGCTAAAATCTTGTTCATTTCATATACATCCTCTCGGTTTTGTATCAGGCCGTGATGCTGTACAACACAACGCCTGCCACGGCGGCACCCGCCATAACCTTGATTGGGCTGGGCTTCCACTTGCGCAGGACGAAAAAGCCTGCAAGGAAAATTACCAGCGCCATCAAGTCAAAGCTGCTCAAATCTGCTGGAAGAGTACGTTGGCCGTATAGTGCCAGAATCATCAACGAGATACCGGCAGAGGCAATCATAGCGATTACAGCGGGGCGCAGCCCTGCCAAAACCCCCTGCACAATGCTCAAGCCACGGAAGCGGTAGTACACATAAGCCAAAGTCATCACAATGACACAGGATGGGAAGATACAGCCGATAGTGGCAATCAGCGCTCCCGGCAGCCCAGCCACCTGAATTCCCACAAAGGTTGCCGCGTTAAGAGCGATAGGGCCGGGAGTCATTTCAGCAATGGCCATAATGTCGGCAAACCCCGTCATTGTCAACCAAGGGTGAATATCCACGACTTGGTCTTGAATTAAAGGCATGGCTGCATACCCGCCGCCGATGCTGAACAGGCCGACTTGAAAGAAACTCCAGAACAGTTCCAGATAGATCATTCCTCGACCTCCTTCTTTTGCAGATACAGCGTATCCAACGCACCAATCACACCGCAGACCAGAATAATCAGGATAATGTTCACGGAGAAAAAGCGAGTCGCCACGAAAGCCGCCAGCATCACAGCGATGGGCAGCAGGCGCTTCTTTTTCAGAATGGGCCATGCCATATTGATGACTACATCAAAGATGACTGCCGCCACACCGGCCAGCATACCGGCCATAGCCATGCTCACATACTTGTTGGAGCGAAATGCTTGGTAGAAAGCAGAAATGATGGAAATGATAATCAGCGGCGGCAGTGCTGAACCAACTACGGTAATCAATGCACCGGGGATTCCTGCCACATGGTAACCCACCAGAATAGAGGCATTGATGGCGATAGAGCCGGGGCTGGACTGGGCTATGGCCGTCAGATCCAACATTTCTTCCTCCTCAATCCAGTGCAGTTCTTTCACAAAGCGCTCCCGCATGAGAGGGATAATGACAAACCCGCCGCCGAATGTACACGCGCTGAGTTTAAAGGTAGAAAGGAACAACTGCCAATATTTATTTTTCTTGTCCAATAGAATCTGTCTCCTTTTCAGCGGTACATCTGCACCGCACGGGCCATTTCACGCATTCGGGGTTCAGCGTAGGCAAAAAACTTTTGCAGTGCCTTGCAATAGTAACTGCGTTGGGCTTTGTCTGCTGTATTACGGTCACGCTTGCAGCCGCCGTGACATAGGTTTACCCATCTGCATTGCTGACATTCTGCGGGGACATTCCGGCCATCCTTTATAAAGATGCGCATTTTCTCCCCCAAAAGCAACGATTGTAAAGAGTCATTTTGAATCGTTCCGAGTTTGTACTCATCCAAACAGTAAAAATCGCACGGGTAAACAGCGCCACTGCCCTCCACAACCATGTAAGAACCGCACGCGCCGGTGGTGGAGCAAGTTCCCGTCGGTGCGCCCATGAGCAGCTGTATATAATCTTCAAACAGGCGAACACTGACATAGACACCTGTTTTCCAGTCACGATACCATGCGTCAAACAGGGCGCACAAAAATTGCGCGTACAGTTCCGGCGAAAGAGAGTAATTTTCGATTCCTCGCTGCGCGCCCAAGGGGTCTAAGCAAGGGATGAATTGGAGATAGCGCACACCCGTTGCTTTCATAGACTTATACACACGTTCCGCCTTTTTAGCCAGACGCTTGGTGACAACACATAAAAGGTTGCACTCGATATGATACTGCTCCAGCAGTTTGATCATCTGCATGACCCTTGTCCATGTTCCGTCGCCGGAAACATCTGGGCGCAAAGCATCATGTACATCTGGAGTACCGTCTAAGCTGATACCAACAAGGAAGTTTTCTTCGCGGAAAAATTTCGCCCATTCTTCGGCAACAGCAAGGCCGTTTGTCTGGATGGCATACTGCACCGTTACACACTTTTGGTTGTACTTTCGCACTGTCTGCGTAAAGAACAGAAAGAAATCCAGCCCTGCTAAGGTTGGTTCTCCGCCCTGAAAAGCAAACGAAACAAAGCCGCCTTGGTCAAGTTCCTCAAAACAGCGTCGTATCAATGTCTCGGCTGTCTGCAAGGTCATCATGCAATCTTCGGAAGTGCTACGGTTTTGCTGCTCATCCCGATAAAAGCAATAGTGGCAGCGCATATTGCAAAATCCGGCTGCGGGTTTTATCAGAAATTGAAGCTGCTTCATAACACCTCGGTGTTCTGCAATACGGTCAGGGGCGTTTTGCCCACAAACAAGGTATGACCGTCTGTGTACTGTTCTTCACGGTTCTTTAAGGCGTTAATCAGCAGGGCACGCAGTTCAGCTACACGCTCCGGGTTTTCGTCCAGTGCATTTTTTGTTTCGTGCGGGTCATCGCGCAGGTTGAAGTACAGTTCCCGTCCAGTCTGGGAGTACCAGATGTATTTATCCTCTTTTGTCAGGATAAAGTGCATGGAATCTTCACCCAGCGTGTGTTCCCCATGCAGGTATTCGCGGTCTAGCGGGTGCAACAGGCTGGTGCCGTCCACCGTTTCGGGAATCGGGGCTCCTGCCAGTTCCAACAGCGTGGGCATAACATCCCGCAGTTCAGCCAAGTCCGTGCGAACCGTGCCGCGCTTTCCGATGTAACGCTCCGGCCCGGAGATAAACAGTGGTACATGGATACTGCCTTGGAATGGTTTTGCTTTCTGGAACATCAAATGGTCGCCCAGCATTTCACCGTGATCGGAGACAAACAAAATCACGGTGTTATCCATAATCTGTTCTTCCACCAGCGCGGAAATCAAGCGTCCGATTTGATGATCCATATGGGTGATGGCAGCATAATAGCCCGCCCGCAGCTGCTGAATATAGCTTTCATCCGAGGGTGCAGTCTGGGCATGGTAACTGTGACCGTCGCGCTCCCAGCGGACGCAGTCGTTCCAGTCGCCGCGCCAAGGTTCGGCCAGCGGCTTATCTTTGTACAAATTCAAATAATATTCCGGGGCGTCCAGCGGCGGATGCGGCCGCACGAAGCTGGCCATCAAGAAAAAAGGTTTAGAACGGTCACGGCGGCGCAGAAAATCCCGGCACTCGCTGGCGACCCAGTTGGTGGGATGGTACTTTTCTTCGTAAATCCACGGACGAACCACCCAACTGTTGCAGTCCAAGCCAGTATCTACGGGGTCTGCATCCACACCAAGCTGCTGCTTGAGCCACCAATAATAATCATCGGCCACACGCTGGTCTTCATAACTGGGCGTACTGGGGCGGCGGTAGGCATGGAGATAGCCATCATGCAGCCGTACATCGTTGAATCCCAAATTATTGCGCAGCGGGTGAACGTGCATTTTACCGACGCACTGCGTATAATAGCCCGCCTTGCTCAGTTCCCCAGCCAGCGTGTGGGTATAGTTCCACGGCACTAAATCCTCATACCCGACGCGACCAGTGTGTTCCTGTGACATACCTGTGTAAAGAGAGGCACGTGCGGGAACACAGGTCGGACAGGCAGAATAGGCGTTTTCATAGCGCACGCCCTCTGCGGCCAGTGCATCGAGAAACGGTGTTTTTACATCCGGGTGACCGGCAATACCAAGGCAGTCGCCGCGCATCTGGTCTGCCATAAGCAGGATAATATTAGGACGTTTATCCATAACAAACCTCATATCAATGTTTTTGCAGCCAAAGGCGTGCCGCACAGTACGGCACGCCTTTTTCCTGCTTTACAGATTATACCATTTGATCTCGTTTGCGTCCATGTGCAGGGTAAAGCTGCTTCCGTCGCCGGTATAAACGGTGGTGTCCTGCGGCTCATAGGTATTATTTACCACACAATACTTGCCATTCTTGACGTAGGCATGAACCTCGACATTGTAGTTCGTGCTGAACCATTTATGCAGGTCAGCCTCATCGTGGGCGGCCCACAGGATGGCACGGTACAGCACGCGGTTGTTCACAAAGCTGTACGGCAGACCACTGATATAAACACCACGACCCTTGCCGTACTCGTGCGCGGCCATCTGGACTTCCTTGTCACGCTGAATCAGAATTTCTGTGCCCTCCAGCGCAAAAATGCTCTTTTTGCCCTCACCAAAGTCAACGTCATGGTCGGGGCAGTCGGCCAGAATGAAGTGGTCGCGGTGCTCGTCCCAGTTGTACTTGTCGTAGTTTAGGGTGAAGCCGGTTTCTTTCTCTACGCCGAGAGGCGCAGCCAACTGGAGATAACGACCCTGATACTGGTGACCGCCCGGTTCGCCGACGCCGATCAGACCGCCGCCACGATGGACAAAGCCCTTGACAGCAGAGGAAATCTCCGGGTCTTCCCAGACTTTGCCGCCGGTGTGGGCGGTGTCGCCGTCGCCGACATTAATAAGTACATCAATGCCATCCAGCACATTCGGGTTAGTTTTGATGTCGTCAAAGCTGATAAACTTCACGTCAAACGGTGCGCCGGACAGGGCTTCAATCACACCCGCATAGCTGTAGTTCTGCTTCTGGTACAGCGCATGGTGAACCATGTGGCAGCCCCAGGCGCGCTGTTGCCCCCAGCTGTTCAGCACAGCCACGGTCTTGACGCAGTAGGGGGTCGTGCCCTTGATGTTCTCGTACAGTTCGCGGAACTCGTTGCAGACGCTCTCGACATAATCGAGAAATTCCGGGAACTCGCAGGCCAGCTTCAAGTAGCCTCCGTAGCCGATGCGGTCAATGGGCTTGCGCAGGATGGCGCGGCGTGCGGTGACCCAGTTCTCCTTGGCCTCGCGCACAGGGTCGCCGCCCTCGTGGAAGGTATCGGGGAAGAAGTAGGGCAGGAAGCGGCCCTCGGTGTACTTGACGCCGGGAATGTCGGAAATCAGGCGCAGGGTGCTGCCGTTGCCGACACTGCCGACAATGGCATCCACGCCGGACTGCTGGAACTCGGGCATGAACGGCTCGC
>ERZ1106919.213-NODE-213-length-48972-cov-11.947135_pt1 | contig 48972 bp, 40 predicted proteins | sample MGYA00403654_ERZ1106919 | MGnify/ENA primary metagenome ERZ1106919 (study PRJEB35170, sample SAMEA104062450) | human gut metagenome | biome: human gut; feature: human-associated habitat; material: faeces | place: Denmark | collected 2012-10-08 ... | reverse complement strand
GTCATAAGAATAATCTGGTCCTACATATTGATTTTCAATCCAGCATTTATTGCTATCAACTGAACCACGCCAAAGGTTAAGAGTTCCGATATTATATATTCCTCTTCCGTTTTTCCCATCTGAATGTGTAATTTTACCAGTTTCACTTACACTACAATCAGTTATTGTCAGTATCCCTTCTCTGCCAATGTTTATGGCAGCTGTATCAGAATCACATATAATGCTGTGTCCATTCAGACAAAGATTCACATCACCATTTACGCTCCATTCTGATGTAGTATGTATATCACCATCCAGATAATAATAGCCCGATTCTATCGAATCATTAATTTCAGATAATGGCTGCCAGTTAATTGTATCATCATGTTCATGATTATACTCACCGGTTACGCAAATACAGTGATTTTTATGTGTACTCGGTATATCCTCCGCCCAAGTATTATCAGGCATTAGTCCTGCCACCATTGCAAGACTTAATAGAATAGCATACATTTTTTTCTTCATATTCCAGTACCTCCCTCGTATCTGTGCTTCGTTATCTATTTCCATATCACATATACTTGTATTGATAGTACTAATTATACAACATTTTGTGCCTTACTTTGCCCAAATGGCGCCAAATGTAGTTTTCAGGGTGTGAATTGCAGAACAGCCTGCAAATCAGTCAAAAAAATCAAAAATGTGCAAAAACGCAAAAACAGCCGGACACATCTCTTACATATGTCTGACTGTTTTTATCGCTTACTATTCAGTTTTATTATAGCTGTCCGCTAAATTCTCCTGTAGTGGTACGCAAAGTATATATTGCCGGCGATTGCGGTGAGCGTCCACGAAATGACGTATATGAGGTATAAGGACTGCAGTGTCTTAAAATACGCAAACACTGTGAGCAGCCATATAATCCTGAATACGACAGAGCCCATGACCACTATGATGGTAGGTGCTACACTTTTTCCAATGCCCCTGGCGGCGGCTGTGGCATTGTCCATGAAGGCTGATACACAGTAGACGAATGCCATCACACCGATTCTGATCTGTCCATAGTGTATCACGGCATCATCACTCGTAAAGAGCAAAAGGAACGGTCTTTGGAATATAAACAATGCCACTCCAAGCACCAGTCCCATCAGAAACGAGTATGCCAGGGTGATGAAAAATGTCCTAAGCACCCTTTCCTTTTTCCTCGCGCCCAGATTCTGCGCTATGAAACTGGTACATGCGGTGTAAAATGCTGCCATCATGTCATAGATGAGCGAATCCGCATTGGTGGCGGCTGAATTGCCCTCCACTACCACATGGCTGAAGGAATTGATGGATGTCTGGATACATATATTGGCTATGGCAAAGAGCGAGTACTGTATCGCGGCCGGTACTCCGATGCGAAGCACTGCTGCAGCTGCATCCCTGTCAATCGCTATATCCTTCATTCGCAGGCCGTAGCTGCCGTATGTCTTCAGGAGAAACCTGATGATGAGAGCCGCTGAGATATACTGTGCTATGATGCTTGCGATGGCTACTCCTATCACTCCCAGTCTGCATACTATTACAAAGAACAGGTTGAGCACTATATTGATAATTCCCGAGATACTCAGGTATATGAGAGGCCTCTTTGTATCTCCCACTGCGCTCAGCACACCGTTGCCGAAATTATAAAGCGCAAGCGCCGGCGAACCGCACAGATATATCATCAGATATGCTGTAGCACCGTCTATAAGCTCAGGCTTTGTATTCATCACTTCAAGCAGTGGCTTTGAAAAAGCCAGGCCTGTCACTAACAGTAAAAGTCCCGCTATAAAGCACAGGATGACCGATGTGTGGACGGTCTTATGCACCCTCTGATAGTCCTCTGCTCCCATGTGCAGTGCCGTGACAGCATTGACACCGCCTCCCATGCCAAGCAGTATGCCTGTTGTGAGTGTGATGATGATTGTCGTGGAACCGACCGAGCCGAGTGCTCTTGCACCTGCAAATTTTCCCACCACTGCCACATCCGTCATATTAAAAAATACCTGTAAAAGGTTTGAGAACATGAGCGGTATGGAGTAAATCAGTATCTTCCTTGCGAGTGGTCCGTTCACCATATCCAGTTCTTTTGTCTGTGTTGCTCTTGACTTCATTTTTTCCTCTTGTAAATCTTAAATTATATTCCTATGACAATATATTTTCTCACAAAATAGTTACAAATACTTTCTTGTCATACTCCGGCAATTCACATATTAATTTATTATAGAAACATTTTCTACTTTTTTCAAGACCTGTAAACATCTAAAAAAGTAGAAAAAAACCGGTGCTAAAACGCACCGGCTTTTATACCTTAAACCTTACATATTACACTGCTGCACACAGCCTGATATCATGATGTCAGCCCCACGTCCAGACAGCGTCTGTATATCATAATTTAGAAATCTGTGAGGTTTGCAGCTCTCTTCTCAAGGAATGCTCCCATTCCCTCTTTCTTATCATTTGTGTCATTTACAACACCAAAGAGGTTTGCTTCCATCTCAACAGCGTTCTTGATATCCATATCATATCCGTTGTTGATAGCAGCCTTTGCAACTGCGATTGCGTAGCTTCCCTTAGAGATGATCTTAGCAGCCATAGCCTTAGCTGTTGGCATAAGCTCCTCTTTTGCTACTACTTTATTAACGAGACCGATGCGGTATGCTTCTGCAGCGTCTACGTTGTCGCATGTGAAGATCATTTCCTTAGCACGTCCCATTCCTACTAAACGAGCAAGTCTCTGTGTACCGCCAAAGCCAGGGATGATTCCAAGTCCTGTCTCAGGCTGTCCGAAAATTGCGTTCTCAGAAGCGATTCTGATATCACATGCCATAGAAATCTCGCATCCTCCACCGAGTGCGAATCCATTGACAGCTGCGATTGTTACCTGACGCATATTCATGAGCTTGAAGAATGGCTCTGAAGCCTTGATTCCGAATGCTCTTGCCTGTGGTGCTGTGAAATTAACCATCTCTGAGATGTCTGCTCCTGCTACGAATGACTTGAACTCGTTGCCCTTCTTGTCAGGACCACCTGTAAGGATAAGCACCTTAACATCGTCTCTTGCCTCTATCTCTGTTAATGCTACATTTAACTCATCAAGAGTCTCACTGTTTAATGCATTAAGAGCAGCCGGTCTTGAGATTGCAAGTACTGCAATCTGATCTGCTACGTCAAGTGTTAAATTTTTGAACTCGCTCATTGTATAAATCCTCCTTAAAAAACCTATGTATAACCGACATTTCTGTCGTAATTTATAAAAAAATAGTAACACTTTGACAAATTTTTGTCAATGTCTGAATGACCTTTTTCAATAATATTTACCGTTTAATTTAATATACAAAATTTAAGGAGACAGTCTGCTTAATGCACACTGCCTCCCGCCTTAGAAATAATATAATCAAATTATTTAATTAAATTAAATCAAAACTCAAATTACATAAGTCCATGTGCCCTGTTGTAAGCATTGCAGATCATATTTGAGTTCTTGATAAGGATATGCATAGCGATGAATGGTCCGATTCCACAGATAAGTGTACCAAATATGCACCACATCAAAACAGTGGTTCCATTCTCCTGAATGCCAAGTCCGTATCTGCCTGCATTATTTGCCAGTCTGTTGCCCAGCTTATAGTACCAGTACCATGCATAGATACCGCATGTAATCATTGAAAGCAGGATAAATGCTACGAGACCTGATGTATTCTCGCCATCTCCATCACATGCTATATTGACATCATGAGCCATCTTGTAGATGAAATAATATCCATAAATACCACATGTAATAATAGACAGGATGATGTATGAGGCAAGACCTCTGTCATCCTTTAACTTCTCTCCCCTGTATGGCGGAGGAGTCTGACCACCATTGTTCTGGTAGCCTGTATTGTACTGTCCGGCCCCGTTGTTCTGGTAGCCTGCGTTGTACTGTCCGGCTCCGTTATTCTGGTAGCCTGCGTTGTACTGTCCGGCTCCGTTGTTCTGGTAGCCTCCATTGTACTGTCCACCTGCATTCTGCTGGTTTGCACTGTTTCCTGTGAAGGACTGCTTTACCTCATCAAATGCACTTCCAAGCTCCTGCTCTGCTGCATTAAAGGCCTCTCCTGCTTTGTTGACAAAATCCTGTGCCTTGGAAACAGGTGCTCCACAGTATGGACAGAATTTTGTTGAATCAGGAATTTCTTTTCCACATTTTTCACAAAACATCTTCTTTCTCCTTTTTTATTTGCTTTTTATTACACGAATGATACGAAACAGGATATTGTTTTCCGGCTCAAAGACCACGACATCATCTCCTGACCATATCAATCTGCATATATAAACAATAGCAAACATAATGATGATTGTAAATATAATTATTTTATAAATTTTAATATTTATTTTATATTTACACAAAAGCACTATTACCGCAATAGGCACAAGCCAAAAAAGCGGATGGTATGCAAATGCCTTTGCTATATCAAGCTGTAAAAATGCCATCCATGCCCTCGACATGCCACAGCCTGCACATGATATTCCGGTGATGAACTTAATGGGGCATGTGATGCCTATCGACTCCATAGCTGTGTAAAGTACCACTACGGCTGTGACAGCACATATGAGCTCTTTTCTTTCATTTTTTCTTTTATTGTCCATACAAATGTTATCTCAAAAAGTATGCACTGTAAGGTGGCAGCTCAAGGCCACCGTTTAAAGTAACCTGCTCACCTGTAATCAGGTCTGTTGCATCACCCTTTCCCATATCAAAGCCTGCGAAAAATGGCTGGTCTGCAGCATTGATGCACACTAATACCCTTTCACCATCACATTCACGACCGAAAACGCACTGGCCGTTTGTGAGCACAACCGAATAGAAATTACCGTAGCATAGTGCCTTTGACTGCTTCTTTGCCTCTGTAAGCTTTGAAATCCACTCAGTCAGTTCATTCCACTGTGGAGCTTCAAAGCATGCCCTAAGCGCCGGGTCACCGTCTTCTTTTTTTGCCTTCTCTCCCCACTCACTGCCATAGTATACGCAAGGAATGCCCGGCATACCAAATGCAAGTGCATAGATTAGTGGCAGATGCTTTTCATTGGTCAGTATGCTTGCCACTCTTGTCACATCATGATTGTCCACAAATGACAGGAGGTGCTTACCCTTGTAGAGAGTCCACTGCTCCGGTCCGAACTGTCTGAGAAGCGAATGATTTATCTCAAACATATTCATGGAATTAAAGCTTGAGTACAGACCCTTATAGCACTCATAGTTAGTTACCGAGTGAAGCATCACATCATTCATAATCTGGTTGTAGTCACCATGCAGTGTCTCTCCCACCAGGAAGAAATCCGGTTTTAGTGAGTCGCAGAACGCCCTTAGTCTTCTGAGAAAATCATGGTCGAGGCAGTATGCCACATCAAGTCTCAGCCCATCTATATCAAACTCGTCTACCCAGCCCTTTATCGCTGAAAAGATATGCTGGATTACATCCTCATTTCTCAGATTAAGCTTGACCAGATCATAATTGCCTTCCCAGCCCTCGTACCACAATCCATCATTATAGTTTGAGTTGCCGTCAAAGGCTATACGGCCAAACCAGTTTACATATGGTGAGCTTTCTCTGTTTTTAAGCACATCCTGGAACGCCCAAAAACCTCTTCCCACATGATTGAACACACCATCCAGCACCACCCTTATGCCGTCCTTGTGCAGATTATCACAGACCTGTGCGAAGTCCTCGTTTGTGCCAAGCCTTGTGTCTATTTTTGTATAATCCCTTGTATTATATCCGTGTGTATCAGATTCAAACACCGGTGAAAAATAGATTGCATCAGCCCCAAGCTTTTTGATATGAGGTATCCAGTCATTTACTTTCAGAATTCTGTGCTCCAAAACACCATCATTCTCAAATGGTGCCCCACAGAAGCCTAACGGATAAATCTGATAAAATACGCTTTCATATGCCCACATTATTTTGTCCTCCTTGATAGTTGTGTAGTGGTTTTGTACCTGTTATCTATTATACACAATTATGTACTTATATGCTACATTTTTTTGTTACTTTTTACCTACATTAAGTATTTTGTTACCTTGTATAATTAAATTTCTAATAGAAATTCCTGTAGACAACACATGCAATAACCACATGGATAAAGAAAATAAGCGGCATCCCCTTTACAAAATACCAATGCTTTGTCTTGTGCCTGAAGGCATACATCCCCGCCCAGGTACCGGCGCTTCCGCCCAGCAGGCTGAGCCCAAATAATGTCTTCTCCGGGATGCGCCATGCGTGTGCCTTGGCCTTACACTTGTCAATTCCCATCGCAGCAAAGCCTGCTATATTCATAAGAAGCAGATAAATCAGAAAAATTTTCATATAAATAATGCTCCATTCTATTACTCCGCACATAAATTTATAAATATATAAACATATCTGCATATATTAATAAGTCCACAAAAAACAATAGCCCAGCCTTTAAAGGCCGGGCCATAAATTAATTATTAATTCTTAGCTTTTTTAGAAACCTTAGCCGGTGCAGCCGCCTGCTTTTTGATGGCGCTCTTGCCCAGATAAAGCTTCATAACATACCACAGCTCTGTAGCGATGCAGATTGAAGAATATGTTCCGCAAAGCACACCTACCATGAGTGGTAATGAGAACTCTCTGATTGATGTATGACCAAAGATAAAGAGTAACAATACCATAACAAATGTAGTAAGCGAAGTATTGATGCTTCGTGAAAGTGTCTGTGTAAGGGACTCGTTTGCTATATCAGCAAGCTCATCTGCTGAGTACTTCTTGATACCGTGAAGGTTCTCACGGATACGGTCAAAGATAACGATTGTATCGTTGACTGAGTAACCTACGATTGTAAGTATACATGCGATAAACGTACTGCCGACTGAGATTCTGATAAGTGCATATGCTGTGACTACAACAAGCACATCATGTACCAGCGCAAGGATAGCACTTGAAGCAAATCTGATGTCCTTGAATCTGAACCAGATATATAACAGCATGAAAATACATGAAATAATAACTGCCTTTACAGCGTTTGTTCTCATCTCTCCACTGATTGTTGAGCTGATACTCTGAGTCTCTATAGTTGATGCATCAACATTGAAATCCTTCTCAAGAAGAGCTGCGAGATCCTGTCTCTCATCGAGTGAAAGTGTACGTGTCTTTAATGTGACATCATGGCTGCCCTGGACTGTAGTAACCTGCACTGCACTATTGCCAAGGAGCTTTGATACTGAAGGCACGATGTCCTTCTCAACCTCTGCGGCTGTATAATCCTTGCCAAAGTCTGCTGTGGTTGATGTACCACCTACGAACTCAAGGCTGTAGTTTAATGCATTGCCGCTTGTAGCACCGAAATAAATCATACCGCCGATACCTGCAAGTATAACTACACCTGAGATAACAAAGTATTTAACTCTGTTCTGTACAAATCTGATAACCTTTCTCTTCTTTGCCTTGCCGTAGAACTTCTCAGCTCTGACACCGACACCGTAAAATGCTCTTGTAAGGTATTTTGCAATAAAAAGAGCTGTAAACAGTGACAGAATAATTGAAATCATAAGTGTGTATGCAAAGCCCTTTACTGTACCTGAACCGAGCACCATAAGCACAAGTGCTGCGATAAAGGTTGTAATCTGTCCATCGAGGATGGCTGAAAGAGCCTTCTTGTAGCCCTCATTTACTGCAGCAAGCACTGATTTGCCACCTGCGATTTCCTCACGGATACGGGCAAATACGATAACGTTTGCATCTACTGCCATACCGATACCAAGGATGATACCCGCAATACCCGGCAGTGTAAGTGTAATCTCAAACCAGTAAATAAACAGTACTGTAAGCATTGAGTAGAGTGCAAGTCCGATAGATGCAACCACACCGAGTATACCATAGAGCACAATCATGAATATCATGATTAAGATAATTCCGATAATTGCAGCCTTTACTGCATTTGTGAGCGCTGATCCACCGAGCTGTGCGCCAACAACATTTGACTCTAACTCCTCGAGCTGGAGGTTGATGGCTCCGACACGGATAAATGTTGCAAGGCTTGTTGCCTCGTCGAAATCCTTCATTCCGTTGATTACACAGTTACCATCTGAGATAACGGCACTTACTGTAGGAACGCTGATGAAATGATCATCATAGTATATACCGATTGACTGTCCTGCATCCTTTGCCTTCTTTGTGGCATCTGCCCATGTGTCAATAGCCTCATCCTTGAGCTTTAATGAAACAACAGGCTCCTTGGTTGATGTAGATGATGACTGGTCATACTGGGCGCTTGCATCCTTTACATCGTTACCATCGAGGATGACTGAACCATTTGCCTTTAAGGTGTCAATATCATAGTTGAGCTTGTAGCCGCCCTCAACCGATGTGTCCTTTGTATAGTTGGCATTTCCGTCACTGTCATACTGGGCGATGAAGTACAGTGATCCCGGACTTCCAAGATCCTCGAGTACCTTGTTAGGGTCGTCAACACCCGGAATCTCTGCAGTGATACGGTCATCCCCGCTCTTGTATACAGAGTACTCTGTTGTGTAGCTCTCTGCACGCTCCTCGAGCTTTGCGATAGTATCATTTACATCCTTGTCTGAAGGATTCTTGTCCTTGATATGGTAGGTGATTGAAACACCACCTGAGAGGTCGAGACCAAGCTTGATATTCTGATAATCCTTATCCTTGGTGCTCTCACCATTAGCAGTTGCCTCCTGCTTTTGCTTTGTGTCGGTGATTACTGCAGTGGAATACCAGCCCAGCAAGCCGATACAAATGACTGTCACAAGGATAATCACCCAACTCTTTCCTTTTTTCATTTTCTTATACCTTCCTGTCATTTTGCTACCATCCATATAGGTATACAGATGGCAAATATATTCGCACACGGGTCACAAATACCGCTATCCGTTTCCCGTGACAAATTCAAATTATTGTGCATCATCTGCCATATCAGCCTCTGCTGCCTTAATCATGATAGCGCACTCTATACGCTTCTTCTGCAGCTCGCAACCTAAATCATAGGCATCAGTGATTGTGCCGTGGAAGTTGTATGAGTTGGCGGCACAGCCACCGCTGCAATAGAATCTGGCAAAACAGTTACGACATTTTTCCTTGGCATAAACATTACAGCACTTAAACTCATCCTGGATGTCAGTGGCCTTGATGCCATCCCAGACATTACCCATAAGGAAGTCCTCATTGCCCACAAACTGGTGGCATGGATATAAATCTCCCCATGGAGTCACTGCCAGGTACTCTGTTCCTGAGCCACAGCCGGAAAGGCGCTTATATACACAAGGTCCTCCCTCTAAATCTATCATAAAATGGAAGAAATTGAAGCCGTTTCCTGCCTTGTTTCTCTTTACCATCTCTGCTGCAAGTCTGTCGTACTCATCAAAGAGCACAGGTAAATCAGATTCCTTAAGTGCATATTCATCTGTAGGCTGTGCCACCACAGGCTCAACCGAAATCTGCTTAAAGCCTAAATCAGCCAGATGAAGCACATCCTTTGAAAAATCAGTATTGAAATGTGTGTATGTACCTCTCACATAGTACTTGTCCTGATGTCTGCTCTCTGCAAACTTCTGGAATTTCGGAACAATAAGGTCATAACTGCCAGCACCCTTTCTGAAAGGCCTCATTCGGTCATGAACCTCCTTGCGTCCGTCGATACTAAGGACTACATTGTCCATCTCTTTGTTGGCGAACTCCATAATCTCGTCATTTAAGAGCACACCGTTTGTAGTGAGTGTGAACCTGAAATGCTTGTCATGAAGCTTCTCCTGCTCTCTTCCATATGCCACAAGCTGCTTCACCACATCCCAGTTCATGAGAGGCTCTCCTCCAAAGAAGTCTACCTCTAAGTTTCTTCTGCTGCCTGAATTGGCAATCAAAAAATCAAGTGCCTGTTTTCCTGTCTCGTAGCTCATGAGAGCTCGTCTGCCGTGATACTCGCCCTCCTCTGCAAAACAATATCTGCAGGCAAGGTTGCAGTCGTGCGCTATGTGAAGGCAAAGTGCCTTTACAACTGTCTGGCGCTTCTTGAAATCTATGATACGCTCTTTGTATGTATCCTCTGTGAAGAGCTCTTCATTATCCTTAAGCTCATTTACTTCCTGTATTGCTTCTTCTATCTCCGTCTGTGGATACCTGTCCACAAGCTTTTCAATAATCTCCTTAGCTGAGTTGTCCTCAAACAGCTCAATAACGTCATATGTGACATCATCCACCACATGGATTGCGCCACTGTTGACATCTAAGACAATATTATAGCCGTTGTTCTTGTACTGATGAACCACTACAATATTCCTCTCTTTCTATACACATTTTAAAATTACACTGCGAAAAGAGTGTGCACCTATCAGCGCACACTCTTTAAATCCGCTTCACCTATGACTATTTGTACTGCTCACAAGTCTGGTTTCCAACTGTACAAGATGTCTTGCAAGCTGACTGGCATGATGTCTGGCACTCGCCACATCCGCCCTTTTTAACTGTGTTCTGTAATTTTCTTGTATTTAATGTCTTTACGTGTTTCATTTTTATCTCCTTTTCATTTAACGATGTCTCATTGACACATCATATTTGCTTTCAACATTATATCACAGCATTATCAATATGAAAAGTCCTTTTTTAGCGAAAAACAAGCGCTGAAAACATTACCAGAAGGAGTATTATCAAAAGCTCGAATATATTTTTTGATTCACCTATATCTATGACCACTGTTGCTATCACATACGTTATCCAGTATGCTACGACCGTCACCCTGATAAAACGTCTGCGGTGAAAGCAGCATTTGAGCAAAAATCCGCACACAAGCCCCACCACTATATTGACCGCCATTGAGAGTGCAAAGCTTATCCACTCCGCCATGTCGACAAAGCACTGTACTATGGAAAGTATGATAAGGCACAAAAGCGCCGTAAGATGCATGATACATATTGTTATCACAGGACCTTTGATTTTTCTCCACATAAAAACGCCCTCCACACATCATATATATGTGCAAAGGGCAGTAATTATTCATGTATGAAATTCATTCGTGATTACAGCTCACAGTTATTAACTGTTCTAGGGAATGGGATAACGTCACGGATATTGCCCATGCCGGTAAGATACATTACGCATCTCTCAAAGCCCAGTCCAAAGCCTGCGTGTCTTGCAGAGCCGTATTTTCTTAAGTCAAGGTAGAACTTGTAGTCATCCTCTGAAAGTCCAAGCTCATTTATTCTGGCAAGGAGCTTGTCGTAATCATCCTCTCTCTGGCTTCCACCGATGATTTCTCCGATTCCCGGTACAAGACAGTCAACTGCTGCAACAGTCTTTCCGTCGTCATTCAGCTTCATGTAGAAGGCCTTTATCTCCTTCGGATAATCTGTGACAAATACAGGGCGCTTATAAATCTGCTCTGTGAGGTATCTCTCATGCTCTGTCTGTAAATCACAGCCCCATGATACCTTGTAATCAAACTTGTCATTGTGTTTTGAAAGGATATCTATAGCCTCTGTATATGTCACACGGGCAAAATCATTTTCAACAACATTTCTTAATCTGTCAAGGAGTCCCTTGTCCACGAAATTGTTGAAAAATGCCATCTCCTCAGGTGCATTTTCAAGCACATAGTTGATAACATACTTGAGCATGCTCTCTGCAAGCATCATATCATCCTCAAGGTCTGCAAAAGCAATCTCAGGCTCAATCATCCAGAACTCTGCCGCATGACGTGTGGTGTTTGAATTCTCCGCACGGAAGGTAGGTCCGAAGGTGTAGATATTCTTGAATGCCATAGCATATGTCTCGCCGTTTAACTGTCCTGAAACAGTAAGGTTGGTAGGTTTATTAAAGAAATCCTTTGAGAAATCCACCTTTCCTTCCTCTGTCATAGGGAGATTGTTCAAATCAAGTGTGGTCACCTGGAACATCTCTCCTGCACCCTCACAGTCACTTCCTGTGATAAGCGGTGTGTGCACGTACACAAAATCCCTCTCCTGAAAGAATTTGTGAATAGCATATGCGCAGAGTGAACGCACTCTGAAAACTGCCTCAAAAGTATTGGTACGAGGTCTTAAGTGTGAGATTGTACGAAGATACTCAAATGTATGTCTCTTCTTCTGCAGAGGATAATCCGGTGTGGATGCACCCTCAACAGTCACCTCAGTAGCCTGAATCTCAAATGGCTGCTTTGCATCCGGAGTGAGCACAAGTGTACCCCTTACGATAATTGCAGCTCCGACATTGATCTTGCCAACCTCATCATAGTTGTCTAAGCCATTTCCGTATACAACCTGGATTGGCTCAAAAAATGTACCGTCGTTTACCACGATAAATCCAAAATTCTTTGAATTACGATTGCTTCTGACCCATCCTCCGATAGTCACCTCTTTGTCAGCGAATTTGTCCTTGTTGCGGAAAATCTCGCGTATGTTTGTAAGTTCCATTATCTAATCCTCCATTTAAGCTGCCTGCGCATCACCACAGACAGCATATTTATCGTTATTATTCGGCATCCGCGCTGCCACTTGAAGTATCCGGCGCTGCACTGCCATCCTCAAATGTCACATTTGCTTTCTCTGTGACTGTATCAATAGCCTTGTTTACAAGGTACTGGTTCTTAAGGTATGTCTTTCCCTCATCCTTGTGTCCGCTTCCAAAATACTTGTATACCTCAGAAGCCTTGCTGAACTGACCATTGCTGGCTGATACGATGTAATCCACATAGCTGTTGAAGGCATCATCATCCATCTTGATATTTTCCTTCTCAGCGATAAGTCCAAAGATGAACTCTGTCTTTATCTGGTCTGTCAGATTCTCCTTCCACTTCTCTGTGGCCTGATCCACTGTCATGTTGTAGTTGGACTTTAAATATTTCTTAAGTGTCTGTCCATCCTTGACATTTTCTTTGGTAAATGAAGCAATATACTCATTGAGTCTGGCCTGTAGATACTCATCAGGAATCTCGACTGTGCTGTTTTCAATCATGTAGCTCTTTATCTTGTCCACCTCAGCGCTGTAGAGCTGCTGCTTCAAATCTTTCTCAATCTGTGTGGTAAGCTGGGCATTAGTTGTCACCCCTGCCTTTCCAAACACTGTGTTAACCTGCTCGTCTGTCATATCAGCAAGTGCAACAGGATCTGCTGAGTAAATGCCCTTTACTGTATACTCAAATGTAACTGTCTGTCCGTTTAAGTCGTCATTGCCATAATCCTCAGGGAATGTCACGTCACCCTTAACCTTGTCACCCACCTTGGCTCCGATTATAGGCTTTGTAAATCCATCAATAAAGGATGAACCGCCGACCTGGCTGTTATTTGTCACATCAAGCATCACATCTGTAGCAGAACCACCATCAAATGCTTTGCCATCCTTATATCCTGTGTAATCAACCTTGACATAATCGCCATCTGCAACTGTATCACGATCTGTAACCTGCTTGTACGCATCTGCACCATATGACTGAAGCACATTGGTCAGATATGTCTGCTTTGCTGTATCGTTTATCTCATAATCGTTTGAGACTGTAATTGCAACACCTGAATAGTCTGCAAGCTTTGTAACCTGCTTTGCGTAGTCTATGTCAAACTGTCCGCTTCGCATCGTCTCGCTGCCGGCCTCGGTGCCTGCCTCTGTTGCGCTCTTTGAGCCATCCTTTTTGCTCTTGTTGCTTATCACAGCAACAAGCGCAATAATTACCACGATAAGTGCAATCACAATCACTGCTATGACTGCCTTCTTACCTGTATTCTTCTTCTCACTCATTGGGATCCTCCTGAAATCTGTAAGTCATGTTATTTATATGTACAATGCCCTGCCACGGCAAAAACGCATCCGCAAAACACTATACCTGTCTACAATATCACATATCAGGTCAAATTACAACGAGTGAAATTTTCTTTATCTTTGCAAACACCGGAGGAGTATGCATCCTAAGCCCTACTGTCACCCTGGCATTCTTTTGCAGCCTTACCGGCTTAAGCAGATGTGTCGCAAACCTGACATCAGCCGGGAAAATGTTGCTTGTATATGTATGAACGCCGCTTTCATCCTCCACATCCATAAACAGCTCGACCTCGACACCTGTTGTATTGGTTCCTCTATAGTCAACCGCTGCTATATACTCACCGGTATATTCAATATCCACCGTCTGGCTTATCGAATAGTCAAAATTGGCATCTGAAGAGATAAACACTCCATCCTTACCCAGTGTATACTGTCCTTCTTCGAGGCTTGTCTCAATCTGCCAATTATTAAATCCATCCTTAAATTCAGGATTTGAGATTAGATTTCCATGAATCATAAGAAGCTTCATGAAATCCTCCACCTCCGGTGTTTCTTCATACTCATAAAGTGATTCAATATACTTATCAAGCTCTTTAATCGGAGGATTTTTCGGATCAAAGTCCCTGATTGCATCCCAGCCCGGCAAAGCCCTGCCATGCTCGTCAAACATACCCATATTCTCAAACCAGGTTCCCATGCCTTTACCAGGCACACCGACAGGCTCCCAGTAGTATACACCGGTCTTTCCGGTATCTTTTGACACCTCTGCTGCTATCTGCATGATTATTTCAAGAGACTTCTTCTGCTCTGCGCTGCCTGCATCAAGGCCTGCAGTCTCCATGAGTTCCTTCGAGATATGATCTCCTTTGCAATGTCTCCACGGATGAGCTGTCTCCACAATATAAACCGGCAGATTATATAATTTTATGAGCCTGCTCATAGTATCCTTCAAATCCATGAAGGTACCATGCCAGAACGAATAAAAGGAAAGGCCAATCGCGTCAATCGGCAGCATGCCCGCATTAAACATAGAATCAAGCCAAGGCATAATACAGTTATATCTGCCTCCCTGATCCAGATGAATCATGACCTTTGTCTCCGGGAGCAGCTCCCTGACAGCTCTGATTCCCTCATTTACAAGCGCAGCCAGCTGCCTGTACTGTGGCACTGCACCATCCAGAAACAGCATACCACTCCTTATTTCATTGCCAATCTGAACCATATCCGGCGCACAATCCATGATTTTTAATCTGTATAGCACATCATATGTGTACTTGTGCACTGCCTCCTTCAGCTCATCAAAGCTTAAATTCTTCCACGCATCAGGCTTATTCTGCTGTCCCGGATCTGCCCAGTAATCCGAATAATGAAAATCAAGCAGAAAATGCATTTTGTATTTTTTAATGACATGAGCCATCTCGAGAACATATGTAAGACTGCAATACCCCTTAGACTCCGGCACCTTATCAGGCTCATTCCATATGCGCAGACGAACTGAATTTACATTATTCAGCTTTAAAAAATCAAATACCCTGCACACATGACCTTCCCTATCCATTATTTGTATATTATTGTCAACCATCATAGGAACGGATGAAATATCCACTCCCTTTAAGAAATTGCTATCCTTTTTCTGCTTGTGCTGCTGCTTAAGCTGATACATCTTTGTGTCAGCACTTACGAGATAATCGTCAAAGTTCTTACCACTGCCCGGCTGCGTATATATGATGCCGTGACTGATAAACAGGCTGTGCTGCTCCATGATATCATACACGCGCTTTATATACTTCTCAGCAGTGTCATGTCTGTCCCCGGGGATAAACACAATAAATTCATCTCCACCGAATCTATATACCATACTTCCTTCAGGCTTTTGCTCATCAAGCACCCTCGCCACAGTCTTTAAAAGCTCGTCACCGTACTGGTGTCCGTATGTATCATTTATGTCCTTAAAATCATCCACATCGAGAAATACTATGGTGCAACCGACATTTTGGTCTTCAAGCTCAGCAAACATAGGAATGACCATCTCATTGCATGCCACACGATTGTATAGGCCTGTGAGCGCATCATGGTTGTAGAGATTCTTAAGCTCATTATTTGTATTCTCAAGTACCTTTTGCTTAAAAAGATTCTCAAGCTTCTTGAGCAAGGCCGACTGTATATCAAACTGCTCAGGATGGTCGTACAAAAACTCAGGATTCCTGAGTATTACATAGCCCACTATCTCGTCCCTGAAATGCAGCGAGTAATACATATAGCAGGTGTTTTTATCTACACTCTGCATGTACTGCATAAGGTCATTTACACTCTTAAACTCAAGCTTTCCATTGTCCTTGTCATCCGCATAGAGTACAACCTCGTCGTCAATATCATAGCCATGCTTCCTAAAGTGTGCATTGTTCCTTGCAGCTGCCAGATCAGAAACACTGACCACATACACTCCGTCACACTTCATGCTCTGTATATAGTCAGAGTATCTCTCAAACAAATCATAGTATTCATTGCACTCCTCGAGCTCTTTCTGGAGGATCATTACTGCATCCTCCTCCTGCTCTTTTGCAACGGAGCCTTTGATAATATTCTTTATGTAATTACGATAATCCACTCTGCCGGTATTAGGGCATCCGCAGCTCTCAGCCGGGATAAACTCAGAATCAAGGTATTTATCAGAAGCATCGCCCGTGCCATTCCAAAGCGCCTTAAATATCTCAAGAACTTTTCTGCCTATATTGCCCCTGTTGTGCTCCACTGTTGTAATCTGTGGGTTAAAGTACGCAGCCTTATCCAGATTGTCAAAGCCTGTGACCTTAAAATCCTGTGGTACCTTGTATCCGAGAACCTCTGCTGTCGCACACAGCCCTGCTGCTATATTGTCATTTGCACATAAAAACACATCCGGTAACGGTTTTTTGCTCTCGTGCCAATCACTCATATACCTGACACCTGTCTGATAATCAAAATCACCAAACATGTACATATCAGCTGTAAGTGGTATGCCATAATCACTTAAAGCCTTCTTGAAGGCCTCAAAACGAATTCTGTTCTCATAATGATACGGCGGACCACCTGCAAACACAAAGCTTTTGCAGCCATGCTCATAGTACATATGATCCATCACATTGCGAAACAGCCTCTTATTGTCGTTGCCTACATAGTAAAACCCATCAACCTTATACCCGATACTCACTACCGGCACATTTACCGACTGAAGCTTTCTGACCATATAATGTATCTCATCCTGGTTGATCGTATTGGTGCAGTCAAATACCACTCCGTCGAAGCTGTTTAAATCAGGCAAATCGTTCAGCGCATACTCGCCTTTGTTAAACTTTGGATCTTGACTCCAGGTTCCGTTGGTGTTGTAAAAAAACAGGCACACATCCAGTCCCAGCTCTTTAGAGCCTTCCATGATGCCCTCAACCCACGAATATGTTACATATCTTCTCCAGCCATCAGCTAGAAGAGCAATTTTCTTCATTAATAAATACCCCTTTGCATCTTCTAAAGACTTTTCCCAAAATATAGTTCTATTATACTACGGTTTTACCTATTCTTGCAATAAAGATTGATTTTTTTTAGCATATTTGATAGAATTAATTTAAATAAGCAAATTTTTAGGAGGGATACGTTTTGAATCCAGCATTAATCGTACTTATTGTTATCGCAGTAGTGCTTGTGGTAGCATTTATAGTATTAACAATCCTCGGTAAAAAAGCACAAAAAAGAAAGGAAGAGCAGGACGAGCAGATAGCTGCAGCATCACAGACTGTCAATATGCTAATCATTGACAAAAAGCGTATGAAGCTAAAGGATGCCGGTCTCCCACAGCAGATTATTGAGCAGACACCAAAGCTTATGCGCCGCTCAAAGCTGCCTGTAGTCAAGGCCAAGGTCGGACCAAGAGTCATGACTCTTATCGCAGACGAGCAGATCTTTGATGAGATTCCTTTAAAGAAAGAGGTTAAGGCTTCTGTCAGCGGTATCTACATCACAGCTGTCCGCGGTATCAGAGGACCTCTTGAGAAGCCTAAGAAGAAAAAAGGCTTCCGTGCAAGAATGGCAGAAAACTACAGCAAGGCCAACGAACAGCTCAAGGCTGAGGAGGCTGCAAAGGCTGAAAGAAAAGCTGCTAAAGCGGCTGCCAAAAAGGCCAAGCAGAAATAATATCATGATTTAATTTTCATGTACATAAACAGAGCATGTGGGATGGCTTTCATCCTCACATGCTCTGTTTTTTTGCTTTATATATTTTTTACCCCATAGGCTTGGCAGGCTTTTATGCAATTTTGACTGCTGCGCCTTTTTTCTTCACAGCTATATTGATGTGACAGTCGCCTACAAATTCATAGTTGACATCAAGTGCATACTTTACCTCTGCCCTTATCTCGTCCTCAGTCTCCTTTACCTCTATGCTTGTGGCATCAATACCTATCTGGATACTTCCAAACGGTGTATAATAATATGTCAGGTTTTTCTTTCCCTTCTCAAATATCATATGTACACTCATAGGTCCCTTGCGGGTGAACTCAAGATAATTGTCATTGAATTTAAGCATATTTTTGAGTGTCTGGGTCTCACCCTCCATTATCTCCTCAAAAAGCACATAGTGCTTGTTATTTCTTATATAATACTCTCCCGGGGCAATCACCTCTACCGCATCCGACTGCTGATCCGGTGCGAGCTGTAAGCCCTTTAATGATACTACTACATCCTTTGTCATTTCTTTCTCCTTATCCTCTTGCATATCTAAATTAATTCACGCTTAAATAATTTGTCATCACATATTTTCTTTTAATATATTTTTTCAGCATGAATATACTAACTGTTTTATCTGAAAATATCAAGGATTTTTAGTTTTATTTCATATTTTCCACTGTCAAATATGCTCTCATACTCGTCCGGAGTGAGTACCTCCTTAAGATTTTCCTTTGCTTCGTCCTCCACCACCTCGTACACACTGCCCCTAAAGCACATGTTTGGATACAGCACGCACCACCAGTTATGACCGGCTCCATCGCCCAGTGTTATTTCAAGCGCCTCGTAATTTCCCTCAGGAAATGTATAGTCCCCATACGTCTTTTCCGGGAAATCGGTGTGTGTAAGCTCTGCCGATGCGCCATATGTAAAACCGTTTGCTGCAAGCGTCTCCTTTGATACCGCTATTATTTCGTCCATATGGTCATTTACGGTGGCTCTGGTTTCTTCGATATTTTCGCACTCCAGCAGATATGGCTCTATGTAAGCCCCTACTGCATCGCGCACCTGCTTTTTCACATTCTGGTCTGCTTCGCTGTCGCTGTTTGCCAGCACATGGAAACGCAGGATTTTGCCGGCGATGGATTTTTGCATGTCGGCTGTACACGCTATACTATTTGTGTTTGCGGCAGGTGTATGATTTTTTGCAACTATCGCTGCCGTAAGGGATATTATTGCTATGGTTGTTATTATTATTTTCTTTCTCATGTAAACAAGTATTGCCTTATTTGACGAGCTTATTCATCCTTTTTGGAAAATTTTACCGGGTTTCATGAATTTCATTCGTATAGTCATCCAGCAAGGTGCCAAGTGTAATTATCGGTTCACCATCCTCATGATTCTCCTTATTTATTTTCTGCTCATAATAATCACCCATGTTATCAAAGATATCATTTATATCATCTGCTATGCACACATATGTGTTTCTCGGAAATTTTTTTGATGTCTTGCAATATTCCATGAAGTCTGAATAAGTTGCTTTATCTTTTCTAAGTGTTTTTCCTATTAAAATCACCTTCAAATGATTGGTATCGGCTTTTTGTGACAGTCGATCCTCGAAGCTGTCCACGGCTGTTTTGATATCATCTGCATATTCCGGTTCGTATGATTTGTCCATGTTATAGTAGAACTCTATATATCCGCTATTTTCATTTGCCGAAACATCTCTGTGGCTAACATATGCTTTGTTATCAGTTACTTCTTTATCGGTTATTTCGTCAGTATCTACATCTACAATATCCACCGCCGCAAGTGTCGGAAAACAGCGCTCCTCAAGTTCCACTGCACTGCAGCCGGTGAGCATGAGACCTATCGTCAGCACTACTATGACCGGTATCGCTATGCACAATAAAAATCCAAGATATTTTTTCACGATTTCACCTCCACTTTCAAGAACATATGCTAAGGTCACTGTGACTGCTATGACAAAAATGATGCACCAGCTTCTCATAGTGCTCTTTTCCTTGTCATGGCTTTTCTGTCTGTCAGAGCCAAATTGCTTATTGCTGCAGGAATGCCGGTTTTTATTAAATGTAAATATAATTTTTCTCGTATTTTCAGCAAAATTCTCACATCTTAAAACCGCATAATAAAGGCTCATATTGAGTACTGAAAACAGCGTGAAAAACCACACCGACAGCATCAGTGCATCTGCCCTCTTGAAGAAGCTGCCTTTTATCTGCACATCACTCATCAGTACAACAGCCGGAAACTCTATTTCCGACAGTGAATATTTTCCGAAGTTTCCAAGCAATACTGCATACAATAAAAAAAGAATGCCTGCATATGTGAATATTGCTTTACTCACACTCCCTCGTATCTGTGAGGCAGTGCGTGCCCTTACAAACAGTATATTGAACACGGAAATGGATGCTGCAAACACATAGTATGCGCCCGCAAATATATCCGCTATACCAAAGTCCACACCGACTCTGTCCTTAATCATCAGATAGTCTAATCTCACATCCGATAGCGCAAACAAAAGCATAGCAGCAAGCGGTATCAGCACAAAGAAAAATACTACCTCGTATACCCTTGCCCGGCACTCCACTCCGCCACTTAGCGCATAAGCGCATACCGCCATTATCACAAGGAGTACAACTGTAAATGACTCATCCGGTATAAGGCTGTCACGTATCAGCTTTACAAATATCCATGCAAGAAATGCGGCCTGTGACAGCTCGTATATTGCAATAATTAAATCATAAATTAATATTTTTGCATGTGCTGTTTTACCAAAGCTTCTGTCATATATACTTTTCTTCTGATCTCGTACCTCGCTTACTATCCACATAAACAGCCATGCCATGAAAACACCAAGTGCGATTGAGATAAAAGCATACTTTCCAAGCTTTGCCAGATTGTTTGGAAGCACCAGTGTGCCGACTCCAAGCAGATTAAAGACGTATAGCCTGTATAGCTGGCGGGGCGATATGCTTTCGTTTTGTGCAAATGTGTAGCTTGTGCTCATATTTTTAGTCATCCTTATTTCCTTTCAGCTTTCTGCACTCCTTTTCTCTTGCAAATACAGGCCGCCTCCATAGTCTGCGAAGCGGAAATCGTATGATACTGTCCTTTTCATCCTCGCCGCCTGTCAGCTCGCTGCCCACAAATGGCATCATGTATGGGTAACCACAGCTTTTGAGCTTTGCGAGATGCAAAAGTATCACCATCAGACTTATTAAAAATCCAAAATATCCAAGCCATGCCGACATAATTATTACAGCGAATTTGAGTATCCTAAATGAAAATGCAAACTCCTCACTCGGTATGGCAAACGAACAGAGTGCGGTGAATGCAACCAGGATGACCACTATAGGGCTTACTAAATTTGCATCCACTGCTGCCTGTCCGATTATGAGGCCTCCGACTATGCCTATCGTATTTCCCATGGCTCCGGGAAGTCTTATGCCGGCTTCGCGAAGCAGTTCAAAGGACAGCTCCATCATGAGCACCTCTATGAGCTGTGGAAATGGGCAGCCGAGTCTTGCTTCATAAAACGCCAGTATGAGTGGTGTCGGCAGTATCTGTGTATGAAAATTTGTGACCGCCAGATAAAGCCCCGGCAATGTAAATGACATGAAGGCTGCCACGTACCTTATCAGCCTGGCAAAACTTGCCGCTATCGTTCTGTTATAGTAATCATCTGCGGTTTTTAAAAAATTGTTCATGGTGGTTGGCAGTATTATCGCTATCGGTGAATTATCGCACAGCACCACCACCCTCCCCTCTAGGAGCGCATTTACCGCCACATCCGGCCGCTTTGTGGTCTGAAGCTGTGGAAATGGCGAATACCATTTCACCTCGGCAAACTGTTCAATGACTCCCGAATCACCCACATGGTCTATTACATAGCTGTCCAGATTCCTTTCCACATCCTCTACAAGCCCCGGTTTTACGAGGTCTCTCACATATAGTATGTCCACATTGCTGTGTCCTCGAAGTCCCTTTTCCACCTCTTTACACTTTAAGCGTGTGCTCCTTAGCCTGCGCCTGATAAGTGCTGTATTTATCTTTATGGAATCAGCAAAGCCCTCATTGGAGCCTCTTATGACCTTTTCCGAATCAATCTCCTGAATTGACAGGGCGGGATATCCCTTGTCGGGAAGCTTAAAGGCATCCGGATAGCCATCCACAAAAAATATCACGTCTCCTGTCAGCATCATCTGTGCTGCCTCTCTAACCGTATGAAGATGCGCAAATTCGGATAGAGCTGCCTGATTTTTGTCAAGTACTTCCTTAACCTGATCCCGGTCTATCCCTTCAAGGTATGATGTAAATCGTCCAAACGCACTGTTATTGATACAGGAGCCTGCACATGTCACCTCAATATAAGCAACAAAACACTTTATGCAGGCATCACGCCCCAGATACATCTCCTGCATCTTGATATCTGAGCAGTCAGAATATATCTGCCTGAAGCTTTTTATGTTCTCATCTATGTTTGTGGTCATCTTTAACTCTCCTATATACCCAATAAATCCCGTCAGATTTAAAATTCCTGATATAGTATGACCATACATTCCTACAAATATCCCTGATTACTTATTTTTTGCTATTATCTAAGCCACTAACTAAGCCACTAAAAAAGGCCGCCGTTCACACATCAGTGCGACCGGCAGCCCTTGGTTTTGTTATATTATTTTGTATTTTATTATCTTTGTCTGCTATAATCTTGTTATATTTCTGTTTTATTTCTTCTCTTCATCCTGCCTTTGTATCACAGCCTTCACAGCAACCGCCTGATTTGCCACATGCGTATGCATTTCTGTAGTCACAAGCTCCATATTTCTTGCCTCAAGCGCCCTGTAGATGGCGTCATGCTCCTTCACAAGCATCGGATAATTCTTTGGGTCCTTCAAATACTCCACTCTGTAGCGGTACATCTGCTCGCGGATATTGTTCATCATAGATACAAGCTTCGCATTGTTGGTCGCCTCATAGATAGCATCGTGAAACTTCACATCCTCTTCAGCTATCTTTTTCACATCTCCTGAGTCCATGCTCCTCTTGAACTCGTCCTTTATGGTTTTTAGATTCGCAAGCTGCTCATCACTGATTTTCTTACAGGCTATTTTGGCTGCAAGCTCATCGAGAGCCTCTCTCACCTCAAGCACATCCTCCATATCCTTGAGAGTCATCTTGGCAACCTCTGCGCCCTTTCTCGGCATTGTGACTGCAAGCCCCTCCTGCTCAAGCATTCTGATTGCTTCACGTATAGGTGTACGGCTGACTCCAAGCTTTGACGCAAGCTGCAACTCCATAAGTCTCTCTCCCGGCTTGAGCTCACCCTTTAAAATTGCCTCACGAAGTGTATTAAACACCACATCACGAAGTGGCAGATATGCATCCATATTTAAAGTTAAATTATCAGTCATCAAACTTCTCCTATCTCTTGTATTATCATTCTCACATATAAGAAAAAAGTAACTATAAAGCACCCGCTGTGCTATCCGGATATCACGTTATTTGCGATTATTGTATACAGATGTCAGATACACCTGTCTGGCAAGATGTGAGCTTCTCATGGCTTTGTACGCTTTCTTTGCAGTATCTTCATTGTCAAACAGACCAAAAACCGTCGGACCACTACCGCTCATCATGGCTCCTAACGCGCCATTTGAAAGCATATGCTTCTTTATCTCATCTATCACCGGATAATTTGGTATGGTCACAGTCTCTAAGACATTTCCCATATGCGCTGCGATATCATGCAGATTCTTAGCCTTTATATCATCTATCAGGCGGTCTATATCCGGATGAATAGTCGTATCATCAAGCTTCAGATTCTGGTACACAAATTTTGTGGATACCGAGATGGACGGCTTTGCAATAAGCACCGGACACTTTACCATTGGAGGAAGAGGACTAAGCGCCTCTCCTATGCCCTCGGCCAGCGCCGTACCTCTCATAATACAGTATGGTACATCCGCACCTATCTGCACACCTCTTTCCATAAGCTGTCTCTTTGTCAGTCCCAGTGAAAAAAGCCTGTTTACACCTATAAGCATGGCTGCCGCATCAGTACTGCCCCCCGCCATCCCTGCTGCAACAGGAATACGCTTGTCCAGCTTCACTGATACACCGTCAGTTATAGAAAACTCATCCATCAGAAGCTTTGCAGCCTTGTATATGAGATTGTTTTCGTTTACAGGAAGAAAAGACAGATTGGTCTGTATCTGTATGCCGGGCTCCTGTGTTCTTTTGATATCGAGCCTGTCATACAGCTGAATGGTCTGCATAATCATGCGGACCTCATGATATCCGTCCTCTCTGCGCCTCACTACATCCAGCCCCAGGTTAATCTTGGCTAATGCTTTTAATGAAATATCGTTATTACTACCCATATTGTATTACCTCTGTTTTTTGTATACAAGGATTATAACACACCCTGCCAAAAAGAGCAAATTTAAATATTCTCATTTAATTGTTCATTTTCATTACTTTTCAGATTTTCCACGTATCGCACAAAAAACTATGTTCACATAGTACATGTTTACTAGATTTAAAAAGTAACCCTCTAACGCACCACAACAAAAAGCCTCACAGCATATCAATAATGCTTGTGGGGCTTTTTTTAAAAAGTTTCTCTAAACTCGTATGTACAATTTTTCTATTTCTTTTCCAATATAAATTTGCTAATCAGCTCGTTCATTGTCTCCGCCTGTGCTGAAAGCTCCTCACTTGTTGCTGATGTTTCCTCTGCATTTGCTGAGTTGGACTGTACAACATCTGATATCTGATTAATACCGGCCTCTGCCTGCTCCATAGCCTTTGCCTGCTCCTCTGCAATCTCGCTGAGTTTTTGAGAAGAATCTGCAACTTCCTTCATACCATTGATAACCTTTTCAATAGAAGTACTTACGCGCTCTGCAGCTTCATTACCCTCGTTAGATACCGCAATGGCACTCTCTATAAGCTGACGTGTGTCAACTGCAGCCTTGGCACTCTGCTCTGAAAGACTTCTGATTTGTCCCGCAACAACTGCAAATCCTTTACCTGCCTCACCTGCACGCGCTGCCTCGATAGCTGCATTGAGTGAAAGAAGGTTTGTCTGACTGGCAATATCCTCAATCTCAGAAATGATATTCTCAATCTGCTTAGATGTATCATTGATGCGTCCGATAACATCAACCATGCCCTGCATCTCTGTATGGCTGTGATCTGCTTCCTCAGCATACTCCTGTGCAATCCTGTATGTATCATTGAGCTTCTCAGATGTTTTCTCAACACCGCCTGTGATATCTGCAAATGTAGCCTGAAGCTCCTCAATGGCTGCTGACTGATCCATAGCACCTTCTGCGATTTCCTGTGCTGCCTGAGCAAGGTTGTTAGAACCTGCTGTAACAAGTGATGATATCTCATTGATATGTGACATAACATCATTCATCTGTGTCTTCATCTGACGCATTGCCATGAGAAGTCCAATAAAATCTCCGGTATATTTATCTTCCATGTCTGATGAAACTGTATAATCTCCTTCTGCCATCTTTCCAAGAAGCTTGTCAGAGTCAGATATGATAGTCTTAAGGTCTGCTGCCATGTTTTTCGCAACCCCTACCATATCAGCAATTTCATCTTGTGAATCAACTGCCGGGAATGGAGCCTCAAGATCACCCTGTGCAAATGTACGTAATCTCTGTTTTAACTCATCGAGTGGTTTAGAAATACCAACTGCAACTTCGTCCCCGATTTTCATCGAGATAAAATATGAACTGACAATGATAACAATAACAATACCAAATGCGGCATATGATACTAATGATAATCTCTTGCTTAAATTATCTCCCTCTGTTACCTTTGTATCCATAAGGGCAACAAGCTGCTGATATATCTCATCATATGCAGGTGCAAGATCTGCTACTGCTCTCTCCTCGGCTTCCTTCTGTGTCTCAGGATCTGTAGCATTCCTACCTAACTGTCCGATTTCATCATCGAGACTCCAGTATGAATCGAGCTTACTGTTTATATCATCATATATATCCTGCTCCTCACCTGTCTTTATAGAGCTTTGCAGCTCTTTCCAGTATTTTTGAAATGATTCCTTTTTAGAATCATGTGTATCAGACATCTTACTTAATGTGTCAGAAGCTGTATAACCGATAAGAGCTCGTGTAGCGCTTCGTGTCTCTGAGAAGGTTACCATAACCTTTCCTATATCTCCCTGTGAAAATCCGTAAAAGGTTAGTGCGCTGGAATATCTCATTGATACAAGAATCATAAGAATACCCGCGATAACCCCCGATGCCGATGCTACAAATGTAGTCAGTCTGAAGCCTTTCTTTAAACGATTTTTGATGCTAAGTGCTTTCCACTTTGACATGTCTAATTTCATGATATTTCCTCCACATGAATAATGATACTTATATACTATTCTTCTATTATACACCTCTCAAAAAATTATACAAGCACTAAAAAGGTGACTGCACGCTGCGTGCAGCCCCCTTTTCATAATTCATAAATCAGATTTCTTATATAATATTCGTTCCATCACGACACTTTTACATACACATCCGGCTTCTAGCCCTGTACCTGTGTGTCCTCTGTGCCATTCTTCCAGTCATCAAACTTCTTGACTACGGCATCATAAGTATCCTGGCAAATTGATGGCAGCTTGTCTCCCCAGGCTCCTGTTGCCTGTGAAAAGCCCTTCTTGAATGCATTCAAAAGCTCATCAGCCTTGTCCTTGTCGCCTCCCGACAGTGCCTTTGCAAAGTCAAGAATACGGTCTGAGGTCTTCTCAACTCCCCAGTATCCATCCTCTGCGATGTCCTTTTTGGCCTGCGCTATTGTGTCTGCATCTACAGTCAGATTCTCAAACAGACTCTTTAAGCCCTGTGACTTGTCCCAGGTTGAAGCCTGTCCCGTCATGGACTTTCTGACGATCTCGATAAGCTGCTGCTGTCTGGCGTTGGCATCATCCTTAAGTGCCTGTACCAGTGCATCTCTGTCTGCCTTGCTCATCTTCTGGTTTACTGTGCTCTTTGCAGTATCCTTTGAATCATCCTTGCTGTCTGATTTCTCATATACAGCTGCCTCCTCGCTGAAGCCTGCAGTCTTTGCATCCGACTTATCCGTCTTTGCATCCTGCTTCTTTGAAGCGGTATTAGTATTCTTTGTCTGCGCCTCGTCCTTTGCTGTGACACTCTGCGCCGCTACTGCTGAAACTACACTTGAAATAGCATCTAACATCTCTCATCCCTCCCTGGTAATGTGCGTGCGGGAATCCTTTCCCGCTATACTATTATCAACCTGTATAGCGTCTGATATAGCTAAACAGTTTATCTCTTATATTGTGTATCGGCTGTTTTGTATCTGTTTCTTATAGCCCTTGCCGTTATTTTTTCAATTTTCTTCCAAATATAAATGTCGAAAAATATATTACCGATGCAATAATCACTATCATCGGGCCTGTTGCCACATTGGTGTAGTATGACACTGCGAGGCCGACTATACCGGAAAATACTGAAAATATCACTGAAAAGAAATGATACTCACGCATATTTTCCGAAATATTCCTTGATGAAGCCGCTGGTAATATAAGCAGAGCATTTATTATAAGTATACCTATCCACTTGATGGATAGCATAACTATGAGTGCTACAAGCACCGCAAACAGATTATCCAGAAGACGCACATGGATACCCTTGCTTTTTGCCACGCTTCTGTGTATACATATGGCGTTGAGCTTATTGAAGCAAAACACCCAGAACACTATCGTGACCACAAAAATCACGATTAGATAAACTATCTCAGTCTTTGTGATGCTTAGCACATCGCCCACCAGTATACTTGAGTATTTGCTGAAATTGCCGCCTTTTGACAGTATCGCAAGACCTATCGCCACGGAGCACGATGAAAATACCGATATAATAGTATCTGTCGATGCAGTGTTCAGACTGCCTATCTTATTTAAAAGAAGTGCAAACACTATCGCAAATATCACCATGGCAAGCGAGGTGTCTGCCATGCCGCATACCACTCCGACAGCGATTCCGGTAAGTGCTGAATGTCCGAGTGCATCTGAAAAGTATGCCATCTTTTTGTTTACAATCATGGTTCCCATTATGCCAAAAAGCGGTGTGATGATGAGCACAGCGATAAGGGCATTTCTCATGAAATCATATTGAAGCCAGGAGGTTATATTCATTTGTGCTCCTCCTCTCTCACCCAGGATTCCTCTCCTGTGTAAAAAATTCTCTCAAATTCCTTGCTCTCGAAGACTTCCTTCACAGTTCCCTGCTTTGCAACGGTCTTATCAAGCAGTACAACATGGTCTGCGTACTTTGCCACATAGTCCAAATCGTGCGATATCAGTATGATTGCAAGGTCATAGTGAGTCTTTAAATAATCCATGGTCTTATAGAAAAGCTCCATGCCGTTTTGGTCTATTCCGGACACCGGCTCATCCAACAGCAGCAGGTTCGGCTCGTCCATGATTGCCATGGAAAGAAGCACTCTCTGCAGCTGTCCTCCCGAGAGGTTGCACACCTGCTTGTCGATGAGCTCCTCAGCCTCAAATACCTCGAGTGTCTCCTTTATCTTTGCCTCTATCTTTTTACTCTTTGGCAAAAAAACAGGATAATTGTACTGATAGCTTGCTATGAGGTCATACACGCTGACCGGTGTATTTTTCTCGATATTGACAGACTGCGGCACATAGCCGATTTTAAGCTTAGCCATATGTCCGTCCTTAGTATCCTTGAACTCAATCGTACCGGTGTGAGGTATCTCGCCGAGTATCGCCTTTATGAGTGTAGATTTTCCGGCACCGTTCTGGCCTATTATGACATTGAAAGAGCCGCAATGTATGTGCATATTTACATCCTCAAGCACTGTCTGCTCTCCAAAGCTCACTCCAAGGTTATTTATTTTTATGCAATGAAAGCCACATGGCTGTATTATTTTCCGCATATTTTCTCCAATTTTATTTAGTAAATGCCTCTTTGATAAGCTCTATATTGTGCTCCATACCATCAAGATAGCTGTCCTTGTCGTACTCTCCCCTGTTGAGAGGGTCGATATAAATCACATGCACATCTGTCTCACGCGATACGGTATCTCCCATGCTCTTTCCGTAGAGCTCCTCAGCGAGTATTACCGACACTCCGTCATCCTTTATGGCACCTATTACCTGCTTTATCTCACCTGCGCTGACTGAGCGCTCCTCGTCAAGGTCTAACAGATAGCATGCATTCATGGAAAAATCATCAGCTACATACGCATAGGCCTCATGGAATATGATGATATTCTGTCCATTGGTAAGACTCTTTATGCTATTTATCTTTTCTTCAAGCACTGCAAGCTTTGCATCATATGCTTTTGCATTTGCATAATATTCATCAGCATGCTTTGCATCCTTTTCGGCAAGCCGAGATGCGATTGTCTGAACCATGGTGCGGTAACGCGGCACGCTCATCCATGCATGGGCATTCTCATCACCATGGTCATGATCGTGCGCGCTATCTGATTCTGCGTCTGCTTCGTGGTCATGGTCGTGGTCACTGTCCGATTCTGCGTCTGCTTCGTGGTCATGGTCGTGGTCACTGTCCGATTCTGTGTCTGCATCGTGATCATGGTCGTGGTCACTGTCTGCATCATCCTCAGAAAGAAGTGCCACATCCTCACAGGCCTCAACCACATCAAGCTTCGGATACGCCTTTGCCACATCTGACATAAACGACTCTATACCGCCTCCGTTTATTACAAAAACATCGGCTGTGGATAAAAGCTTCATATCCTCCGGTGTTAGCTGAAAATCGTGCAGACAACCGGTCTGTGGCTCGCTTAAGTTTTCAAGTCTCACGCCTTCCACACCATCCACTATATTTAAAGTGGCAATGTACATAGGATAGAAGGATGTCACGACTGTAAGTATATCGTCAGCTTCGTCAGTATTTTTTTTATTGCCCGAAGAATTTGATACTCCACCGACAGCGCCTTTCATACCTGCTGTGTGCTCATATGCCATTACCGCAAGCGTACACACTATCAATATACACAAAAACATAATGCCTACAAATTTGCATTTATTCTTCATATATTAAATATTCGCCTTTCTTTCTATAACTTTATTTCTATGACTCTATTTCGACTTTATTTCTTTTTATGATTATTAACGCTTTTTTTGCTCTTGGCCTTATCTCTGCGTTCTTTAGTCTTTTTGGCAACCGGCTTTCCGGTCTTCTTCCAGCGCTCCTTTTTGTGCGGCTGGGATGCAGCGGCTCTTTTTGCTGCTGATTTTGCCTCGCGCTTTGCTTCTTCCTCCTGCTTCATGGCAAGAAGTGTCTCCTCGTCAAACACGAGTGAATCTATGAGATTCCAGATTTCGTCCCTGCCTTCCTTTGACATGGACGAAAACGGTATAACTACCGTGCCCGGCTTCACATGAAGCACATCCTTGATAGTCTTTATGTGTGCGGCAATCTGGCTTTTTTTCAATTTATCAGATTTGGTTGCAATGATGATCGGTGCAAAGCCCTGGTTTACCATCCAGTCATACATCATGATATCATTGTCGGATGGCTCATGCCTTATATCTATTAAAAGAAACACTGCCTGAAGCTTTTTTGAGGTGTGAAGATAGTTTTCTATCATCTGTCCCCATTTAGCTTTTATCTCGATATTGGCATTGGCATAGCCATAGCCCGGCAGATCGACCAGATACATTGCGCCATTGACGTTATAAAAATTGATGGTCTGTGTCTTGCCGGGCTGTGAAGAGATCCTGGCAAGTGACTTTCTGTTCATGAGTGCGTTGATCAGTGACGACTTGCCTACATTTGACTTGCCGGCGAATGCCACCTCATTATACTCATTGTCAGGGATTGTGCTTGTAATTCCGCAAACTGTCTCTAAATTAACACTTTTAATTACCATAATCTCTTCCTCATTCTTATTTTACAAATGCTATCTTCTCCACCTGTGAAAATCTCTCCACCGGCACGATTTCCATGCCGTCTGTTATTTCTTTTGAAATCTCCTCCAGGTCCTTTTCATTATCCTTTGGAATACATACTGTTTTTATTCCGATTACCTTGGCTGCAAGCAGCTTTTCCTTGAGTCCTCCTATCGGAAGCACCCTGCCGCGCAGTGTTATCTCGCCTGTCATGGCTACATCTGCCCTGACAGCTCTGTCTGTAATAGCCGAGAGCATGGCTGTCGCCATAGTAATGCCTGCAGATGGTCCGTCCTTTGGCACTGCGCCCTCCGGGATATGTATATGGATATCATGCTTCGTGTAAAACTCTGCATCAATACCATAGCCTTCGCTTATTGAGCGCACATAGCTAAGTGCTGCCTGTGCAGACTCCTTCATCACGTCGCCAAGCTTACCGGTGAGCACTAGCTCACCCTTGCCCGGCAGCACATTCACCTCAACCTCGAGTGTGACTCCGCCCACGCTGGTCCATGCTAGGCCTCTAACGATTCCAACCTCAGCGTGATCATTTTTCTTCTCCGGACTGTACTTCGGATTGCCCAGATACGTCTTAAGATTGGTCTTTGTAACCTTTACAGCAGCTTCGCTGTCCTTAAAGATTTCCCTGGCAGCCTTGCGGCACAGCTTGCCGATAGTCCTCTCAAGGCTTCTGACTCCGGCCTCTCTGGTGTACAGCCTGATAATATCCTTTAGGGCCGAGTCTGTTATCGTAAGCTGTTCCTTTTTAATTCCGTTTTTGCTCTTTTGCTTCTCAACCAGGTGTTCCTTTGCTATGTGAAATTTCTCATTTTCAGTGTAGCTTGACACCTCAATAAGCTCCATCCTGTCAAGAAGCGGCTTTGGAATGCCTGAAACCTCATTTGCCGTTGCAATAAAAAGCACCTCCGACAAATCTACAGGCATCTCGATGTAATGATCCCTGAATCTGCAGTTCTGCTCACTGTCAAGCACCTCGAGAAGAGCTGCTGATGTGTCACCCTTGTAGTCACTTGACACCTTATCTATCTCATCCAACAGCATGAGAGGATTTGAAACGCCTGCCTGTCTTAAGCCATTTACTATACGACCCGGCATGGCGCCGATATATGTCTTTCTGTGTCCACGGATTTCTGCCTCATCGCGCACACCACCAAGAGAAATACGCACATATTTCTTCTCCAGTGCAGACGCAATTGAACGGGCTATGCTTGTCTTTCCTGTTCCCGGAGGACCTACAAGACAAATTATAGGACTCTCTCCCTTGCTTGTCAGATTTCTGACTGCCAGAAACTCAAGTATTCTCTCCTTAACATCCTTTAATCCGTAGTGATCATCATCGAGCACCTGTGCTGCATGGTCAAGATCCTTGTTGTCCACAGACATCTTGTTCCACGGAAGCTCAAGTACAGTCTCTATATAGCCTCTCTCAACTGTGCTCTCTGATGAGCTGCTGCTCATATTTCTAAAGCGCTTTATCTCTTTTTTCGTCTTTTCCTTTACGTAGTCAGGCGCATCTAACTCAGATAGCTTTTTCTCATATTCATCAGCCTCCGAGTCAGCATTCTCGCCCAGCTCCTCACGTATCACACCAAGCTGTTCACGAAGCACATACTCCTTCTGATGCTTGTCCACACGAACCTTTACTTTTTTCTGAAGCTCATTCTTTATGGAAATAACCTCCACCTGGGAGAGAAGTAATGATACTATAACCTGATATCTGTCATTGATATCCTCTGCCTCAAGCACCTGCTGCTTAAGCTCATATGACACCGGCAGATTGTTGGTTACATAATCAATGAGCTTTTCAAGATCCTCATACTGATCTATCTGTCTGATAAGCTCCTTGCTGATTTTGCCGACGACTGCCGCATATCTGTGAAAAGCCTCTCTGACTCCGAGAAGCATGGCTTCCCTGAGATCCTCCGGCAGGCTGTCTGCATTACTATCACAATAACAGATTTCTGCCTCAAGGTACTTCTCATTATCGGTAAAGCCAAGCAATGCTGCCCGGCTTATTCCATCTACAAGTATTCTCACAACATCATTCTGTAATCTGACAACCTGCTTTATATCAGCAACAATACCCATCTGATAGAGGTCTTCCTGAGTCGGGTCCTCACTGTCCACATTCCTTTGTGTGACAAGATAAATCTTTTGATCCTGCTCCATAGCCTCCTCGACAGCACGAAGAGAGCGCTCTCTGCTGATGTCGAAATGGGCAATCATCCCCGGCAGAATAGTAAGCCCTCTCAGCGCTACTGCAGGCATATTCATAATCTGTTCTTCCACTTATATCTCCTGTATTATTGCACAGCCATGCATAACAAAGCGCTGTGCAATTTATATTATCCGATGCTGTATCTTTTGTAAAATACCGCCTTGTACTTACGATGCCTCTTTTTCCTCGATATATGCCTCAGGCACGCAATCACCATCAAGCTTTAAGTTATCCTCAACGATATCCTTGTCTATTACACATCTGCTGATGCTCTTGTCTGATGGTATACGATACATAAGGTCAAGCATAACAGCCTCCATGATGGCACGAAGTCCTCTGGCTCCTGTCTTTCTCTCAAGTGCCTTGTCAGCGATGGCATTTACTGCATCGTCTGTGAACTCAAGACCTACTCCGTCAAGCTCAAAAAGCTTGGTGTACTGCTTGATAAGCGAGTTCTTAGGCTCCTTAAGTATACGGATAAGTGCATCCCTGTCGAGTGCCTCGAGAGAAACGGTAATAGGTACACGTCCGATAAACTCAGGAATCAATCCAAACTTTACAAAATCCTGTGGAAGTGCATGCTTGAACGCCTCTCCTACATTGAGCTCTGTCTTTGACTTTACATCTGAATTGAAACCTATAGATGATGTATCCATACGGCTGTCGATAATTTTTTCCAGACCATCAAATGCTCCACCGCATATAAAAAGTATATTAGTAGTATCAATAGGAATAAGCTCCTGCTGCGGATGCTTTCTTCCGCCCTGTGGCGGTACAGATGCCTCTGTGCCCTCAAGAATCTTTAAAAGAGCCTGCTGTACACCCTCGCCTGACACATCTCTGGTGATTGAGACATTCTCTGATTTCTTTGTAATTTTATCTATCTCATCTATATAAATGATACCATGCTCTGCACGCTCGATATCATAATCTGCCGCCTGAATAAGCTTTAATAGGATATTCTCCACATCCTCACCTACGTATCCTGCCTCTGTAAGTGTTGTAGCATCAGCGATAGCAAATGGAACATTTATCACTCTGGCAAGCGTCTGCGCAAGAAGTGTCTTTCCTGAACCTGTAGGTCCAAGCATGAGAATGTTACTCTTCTGAAGCTCTACATCTGATGTATCACCTGCCAGTACTCTCTTATAGTGATTGTAAACAGCAACCGAAAGCACCTTCTTTGCCTGATCCTGTCCTATTACATAATCGTCCAAAAACGCCTTAAGCTCCTCCGGAGTAACAAGATTTATATCATCCTTAGCGCTGCTTTTGTCCTCATGGTCCTCTACGCCTTCTTCCTCAAGAATCTCGGCACATATATCTATACACTCATCGCAGATAAAAGCTCCATTAGGTCCGGAAATCAAACGATTTACCTGGTCCTGTGTCTTACCGCAAAATGAGCAGCGAATCTTTCCGTCGTTTTTTCCTGCCATTATTAACTCCTTTTATTGCATGAGGGCATCCCATATGGGGTACCCTCTTAAATTCATCTAACTTCTGATTATCTGTTTGTTATTACACTGTCTATGAGACCATACTCTGCGGCTTCCTGTGCTGACATATAGTTGTCTCGCTCTGTATCAGCTGCAATTGTCTCGTATGGCTTGCCTGTATTGGCTGCTAAAATTTCGTTTAATCTCTTCTTTGTCTTTAAAATATTTTCTGCAGCAATCTGAATCTCAGTAGCCTGACCCTTTGCACCGCCCGATGGCTGATGAATCATAATCTCTGCATTTGGAAGAGCATATCTCTTGCCCTTTGCACCGCCTGCGAGAAGAAAAGCTCCCATGCTTGCTGCAAGACCGATACAGATTGTTGAAACATCACACTTGATGTACTGCATAGTATCGTAAATAGCAAGTCCTGCTGTAACCATTCCACCCGGTGAATTGATGTAAAGGTGGATATCCTTATTCGGATCCTCAGACTCAAGGAATAAAAGCTGGGCAACAACAAGGCTGGCTGTTGTCTCATTTACTTCCTCTCCAAGGAAAATTATACGATCTTTTAATAATCTGGAGTAAATGTCGTAGTTGCGCTCTCCTCTGCTGGTCTGTTCAATGACATATGGTACTAAACTCATATAAAATACCTCCTTTATAAAAGCTCAAAAGACCGGCTCAGAAAATAGGCTTCTGAGCCAGTCCATCAAATCTTGATTCAAAAATCTTATTCTTCTGTAGACTCTTCTGCATCAGCCTTTTTCTTTGCCTTTGCACGCTCTTTAACGTTGTCCATGATAAGATCTACGGCCTTTGTGATAGCAATGTCTTTCTTCATAGACTCCTTCTCAGCATCTCCCATGTACTCTTTAAGCTTATCAGCCTCCATGCCGTATGCCTTAGCCATCTTCTCTACCTCTGCATCGATATCTGCATCAGTAACCTCGATATTTTCCTCCTTGGCAATCTGCTCAAGTACAAGGCTGCTCTGGATACGTGTTGTAGCCTCAGGACGAACCTGATCCTTAAGCTGGTCAACTGTCATGCCTGAGAACTGTAAGTACTGCTCCATTGTAAGACCGCTCTGTGCGATTCTCTGAGCGAACTCCTCAACCATTGTCTCACACTGTGTCTCAATCATTGCCTCAGGAAGATCCATCTTTGACTTATCGATAATCTTCTGGATAGCCTCATCCTCTTTAGTCTTCTTAGCTTCTGTCTCTTTCTTCTCTGTGAGGTTCTTTTTGATTTCCTCTTTGTACTCAGCTAATGTATCAACACCTGCTGCATCCTGTGCAAACTCATCATCAAGGTCAGGAAGCTCCTTAGCCTTGATCTCGTTGATCTTAACCTTGAATGTAGCCGGCTTTCCTGCAAGGTCTGCTGCCTGATACTTCTCAGGGAATGTTACATTGACCTCAACCTCATCGCCTGTGTTCTTTCCTACTAACTGATCCTCGAATGTATCGATGAATGTGTGTGAACCGATCTCTAATGGATGATTCTCACCCTTTCCACCCTCGAAAGCTACTCCGTCAACAAATCCCTCAAAGTCGATAACTGCTGTATCTCCCTCTGCTACAGGACGATCTGTAACTGTAACTGTTCTTGCATTTTTGTTTCTCTGGTTCTCAAGCTCAGCGTCAACCTCTTCATCAGAAACTGATGTGTCGATCTTTGTAACTGTAACGCCCATGTACTTACCAAGAGTAACCTCAGGTCTTACAGCAACCTCTGCTGTGTAGATGAAAGGCTGTCCCTTCTCAATCTGAGTAACCTCAACTGTTGGGCGTGAAACAATGTCAACACCGCTCTCGTCAACTGCACCTGCGTATGTCTGCTGCATAAGAATGTTTGCTGCATCCTCGTAGAACACACCTGCTCCATACATTTTCTCAATCATAGCTCTTGGCACTTTTCCTTTACGGAATCCAGGTACACTAATCTGTTTCTTCTGCTTCTGATATGCAGAATCCAATGCTTTCTCTAATTCCTCAGCTGCTACCTCAATAGTAAGCTTCGCCATATTATGCTCTAAATTCTCAACCTGTACACTCATGTCAATCGTTATCCTCCTTAAAAATATATATGAATGGTATGTACATCAAATGTAATGTGGGCATGCTTTTTAAACTGCTAAACCCAGTCATTGGATGATTATAACACAACAAATCCACTATTTCCAGTGTTTTTTACATTAAATTTGCTTTTGTGTATAATTCCATAAATTGTCAGCAATACCAAAACATATTTTTGTCATTTTACGGCATAATATTTCCATACACATACAGCTTGTGTATAACGTTTTAAAAGGAGGTATTGCATTATGGCAGCATCAAGTAGTAAAAAAGCTTCTGTACCGGAGGCAAAAGAGGCTATGAGCCGTTTCAAGGAAGAGGTTGCTTCAGAGCTTGGAGTCCCTTTAAAAGAGGGCTACAACGGTGACCTTACTTCTAAGCAGGCCGGTTCAATCGGTGGCGAGATGGTCAAGCAGATGATCATGAAGCAGGAGCAGCAGATGAAATAAGCTCTGCAATAGCAGGCTTCAAATGTACGCTTCAAATGCAAGCATAAAAAGAGGCCGCGCACCATGGGGTTGGTGTGTGACCTCTTTTGTTATAATACTAATGATATGAGGGTCAAAAGGTATTTTGCCCCTCATTTATGATTAATCTGATTATTTGCTGAACGTTGTATTAGTATACCAGTCCCTGTCGAATATGCTCTACTGTGGCATCGTCTGTGAAGTATCTGACAAGCTCGAGTGCAAACGCAATAGCTGTTCCCATTCCACGACTTGTAATCACATTGCCATCCACAACTACAGGCTGCTCCAGCCACTGTGCACCGAGCAGCTTTTCCTCAAAGCCCGGATGACAGGTAGCTTTTTTGCCCTCAAGTATATGATTCTCACCGAGCACGCTAGGCGCTGCACATATCGCTGCAACAAGCTTTCCTTCAGCGGCAAATCTCTTAATTGTCTTTACTACGGTCTCATCCGCACCAAGGTTTAATGTACCCGGCATGCCTCCCGGCAGTACGATTGCATCGTAGCTGTCAAAATCAGCCTGTGCCTTTGTGGTATCTGTCTTAAATGTCACCTGATGAGAGCTTGTCACCTCGGCTTTTTCCGTGATTGATATGGTTTCAATCTCAAGCTTTGCTCTTCTAACTATATCTACTACTGTAAGTCCCTCAATCTCCTCACAGCCGTCTGCCATAAAAATTCCTACTTTAATCATATTTTTCTCCTTTATTTTTCTTTGATAATACTATGATACCTTTTGAACCTTTAATCATACTATAAAAAGCTGCGGTTCGTCCTTGAATTTTTAAATACCGGTCATTATAATCATATATAAATGATATGAGGGTAAAACAAAAGTATAAACCGTAACTATAAATCTACCAGTAACCTGAAAGGATATACCATGGAAATCGAAAGAAAATACTTACTTAAACAGCTTCCTTCCAATTTAGACAGCTACGCGAGCAAAAAAATCGCCCAGGGCTATCTGTGCACCTCGCCTGTTGTCAGAGTCAGACGCTCAAATGACAGCTATTATATGACCTACAAGGGAGCCGGTCTTATGGTGCGCGAGGAGTACAATCTTCCTCTCACAAAAGAAGCCTACGACCATCTTGTCCAAAAGATTGACGGTCGTCTCATCGAAAAGACACGCTATCTCATACCTCTTGACGGTGATCTGACCGCAGAGCTTGATGTATTTGAGGGTGATCTGGCTCCTCTTACACTTGTGGAGGTTGAATTCGACTCTGTCGACGCAGCAAATGAATTCACAGCGCCTGACTGGTTTGGCGAGGATGTCACTGAATCCGGCAAATATCACAACAGCTATCTGAGCCGATTGGAAAATTCATAGTACTGCCTGGTCTTTATCGTATTCTTTAAATCATCATACCGCTTTTGCAATGGGCCCTCAGGAACTACAACATCCATAACCACCGCTATGTCATCTATAAGGCGGTCGGTTATGATATCCCTCATTGAAATAAGTATATTGTACTTCTCTTCAAAGGTATCCGCATCAAGGAACTCCAGCAAACGCGGATCCGGTGCCTGGCCTTCATCTGTATCCGGTGCCGGCTCATAACATGCCTGTGTCTGAACACTCACAGCTTCAGGTGCATTAGCTGCAATCTCATTAGTGCTCAAAGAGATACTCTTTCCCGACATATCCTCCGGCTGATCCTTAAGTGTGATCTTCTCAAATCTGTATTTCTGCTTCACATCAGGATATTTCTCATGGTCCACCTCGCTTACAAACATGTCGAGTGGTCTGGCGTATATCCCAAAATCATCATATAAAGCCTGATAAATCACAAGCTTTTCCCCTGTCTCTGAATGTGTTGCCACTGTAACTATCTGATACAGCTTATTCTTAAAGTGCCTGTAAAGCTCTCCGGGCTTTGGTGTTCTGTCCATCATTTCTGCCTCTTTTCCTATTATTTAAAAGTTGTTAATCATGTCTAAGCCTTCTCCAAGGAAATCTCTCTCAAACTCCAGATTGCCGCTGTATCCCATGGCAATCAGATCCTCAACACTGCCAAACATGCTCTGTGTCTCAGCCTCTATAATCTTTGCACCGTCTGCCGCTTTGGTATGCAGTGTCTGGCAGTTTCTTGAGTGCTCCTGAGCCATCCTCTGCTGTGCCTCGCTATGTCCGTGCATAGCCTCAAGCTCTTTTTGTGTCGTATCATCCGCAAAGCGTGCGTTATTTTTCACGGCCCTCTGCACTATATCCGGATTGCTCTGCTGCGGTCTCTGCTGTGGCTGTGGTCTCTGAGACTGCTGTGCTCTCTGAGGCTGCTGTGCTCTCTGCTGCATCTGTGGCTGTGCTCTCTGCTGATATGTCTGGTTCAATGCATTCATACCCGACTGAACTGTATTCTGCATGCTGTTCCATATCTGCTGCATCTGCTTCTGCTGCGGTCTCGGTTTGTTTGGCTGCGTATTTTTGCTGCCTGCGCTCTTTGATTTTTTGTTAATGTAAAAAACAGCTCCTAAGATAATTGCCCAAATTATAACATCCATATTCTGCTCCTTTATCAATCTGCATTTTCTATGTCAATCCCTGAATATCCTGCACATATCGCGCAGTATGTATTCTGCTGTCTGTTCCGGCTCCCATTGCTTTGTAACACCCACAAGCAGCGGATTAAGCTCCGACAGTATCCTTGCCGTGCGCCGGTCTGTCGTGCCCTCATACTTATCGTTTATGGCCTCAGCCTGCTTCACACATGCCTCAAGCTGCTTTAATATATCCTTCCAGAACTCCTCGTAATATATCTCATGCACTCTCTTAGTCTTTTGTGTGAAATTTAGCTCTGCAAGCTCTTTGTTGCTGTGCCCCAGATAGAAATATGACAGAGCAAACAAATCAGGCTTTTTCCTTTCAAGCCCCTCATTTGTCAGGTGTATCAGATTCTCTATCTCACTCTGTAAAATGATACCGTTGTCAAATGATGACAGATATCTCTCCCCCTGCTTTACAACAGAGTCCAGAGTCGTGTGAAAATCCGTGTCCACCTTGCTGATTAAAAATTCATCGTCAAAAATGCCGCTTTTCGCTTTGCAAGCCTTTATCAGCTCTCCAAAGTGCTTCCGGTCGGTTCCTGTGAGCTCACAATACCCAATAACTTGCTGCTCAAGCTCCTTTAAATCTGAAAGCAGGCTGCTTAAACCTGTCTTCACGCCATAATAGCGCTTTGCAACACCGGAGGAATTCTTTTTTGTTTTGACATACAGCTTAAGCCAGCTGTTGACCACTGTCATGTCGGCACCTGCCGTATCCATCGCTGTCTTAAATTTCTTTTCCGTATCACTTAGTCCTAAAATCATCACACACCCTCAAACATCATTCTAAAACTATATAATAACAATTCTACACCATTATCATATTTTTTTAAAGAGCCTTTTTTCTCTCTGAAAAGCCCACTTTAAACGCAAAAAAGGAAGCCATACAATAACTGTATGACTTCCTGTATACACTGCATGTTATTCGCATCGTCGTGCGAATGGCACGAATGGCTTTGTTATGATAGCAAAATCAGATTAACGACCGAACTGCATATCGTTGTTACCTGATTTTGTTGTGAACATCTCAAGCATGTTGATTGGATCGTTGTAATCCATAAGCCATCCCTCACGGGCGAAATCAAACTGTCCGTCCTTACGGCTGTTAAGGAATACGTTCCACTCCTGCTGCTCAACCTTTAAGTTGATACCTACCTTTGAAAGATCAGCCTGAATAGCCTCACCAATCTTTACATTTGACTCTGAGTTGTTTACAAGGTATGTGAACTCGACAGTCTGGTTTACCTGACCTGTGCTCTCATCTAATAATCCGATAGAAGCAAGAAGCTCTTTAGCCTCCTCAAAGTTCTTATCGTAATCTGTGCCGTAGTAATCTTTGTTCTTGAACTCGCCACCGTTACCATCTGTAACACCCTCTGGGATAAATGTTGTGGCAATCTTCTGTCCGCCCTGGGCGATTGTATCGATAATGTACTGACGATCGATAAGAAGACAGATTGCTTTTCTGAATACCTTAGCCTGGTCAGCATCTAATCCAAGTTCTGAGTAGAGCTTAGAGTTAATGTTGAAGCCTACGTAGTATGTTCCAAGGTTGTCAACTGTGTAGAACTCGCTTGTCTTCTTAGCTGCCTCAATCTCGGCTGTAGGAACTGTATCGATGAAATCAAGGTCACCGTTCTGGTAAGCTGTGTAAGCTGAAACATCATCAGATGTAAGCATTACGTTCATCTCATCAACTGTTACATTGTCAGCATCCCAGTAGTTAGGATTCTTAACATATGTCATGCTTGAATCATGTTTCCACTCCTTGAGTGTGAATGCACCGTTTGTAACGAACTTGTCGCTTGCATCGTTTGCCCAGTCATCATTTCCCTCTACTGACTTCTGGTTTACAGGGAAGAAGAATGGGAATGCACATAAGTCAAGGAAGTATGGTGTAACTGCCTTAAGCTTGACTGTAAGAGTCTTTCCATCATCAGAAGCAACTACATCATCAGCAGCAAGCCCCTTTGTATCATCATATCCTGCGAATACTGCGCAAAGGTAGCTGTAATCTGCAGCTGTCTTAGGATCTGCAGCTCTCCTCCAAGACCACTCGAAATCCTTTGCAGTAAGCTCATCACCATTTGACCACTTAAGACCGTCACGCATTGTGAATGTGTATGTGAGGCCATCCTCAGAAACCTCATAGCTCTCTGCACATGCAGGCTCAAGCTTGCCCTCAGCGTTGTAACGCATAAGACCCTCAAAGCTGTTTACTGCAAGACATCCGCCGTCAACAGTACTGTTTAATGCAGGATCGATATGATCAGGCTCTGATGCCATGAAGATGTTTAACTTTCCAGCATTCTTTGTGTTCTTTGCATTGTAGAAGTATTTCATACCCTCTACTGTTGAGTATACGCCTGTGACATAATCCTTGAGCATATACTGGTCATTGTAGTAGTAAAGTGGAATAACACACCATGTATCCATAAGCATATCCTCTGCCTGGTGCATCATCTCTGCACGCTTTGCAAGATCTGCTTCTGTACGGATAGAATCTACTAACTCATCATAGCCTGTCCAGTCTACGCCTGCTGATACAGCAGTATGAGAAGTGCCGTTAGCAGATGTGTCGTTAGTAGATATTTTGCCCTCGCTCTTGCTTCCACAAGCAGTCATGCCAAGTGCCATAGCTGCAACAAGAGTAAGTGCTACTAATCTCTTTTTCATCTTTCTTCCTCCTAATTAATTAATATGAAAAATAAATTTATGTTAGAACCGGCACATGTGGCTTAAGCTATATGCCGGTAAAAACCTTATATTAGCGGTTGAAGCATGCAACCATATGTCCGTTTCCTCTGTCTGTAAGCTCCGGACGTGCTGCTGCACACTGTTCTGTCGCATATTTACAACGCGAACGGAATGGACAGCCGCTAGGCATGCGAAGAGGCGAAGGAACATCTCCCTCAAGCACGATTCGCTTGCTGTGTCTGGCAGTCTCAGGATCCGGGATCGGAACCGCTGAAAGCAACGACTGTGTGTACGGATGGATTGGATTGTCCATCAGCTCATCCGCATCTGCAAGCTCCATCATATGACCTAAGTACATAACAGCTATTCTATCAGAGATATGCTGCACTACAAGCAGATCGTGCGCTATAAACAGGTATGATAACCCTCTCTCCTTCTGCAGATCCTCAAACATGTTGACTACCTGGGCCTGAATTGAAACATCAAGTGCCGATACCGGCTCATCACATACGATAAACTTCGGATCTACTGCAAGCGCTCTTGCTATTCCGATACGCTGTCTCTGTCCACCCGAAAACTCATGTGCATAGCGTGTGGCATGGTCTGCGTTTAATCCAACTGTCTCCATGAGATCCATAATCATCTCATGGCGCTCTTTCTTGCTACTGTAAAGCTTGTGCACATCGAGAGGCTCTCCAATGATATCCTCAACCGTCATACGAGGGTTGAGTGATGAATACGGATCCTGGAATACCATCTGCATCTGCTTACGGTAAGGATGCATATTCACATCTATCTTCTTCTCACTGTCAAACAATACATTGCCGTCGAACTCAATGCGTCCTGCTGTAGGCTGGTACAGACGTAAAAGAGTACGTCCTACGGTTGTCTTTCCACAGCCTGACTCACCAACAAGTCCAAGCGTCTCACCCGGCTTTATGGCAAATGACACATCATCAACTGCCTTTAACTCCATCTTTTTAAATCCGTCATGAACAGGGAAATACTGCTTCAAATGGTCTACCTTGAGCAGGTACTCGTTGTTATTTGTCTCATTACTCATTTGATTTTCCCTCCTCCATCATATTCTTTATATTCATCCAGCATGATGCGAGATGATCTTCTCCAACCCAGATTTCCTCCGGCTTTTCGGTGAGACATATCTTCATAGCGGCATCACAGCGAGGGCAGAATGCACAGCCCTTTGGCATGTTGAGCATATTGATTGGTGTGCCTCCGATAGGAACAAGCCTGGTTTTTGAATTGGTCTTTGTAGGGATTGAACGAAGCAGTCCCTTTGTGTACTCATGCGCCGGGCTGTAGAATATGGCATCTGCTGTTCCTCTCTCACACACACGGCCACCGTACATAACTATGATCTCATCACACATTGAAGCAATGACACCCAGATCATGTGTAACCATGATGATTGCCATGCCGAGCTTTTCCTGCAGTGACTGCATAAGCTCAAGAATCTGTGCCTGGATAGTCACATCAAGAGCTGTTGTCGGCTCATCTGCGATAAGGATATCCGGCTCACAGGCTAATGCCATAGCTATCATGACACGCTGTCTCATACCACCCGAAAGCTCATGAGGGTACTGATTTACACGCTTCTCAGGCTCATTTACTCCTACAAGTGTGAGCATCTCTATAGCACGCTCTTTTGCTTCCTTCTTTGTACGGTCTGTGTGAAGAAGCACTGCCTCCTCAAGCTGGTAGCCTACCGTAAATACCGGATTAAGCGATGTCATAGGATCCTGGAAAATGATTGAACAGCATTTTCCTCTGAAATCTGCCATTTTCTTTTTGTTCCATTTGGTGATATCCTCACCCTTATATTTCACTGAGCCGCCTGTGATGGCACCATTCTCAGCAAGAATCTGCATGATTGAATATGCTGTAACTGACTTTCCTGAGCCCGACTCTCCTACGATTCCAAGAGTCTTTCCCGGCTCAAGCTTAAAGCTGACACCGTTTACAGCTGATACGTCTCCGTTATCGGTCTTGAAGGTAGTGTGCAGATCAGATACTTCAAGAACAAACTTATTATCTTCCATCTTACTCACTCCTTACTATTTCGATAATTTAGGGTCAAATGCATCTCTTAAGCCGTCACCGATAAGATTCAATGTAAGAACAATGATACAAATCGTAAGCGCCGGGAAAATAAGACGCAATGGGTAGCTCTGGAGTCCGCCACGCGCTGTATTTGCCAACGAACCAAGTGAAGGCATAGGAGCCGAAACACCAAGTCCGATAAATGACAGATAACTCTCAGTAAAGATGGCTGATGGTATCTGAAGCGCTGTAGTAATGATGATTACAGACAGACAGTTCGGTAAAATGTGTTTTCTGATAGTGCGGGCTGATGATGTTCCGATACACTTTGCTGCGAGAATGTACTCATTCTGCTTGATGGTAAGAATCTGACCTCTTATAAGTCTTGCCATTCCTACCCAGTAAAGCAATCCAAACACTATGAAAAGTGCAATCATGTTGACACCTAGCTTTGAAAGCACTGTACCCTTTATTACAGGTGTTAGCACCTCATTTAATACAACTGCGAGTAAAATGATGAGCAGCATATCCGGCAATGAATAAATGATATCTACTATTCTCATCATAACCATATCTACCTTGCCACCGCAGAAGCCTGATACGGAACCGTAAATGATACCGATTATAAGCACAAGCAGTGATGCAAACACACCTACTCCCAGTGATACACGAGCTCCGTAAACAACACGGATAAAATAGTCTCTTCCGAGCTCATCTGTGCCAAAAATGTGCGGGAACAGCTTCTCACCTGCATCAATCTGTGCCTGCTCAGCATCGCTGTACTGGAAAGGTCCTAAGTTCTGTGCACCCTTAACGATATCTGCATAGCCGTAAGGCACAATCTTTGGTGCCAGAAGAATAACCAAAATAAGTAAAACCAAAACTATAATAGAACCCATAGCCAGTGGATTTTTGCGGAGTCTCTTAAGACCATCCTTAAAGAAGGTAGTTGACTCACCCATAACCTCCTGCTGGCGTTTTTCTTCATCTGATGCCTTGGCAAAATCCTTCATATCGAACTTGCTAAGGTCAATCTGTGTGGAGAAAGGAGCTCTCTTCATATTATCTTTCATCTTTATCTCTCCTTAATCAAGCTTAATACGTGGATCAATCACTTTGTATACAATATCTGTAATGAGGTTCGCGCCTACCATGATGACAGCTAGGAAAAGCGTTGTAGCCATAATCATTGTGTAATCACGGTTTGTGATACAGCTTACGAACTTGGAACCGAGTCCTCCGATATTGAAAATACTCTCAATAACCATTGAACCTGTGAGGATACCACCAATCATAGGTCCCACATATGTGATGACCGGAATGAGCGCATTACGAAGCGCATGTACAAATATAATCTTGTACTGATGTACACCCTTGGCCTTTGCCGTACGGATGTAATCCTGTCCGAGTGCATCAAGCATTGAAGTCTTTGTAAGTCTTGTAATATATGCCATCGGTGAAAGTGACAGTGACAGCACCGGAAGTAATATCATGTTGCTTCCTGAGCTGAAGGCCTGCACCACACCAAGCTTTATACAGAAGAAATAAAGTAATAACGTAGCGATGACAAATGACGGCATCGACGTAATCAGTGTGACGAAGAATACTATAACTCGATCCGGCCACCTGTTTCGCATCAGCGCTGCTATCGAACCGAGCACCACTCCGAATACTATCGCAGTGAGCGCCGCTAAAAGTCCAAGCTTCGCTGAAATCGGGAAACTCTCCCCAATGATATCTGAGATCGGACGGTCTGTCTTAAGACTAACACCGAAATCTCCGTGCAGCACGCCTGCCATGTAGTTCTTGTACTGGACTATAAGTGGCTGATCCAGTCCGTAGCGTGCCTCAAGCTCTTTCATTACCGCCGGACTCTTTGCCTTCTCCGAATTGAATGGACCACCCGGAATTGCATTCATGGCAAAGAATGTAATAAGACTGATAATGAAGATTGTAAAAATCGCGAGAATAACTCTCTTTACAATGTACTTACCCATATTTTTCTCTCCCTCTTGGATTTGTATCGATAATGCATTATTTTTATTTTTTAAAGCATTATCACTGCACCACGTCAAAGTATTTTGTCTAATACGCAAAAAAGTGCGAATGACGTCATTGTCATTACACACTCCCTAATCTTGCTGTCTGATACAACTGTCGTTCTGACGCGAACAATTCTTTTTTATTATACACAGAAATCATACTTTGTCAATTGGATATATTTTCCTATATTATTTTCATTTTTGCATAAAAATTAGTCATTTTTTTATAATACTCATTAATAAGGGTAATTTATGTAGCTTATAAGCATTATTTATACATTTTTATTCATTTTTATTTTCGCATTAAAATATTAATTTTCAGTGTATGATTACTTTGAATTGTTAAGTACCGGCGTTATTCTGGCATTAAACGGATATTTGGTGTATAATTACATATCATTATATATCAAGGAGCCACCTATGCTTACATACGACGATGCACTCAATCTCAACTACTATAAAAAAACAACCTTTACCGGCTGGATGAACGGCATGCGCTTTCTCATAAAGCGTGAGGAGCCTGTCATCAAGGAAGCCACCGAGGATACACCCGAGGAAAAGGGTGAGCCAATATTTCATGCATGGATATGGCCGGGGCCGTATATTTTTGACCTGACCGATGACAGCAAAAAAACTGACAATACCTTTCCATTTACAGATGACGGTAAAAAGCAGTGTGTAGACTGGATTAATGAGGTCATCAGTGCACACTCAAACGAATATCCGAAAAATAAAACAAATGGAGAACCCCCGCTTTCGTAATGTGATAAATAATGTTGACACACCTGAAACAAAATGATATACTGTCAAAGTGTTTGCTGGCATGGCGGAATTCTTGACAATTGAACTGCTAACGTTCAATTGTAGGCAGATGCGCTACTGTACGCGGCATATATATGCGGGCATGGCGGAATTGGCAGACGCGCTAGATTTAGGTTCTAGTGGGAGACCGTGCAGGTTCAAGTCCTGTTGCCCGTACTATTTACAAGGGTTTCAGAGGTTTTTATTACTTCTGAAATTCTTATTTTTTTATCATTTTTCCTATACGAAAGGATACCACAATGCAGGCTTACAAGGATTTAGTAAAAGCACTTCCCGGCTTAAAAGAGGATATGCCACGCGCATTTTACATGCTCGCAGAGCTTTTTGATTACGGTTCATTTGATATATGCAGAAGTGACGACAAATATATAATCCCATATATCATGAATGACGCGGTGGAATGCTATCTGACTGTGGAAAATGCAGTGTTAAAGGGCGATTATCATAGCGAGGAAGAAATCATTTCGGCATCGTTGGTTTTAGGAAGTGAAAAAGGCTACGGACTCATTCTGCACCAGCAGGACAATGTGGTCACACTCTGGTTTGATAATTTGCATGTGCATGATGCATGCTTTAAATACCATGAAATAGGGCATTTCTGGGTAAAGGGACAGGAACAGTGGCGCATGCTTGTATATATGGTAGGAACAATCGCGGACAAGTATATGTACATGGGAAAGGAATACTGCAACGAGACAGAATGCTTTATCCAGAGCCTTATTTACTTTGCACCGTTTCGCAGATGGACACCGGTACCCGGCGATTTGATGGAGTATCATTTTCCGGCCCGTGTAGAGGGAATAGACATTATGGAGGAGCTTTGCAGGGAGGTTTCGGACACTGATTATCTTAAGCTCATTGCACGCTACAGGGCAAATCCATGTGAGAAAACGGAAAAGCTTCTGAGCAGACATTTAGCCGATGCAAAAAGAGTACCGCTTTATCAGTATATTTATAAGCTTGTGATAAAGGCATCAAAAGATTATCCGGAGAGAAATTACGGAAATCAGATAAATGAACGCATAAAAGAAAAGCGTAAAGCGCTTGAAAAGGAGCTGCTTCAAAAGGGATACACTGGAAAATACCCTGTGTTTTCAAAGAAAAATACGACTGTGCGTGTAATGGAGGAACAGCCCTACGTCACAGCAATTCTCGAGTGGGATGATTACAAATATAAGCAGCAGCTCATGATTTCTGAGTGCAGTTCAAAAAAGTATGATGGAATTAATGCGGGATTTTTTAAAGGAATAGGCAGACGCGGACGCATTGTGCAGGTGTAGATACAAATAAAACAAAAGCCACGGAGCAATCCGTGGCTTTCATAATACGCTTATTACAAGGATGGGCTTGAGAAGACTCGAACTTCCGACCTCACGCTTATCAGGCGTGCGCTCTAACCGGCTGAGCTACAAGCCCATAAATTTGGCAGCCACCTACTTTCCCATACCGTTACCAGTATAGTATCATCGGCCGTTTAAGTCTTAACCATCGTGTTCGGGATGAGAACGGGTGTTTCCCAAAAACGCATCGCCACCAAAAATATGCTGTTATCTATTGATAACTCAACAGTGAAAAACTCTCTACTCGATTTCCTTAGAAAGGAGGTGATCCAGCCGCACCTTCCGATACGGCTAC
>ERZ1106919.211-NODE-211-length-49297-cov-4.969234_pt1 | contig 49297 bp, 36 predicted proteins | sample MGYA00403654_ERZ1106919 | MGnify/ENA primary metagenome ERZ1106919 (study PRJEB35170, sample SAMEA104062450) | human gut metagenome | biome: human gut; feature: human-associated habitat; material: faeces | place: Denmark | collected 2012-10-08 ... | reverse complement strand
GCTTTGAAGTAGTCGGATATGTCCTTTTCCTCTTTCGTTCCCGGAAGCGGTAGCAACAGACGTTTCACGCCAAATTCTTCCAATAGCTTTTCCTGCTTGCGTGAACTTTCCTTGCCCGTTTTATCCATATCGAAAAGTAGGATGATGTGTTTGAAACGGAATGTTAGCCGATAAACCAGCGTAGGCGGGATAGTCACCGTTTCGCTATTGAAGCAGATAGCATTAAAACCGTGTGCCACCAGCGAAAGCACATCTTTTTCGCCGCCCGTGATAAAGAGTGTGTCACCTTTGGCGGGCAGTTGCTCCAGCCCAAAACAATAGTTTTCGCCGAAGCTGCCACCATAGAGGAAGCGGGGTGTGGAGAACGGGCGGTACAACTTGATATATTGTTTGCCTTTGTAGCCGTACATGGGTTCTGCCACCGATGAAGTGTAGATGTACGGTTTCCCCTCTGCCGTTTCGCTGTTGTATTCCCGGAGCGAACAGACCTTGTAACGTTCCAGCAGTTCGGGCGTGATGCCATATTGCCGCCAGTATTCCAACTCGACAAGCGGGAATTTTTGTTCCCGGAACTGGTAGGGCTTGACAGACTTTTCGGGTGTTTCTTCGGTTTTGTCCGGCACTGCCCGGCGGACGGTTGCCGGGGGAAGGGAAACCGGAGTGCCGGAAGCCAGCCCCAAGCCCAAATCCCGGTCGATGATTTCCAGTATCCCTACGAAGTCAGCCGCCCGATTACAGTCCAGCCCCTTTAACTGCCCCACGAAGAAGAAACAATCGCCGCTATAATTGTCGTTACCGAAGTCTTTCATCTTGTACATACCGCTATGGCGGTCGAAGTAGATATTACAGGATGCTTTCTTATCCTGATAAAAAGGATTAAGAAAGTGCCTGCCAATACGCCAGTCACCGGGTAAGTAATGTTTGAAAACAAGCAGACCGTTATTTGTTCTGCTTAGAATTTCTTCTTTCCTTAACATATTTCTGATGATTGGTTATCAGTTCATTTATACACTCCTTATCACGCTTAATCAGGCGTTCTTCCAACATTCGCTTTATTTCTTTAATCTTGTAAAAGTAATGCCCCTTGATGTCGGAGTAAGAAATCATTCCTGCCGCCCTTAGGCGTTGTAAAGTACGGTCACTGATTTTCAGGAACGTGCAGACTTCGTAACTATCCACCCAAATTTCATCTTCATCGGTCTTGTTTTCGTCCAAGTGATTGAAGATGTAGTCTGCTATGGCGGTAATCTTGTTGTCAAGTTCCTTATAGGCTTTTGACTCAAATGTTATAATCTCCATATTGTAACTTATTGATTTGCTGCAAAGTTCGGGATAAGAAATAACCTAAAAGTCATGGTTGTATCTATCATGGTATTACTTTTTTTCAGGTTATTTTAGGAGAATATTGGCGTAAAAGCTCCCCGAAATGTCATTTTTTAAAGTAGATTTCACTATAAAAAGAAAGTACCATGTTGGGGAGAACATGGTACTTCTACATACTGGAATACTGGAGATTATTTCATATCATCCTCATTCATCCGCTTAACAAGGCTTTCTATCAGATGATGAAGATATGCCGTTCGGTCTTTTCTCTCCTTCATGGCTATGTATGAAGCGTAATAATCTCCTAAATCAATGTGGAATATCGTGCTAAGGAAATTCATCATTTCTTTTATCTCCACGTTGCCATTGTTTATGTCGCCCGAAGATACAAGAGAATATCCTAATTCAATAAGATATGCCTTTTTGCCTGTAAAGCGGAAAAGATACTTATCCAGTTGTTGCAGCTTGTGTTCTAACTGATTCGTATTCCCAAGTTTTACCAACCGTTGATTTAAATATATGCGCAACATTTCGTTACATAATATCTTCGCAATCTTATAATCGTATTCCGTTGAAAACAACGGGTCACGGTCATATTGGAAACTGTCAAGCAATAACTGAATATCCGTTTTCTTGCGAACGAAATACAAGTTATCCATATAAGTGGATTTTGACCGATAGTATTGGTAAAAATCCAAATTGTCACGGAAGAAACGAGTTAATTCCTCTAATTCTTGGTTCAAATATTCTTTGATAATCTCATTGTTACCAATGGGACATTTCATTTCGATACTGTAAACCTTACTGAAATACAGATATTTGTCGAGGATATTAGGCTTGATTTCCTTGAAAAAGAGAATTTCGTCTTCATTTGTTGGAAATACATAGTCTGATACAAACTTTCTTAATTGGCTGTATAGCGGAGTAATGAACTTTACCATGTGCAAAGCATCATCTGCTGTAATATCATTGTCATAATTGAGCAATTTTATTTCAGCATTTATCCGGGACAACATTTCTTCCGCTATTGTTCTCATAGCTACCTATTTTTCATTGCCACTATTTTTTCTAAATCGCCATTCATCAGATAAGGCAAAAACTCCTGTATCTTATCTACCGACCAATTCCACCATTTCAAAGCCAGCATCTGTTCTATCATATCAGAATTGAACCGCTTTCGTATCTCTTTGGCAGGAACACCACCCACAATGGTATAGGGCGGCACATCTTTCGTCACAACCGCCCTTGTTCCAATAATAGCCCCGTCACCGATATGGACACCAGCCATAATTACGGCTTCATATCCTATCCACACGTCATTGCCTATCACGATGTCGCCTTTGTTGTCCCAAGCAGAAGCCACATTTACCTTATCCAATTCCCAATCTTCATAGAACAGCGGAAATGTGTATGTCGATAGTGATTTTAGGGTATGATTGGCACAGTTGAACAGAAATTTTGCTCCACAAGCAATAGAACAGAACTTTCCAATTATCAGCCGTTCGTGGTTAATCGGATAGTGATACAACACATTGTTTTGCTCAAACAGACACGGGTCTGAAACAAAATCATTGTAAATGGTATAGTCGCCTATTTTGATAGACGGGTCTTTTACGACAGCGTTCAAATAAACGGTTTGCGTGTCACCCTTACGGGGATATATCTTGCTCATCATAACTTTCAGTTCTTAGTATTGTTTATATTTAAGATAAATGACGGATTGTGTACCAAGCAGTATCACATATAAGTATTCCACAGCCCAATATGTCGCTAACGGGACATCACAAGAATCTAATCCCCATAAGCAGAACAGATAAGCAATCGTAGTTGTCACCTGAAAAATGAATACTGTCCGTGTCGCTCCCGTTCCTGTGGCGGCATTCAGATAGACGTAACCGGGTAGTGCAAAGAAGTAATTTAACAGCATGACAAGAAAAGGCGCCCATGCAAGCTGTACGATACCGGGATTTTCCGTATAAGCCCCTATAATGGGCTGGTGAAAGAACAACGCAAAAGCAATCAATGGAATGCCTGTTGCGTATCCTAAACGGATAATCTTATGGCAAAGCGGAAAAACTTTTTTCTTTTCACCTGCTCCAATCAGATTACTCACTAAAGAACCGGTGACACCTGCCAACGCATTGACGATAACAGAAAACAGTGCGGAAACACTTCTTACAATGTTTGATACTGCCAATTCCGTTTCTCCCAAACGTTCGATAGCCACGAAGAACAGAAACCAAATGGCTACACTTGTAAAGAACTGGAGCATACTCCATACCGAGATAGAAAATACCTCTTTCAATATCGTTATATCAATACGCCAGTATAAGCCATACACTTTTTTATCAATGTGTCTAAACATATATGCAGCCAATACAGCCAGCGAACACATTTCGGCAGATGAAGAAGCGATAGCCGCTCCCGATATACCCATATCGAAGCCGAATATCAGGAGCCAGTTCAGCGGAATATTCACCAGTACGGCAGTGAAAGCCGCCATGTTCAGGGATTTTGTCTGTGTGATACCGACCAAAAACGAGCGTAAGGCAAGGAACGGGAAAGAGAACAACAATCCCCAAATACGCCAATCCAAATAGCAGATAACCGCATTATAAACATCATCCGAAGTTATCAGATGTTTCAACAGAACGGGAGAAAATATCTTGGACAGCAGACAGAGGAGTACAGCCAGCATCAACAAAAAAAGCAATCCCTGAAAGAACGTTTTTCCCGTTTCTGCATACCGCTGTTCTCCGTTACGACGGGCAATTACCACTTGCAACCCCAAACTGAACCCGAAGCCGAGCATATAAATTGCCAAGAACCATATTCCGGCAAGGGCAGATGCGCCCAGTTCCACATCACCCACATGCCCTAAAAACAAAGCATCGGTAATATTTATCAGTTGTTCGATAAGGATGCTCATCATTACAGGAAAAACGATGAGCCAGATTTTCTTATAGGTATAATTCATTTGTTCAAACCAATATGATACAATATATCCTGCCGCTTTAAGCAGCACGACAATCTTATAGATTATAATAAGGGATAATGATAATGACAAGACAATAACAGGCAAACTTAAAACATAAGCCTGTCTATTGCTGAATAGCAATAATTGGAAGTGCTATTCGTTGGGCGTAGCTATATGCACAACTGCCATTTCATATTGTTGAACAACTATTTCTTTTTCTGTTAGTTCTGCAAAGATAGCGTTTTTCCCTGAACTTATACTATCGGATTATCAATTAAATTCTTGATAACACTTCATCTTTCTAAAAAACTAAAGATGTAGTGCAAGGTGCAAGTATATATCTATATATAGCTTGCACCTTGCACTAACCGCAGAATATTTATTTTCAATGATTTGCACATATCAAAAGAAAGCCGTATCTTTGAACCGTAGTTTTAGGCAGACAACGAACAGCCAAAAGGTGACAGAAACGCGTTATTCTTGTAACCTAAGTTGTACCCCCTAAGGCTTTGACATATTGATAACGCATTGAATTTGAAAGATATGAGGGAGTGGGTTCATAACCCGCTTTCTCCGCAGAACCTACTGGACAGAAATGGTCAGCGAACGGACAAAAAGCTACAAATCAATGATTTGTGGCTTTTTTTATTGCCCGAAAGTCCTGCTTCCAAGCGATGCAAAGGAATGCATTCTCACAATTTGTTACCCAATATCGCTTGAATACTGCTTGTGAACTTTTCCAATTTCAAAACATGGATGCTTTGAAATCAAAATTACCTATATTTGAACATTGAAACTTAATAAACAACTTATATGGAACTATCAGCAAGTAAAATCCCACGTATTGAAGTAGTCGATGCACTAAGAGGATTTGCCGTCATGGCAATTATTTTAGTGCATAATCTGGAACATTTTATCTTTCCAGTCTATCCAACAGAACAACCAGCATGGCTAGCCGTCTTAAACGACGGAGTGTTTAACGTCATTTTTTCCCTGTTTGCAGGAAAAGCTTATGCTATTTTCGCTCTTTTGTTCGGGTTTACATTCTATATCCAATGTCATAATCAGACAAAGAAAGGAAAAGACTTCGGCTACCGCTTCTTATGGCGATTGGTTCTGTTGCTTGGCTTCGCAACCTTGAATGCCGCTTTTTTCCCGGCCGGAGACGTACTGTTGTTATTTGCCGTAGTAGGTTTGGTTTTATTTCTGGTCCGCAAATGGAGTGACAAAGCGATCTTGATCACAGCTATTATATTATTAATCCAACCTATAGAATGGTATCACTACATCATGAGTCTGCTCAATCCTGCCCATGCTCTGCCGGATCTCGGCGTAGGCGCCATGTACAGTGAGGTCGCCGAATATACCAAAGCCGGAAATTTCCTGGACTTCATCTGGGGCAATATCACGTTAGGACAAAAAGCAAGTTTGTACTGGGCTATCGGAGCCGGACGTTTTCTGCAGACGGCAGGTCTATTCCTGGTGGGACTTTATATCGGCAGAAAAGAACTATTCGTTACAAGCGAAACACACCTGCGTTTTTGGGTAAAGGTTCTTATTATTGCTGCAATCTGTTTCGCTCCCTTGTATTCCTTAAAAGAACAGATCATGGCAAGCGACAATGCCTTGATCAAGCAAACCGTAGGGACAGCTTTCGACATGTGGCAGAAATTTGCGTTTACATTCATCCTCGTTTCCTCGTTTGTACTCTTATACCAGAAAGAATGCTTCAGGAAAGCTGTTTCAGCTCTGCGTTTTTACGGTAAGATGAGCCTGACAAATTATATCGCGCAATCAATCATGGGAGCGATCATCTATTTCCCGTTCGGACTATATTTAGCTCTTTATTGTGGCTATACAATAAGTTTACTAATCGGGTTCGCCCTCTTCCTGTTACAAGTTTCGTTCTGCAAATGGTGGCTGGCAAGCCACAAACAAGGTCCCTTGGAAAGCATATGGCATAAATGGACTTGGATGTTCTCGAACAATAAATAAAAAACATGAGGCAGTGGATACTGCCTCATCAATATATAAGCCTGATTTTATTTCTTCAGAAGAGGCAAATAATCCCCATAACCTTCTTCTTTCATCTTTTCTTTCGGGATAAACCGCAGTGAAGCGCTGTTTATACAATATCGTAGACCTCCTTTATCGGCAGGACCATCCGGAAAGACATGACCTAAATGAGCATTCCCCGTCTGGCTGCGTACTTCTGTCCGGGTCATTCCATGCGAAGTATCCGGCTTTTCGACAATCAGTTTCTTATCAATCGGTTTGGAAAAACTGGGCCAGCCACAGCCGGAATCAAACTTATCGGTAGATACGAAAAGCGGTTCACCAGTCGTAATATCGACATAGATTCCTTCCCTATGCTCATTCCAGTACTCATTGCGGAATGCAGGCTCCGTGGCATTTTTTTGCGTTACGGCATACTGTATGTCCGAAAGTTTATTCTTAAGAGTCACATCATCCGGCTTTGCATAAACAGGACGGGCATTAGCTTTCCGTGCCAATTCAAACAATTTCGGATTAATATGGCAATAACCGCCCACATTCTTATCCAAATAATCCTGATGGTATTCCTCCGCAGCATAAAAATTAACGAGTGGCATCACCTCGATGGCGATCGGCTTCGCATAGTCTTTTGCCAAATCCTTAATGGCAGCTTCGATCACCGGAGCATCGTCTTTATCGATATAATAAATGCCCGTACGATATTGTAAACCACTGTCCCCACCCTGACGGTTGACACTAGTCGGATCTATCGTCTGAAAGTACAAATCTAACAGTAGATCCAAGTCGACCGTTCGCGGATCATAAACAACCTTAACTGTTTCTACCGCTCCGGTATTCCCGGTGCACACCTCTTTATAGGTTGGATTGGGAACTTGGCTGTTGGCATAACCGACTTCCGTTTGTTCCACACCTCTGATCTGTTTCAAGAAATGTTCCGTACCCCAGAAGCAACCGCCTGCCAGATATATTTCAGCCTTGTCTTTCATCTTCATATTTTCTTGTTTCATTAAATCAAACTCTTTCCTGTTCCCAGCGTTGCCAGCCACACTGACACATGCCAATAACAGTGCAATAATAGCAATATTTCTCATAGCCTATCTATTTCTCAAATAACAAATCGGAAATATTTTTTGTTGTTATAGAAAAATAAAGTCATAACATATAAATGGAAAATAAAGATTATCAAAAACGTGTGGCTGCCATACATGACTTGTCCGGATTCGGAAAATGCTCTCTAACTGTTGCTTTGCCTATCCTTTCCGCCGCCGGAATAGAAGCATGTGCCATGCCGACCGCCATATTATCGACTCATACAGGAGGAATCAGCGGATACACTTACCGCGACCTGACAAGCGACATGCGGGCTTTTATGCAGCACTGGAAGTCGCTCGATATACAATTCGATGCGACCTACAGCGGTTTCTTAGGTTCATTCGAACAACTGGACCTCGTCAAAGAGTTTTTCGAACTATTCAGATCAAAAAACAACCTGATCCTGGTAGATCCGGTAATGGCGGACAACGGAGAACTATATCGCATATTCCAGCCTGAGTTTGCAACAGGCATGAGATCCTTATGCAGGAAAGCAGACATCATCGTCCCTAACCTGACCGAAGCTGCTTTATTACTGGAAGAGAGCTACCATCCCGGTCCCTATACGCAGGCTTATATCGAAAAAATCTTAAAAAAACTAAGCAAGCTCGGACCGAAAAAGATCGTACTGACCGGTGTATACTTTGAAGAAAAGAAATTGGGAGCTGCGACCTACGACCAAAGGAAAGATTCGACAGACTACCTGTTTTCCGAAAGGATACCAGGAAGTTATCACGGAACAGGAGATGTTTTTGCGAGCGCCCTGTTATCCGGCCTGCTGAATAACTTCAGCTTAAGCGAATCAGCACAAATAGCCGTAAACTTCACAGCCGACAGTATACGCCGGACATATAATGTAAAAACGGACTACCGCTTTGGTGTTAATTTTGAACAATGTATCCCCAACTTTCTAAAAGAACTCAAACTGATATAGTTATTCCAATTTTATTTTTCATCTTTGTAAAAATAACAAGACAAGAACATGAATAAAACTAAAATAGCGATTTCCGGTATAGGAGCTGTAGGCGGCTACTACGGAGGACTATTAGCTGCCCGTTACAAAGACTCTGAAGATATTGACATCTATTTCATTTCCCGGGGTGAAAACCTGGAAGAGATACGTAAGAACGGCATCGAAGTCAAAAATACATTCCTGACGATCAAAGCAAAACCAACCCTCGCAACCGACAATCCTGCTGAAATAGGACCAGTCGATTACCTGTTTTGCTGTACCAAAAGCTACGACTTGGAGGAGAATATAGTTCAGCTGACTCCGATCATCGGCCCTAATACGGTTATCATTCCTCTGCTGAACGGAGCGGATATAGCGGAACGCATACAAAAGCTATTACCGAACAATGAGGTTTGGAAAGGATGCGTTTACATCAGTTCCCGCTTGGTCAGACCGGGAAGAGTGGAAAAGTTCACCATAAAGGACCGGATGTTCTTCGGAAGTAAACAAGGAAACAAGAAACGACAGAAAGACTTACAGGATATATTGGTCAACGCCCGTATCCTTACCACAATACCGGATGACATTGACTTGGAAATCTGGAAGAAATTCTTCATGATCTCGACCGCCGCCACTATCACCTCCTATTTCAATGAAACGATTGGCGAAGTGGTAAATAACCATATCGATCTGTTCATCACGTTAGGTTATGAACTCAAAAGCGTGGCAGAAGCCAAAGGGATCCGTCTGCCGGACGGTCAAGTATTCTCCGCCATCGACGCCCAGAAGATCATGCCTAACAACTCCACAACCTCCATGCACAGTGATTTTCAAAAAGGCAATCGCACCGAAGTGGAAACATTGACAGGCTATGTCGTACGAACTGCCCAAGAATTGGGAATCGAAGTTCCGACCTATCAATTCATGTACAAAGGGTTGACCGAATTTCCCTATCCGGTGGCGGATTAATTTCCCAACAAGGGAAAGAGAGTATGTCGAAACCTAATGGATTTTCCGGCAAGCTCTCTTCTCTTATTCTTACTCTGTCCAGACAAACAAATCTAATTATTAATAGTATATGAAAAACAAATTTTATCTCTATTGTATCCTGTGCTTTCTATTCAACGTTGCAGGATATTCGCAAAGTACAGTTTTCGAATCGCTCTCTTTCGAAAGTAACAAATTAGGTAGGAAAGTTTCCTACTCCATCTACCTGCCTTCCGACTACAACACCTCGAAAAGGAATTATCCGGTCCTCTACCTCTTGCATGGTTATACGGACAATGAAACCAACTGGATACAGATGGGACAAATGAAAACGATTGCCGACCGTGCCATCGCAAACGAGGAAGCCGTGCCGATGATAATCGTCATGCCGGACGCATGGGATACTTGGTATATCAACCAGTATGATGGAAAAGTACCTTATGAAGACATGTTTTTTGAAGAACTTATCCCCTATATGGAAAAAACATACCGGATTCGCAGTGACAAAGAAAGCCGGGCAATTGCCGGATTGTCGATGGGTGGCTACGGATCATTCCTGTACAGCTTGCATCATCCGGACATGTTCTGCGCATGTGCTCCGTTGAGTGCCGCCGTTTTCGACGACACAGTCATGGAAGCACGAAAAGCCCGGTCACATAAGGATTTATTCAACCGCCTGTTCGGACCGGGAGACGAACACTGGAAGCAAAACAATGTCTTGAAGATCCTTTCCGACTGGGACCAAAACAACTTGCCCAAAATCCGTTATTACATTGATTGCGGTGATGACGACGGCCTGCTGGACGGAAACATGCAGGTGCACCAGATCATGAGGCAGAAAGGGATCAGGCATGAATTCCGAGTGCGCGACGGCGGCCATAGCTGGATCTATTGGCGGACGGCTTTGCCGGAAGTCCTGAAGTTTGTCAGCCAGACTTTTTGCCGAAGTTGACAAAACCGTAATATTGGTATATCAATCTGTAATTCGTATAAGTTGTAAATCATTTCCTTTCACTATTTTTGCGACATAAAATAACAGACTATCTAAAAAAGAGCTTATTATGTTGCGAACAATCAGACTTACAACTGCATTTATCTGTTTTACGCTTGTCACCCTGCTGTTTCTCGATTTCACGGGGACGTTGCATACATGGTTCGGGTGGCTGGCGAAAATACAGTTCCTGCCGGCGGTATTGGCACTCAACCTCGGCGTGGTGCTGTTGCTCATTGCATTGACCTGGATTTTCGGTCGGGTTTACTGCTCTGTAATCTGCCCTCTCGGTATATTCCAGGATGTCGTTTCATGGCTGGCGGGGAAACGGAAGAAAAATCGTTTCCGGTATTCCCCCGCCTTGTCCTGGTTAAGATACGGGGTGATGGTGATCTTTATCCTTGCCATGATCAGTGGGTTAGGGGCATGGGCGGCCTTGATCGCACCCTACAGCGCTTACGGGCGTATCGCCTCTAACTTATTCGCACCCCTCTGGCAATGGGGGAACAACTTTCTGGCCTACTTGGCGGAACGGGCGGGCAGTTATGCTTTCTACGAGACGGGTTACCTTCATTATACTGATCATACTTGCCTGGCGGAATGGGCGAACCTATTGCAACACGATCTGCCCGGTAGGAACGTTTTTGGGATTGATCTCCCGTTTTTCCGTTTTCAAGCCGGTTATCGATACGTCCAAATGCAATGGTTGCGGTTTGTGTACCCGCAATTGTAAAGCAGCCTGTATCAATGCGAAAGCACACGAGATCGATTACAGCCGTTGCGTCGCCTGCATGGATTGTATCGACAAATGCCGGCAGGGAGCCATCCGATATACACGCAGAAAAACAAACAAGGCGGAAATACAGACCGCCCAACCGGCCGTAGACAAGCCCGATCGTCGCAAATTCTTTACCGTATCGGCATTACTTGCCACTTCAGCCGCACTGAAAGCCCAGGAAAAAGTACAACTCCCGGACAAGAAAGTCGACGGCGGACTGGCCATCATCGAAGATAAAAAGAAACCGGACCGGACAACCCCGATCACTCCTCCGGGCTCGCTGAGCGCTGACAATTTCTCCCAGCATTGCACCGCGTGCCAGCTTTGTGTATCGGTTTGTACGAACCATGTGCTGCGTCCTTCGGGGAACCTTCAAACATTTATGCAGCCAGAAGTATCGTACGAGCGAGGATACTGTCGTCCCGAATGCGTCAAATGTTCGGAAGTTTGCCCGACCGGAGCGATCCGTCCGATCACGAAAGCGGACAAAACGGCTATCCAGATCGGACATGCCGTACTGATTCAGGAAAATTGCATCGTCAACCGGGACGGCGTCACTTGCGGCAACTGTGCCCGCCATTGCCCTACCCAGGCGATCTTGATGGTGGCAAAAGACCCGAACGACCCGGATTCGCCTCAACTTCCGGTCGTAAACGAGGAAAAATGCATCGGCTGCGGAGCCTGTGAAAACCTGTGCCCGTCGCGTCCGTTCAGCGCCATATATGTGGAAGGACACGAACAACACCGGAATATTTGATCAAGAAATAAAAGAATCATCATATATGAAAAAAGACAATCATCAAGCGATAAACCGTCGCGATTTCCTAAAGATTGTAGGAATCAGCACGGCAACTACCGCCCCGTTGCTCTCCGGGTGCAGTTCGGACAGCGGGATGGCCTCAGGTTCGGGAAGCTCCACCCCTATTCCCACGGACCGGATGACATACCGCACGACGCCGTCCACAAAAGACAAAGTTTCCATCCTCGGTTATGGATGCATGCGCCTGCCGACCATTGCCAAAAACAGCGCAAGAGACAGCGACGACGAAATCGACCAGGAGATGGTCAACCGGCTGACTGACTATGCCATCGAGCACGGTGTGAACTACTTCGACACCTCGCCCGCCTACTGCAAAGGACGTTCGGAACATGCTATGGGGATCGCCCTCAGCCGCTATCCACGTGACAAATATTACATCGCCACCAAACTTTCGAACTTCTCTCCCGACACATGGAGCCGCGAAGCCTCTATCGCGATGTATAACAATTCGCTCAAGGAGCTGCAAGTCGATTATCTCGATTATATGCTGCTCCACGGGATCGGCATGGGTGGTATGGAAGCTTATGAAAACCGGTATATCAAGAACGGCATACTCGACTTCCTGCTCGAAGAACGCAAGGTAGGACGTATCCGAAACTTAGGTTTCTCCTATCACGGAGATATAGAGGTGTTCGATTATTTGCTTTCGAAACACGACGAATATCAATGGGATTTCGTCCAGATCCAGTTGAATTACCTGGACTGGAAACATGCCAAAGAGATCAACCCGCGAAACACCGATGCGGAATATCTGTACGGGGAATTGCAGAAACGGGGGATTCCCGCCATCATCATGGAGCCACTCCTCGGAGGACGGCTTTCGAACGTGCACGACCATATCGTCGCCCGCCTGAAGCAACGCGAACCGGGACGGAGCGTCGCCTCATGGGCTTTCCGGTTTGCAGGCTCGTTTCCCGGCGTACTCACCGTACTGAGCGGCATGACTTACATGGAGCACCTGCAAGACAATCTCCGCACCTACTGCCCGTTGCAACCGTTGACGGAAGAAGAAAACCGTTTCTTGTTCGACACCGCCGACTTGATGATGCAGTATCCGACCATCCCGTGTAACGACTGCAAATACTGTATGCCTTGTCCTTACGGTATCGATATTCCGGGAATTTTGCTTCATTATAATAAATGTGTGAACGAGGGGAATGTCCCGCAGAGCGGACAGGATGAAAACTATCGCGAAGCTCGCCGGGCTTATCTGATCGGGTACGACCGCAGTGTACCGAAACTCCGCCAGGCGGATCATTGCACCAGTTGCAATCAATGCAATCCGCACTGTCCGCAGGGAATCGATATTCCGAAAGAACTACAGCGAATCGATCGTTTCGTCGAACAACTGAAACAAGAGACATTATAAATCCAAACAGCCGTCCCGATTTCGGACGGCTGTTTTTTATCTCCAAAAACACCGTCCCGATTTCGGACGGCTGTTTCTATGTCCAAAAATGCCGTCTTGATCCTCGGAAATTATATTCCCCCCTTTAAAAGTAATTTCCTCTGAGGTTTAAACACCATATAGTTGAATACCAGAAACACCGTAGTTCCTAACAGGGCAAAAAACGAACCGATCAATGCCGTACTTTCCAGCCCTGCCCCATGTTCGATCGACAATCCTCCAAAATAAGCCCCCACGGCATTCCCCAAATTAAAAGCAAGCTGGACCATCGCCCCGCCCATCATCTCTCCGCCAGGAGAATATTGAAGCAACAACAATTGCTGTGGAGAAGAAACTGCAAACAGGCAACCAGTACAAACGCACATCAGCAAAGCGGACAAAAAGCCGTACGAAGCAAAAAAATAAATCAGCAGAAGTGATGCAAACATCAGAAACTGCATGGACATCGCTACGATACCAGGTGTAAAACGATCAGACAAATGCCCTCCCAAATAGTTACCGACACACATGCTCGCACCCGCCAGCAACATCAATACAGGCATTGTCCCGACACTGAAACCGGACACCTCCGTCATTAACGGATTGACATAGCTATACCAGCAAAAAGCTCCCCCGTTTCCTAACATGGTAGCAGCAATCAGCATCCATGGTTCCGGCCTTCTCAAAAAACGAAACTGCCCTTTCAGATTCGTCGCCGGCAGGGCGGGCAAAACAGGAACCCACCTCCGGATAAACCAAATCGTTACGCCACCCCACAACGCTGCAATCACAAAAACCAAACGCCAGGACAGAAAGTGCCCCAGGAAATTCCCGGCCGGGACACCGAACAAATTGGCAATCGTCATCCCCATAATCATAATAGCTACAGCAGAAGTGCTTTTCCCTTTCTCCGCCAAACGGCTGGCAACAATCGAACCGACTCCGAAATAAGCCCCATGCGGCAACCCCGATACAAACCGGGCACACAACCCCATCCAATAATCGGCCGACAGAGCCATAAGCAGATTCCCGGCAACAAAAAGCCCAACCAAAGCAAGCAAGATCGTACGTAGCGGCCAACTCCTGGCCACCACCACTACCAACGGTGCTCCCACACATACCCCCAACGCATAAGCCGAAATAAGATGCCCGGCTTCGGATAAGGAAATATCAAATCCTGCCGCCACATCCGGCAAGATACTCATCATAATAAACTCTGCAATCCCCAGCCCAAATGTGCCAAAAGACAATGCATACAAACCTTTCTTCATAACCTAATTCAATCTTTCTGTTTTTCCGGCCGCAAAGAAACAACAAAATTATTAAGTGTAATTGTCGCAGATTATGCAATTATTGTCTAATTTTACTGTGTTTTATCAGAAAGTTCATCCGACATGCACGAGAAACTAAAATTCGAACAAATCAAAAAAGATAGTTGTGCCTCATTACGCTACGATTATTCCAGCTTGTACCCGAAAGACGAAATGCCTCTTCATTTTCATCCCGAAATAGAAATATGTTATGTTGTGAAAGGTTCAGGCTACCGGATGATAGGCGACTTTCTGGAGCCGTTCGAGGAGGGAGAAGTCGTACTGGTCCCGACCAACCAACCACATTGTTGGATGTATAACCCCGAAAGCTGCGAGCCTGATGGAAAACGGAGATGCATAGTTGTGCAATTCAATCCCGACTTGCTACAAACCGGCCTGTCTTTTTTTACCGAATGGGAATATGCCGCTCACCGGTTATCGGCAATCCAGCAAGGCATCCTGCTGACAGGCGAAACAGCCGGAAAGATCAAATCCTGCTTAGAAGAAATGAACCTCCTGAATGCAAGCGAAAGGATGCTGATGTTGATCCGCATCCTGCAACAAATCGGAACCACAACCGATTTAATCCCTATCGGTTTGCAGGAAACGGTATTCAACGGCATTACCAAAAACATGCAACGCATGCAACTGATCTTCAAATACGTCATCGAGCATTACAAGGAGAAAATAACTCTTTCGGACGCCGCAAACGTAATCAGCATGAGCACAACGGCGTTCTGCTCGTTTTTCAAACGTGAAACAGGCAAAACGTTTACAAACTTCATCAACGAATACCGGATAGAGGCCGTTGGCACTTTACTCCGCAACTTTCCGGATAAGGACATTAACGAAATAGCCTGGCAATGCGGCTTCACCGACATTCCCTACTTCAATCGCTATTTCAAAAAGATGAAACAGATGACTCCGAAACAATGGAGATACGAAATACAATAAAAAAAAGAATATCCTAATATGAATGCAGAAATTATCCGATTCTTAGACGATTTACGACGAAACAATAATACCGTCTGGTTCCATGAAAATAGAGAACGATATGACAAACTTCGCTGCGCTTTTATCAACGAAGTACAAGAGTTAATCGAACGAATCAGCGTATTTGATCCTGATATACGGGGATTGGATGCACGGAAATGTCTGTTCCGTATTAATCGCGACATCCGCTTCAGCCTCGACAAGTCGCCTTACAAGACTTATATGTCAGCCTGTATTGCTCAAGGAGGACGTCATAGTATCCGGGGAGCTTACTACTTTCATCTTGAACCGGAATACTGCGTACTGTCTGGCGGTATCTGGTATCCCAAACCGGAAATATTGAAAGTCCTTCGACGTGAAATATACAATAACATAGATGAATTTGTTTCCATCATCGAAGAGCCTTCCTTCAAAGCTCTGTACCCGTCACTCGAAGGGGACATGCTAAAACGTATCCCGGCAGGTTTCCCCTCCGATTCTCCTTACGGTCATATATTAAGGCACAAAGACTTCAGCGTTATAGGTATTAAGCCCGACAGTTTTTTCAGCCAGCCGGACTGGATGGAAGAAACCATCGATTGTTTTCGAAAGCTTCTTCCATTCAACCGCTTCCTGAATGAAATTGTGGATGAATATATGGGAAATCTGTAAAAACACTATTTTCCGCAAATATCCTTAAACGGACAATACATGCAGGCTTTGCCGTTCGGGGTTTGCACGAATGGGGTTTCTGTGTCGAAGATTTCATCCAAGCAATTTCGCAGGCTGTCTTCAAAATCCGTGCAATAGTTGGCGAAGTCCAAAACCTGTTCTGTTTTGAACCGGTCTGTACGATGGTAAATTCCAGGATCGAAAGAGGAAGAAAAGAGGGTCCTCATATAATAGATACCCGGCTGAATAGCTGTTGAAAGCTGAACTGACCTGTTAAACATCCATGCATACATAAAGACCTGCATAACCGCTTTGGAACGATCCGTATCTGCTTTGTCGAAAAGAGCTTCTACAGAGGTAAACTGCGTCGTCCCGCTCCCACTCTTATAGTCAATAATGCGGACGACATCGCGTACTTCGTCTATACGGTCGATAAATCCTTTCAACTGGATATTGCTTTTATCCGTCAATGGGAAAAGGCATTTTATCTTCTTTTCCGATTCGATATAACGGAAAGGAGTCTGTTTTGCGTCACGTTCCAGCACTTTCTCCACATATTTGCGAATCATCTCGCCGATCAGGAAGTTTTGTCCGGTGAGTGGACGAACAATGTCCGTTTTAAAGAAAATTTCGGCAAAGGCACGGGCAACTGCTCCCGTCAACATAGGCGTATCTTTTCGGATCGCTTTCAGCAGATCAGCCGTCACCATCTTTCCGCAGAATGGCTGATACAATTCTTCCATCACCTTATGCAGGATACTTCCAAAAACATTACTTTCGATCGTCTCGCTTACCTCCTCTTCTTCACGTATTCCCTCGACAACGGAGAAATAAAATTTAAGCGGACAATCCAGATAGGTATTGACTGCACTCGCCGATATCGCCCGCGTCCCACCACTCCGGAAATCAGCCAGACGGTTCATGACTTCCTCCGTCTTAGCTACCTGCAAGGCAGGAGTCTTGGAAGAAGAGACATTGTAAACAACCAGCTTATTCTGTATCGGCTCCTCATAATGATAATGCAACTGATGCACGAAACGGCTAACCTCGCCTGTCTGCAATCCGTTACTCCGAGTATCATAAAGCAAGCTGACATGGCTGGCACGATAAATCAAACGATAGAAATGATACGCCCAAACACTGTCCTGATGTTCGTATGTCGGCAAACCGAATCCACGACGAAGATTATAAGGAATAAATGAATTAGCCGCTTTCCTCAACGGGAAAATTCCTTCATTCATCGAAAGGATAATCAACCGGTCAAAGTCAAGCGCACGAGTCTCCAAAACACCCATGATCTGCAAACCGGAAAGAGGTTCACCTTGGAAAGGAATCGTAATTGTGTCCGTCACACGTTTCAGCAAACGGAAATAGGTGTCGATTTTCATTTCTACATTCGCCTCCCGCATGACTTCCTTCATCCGGTTAACCGTAGCGAAATAATGGAAGATAAACTCCTGTTCGATGTCGTTAATAGTTGAGAGTTGAGAGTTGAAAGTTGAAAGTGGCTCCGTGTCACTATTTACACTTTCAACTTTCAACTTTCCACCTTCAACTGCTTTATTCAGTTCCTGCAACACGTTAATCAAATAATCGGAGAAAGTTTCCACCGCAGTCACCGGAGTAAAGAGGATGGACAACAATGGCGTCTTATTCAGATCGTCATACGATATGTAAATCTTGTTGTTTTCTGAAATATCTTTTACCAGATTAGAAACCATCTCCGGAGAAGTAGTCGAGATATACCGATGGTTCAGGATTGGCAAGACATCCCGGAAATAGAACACCGGCCTCCGGTCCACATAACGAATATTCTTTTGCAAAGCCAGAATATATTCCATCAAAGATGCGACCGGTGTACCGGCCAACGGATATCCCATCGTCACATTGATCCGTTTGATCTGTTCGGGAATGGCATTCAGAACCGGAATCAACAAATGTTCATCCGGCAGAATCACAGCCGTCCGCAACGCTTCTTCCGCACTCATTTCGTCTTCCTTGCAAAGCTCGTTCAGAATGCTGCACACTTGCTTTGCCTGTCCGATTCCGGAAGGGATGCCGATCACCTCGATCTTCTTTTTGTCGTCATCTTCATTGTCAATAGTCAATTGTCCATTTTCAATTAATTGCGACGGGAATTGCCGCAAATTGCGCTCCACGAAGTAAGAGGCTTTATTATCCGGATCCGTCACTTTCGGAGAGGCGTAATCCCAGTAAAAATCAGCTATTCCCCGTTTTTGCAACCCGGAAAGGAAACGTTCTTCAGCCACCGAGAGGGCATTCAGTCCGACAAATACAACCTTTGTATAGGGCAGGTCGCAACATTCGTCTTTCTCCATCTGTTCGACAACTTCCCGAAAAATCATACCTTCATATCCTTTGCCTTCGGTGGCAAGCGCTTCCCGCAAATCGGTATATAGGGCATATAAAATCTGCCAGACCGCCAGAAATTGTTCCTGGTTGGGCGTATCTCCTTTCGGGTAAAAAGAAGACCAAAAAGTCCGGATAGCCGCAATTTGTTCAGGGCTCAGAAAACTAAAATCATTCTCTATCTCACGCAGGTCCGTCACATTGGTGAAGAGCATACGGGCATCTGCCATATATTTATCGATATCGTCAAAATCATTCAGCAGCATTTCCCCCCAATACAAGAACTCGTCGAACGTTTCGGAAGAACCGCTATGTCTCAAATAAATATCATATAGTTTAAACAGCATGCTGATCCGATCGGCAGCCTGCTTTCCGCTCAACTGTACAAACAGATCGTTGATCGTCAGGATCGTCGGCGAGAAAAGAGGCTTCTCAGATACTTCCGACAAGTATTTCTGGAAGAACAGCCCGGTACGGCGATTCGGGAAAACAAAGGCCAGACGGCTCACTTCCGCCCCGTATTCAGAATAAAAAAGGGATGCAACCTGATATAAGAATGGTTTCATTAATTGTTTGGATTAATAAATGATGATTTATCAGTGTATATTACTGTAATATATTTTCTATCATTTGTATTTCTTCCGCTGAAAAGGCTGTATTTTGTAACGCCTTCAGGTTATCTATCAACTGTGCAACCGAACTGGCTCCCACCAGGACGCTCGTCACCCGGTCGTCTTTCAACAGCCAGGCAATCGCCATTTCCGCTAACGTCTGTCCGCGTTGTTTGGCAAGGTCATTCAGTTGTCTTACTTTATTTATTTTTTCTTCCGTCACCTGTTCACGTTGAAGATGGCCTGTAGATTTGGCCGCACGCGAATTATCGGGAATACCGTTCAGATACTTATCCGTCAACATGCCCTGTGCCAATGGCGAGAAGGCGATCATCCCTACTCCTTCCTGCTTCAACAGAGGCAACAAGTCCGGTTCGATCCTGCGATCCAGCATCGAATAACGCGCTTGATGGATCAAGCAAGGCACACGATGTTCTTTCAATACGGCAAGTGCTTTTTCCGTCTGTCCGGCAGTGTAATTCGATATCCCGACATACAGGGCTTTTCCCTGGCGGACGATATCAGCCAATGCTCCCATCGTTTCTTCGACTGGCGTCTGTGGGTCCGGACGATGCGAATAGAAAATATCCACATATTCTAATCCCATCCGCTTCAAACTCTGGTCAAGGCTTGCCATCAGATACTTGCGACTTCCCCAGTTGCCATACGGACCAGGCCACATGTCATATCCGGCTTTTGTGGAAATAACAAGTTCATCCCGATATTGCCCCAGACCTTTCTTCAGGATACGGCCGAAATTTTCCTCTGCCGATCCATACACAGGACCGTAATTATTGGCAAGATCAAAATGTGTAATCCCATTGTCGAAAGCGGCATACGCAATCTGAATAAAGTTACTGAACACATCTACACTGCCGAAATTATGCCACAATCCCAGAGAGATGACCGGCAATAGCAATCCGCTCCGCCCACAACGCCTATAAGCCATATCGGCATACCGGTTATCATTTGCTTTGTACATTTCCATATAAAGATATTTTTATTACAATGAATCTTTTCAGATATACAAATATAATCAAGAATACCAAAAGAACGGGCAATTCGGATAAAATGATCGCTTCTCGGAGGAAACAACATCAACCGCGTAAAACAAAAAAAGGCTATCTTCACAGACAGCCAATCTTCATTGTTAACCTTAAATCTAATACCATGAAAAACACAGTGCAAATATAGAGAGTTTATGTTATGCAGCATAATATTTCCACAAAAAAAAGCTTTCTCTTAACCTGATTTAACCATTTCATGTTTTACAACATAATTTTTCATACACTTTTGACTTAGTCATTCCCTGCACAAGCAACAGACACATTATGATTGAAACAGCCTACAATACTGGATAAAAACGATCCAAACAAAAAACGACTGCCCGGTGCGGGCAGTCGCCTCTTTCCTACCGATCTGCTAATGATCGGAAAATTAATTCTTACTTATTGAAACGTTCTTTCAATTTAGCCAACATATCCTGAGTCATGGAATCCAGATCATATTCCGGTTTCCAGCCCCATTCCTCACGGGCACATGTGTCATCCAAAGAGTTAGGCCATGATTCTGCGATAGCCTGACGTAACGGATCCACATCATATTCCATCTGGAAGTCAGGAACATACTTTTTGATGTTGTTGTAGATAATTTCAGGATCAAAGCTCATGGATGCAATGTTGAAAGAGTTACGATGAACGAACTTCGTCGAATCGGCTTCCATAATTTCAATAGCTGCACGCAGACCGTCCGGCATATACATCATATCCATGAATGTACCCTGCTTGATCGGACATACAAACTTCTCACCTTTGGCAGCCGAATAATAGATATCAACTGCGTAGTCGGTCGTACCACCACCCGGAGGTGTCACATAGGAGATAAGTCCCGGAAAACGTACGGAACGGGTGTCGACGCCGAAACGGATGTTGTAGTAGTCACTCAACAACTCGCCTGAAACTTTCGTAACACCGTACATAGTACGCGGGTTACGGATCGTATCCTGCGGAGTCTTGTCTTTCGGCGTGTTATTGCCAAACACACCGATTGAACTCGGAGTGAATACAGCACAATGCATTTCACGTGCAACTTCCAATACGTTAAACAAACCGCCCATACCGATTTTCCAGGCAAGCTGCGGTTTTGCTTCTGCAACGGCTGACAGCAGTGCAGCCAAGTTATAAATCGTATCTACCTTATATTTGGACACAGTCTCAGCAATCTGCTGTTCGTTTGTAATGTCGACAATTGCAGAAGGTCCTGATTCCAGCAGTTCGCCTTTAGGCTCCTGTCCGGGGATGTAACCTGCTACAATGTTTCCACCGTAGATACCTCTCAACTTCATGGTTAACTCTGATCCAATCTGACCGGTAGAACCAATTACTAATACATTCTTCATTGCGTTTGATGTTCTTTTAAGTTTTTTCGATGGCAAAGGTATAGAGAATAAAAACATTCCGGTATGAATTTCTTGTATTTTTTAGCCTATATATTCAAAAAAAATATGACCTTTGCCGCATCGGCAGACAAATCAGAGACAAAGAAAAAAATGGTTTCAAGAATAATATTTTGCCACTTGTCTGCGATAATAGAGATATAATTGTCAACTTAATTAAAAATACTAACAAAAAACAAAGTTATGTACGGTAAACTGAAAGATTTCCTTACTCAGGAATTGGCAAACATCAAAGCTGCCGGATTGTATAAGAACGAGCGTATCATCACCACTCCTCAAAGAGCCGACATCAAAGTAAACGCAGGAAGCGACGTTTTGAACTTCTGCGCAAACAACTATCTGGGCCTGTCTGACAACCAACGTCTGATCAAGGCTGCCAAAGAAGCTATGGACACACACGGATACGGCATGTCATCCGTACGTTTCATCTGTGGGACACAGGATCTGCACAAACAACTGGAAGCCGCTATCTCCGACTATTTCAAGACCGAAGATACGATCCTGTACGCTGCATGCTTCGATGCCAACGGCGGTCTGTTCGAACCGTTGTTCACTGAAGAGGATGCGATCATCTCCGATGCTTTAAACCATGCCTCCATTATTGACGGCGTACGTCTTTGCAAGGCAAAACGCTACCGTTATGCCAATGCAGACATGGCCGACCTGGAACGTTGCCTGCAAGAAGCCCAGGCACAACGTCACCGCATCATCGCAACAGACGGTGTGTTCTCTATGGACGGAAACGTGGCCCCGATGGACAAAATCTGCGAACTGGCAGAAAAATACGACGCATTGGTAATGGTTGACGAATCCCACTCTGCCGGTGTAGTAGGCCCGACAGGACACGGTGTAGCTGAACAATATAATGTATACGGAAGAGTCGATATCTTCACAGGTACGTTAGGTAAAGCATTCGGTGGCGCCATGGGCGGATTCACAACCGGAAAGAAAGAAATCATCGACATGCTGCGTCAGCGCTCCCGTCCTTATCTGTTCTCTAACTCTGTCGCTCCCGCTATCGTAGGCGCCAGCCTGGAAATGTTCAAGATGCTGAAAGAAAGCGATGCTTTGCATACGAAACTGATGAACAACGTCAGCTACTTCCGTGAAAAGATGTTAGCAGCCGGTTTCGACATCAAGCCGACTCAGTCCGCAATCTGCGCCGTTATGCTGTATGATGCTAAATTATCCCAGGATTTCGCAGCCAAGATGCAGGAAGAAGGCATTTATGTTACCGGCTTCTACTACCCGGTAGTGCCGAAAGGCCAGGCCCGCATCCGCGTACAGTTGTCCGCAGGCCACGAAATGGAACATCTGGATAAAGCAATCGCTGCATTTATCAAAGTTGGAAAAGAACTGAACGTAATAAAATAAAACATACGATTTTTCATTATTCACGTGTTTTTCAAGGCTTGATTCTGCCGCTAACCCTTAGGCAGCAATCAAGCCTTTTTTTATCAAACAGGTTGTCTTTCGGGATAAAAAAATTATCTTTGCCCTTTTACAAGTAAAAATTTATGCAACTCAGTAACTACCATAGCCATTGTACATTCTGTGACGGTCGGAGCACGCCGGAAGACTTCATTAAATTCGCTGTTGCGCACGGGTTCCGCGCCTACGGTTTTTCATCCCATTCACCACTGCCGTTCGAAACATTCTGGAACATGTCTAAAGACGATATGCCCGAATATCTGACAGAAATAGAACGACTGAAAAAGAAATACAGTGACCGGTTGGAAATATACGTAGGACTGGAAATCGATTTCTTAGACGAGAGCTACAACGCGTCCATCCCCTACTTCCGCAATCTGCCGCTCGATTACCGTATCGGTTCCATCCACTTTCTTCCGATCGCACAGCCGCTTGCGGAAGAGAATATGGTGTGTATCGACGGTCCTTTCCGGGAGTACCAGAAGTCTGTCGACGCCTACTACGACGGAGATATCCGCAAGCTGGTCGCCCACTATTTCAGTTCCACACGGCGAATGATCGAGGCAGGCGGAATCGACATCGTCGGGCACATGGACAAGATATACATGAACGGGCACAAATGCGAAGGCTTCGACCAGCAAGCGGACTGGTATCAAAAACCGTTCAACGACTGTCTGCACCTGATCGCCGAAAAGGGACTGATGGTCGAAGTCAACACGAAAAACCTCGTGAAGAAACAGGAGGTCTACCCGCATACCGACTATCTGCACCGCTTACGTGAGCTGGATATTCCGGTGATGGTAAACTCAGACTGCCACTATCCCGACCTGGTGAACGACGGACGTGCGGAAGCATTCGAACTGCTGAAAAAGGCCGGGTTCAAATCCACCCGCGAACTGATCGGCGGACAGTGGCAGGATGTGGCGATCTGACGCATTTGTAACGCTATTGTAATACGTATTTCATTTCATCGAAATACAGAAATACGTCCTTTGCAGAAATAAATTATATTTGTAATAAAAAAGAGACAAAGATTATGGATATGCCGAAGATTCTTGTAGTGGACGATGAAGAGGATTTATGCGAAATCCTCAAGTTCAATCTTGAGATAGAAGGGTATGAAGTAGACACGGCTTTTAGCGCCGAAGAAGCGTTGAAGATGGATATAGCCTCCTACCAACTGCTGCTTTTAGATGTCATGATGGGTGAAATATCCGGATTCAAGATGGCCAGCATCCTCAAGAAAGAAGAAAAGACGGCCGATATCCCCATCATCTTCCTGACAGCCAAGGACACTGAAAACGATATGCTGACAGGCTTCAACTTGGGAGCCGACGACTACATATCCAAGCCTTTCTCCATCCGTCAGGTGGTGGCACGTGTGAAAGCCGTGCTGCGCCGCACATCAGACAAGGAGAAAGTGCCGGAAAACGAATGCCTCAAATATGAAACTCTCTCACTCGACACGAAGCGCATAAAAGCCTCCGTAGACGGACAGGAAGTCCCGCTCACCAAAAAGGAATTCGAGATACTGAAACTCCTTCTTGAAAACAAAGGAAACGTGTTCTCGCGCGAGGAGATCCTTTCCCGGATATGGAAAGACGAAGTATATGTGCTCGACCGCACCATCGATGTAAACATCACCCGCCTGCGCAAAAAGATCGGGCCATACGGCAAAAACATCGTGACGCGGCTCGGCTTCGGATACTGCTTTGAAAATTAAAAATTGAGAATTAAAAATTAAAAAATAAACGAACGGGCACTTATTCTTACATTCCAAGATGATTTCTTACTTCTTAATTTTTAATTTTTACTTCTTACTTCTTAATTTACCCCATGGTCAAGATAGAATCAACGACAAACAGCAGAATACCTTTCAGCCAGCGACTTTTCTGGTCGATATTCGCCATGTTCCTGGGGTTCACGGCTTGCTTCCTGTTGTTCCAGTATCAGCGGGAACGGGAGTTTGCCCAAGAGAAGTTGAACAACGTGTTGGGGAATTACAACTACCAGTTGTTCCGCCGCACGCAACAGACTGAGGATATCAACCAGGTGGTTCACCAGTTTATCGACGACATCCCCCAAAAGGATCTTCGCGTGACCATTATCGATCCGGCAGGGAAAGTGTTGTTCGACAATAGCGGAGCCGAGGAATTCAACAACCATAACGACCGCAGCGAGGTACGCAAGGCACGCCTCTACAATGAAGGGTTCGCCATCCGTTCGTCCAACTCGACCGGCAAGCGCTATTTCTACACGGCGACGAATATCGGCGGGTATATCTACCGCTCCGCCCTCCCCTGGGACCCTTACACACAGCGCGTACTGACGATCGACAAGGATTTCATCTATTTTATGGCGTTGATGACGCTGATATTTTTCTTCGTCCTCTCCCGTTTCACGTTCAGCATCGGGCGGACGATCTCGAAGCTGCGCGACTTCGCCCTGAACGTGGAGAAAGACCGCATACCGAAGAACGAATATGTCTTTCCTAACGACGAGCTTGGAGACATATCGAAGAATATCGTCGGGCTTTACCACCGCCAGCAGAAGGCCAAGGACGAGCTTTCGATGGAACGCGAGAAGCTGATCAAGCATTTCCAGTACGCAAAAGAAGGTTTCGCCATGTTCACACCGGAAGGCAGGGAGATATTGTCCAACATCTTGTTCGTACAGTTCGCGAACCTGATTTCCGACATGCAGATACGACAGTCGGAAGACGCGGTCGACATTCCGGAACTGGAACCGATCCATCTGTTCCTCTCCAAAAACATCCCGAACACGAACCGCAAGCGGAAAGTGTTGCGCGAATCGGTCACGGTGGACAAGAACGGAAAGATTTTCCTGATCGAATGCATTCTGTTCCTCGACAACAGCTATGAGATATCTATCAACGACATCTCCCGCCAGGAAGAAGAGAGCCGGATGAAACGGCAGCTGACGCAGAACGTGGCGCACGAGCTGAAAACTCCTGTCAGCAGTATCCAGGGTTATCTCGAAACGATCATCAGCAATCCGCAGCTGCCGGATGACAAACGCCAGTTCTTCCTCGAACGCTGCTACTCGCAAAGCACGAGGCTGACGGGGCTGCTGCGCGACATTTCGGTATTGAACCGGCTGGACGAGGCTTCCGAAATGTTCGAGCTGTCGGAAGTGAACATCCAAAAGCTGGTCGGCGAGATCGAGAAGGAATGTTCGATGGAGATGGAAGAAAAGAAGATCACGACAGAGGTCGCTCTTCCGGGCAACCCTACGATCTATGGCAATTATTCGCTGCTATACTCGATCTTCCGCAACCTCTACGACAACGCGATCGCGTATGCGGGCGAAGGCATCCATCTCACGGTGAGTTGCTACAAGGAGGACCCGAAATTCTACTACTTCAGTTTCTCGGACAATGGCGTCGGCATCTCGGAAGAACACGTGAACCGCATTTTCGAACGCTTCTACCGCGTCGACAAGGGCCGCAGCCGCAAGGTGGGCGGGACCGGTCTGGGACTCTCCATCGTCAAGAACGGCGTAAACTTCCACAAAGGACAGATCTCAGCCAAGAGCGGACTGGGCAAGGGGATGACATTCTTCTTCACACTCAAGAAAAAGATTTGATTCTGTGACTTTTCTCTTGAAAGAAAAGTCACTACTCCTTCACGCTATCTGTATTTGTTCTATTCTGCCCAATAAGATACAAAAATTATACCACAACACGTAACTAATTAAATAACAGAACAATAATCAAGCAACAACCAACACCCTCTGTCCAAATTTTAGACAGGAGTGTCCAATATTTTGACAGTTTCGCGTCGCCTTCCTCCCGGCAATTCCAACATTTTTCAATATCTGTTGAAAATTAAAGGATAAAATAATTGTTTCCTGCCCGATTTAAGGTATATTTGTCAGCGATGTGATGCCCGATAATAAAGATACGGAAAAAAACATCCCGGCGGGGTTCCCGACAGCACAAAAACAAAGAAAAACACGTTGGCGGGACTCCCGACAGCATGAAAACAAAGAAAAACACGTTGGCGGGACCCCCGACAGCACAAAAACAAAGAAAAACACGTTGGCGAGGCTCCCGACAGCACAAAAACAAAGAAAAACACGTTGACGGGACTCCCGACAGCATGAAAACAAAGAAAAACACGTTGACGGGACTCCCGACAGCATGAAAACAGAAGAATAATATTTAAACGATGTACCATGTCTGAAATTAAAGGTTTTGATTTATCCCGTCTTACCCAAGACGAGAATTTTGGCTTCCACAGTTTCGCGATCGTGGAGTTTGAGAAATGCAAAGACTCCAAAATCACAGAGTTCGTAAACAACTACAAAGTTAAATACAACGTATTTGACGGTTCCATGAAAGTCAGCGGCGGCGAAAACGTCCTCTCCTATGATGTCACCCGCCTCGACAAGGTCCGTGACGATGCCTACAGAGGATTAAAACGCCAGAACAATGTCGCGATGAATGATTTCGATCCGGTGATCGCCGAGATCGCCCGCCAAATCAATATCATCCTGCGCCGCAACGGCGATCCCTGCTCACTGCCTTACCTGGCTGAAAACAGTGCTGTGATAAACCTGATCCAGGATTTGGAAGAATTTGACAACCACTCGGAAGAAGAAGAACGCCCCGGCGAACTGTCCGATCCGACCAACTCGCCGTTGGACGGTGTTTCGCTGGAAGACGTCACGAACCGTCTCCAGATGGCCGGCCTCGAAAGATGGGTGATGCGATTGAAGGAAGCGAATGAGAAATTCATCTCCTTCTTCACCAACCGCAACAGCCAGCAGGCTACCATCGTCACCGGCGCGACCAAAGCGGCCCGCCAGGAAACCGATGCCGCCTACCGCGCTGTCGTCAAACGCCTCAACGCGCTGGCCGAAGTGAACGGCGAGACGGACTATCTGGAGATCATCAATAACATCAACCGTCTCATCGACCGCCAGAAAGCCATCCTCGCCACCCGCAAAACCATCAACGCCAAAAGAGCCACCCAAAAGCCGGAAGGCGGCGGCAAGCCGGGGGAGGAAAGACCGGGAGAACTGTAAACAATTGTCAATTGTTTTTCACGCTTTCTACCGGATTTGCATTCGCCGCCTTCCAACTTTGGAAGAATACCGCCAGGAAGGAGATCAGGAGGCAGAAAAGACCAGCAACGATGAAAATCAGCGGGCTAAGCGCGATCCGGTAGCTATAGTCCGCCAGCCATTGCTTCATGAAATACCAGCTCAACGGCGTCGCGATCACGAACGCAATCCCGACATATGTCAGGAACGTACCGACGAGGCGCACCAGGATTCCCCGGTTGTCCGAACCGAACACCTTGCGGATCGCTACCTCCTGCGAACGTTGCAGGATGAAATAGGTCGACATCGCAAGCAAACCCAACAGCGAGATCAGGATCGCAATGCAGGCGAAGATCACCACGATCTTGGCCAGACGAATCTGCGATTCGAAATGCGTACGGATGCCCTGGTCGATAAACTGTCCCTCGAAAGGAACACCCGACACCTCCTCGAAGACTTTGCGCACGGACTCGTATGCCTCGACAGGATCACCCTGCACCTCGACCACGTAGCTCCACGGCCACCAGCCTGATTCCATATTCCGGAAACGGAACATTACCGGCGAATTTTCCTGCGTAATGTCCCTCAACTGGAAATCACGGATCACCCCTAAGACGGGTGTCACATCTTCGCCCCACCTGAAAGAAGGGGCATCTTCCGACAATTCCATCTGTTTAAAAGCCAGCTCGTTCAAATACCACCCCCCATCGGCGTTGGCCACCCGGTTGTCCGACTTGATCTCGAAACCGAAAATGCGGAAAGCGGCGCTGTCGACCTGTATCTGCTGGAAGCTGAGCGATTTGTCCTCGTAAGTTCCACTCATATTGTTCGTCCCGCTCGAAGGTGTTCCGTTGCTATGGCCGACAGCCTTGACCATCGGAAGCTGGCGCAACATATCTTCCGCCCGTTCCATCTCGCTTTTGGAACGGAAAATGTTATACGATTCGATTATGTTCGTCGTGTTGTAGCCCAACGGCGCGTGGATCAGATGGTCGATCTGGAGATACATCGTCAGCGAGGCGGCGATCATGGCGATCGTGATCACATTCTGGAACGTGATGAAGACCTTGCTGAACACCATCTTCGTCTGCCGGCGGAACGTCCCGCGTACCACGTCGATCGGTTTGGCCGATGAGATCATCAATGCCGGAAGCACCCCTGACAAGGCTCCCGTCAACACGATAAACAGGAGGATCGCCCCTATCCAAAGCGGTGTCGCCAACACATCGAACGTCAAGCGCACCTGCAACAAGTCATTGGCATACGGCAGTGCCGCCTTGGCAAACATCAGCCCGATGGCAAACGAAACGACTGTCAGGAAAGTAGCCTCCAACATCAACCGCAGGAACAGTTCCACACGCGAAGACCCCAAGAGGCGGCGTGTCGCCATCTCCTTCGCCCGCTGGCCGGCCTGTGCCACCGTCAGGTTTATATAGTTGATGATCGCGAAAATCAGGATCAGAATGCCGACGGACATCAAGACCAACGAAAAGCGCTTGTCGCCTTGGTTCAAGCTATGCGACGCCGTATTTCCGAAATAGATATCCGAAAGTGGAACAACGCGTGCTTCCTTCACGAAATCATACCGGTAAATCCAATACCGCTCTTTGAAAAAGCTCTGTATCTCGTCCGTCCTCCCCTTCAAGTCCATCCCCGGCTTCAGCAACAGGAACGAGACGCACGAGCCGGCGTTACCCGGATTCGTCTTCGACAGTGATTGGTTGAACTCCGTCACCCGCTCGATACGCACCAACAGGTCCGCATTCGGAATCACCGAACGGTTGATGTCTTCCATGACACCGGTAACCATGACACTTGTCGAGTCGCTGATGCGCAAGCTCTTCCCGATCGGATCGTCATTGCCGAACACCTTACGGGCAAAGCTTTCCGAAACGACCGCGCTATAAGGATCTTCCAAAAGCCGGTCGCGGTCGCCATCGAGTATCTTGAACGAAAAGAGGCCGAAAAACGTCGAATCCGCATATACGAGATCGGCAGTCAACTTCTTGTCTCCATAAAAAATTTGTTTACTCTTCCCTTGATCCGTGATGACCGGACAGACTTTCTCGATCTCCGGATACCGCTCTTCCAGCCAATAGGAAACCGGGACACCCGATTCCAAAAACTCTTCATTGCCGATGGCAACGATCCGGTCGTAATTCGCCTGCTGTTTGTCGATATTCAATTCCCGTTCCACATACACCGCAATCAGGATCACGAACATCAGCGAAACAGACAGCCCGAAGACGTCGATCGCCGTGTACCCCTTGTTCCGGCTCAGGAATTTCAGAAAAGATTTTATATTCAACAGATTATTCATAGTGTATTCCATTTATAATTCATAACCCCAAACTCATATCTCACAAAGAACATATCCGACTTTCCCAAGCCGGATATGATCACAAAACAATTAGAATGTGTCTATGTTCTATTTTACAAAAATTAAATGAATTCGTTTACGGACGACACGATACTTCCGTCGAACAGGTTGATCACCCGGTGGGCGAAGCTCGCATCGTGTTTGGAGTGTGTCACCATAACAATGGTGGTTCCTTCTTTGTTCAGTTCGGTCAAGAGCTGCATCACTTCGGCTCCGTTTTTGGAGTCCAGGTTACCGGTCGGCTCATCGGCGAGGATGATTTTCGGATTCGAAACAACGGCACGGGCGATGGCGACACGCTGCTGCTGACCTCCGGAAAGCTGCTGTGGGAAGTGGTTGGCTCGGTGGCTGATGTTCATGCGCTTCAAGATGTCATTGACCATCTGCTTGCGCTCGCTTGCCTTCACTTTGAGATAGGTAAGCGGCAACTCCACGTTTTCAAAGACATTCAGTTCGTCGATCAGATTGAAACTCTGGAACACGAAACCGATATTTCCTTTACGCACCTGCGTACGTTCTTTTTCTTTCAAGTGTCCGACTTCCCTGTCCGCCAGGTAATAGTCGCCCGATGTCGGGTTGTCCAACAGGCCCAGGATATTCAGCAAGGTGGACTTGCCACAGCCGGAAGGGCCCATGATTGCCACAAACTCACCATCCTTCACTTCCATCGACACGCCGTTCAACGCGATCGTTTCCACCTCTTCCGTACGGAAAAACTTACTTAATCCTTCAATTTTAATCATGACTGTATCTGTTTTTTTATTATTGCTTCTTCTTGCCTATCTATAGGCAAACAGCGTGCCAAAGTACATAAACCATTTATTTACAACCCTATAATAATTTCAATATTTTCCGCGAGTGTCTAATTTTTGGACAGTGGTGTAAAGATATTAGACACTCGCTGGGAAAACGAGATCCCGGATTATTCCGATTTCAAGCTATCGACCGGATCTTCGTTCGCGACATCCCAGATGCGGTACACGATACATATCAAGACCACCAGGCAGACAAACAATGCCCCTGCCAAGAAGATCCACGCACTAAGAGGTATCTTTTCCACAAACTGCCGTTGCCAGTGTTCCGCGACAAAATAAGATATGCCGCATCCTAATAAAATCGCAGGGAGGGCGATACGAAGGACGTCTTTCAAGAATATCCGTAGAATATCCTTCATCGTAGCCCCGTTCACTTTGCGGATGGCCAATTCCTTGCGGCGTCGGTTCACTTCGTCGTTCGTATAGCCGATCAATCCGATCAGGGAGATTATCAGCGTTATTAATCCCCCGATCATCACTTCGTCGCGGAACTTCCGGGAACTGCTGTACAGGTCGACCATCTGAACGGAATAAACCGTCAGTTTCGGCTCTTGGTCCGGCATCAGCTCTTTCAATCTCTCATTTACTTTTCCGACTGCATCAGGAGTCATCCGGTGGAATTTCACCAACAAATGGGCAGAAGGACGTTGACGGTAGAACAAGACGGAAGGACGTGCATCCATATCGATGAGCGAACCCATGATATAATTCTCATATACCCCGCAAATCGTATAATACTTCGAGCCATACCGATCATGTTCCGATATATAAATGGATTTACCGACTGCACCGTCCGGCCAGTCCACGAATTCTTTCATCTTCTCCACAAAAGCACGGTTCACCATCACTTCGTCCGAAACTGGGATATTCTCGGTGAACGAGCGGCCTTCTATCACCGGTATTTCCATTAAGTCAAGGAATCCGTTGCTCACCCAATACTGGTCTGCAATATTAAAAAGTTCCTTTTCCGACTCCGGTAAAGCGATATTATTGCCCGACATCGACCCAAAAGGCAACGAATAGGAAGTCGACACCGCTTCTACTTCCGGCATATCACTTCATCCAGCACCTTATAACGAGTCGTGGAATCGATCGCCGAAATACTGCAATAGGCCAGCCGGTCATACGAATAACCCGGATCACTGTTCACCATATACGCATGTTGTCTGCCGACAATCAATAACAGGGTCACCAGCAAACCCGCTGCAATAAACTGGAGGAAAAGCAGACAGAGTTTCCAGACACGGCGACTTTCACGGAAATTACGGAACGCGGCAGCCACCGGAATACGGGCGAACAAACAGCCTGGAACCAAGCCGGTCACCAGAAACACAATCACGCAAACCCCCAGTAGTACCAAAGCCCCTTTGGATAATAACAACGTTTCGACCGAAACATCCAATAAATCATAAATGATATCCCGACAAAGAAAAATCAGGAAAATACTCACCATGATCGAACAGACCATGTGTACCAGCGTTTCCGACAAAACCATGCTATGGATATTCGTTTCCGAAGCCCCGTACGACTTATGCACGGCTACTTCTTTCGTCCGGTTGACGATCGAAGAAATGGTAATGAGAATATAGTTCATGATAGCCGTGAACAAAAGGGCAAAGGCCAGAATCCCCAACATCATAACCATGTTTTTTACCTCTCCCGCTTTGCTATGCAAGTCGAGCAAGGGCCTAAGCGTATAAGTCAGTTCGTAGCCCGACTTTCTCAAAGCTTCCTGATCGTGGTGCCGGAGCGTCATATCATGAATAGCCGGAGTCAGGCTATCAGGCGTGACTCCCGGTGACAGACGCACATAACCGGCATAACGGTCGTTACCCAACCAGTTGTTCAAACTCTCCGGATCCATGCCGGACATGGCAACCAACATATCGTAACGCAAGCTGGCATTCTGGGGCAGATCCTCGAATACACCTCCGATCGTTACCTCCAAACCGGGATTCTCATCGGGGATGATCGTCAAGCCTTCCACTTTTTCGATACCTCCCATCTTTTCCGCCAACGAACGGGATATCATAGCATACCACGGTTTGGCCAACACCACTTTCGGATTACCGGACAGGATCGGCACAGGGAAGATATCGAACACATTACTGTCGGCCATCATGATATAACGGGCGGAATAACGTTGTTTGTCAGGTGTCGTGAACAGGGTATTATCTCCACCGATATAGGTAAGCCGGGTAGCGTCTTCCACGCCCGGAATCTCACTCCGCATAGCGGGAGCTACAGCACCGCTTACCTGATAATAGTCTTCCTCTTTCCCGTTCATGCTATAATTCTCATAGATCCGGTAAATCCGGTCCGCATCCGGATAGAAGGTATCGTAAGATTGTTCAAAATAGATCTTCGCAATCATGACCAACGCAACAGACAACCCCACACTCAGCGAGATGATCTTCATTACATTATGACGTCCTTTTTTGAACAATGAGCGTATGGCAATATTCAAGTTTCTCATATCTATCGTGTTTATCTGCTTTTCCTACTATCGTTACTCTGATTTCAAACTATCAACCGGATTAGAATTCGAAACGGCCCATGCACGGTACAGGACACAAGCAATGATCAAAACATAGACCATCATCGCTCCGGCCAGGAAGATAAAAAATCCGATGGGCGCCTTTTCCGTAAATTTCTCCAACCATCCCGTACCGGAATAATAAGCGACAGTCATACCGATCACGATAGCGGGAATCGCAATATAGGAAATGTCTTTCGAAATCATCTTCAAGATACTCCATGCCGTCGCCCCGTTCACCTTACGGATCGCTATTTCGCGTCCACGACGGTTCGTTTCGTCACTGGTATATCCCAGCAGACCGATCAATGCAATAATCAAGGTCACGATTCCCCCGATCATAACCGAGTCGCGGAACGTGCGGGAATCCTTATACAGGTCTATCATATCCATATAATAAGCCGTCACTGTAACATTTCGGTCGGGCATTACATCTTCCAGCACCTTTTGTGCCTTTTTTATATTCTCCGGTGACATCTCATGGAATTTGATCAGGATCATCGGTGCATATCTATCATAGAACAGGGCGGTCGGACGTGTATCCGGATTACCGGTACTGCCAATACAAACATCTTCATACACACCGCAGATGGTAAACGGTTCTCCATTCTGGCTATGTTCCGTAATTATAATGTTCTTGCCAATCGCACTCCCGGTCCAACCAGCCACCTGTTCCATCTTTTCGACAAAAGAACGGCTGACCATCACTTTGTTCGAAGCCGAACCGTCAGAACGGAACACCTCTCCTTCAATAACCGGAATCTCCATCAAGGAAAAGAAATCATCTTTCACCCAGTACATATCGGCAATATTAAACAGTTCGCGGTCATCTCCAGGAAGTGAAACATTATTTCCCGACATCCCTGAAATCGGCAGGTCATAGCAGGCAGAAACTTTGTCAACTTCGGGTATCTTGCGCAATTCCTCGATTGCCGTATTACGGACGGATTCTTCCACACCCTGTGTCGAGCAATAAGCCAACTTCTCATAGGCATATCCGGGATCGACATTTACCATATAGTCATACTGCTTATTGATAACCGACAATAATGCCACCAGATAGGCTGTTGCCAAAAACTGTATGAACAGCAGGCAAAGTTTCCAGTATCTGCGGGATTCTTTAAAATTACGGAATGCGGCAGCCACCGGAATACGCAGGAACATATAGGTCGGGATCAAACCGGTAATGAAAAAGATCACGATGCAAACTCCTATCAGTATCACAATAGTCTGTGTCGAGAACAATGCTCCCAACGTTGCCCCTAACAATTCTTCCGTTTTCGTACGGAACAGAACGATCAGAAAAGCGGCAAGCAACAAAGAAATCAGCATATGCAAACACGTCTCCGACATGATCATACCGAACAGGTTCTTATCTGAAGCCCCATAACATTTATGAACAGCCACCTCTTTGGTTCGGTTGATCAACGTGGAAATCACGATAAGCACATAATTCATCGCAGCCGTAAAGATGAGCACAAAAGCCAGAAAGCCCAACAGGGAATTCATGCTCTTCACCTCATCACTGTTACTGTGCATGTCCATCAACGGAACCAGGCTATAAGTCAAATCAATTCCCGCTTTTTTCACCTCTTCCAGATCGCAATGCCGTCCTTGCATCTCACGAATGGCAGTCGTCAGGCTTTCCGGATCTGTGCCGGGATAAAGTTTTACATACCCCAGATAACGGTCATTCCCCAGCCAATTTTCACGACTCCACTTGCTCATACCTTCCAAAGATGCAACAATCTCAAAACGCAAGTGGGAATTTTCAGGTACATCTTCAAACACACCTCCTATCGTATAGGTTTGTCCTGGACTGGATTCAAATTCAAATTCCTTGTTCACTGCCTGTTCTGCACCTCCCAACAGTTTGGCAATGCGATTCGAGATCATCACATATCCCGGACGGGACAAAGTCTCTTTCGGATCACCGATCAGGATAGGACGCGGCAACAGATCGAAAACATTCGTATCGCCCATCACGACATAACGGGCGGAATAACGGTTTCCATCCTGTGTCTTGAACAACTCCTTGTCACCCCCGATATAGGTCAAACGAGTTGCTTTTTCAACCTCCGGTATCTCGACTTGCATAGCTGTAGCCACGCCTCCGCTCACCTGCCCGTAGGACTTATATTCACCATCCCGGATGATGTTTTCGTGCAACCGATAAATACGGTCGCTATCCGGATAAAACTTATCAAACGAACGTTCAAAACACACTTTCGATATCAGGACAAGTCCCATCGCCAGTCCGACTCCCAGAGATAAAATCTTTATCCCATTACTTCTTCCTTTCTTAAAAAGCGAACGTAATGCTATGTTCAAGTTTTTCATATCGCGTATTTATTATATTCCGTCCATTAAAATTCAAAAAGCGTGCCAAAAGAGTCAATAAACTAAAATACAAATAGATAAAAGCACGATCATTTTTTTAAAGTGTCCAATTATTTGACAATGGTGTACAATAATTAGACACTCCTGATGGGTAAAACATCGAAACTAGTTCACGGAAATGCAATTGACGTCCCACAAGGATATTTCATATATTTTGTACTTTTGCAAACATGAAACGGAATATACTCGCTCTTTATCTGATCAAACTATCCAAATGGTTCACATTGGTTATGCCTATCATCGTGCTTTTTTACGAAAAACACGGATTAGGATTGCAGGATGTGTTTATCCTGAAGAGTGTCTATTCGATAGCAGCCGTAGCCTTGGAGATCCCTTCAGGCTATCTGGCTGATGTTTGGGGACGCCGCAAATGTCTGATATTAGGATGTATCCTTTTCTTCTTCGGATATCTATGCTATTCGTTCACCTCGACATTCACGGCTTTTCTTTTCGCTGAAATCTTGTTGGGGACAGGACAGACATTGGTAAATGGTGCAGATTCCGCTCTGTTATACGATACTACCGCCCAATACAAGAAAGAAAATTTATACTTACGATATGAAGGACGGATCACGATGATCGGCAACTTCGCTGAAGCGCTGGCAGGTATCTTTGGTGGTTTATTGGCGACTTATTCCCTTCGTCTTCCTTTTTATGCGCAGGCTGTGATTGCATTTACAGGTATTCCGGCAGCATTCATGCTTAAGGAGGTCAACCGTTCCAATAAAATACAGAATCCGGTAAACGAGATTGTCCGGATCATCAGATATTCGCTGGTAACGAACAAGCAACTTTGCTACAATATCATGTATTCAGGTATAATCGGGGCAGCGACTCTCACGATGGCTTGGTTCGTACAACCGGTTTTAATGTATCTGAAAACTCCCGTTTCCTGGTATGGCGTTATTTGGACGGTACTGAATCTGACGGTCGGCTTCGCCGCTCTCTGGTCCGACCGGGTGGACAACTACTTCGGTCCGCGTAAGATGGGAATCCTGATCCTCGTTTTTATAGTCGGCGGATATGTCTCCCTGGCTTTCAACCTTACGTACGCCGGCCTTGCCATCTTGTTCGTCTTTTATATCTTCCGCGGTTTTGCCACCCCCATCCTCAAAGGATACATCAACCAAATGACTTTTTCCGACATGAGGGCGACAGTGCTTTCCATCCGTAACTTCATAATCCGCCTGATGTTCGCCGCTATCGCCCCCTTTATCGGTTGGCTGAATGACATGTATTCGCTCCAGGTTGCCCTACTCGTTTCAGCAGGGATCATATTGCTGCCGGGAGGGATATTTCTGGGGCTTCAGTTTAGAAAAGAAACAAGTTAAAAAGGGACATTGCACAAATTGCTGATCTTATCTACATTCTTGATATAGGAATTATGCTCCCACAGACGTCCGGCACAATATTGATCGAAAGTATCCTGCAATGATTTCTCATCATCAAGGCTATTCACCAGTTCCGGTATCAAGATCTCGGCAAAAACAAAAATGCCTTTTTCCGGTACAAGGACAAGATTGCTCTTGGGTTGTATAGACATTGATTTTTCAAGCATATCGAGTGGGACAATGCGGTAACGCTTTTCACCTTCCTTATCCGAAATCAATAACAGATAATCAGTACTACGAGCCGGAGAAATAAATAGTATATCATCAATCGAACCGGCAAAAGCAAAAAGCATATTCGGTTGTGACATTCCCTTTTTCAGATTGGACAGGCCTACTTCGCCATTCTTAAAAACCGTAACCAGCAAATCTTCCTTGTCTTCCGGGTTATAAGAGAAAATAACACTTCCCCCTTCTCCTCCCCACTTTCCGATCTTGGGACTTACGGAATAGGCTATTTTGCCATTTTTAAACAAGGAGACAAAGACATGGTTGGGCGTGTATCCCAGGTCATGCTTCTTTTGCAAAGGATTGCAACGCAGAGCTGATGTCCGGATTCCTAAATTAATTTGAGTGTTTGCATTTTTAATGCGCAAAGCCTTTTCCTGGACATTTTCTTCGTTTACGGACAAAACCGGAGCAACCGCTTCCACCTCTTGAACCGCTGTCATTTCAGGGACTACAGAACGTTTATCAAAAATATATTCATTCCGTTCTGCACTAAAATACGCAGGAAACTCCGGCATCTTAGGAACAGAATCCAGCTTTTGCCGATGGCGCAACTTGACAAAATCCGCCACGTTGCCAACCGGTTTGATCAGATTGGAACTGGCAGAACGCGTATATACTTCACCTTTCACCTCTACCACTTCATTGATTGGCGCCACTCGAAACGCCAAAACCAGACGTCCGTCTTCATATTCATACAAACGGCAACGTATATACGCCTGATAACGATCCCGATCTTCTTTTTTACCTAATAGCCTGATCACATTTTGATTGACAGAACGAAGGTAAACATCGCTGTCATTATGAGCAAACCTTAACTCCTGGTCCAATCCGGTCAGATATCCCTTATCATTGACTCCGATATAAAGTGTTCCCCCTTCCGTATTCATGAACGATGCAATCACACGAGCCAGGACAAGGCTCTGCTCCTCTGTCGCGTTTTTGTCGGCATGGATAAATGCAGATGTCTTAAATTCTTTTTCTACTCCTTCATGGCCGAAAAATACGGGTATGTACACTCTAGGTTTTTTCTCCCAGACTTTACAACCAAGCAAAACATTAATATTCTCGCAAATCAGTTCCTGCAGGTCATCATCCTTTTCTTTCAGATAGGACATGATATTAAAATAGCGTGCCAGCTCAGCTACCGTACGGTTTTTATTTTGCATAAACGATTGCAAATCGGACTGGACGGAAGTCAGGGGACGGGAGTCGAACCAAGTCTGTAATACTCGTATAACCTGTTTGTTATTACGCAAACGCAAGCTGTACCGGTCCATATCTAACGCTTCCATACGATCCGACAATCCCTTAAAAGTTTGCCGGCATTCAACTCCCTCTCTGTTTTTCAATAATTCGGAGTCCAGTGAATTAACCCAATAGATATAGTCGGAACAAAGCCCGTAATAATCAGCCAATTCTTTGTTTCCCACAAAACGGCACAAAAATATCAGGACATTATAAGCATTGAAGCATCCACATATATCTTCGCTGTCGCCTATCAACGAATCTACACAATAAATGAGTTCCTTCAACTGGCTCACCGTTATCCTATCCGACTCGTCATATAAATCGGGAGTTACTGTTTTACTTTCACTTTCAGGCATCTCATCAGTCTGAGCCGATTCATCAAGAGCACTCTCCGGAACTTCAAGATTTAGGCTTTGGAAAGCGACGAAGAAAGGATTGTTTTTTTCTTTCAAACGTTGCAACTCTTCCTTGTCTTTATTGACTTTCAGCACTTCTTTCGTCATGAAGAAAAAGAAACTGCGCAAATTTTCCAATACATTATTATAAAAACCTTTTTCGTCTGGAAATGGGATATGGGACAGCACTTTGATCGTATTTTTCAATTTGTCCGCCGATAAACCTCCATATTCCACCTTATAGAAGTTACCGGCCTTATACTTCTTATGGGGATTAGTCGTTGTTGCCGTCATGCCGGTAGAAAGCAACCACCAGACTTTGCCTTCTGCAATATCGATCACTTTCCCGATTACATTTTTCTTCCTGACGCAATCCGGATACATATATTCATTGAAATCCCGTATCAGGGAAAGCTTGACTTCACTTCCTTCCACGCTCTTTACTTTCGCACGGAATATCTCGTTGACAGCAAACATATCCATAAAACCAGGGATGATATAATAGCATGAATTTATGTAAGCGAATGGCAAACAGGCCTTCATTCCCCGGTATGGGGCATCTATAATTTCCATCTTCAGAGACATGTCTTCCTTGTCGATATGCAGGATCCGGACCTTGACCCGTTGATCCGGACGCAGAAAATGGTCTGTCTCCACCTCTTCCTCTTCCATCTCGATCTCCGGTATCTCAATCTCTTTCTCATCTGATCCGGTATCCACAAAAGCCGGAGAAGACATTGGTTGCGACAAAGGATAATCTTCCGCTACCAGATTCCAATATGAACGGAAATCACGGATACTCTTACAAGCATCAAAATTCAAAGATAACCGGCTAAAAGAAGCAACAAACAAACGGTTTTTCAACACAGTAGCCCGGTCTTTACGCCCTTTCCACGAGTTACATTCCAATTCAACCAATGGGCTCAACGTAAATCCATCGTTATCAAGGGTGATCATATTTTTTTCATTTCGACATTGCCTCCACTTTTTACTATCTTCCTGGAAAAGACATGCTTTATCATCTGCCTGTATCATGATGAGACGTTCCAAGATCTTTATCTCATCAAAATGTTGGAGATGCTCCCACTGGATACGGTCACCCAATGTATTCTCGCCAGTGAGCAAAGTATATGACTTATTTTTCAGCAGTTCACTATACGGTGATGGTATACGGGAAAGATAACGGCATATACGGGCAGCAATCAGTGAAAGGTCATCCTCCTTTTGCCGACATTGTCCGCAGATCAAGAAGACAAAAGTATGCAAACGGACCGACTCGGTTATCAGAGGATGAAGCGTGTCCCAATCATCGGAGAACCAATATTCAGATACCTTATCATCCATCTCCTTTGCTTTCCGTTTCAATACGCCGGAAAAATCACTGCATTCCTCTTCTGTCATCAGACCATTGGTAATCAGCCTGCAAACGATATCGATCAGTACCGGAAGATTCTGGGAAAAACCAGTCAAATCGTATAACAGCAGATAATATATTTTTAGGATCTCGTCATGTACATGCCAAATGTTTCCACTCTGTTCCAACTTACGCAAAACAGCCTTCAGATATTCATTCGTCTTTCCTTCCGACAAGCAACGGCAAACTTTCAGTTTCAAAGAAAGACGATCCATCCTGTCAAACAGTTCAGTTCTTTTTTCATCCGCCCTCCTCTGGTATACTGTTTGCAAATAGTCCGATTCCTCTCCCATCCACCGGCAAAGGTCGAAGGCCTTCTCTAAAGCTTTAGCGGCATCCTTTCCATCCAAGGCCAGGCAATCTCCATGTTTTTCCTGAAAAGCAGCCAATGCCTCGATCCATCCAATCTCCTGATTCCGATACAGGAAACGAGCTTTTTTCAATAATACATCTGAAGCAGGATAATGCGAGACTTTATTCTCCACCAGCAACTTCATATTAACATCACAGGATTGAAATACAAAAGCATATTTTTCCACAATACTATCAGATAAGTTTTTTCCTGTTGTCGACATTTCTTTATCAAGGACAGGTACATCATTCATCATAGTTATAATATTAAAAATAAGATTATTAATTCAACAATTACCCTCTAAAAATTATATATATGAGCCCGAAAGTACTCATTTAATTCCAAGCACAAAAAAAATTCCGACTATATTTTAAGAATGACCATAAAAAAGAGGCCTGTCTCTTACTCCCCAAAAACAGACCTCTTTACGAAAAAGTTTCCATACCTTCCATGCCACCAGACCATACTCGGCAGCATCCAGCCAACCTTTTTTCACCTCCATTATCATAGCATAGGCAAACATTGCAGAACCGGATGCTTCCGGCCAGCAATCAGTTTTATCCACCAACAGGTTCTACATGCCGCTTTCACTCTGGCAATTTTTCGGGCTCTTCATCATAAGACGATGGCCATCCAAAATGCACCATGATTGGGATTATCTCTCGGTGTCAATATGAATTGTTAATTATCCATATTCGCCTTTTTCTCGAGCGGACAGATAATTAGTCGTCTAATATATCAATTTGAGAAATCATCAAAAAAGGAAGTGCGTCAAGCGCGGGGACAAGTACATTTTGACACACTTCCTTTTACGGTAATTTATTTGGTATAAATTAATTAGCAGTCTGATTTTCTTTTTCTGTCTGAACCGTCTGTCTCGCTTTCATACGGAAGTCCATATACGATTTCGTATTCAATTTTGGAAAACCATCCTTCTCCAATTGCCTGCCAACCTTTTCCAAGGTCTGAATATTCTCTTCCAGAATGGTTCCATCCGGACGAGGGCCAATGTTCAACAATAAATTAGCATTCATATCTGCGCAATATCTCAATAGCTCCATAACCTCTTCAGCCGATTTCTGCCGTTGTCGCGAAGAAGTATGATATGCCCACCCTAAAGCCTGGATCGGGATGTTCAACTCAGCCGGCTTTTCATTATTGCTCTCCCAAGAAAAATCGGCAGCGTCCTGTACCTTTTTAGGTAATCCGACACTTTTAAAGACAGGAGCCAATGATCCCATTTCTCTTTCTCCGGTTATAAAATCCTCATTACCGTTCGCACCTGTTTTAAACACGACTAATGCATGAGGCTGAATCTGATGAATCATATCATATATTTCCTGAATATTAAAAAGTTCAGAATACTGATACACTCCTCCAACCGTATCAAACCATATACCGGCAATCGGCCCATATTGAGTACACAATTCCATTATTTGCGTTTTTGCATAATTCAGATAATGCTTAAAATCTTCCACATTACGGAATCTGTAAGACTCAGGAACCTCTTTATAGTGGGGACGAGCCGGATCATACATCGTATTTGGCAAAAAGTAGGGATGATGCCAATCTATACCCACCGAATAATAAATAAACAGGCCCAATCCGGCTTTCCGGCAAGTGACAGCCAACTCTTTTACAAAGTCACGCTGGGCAGGATAATCCATACTATTGTAATCCGTCAAATACTACAGGAATCCCTGTCTTTTCAAAAAATCATCCGTCAACTTTCGAACCTTATAATACTCTTCCGTAAGCGGCTTTCTGTATAGAAAGATCGGATGCCCGGCACCTTCAAAGAGATGGAGTTCACAATCCACTCCCTTCTGCAAAAGTTTATCTTGATAGGCCTCGATCGTTTCGACCGATACGATAGGATCTTTCGTGCCAAGCAATATAAGAGTGGAGGGAGTTGCTTCCGACACATGATGGATCGGTGAAATTTTTTCAAAATCCCTTTTTATTTCCGGAAAACCATAACCTCGCGAAACCATGTCTATAACCGGATAATATAACACGGAGAGGTTCGGCCTGTAACCCGCCGGAACAGTCTCATCACTCCCGATCGTTCCGAGTGCGGCAGCCAGATGTCCACCGGCAGAACCACCGGCTACGGCAATCTTGTCCGGATCAAGCTGATAGTCCGAAGCATGGCTACGCAACCAACATATCGCATCTTTGGCATCCTCAAAACTCTCGAACGGAGTAGAATGGTGCAGATATCCGATACGATAATCAACCGATACAGCAACCATTCCTTTTGAAGCATAATAAGCACATTCACGATAAAACTGAATCGGAGTACCTAACTTCCAACCTCCTCCGAAGAAGTATACAATAGCCGGCCTTTTTTCCCCAGCCTGCATATTCCGGGGCTTGAAGATGTGAAGCGCCAGGGAATCTCCATCCTCTAATGTCTTATACCGAACGATTTCAGGGGAGAACACCGTCTCCGATGAAGCCAGTACTTTCTTTAAGGCCTCGAACCAGACAGTCGCCATCTTCTCCGCACCAGCCTTATTCGGATGTACTTTATCGTGTACCGTATAGTCTTGCCAGTTAAATCCCTGAGCCTGATTGACCAAAAAGACCTGTCCGGAGTTTAATCCGGCAACCATTTTCGCAATCTTCTCGTTCAATTCCGGGATATACGAATATTTAGGTAGTTTCCCGCTTGGTATTACCTGGGCAATCAAAATACGGACATTCGGATTGATCGCCTGTATTTTGTTGATAATAGACTTGTAAGAAGCTATCATTCCGGGAATAGGTTTCTCTTCCGCAAAATGGTTATGACCGGCATGGAGCAATACAATATCTGCCGGATAAAGCCGGTAGAGGCTGTCGATCTTCGACTCCAGAAACTCCACATTCTTACCGCTGAAACCACAATGATTAAGCGTCCCGATCCGACATTTACTCTCACGAGGACCGATAAAATCAAACTGATACCCGGCTGTAAATAATTTTTCCCAAAGCGGATACAAATAGCAAGTGAAGAAATCCGCTCCTTCCGTAATAGAATCACCTAATCCCATCAAGGTAAACCGTTCCTGTTTTTTCTCTTGTCCGGTGGTAGTAACAGAACAGCACAATAAAAAAAATAATATCAGATATAAATAAAGAGCTTTATGTTTCATGGCTTTTTAAACTTGCAATAGTTTTATAGGCATATATTAAAAAGATGTGTGTCAAAATGTGATTATCTCCACGCTTGACGCAGAGACAAGTACATTTTGACACACACCATACTTTTCTGATTATTGGACAACCGGTTTGTCTTTCAACATACCGCCTTCATTATAACGCTGGTTATTCGGTAGCCCTTTCTTATTCACACCTTCTTTCATCAATGTCTTCAAATCTTCCAGATGCGAACGGTAAACACCACGAGGTGTCACATCATATTTCTTACACAATGATGCAGCCATACCTACTACCTCTCCCATCATTCCTGTCGTACGCATCACACGGACCGTTCCCAATGCCACATGAGTCACACTAATATTACGACCGGCCATAAACAGGTTCTCCACATTACGAGAATACAGACAACGATACGGAACGGCGTACGGATGGATCAGAATATGCTTTGTCACTGCTTTGAACTCATTGCCTGGAAAATGTTCACTGTTTTTCGGATCCTGCCAATGTAAATCGATACTCCATGTCGTGGCGAAAGAAGCATCTTCATGAGACACGTTTTTCGTGATATCGTCTTCCTTTAAAATATAATCCCCCATCAGACGACGTGATTCACGCTTGCCGGCGACATAAGCAACCCAACCTAATTTTCGGTTCTTATACTGGTCATTTTCCTTCATACGGTTTTTCAGATAACTCCAGTTTGAATAGACAACCAACATTCCATAATCACGGATACGTTCGAAGTCCTTGATCTGGTCGAAGTTCATACCTGTCTCCCACGTCCATTCTCCCATCATCACCTTTTCACAATTCTTGTCGTTAAACTCCACTCCATAGCTGAACTCCGGGAAAGGACTCGATTTCTTGTTATCCACAGAATACCACTGGACGGAAGAACCCATTGTCAACTTGTCTGCTTTCTCCGGAGCGATGCTCTCACCATACTCGTCACGACCTTCACGCCCCATACGGTAGTCGGCCCCCGCCAGGTAACCGATCGTCCCGTCTCCCGTACAATCAGAAAACAGAGGAGCCTCGAACTTCAGTTCTTTACCGCTTTCGATGTGTTTGACAATAACCGATGTGATCTTATCACCTTCCTTTGTCACCCCTATCGCACGAAAGTTCAGGAAAAGAGACACATTCTTTTCACCTGCTAGCCAATCCATTTTCTTCTGGTCTTCATAATATTCTGCTGGTTGTGCATTTCCTCCCTTTTCCGGACCAAATTCTTTCTGCAGACCGCCAAGTTCCTTATAAGTTCCTTCTTCGATACGGCCTCCTAAATGGACACGTATCTCCGAACTGTTATTACCACCTACCACAGGACGGTCATTAATCAAAGCTACCCTGCAACCCAGACGGGCGGCCGACACAGCGGCACTCATCCCGGCTATACCGGCTCCCACGACTACAAGATCATATTCGCCGGCAACCGGTGCTTCATCCGGTAATCCCAATGCTTGACGACGGAATGCTTCCAGTTCCTTTACATCCGACGGAGGCATCTTGCCAGCTTCCGTGGTAAAGTAGATCGCATCGCAACGACCGTCGAATCCCGTCAAATCATGCAATTTGATTACAGTTTTCAGATTCTTGACAGACACCTTTCCTGCTATCTGCCACATCCAGGCAGAACCCTCCGCTCCCAATGGAGAAGTCATCTTCTTTCCTCCGACAGACAAACTGAATTTACCGGGACCTTCCCCTTTTTTCCACGGGGAAGTCCAGTTATAGGTCCGAACATATACATAATATTCTCCTTTTTCAGGAAACGTTACTTCCGTAGAGGCATCATCGACGGGTACACCCGCGAGGCCGGTGTGCGCAATCTGGAACGCACCATCACCAGCGTGCTGCGCAAGTGCGCCCGCAAGATCGCCGCAGGCGAGGTGGAAAGCGTCTCCGTTACCGGCACCATGCTGGAACAGCTGCTTGGCCCCCGCTTTGTCAAGCCCGACTTCCTCAACCGCACCAACGCGGTGGGCATCGCCAACGGTCTGGCATGGACCAGCGTGGGCGGCGAGACCCTGCCCATCGAGGTGCAGGTGATGGACAACGGCAGCGGCAAGATCACCGTCACCGGTTCGCTGGGCGACGTGATGAAGGAGAGCGCTCAGCTGGCCGTTACGTGGGTGCGCGTGCACGCCGCCGAGTACGGCATCGACCCGGAAAAGCTCAAGAAGTGCGACCTGCACATCCACGCCCCGGAGGGCGCAGTGCCCAAGGACGGCCCTTCTGCCGGTGTCACCCTGACCACGGCGCTGGTGTCCTGCCTGTCCGGCATCCCGGTGCGCGGTGATGTGGCCATGACCGGCGAGATCACCCTGCACGGCAACGTGCTGCCCATCGGCGGCCTGCGCGAAAAGAGCATGGCAGCCTACCGCGAGGGTATGAAGACGGTGCTGATCCCTAAGGACAACGAGCCGGATCTGTACGAGGTGGACGAGGAGGTCAAGAAGAATTTGACCTTCCTGCCCATGCAGAACCTGACTCAGGTGCTGAACGCCGCGCTGCTCAAGCCGACGAGCGCCAAAAAGGCCAAGGCTCCGGCCAGCCGCACCCGCAAAAAGGCCAAGACGGCCGAGAGCATCGTGCCTCCTGCCGCCGAAAAGCCCCAGACCGGGGCGGTGTGCTGACAAAACAGAAAGGAATCCCCCATGATCTTCAACAAAGCTGATTTTATTGCCAGCTACGGCATTTCCAGCCAGCTGCCCGAGAGTGACCGCCCGGAGTTGAGTTTTTCGGGGCGGTCCAACGTGGGCAAATCCAGCCTGATCAACAAGCTGTGCAGCCGCAAAAACCTGGCCCGTGTGTCCAGCACGCCGGGCAAAACAGCTACCATCAACTTCTATGCGGTGGATGACTGCTATTTTGTGGACCTGCCGGGCTACGGCTACGCCAAGGTCAGCAATGCCGACCGGGAACGCTGGGATGACCTGATCAACAGCTACTTTGAGGCCCCTCGGCACCACACCCTGCTGGTGCAGCTGCTGGACTGCCGCCACGCCCCCAGTGCCGACGACCTGCAGATGCTGCGGTATCTGCATTACCATCGCATCCCCTATGTGGTGGCCCTGACCAAGGCGGACAAGCTCAAGAAGAGCCAGCTGGCTTCCACGCAGGAACAGTTCGAGGATATCTGCCGCCCCTATGGCTGCCAGAAGGTGGTGCTGACCAGCGGCGAGAACGGCTACGGCATCCCGGAGCTGCAGGCGGTGCTGAACGCCGCTGTGGCTGCCGAGGACCAGGAAGCGGAGTAACACCATGGCGTACAACGAATTTGCCTATTTTTACGATGAGTTCAACGGCGAGGCCGACTACGACGCCCTTTACAGCCACATCCACAGCCAGCTGGAGGCCCACGGCATCCGGGACGGCATCCTGGCGGACCTGGGCTGCGGCACCGGGGAACTGACCCTGATGCTGACCCAGGCAGGCTACGACATGATCGGTATCGACCAGTCGGAAGAGATGCTCTGCGTGGTGCGGGACAAGGCCGAACAGCTGGGCCTTTCCGGCCGGCTGCTGCTGCTCCGGCAGGATCTGCTCAAGCTGGACCTCTACGGCACCATCCGGGGTGCGGTATCTACCTTTGACACCTTCAACCACATCCCGGATCTGGACACGGCCATTGCGAATGCCGGGTTCTTTATGGAAAAGGGCGGGGTGTTCCTGTTTGACATGAATACCCCCTACAAGCACCAGAACGTGCTGGGCGAAAACGAATTCACCTTTGAGGAAGAGGACGCCTCCTGTGTGTGGCGCAACCACTACAACGCTGCTGACCGGAAGGTGGAGATCACCGTGGACATCGACTACCACGAGACGGGCGAGCACATCCACGAGGAATTCTGCGAGTACACCTACGACCTTGACACCATCCGCACCGCGCTGGCAGACATGAGGGCAAAGCGCCAGCTCGAGGCACAGCCCGGTGAGGACTACGGCTTCGATGTGCCCCGGCTTGTCGTGAATGTGACGGCGGCGGGGGAGCGCACCACCCTCACGGTAGGGGCTGAGAACCCTGTCACCGGCGACGTCTACGTCCGCCGGAACGGGGAGGACACGGTCTACGCCGTGGATGCGGCCAAGTTCCGCTGCATGGAACAGACCAAAGCCGGGCTGTTCGGGGCGTTCAGCCCGGCGGGCATCACCGTCTCGGACATCGAGGCCCTGCGCTATACCCTCCAGAGCGGCGAGGTGGTCCGCCTGCGGGCGGTCTCTCAGCCCACCGGGGCCGACAGCACAGCCTATCAGACCGTCTGGCGGCTCGCAGATGCGCCGGACGCGGCGCTGGACACCGACAAGACGGACGCCCTGCTGGCCGCGCTGGCCAGCTATGTCACCGGGCAGGACACCGCCGCAGCCCCCTCCGCCTGCGGCTTCGATGACCCGCTGGTGACGGCGGAGGTGACGACAGCAGACGGCACGGTTGTCCTGACCTACGCCATCGGCACCGACGGCTATTACATGAGGGTGTCGGGGGACGACTCGGTCTACACCGTGGACGGCCAGACCGTGGCGGCACTCTGTCAGACCGCAGAGCAGTTAAAATAGGCTTTTTCCGGGCAGCATCCCTGCCCGCTCAGGCGCCCGCGCGCCGGCTCTCCTTTTGGGAGAGCTTTTTTTGTTGCAGCGAGAGATGGATGGATGCAGGTCAAAGTTTCGGCAAACATCAGCAGAGCGATTGACATTTTGACAAAGATTGTTTAAGATAGACAAGAAAGGGCAGAATAACTGCGCAATGTTACGGTCGTCATGGATGTTGTGCGGGGAA
>ERZ1106919.187-NODE-187-length-53192-cov-263.034082_pt1 | contig 53192 bp, 39 predicted proteins | sample MGYA00403654_ERZ1106919 | MGnify/ENA primary metagenome ERZ1106919 (study PRJEB35170, sample SAMEA104062450) | human gut metagenome | biome: human gut; feature: human-associated habitat; material: faeces | place: Denmark | collected 2012-10-08 ... | reverse complement strand
TACTACGTGTGAGCCGATGAAACCAGCACCGCCCGTGATAATGATATTCTTCATTTCAATTAATAATTTATAATTAATAATTATTTTGCTGCCGCCAATTCAGCGATGCACTTCTTCAAACTGTCAGTCCAGTATGGCACCTTAAATCCGAAAGTCTGCTTCAGCTTACTCTTGTCAAGTACAGAGAAGTGAGGACGCTTCACTGGGCTTGGGAACTCCTCGCTGTAGCAAGGCTGTATATCGCAAGTATTTCCGCTCAGTTCGCAGATAATCTTAGCGAAATCAAACCAAGAGCAGACACCCTCATTAGAGAAGTGGTAGATGCCCGTCTTATCCAACTGGTCAGTTTCGATGATATGTGAGATGACAGCAGCCAGGTCGCCAGCGTAAGTTGGAGTACCCACCTGGTCGAAGACCACCTTCAGGGTGTCGTGGCTTGCCGTGAGACTCTGCATGGTCTTCACGAAGTTCTTACCCCACTGCGAGTAGAGCCATGCTGTGCGGATGATGATATGCTTGCATCCAGTAGCTTCAATACTCTTTTCGCCTGCAAGTTTCGTTTTACCATATACCCCCAAAGGATTCGTTTCCCAATCTTCACGGCAAGGTATATTCTTATCGCCCTGAAAAACATAGTCGGTAGATACATGAATCAAAGTACCATCTACCTCCTTCATTGCCTGTGCCAAATTTCCCGCAGCAGTATTGTTGAGCAGATTAGCCAGATCGTAATCTGTTTCAGCCTTATCTACGTTGGTATAAGCAGCGCAGTTAACAATTACCTGAATATCATTCTCCCTCACCTTTTCTCGGATAGCGTCAAGATTGGTGATATCCAGTTTTTCATAGCCTTCAGCCACATCGGTGAAGACAAACTTGTGATTGCTTTTTGGGGCACAGATTTGCATTTCATGTCCCAATTGACCATTAGCGCCTGTTACTAATATATTCATTGCTTTAATATTTTATTCAATATAATATTTTAAAGTCTACTTACCATTTCCCTCTACACATGAAGAAAACTGATGTTTTCTCTCGAAATCTATTTCCTACTATATATATATAAATCCATTCATCTATATATAAAATATGTGGCAAAGGTAAAAAAATAATTTGAGTTGACCAAAGAAAAGAAAAAGAAAAGAGAAGAAACTAACATATATTAAACAAAGACCGCCACACTTTTTCACAAAAGCATGGCGGTTTTCCCTAAAACATAATAGATAAGCTTTGCCGTTAAGGGCAAACTTGAATCATCAAGTAGCCTAGTCTATTACCAATCCTTTTTTCCCTAATATAAACTAAACCTGTTTTCCTATTTAAATCAACATACTAAATCAACAAAAGGAATTTTCTTTATCATTAAATACTTTTAGAAGACTTGAAGTGGTAATTAAACCATAAAAACTACTGTTTTTCTGATTTCGTTTGCAAAGTTATATCATTTTTTTCAAAGTTGTATACCTAAGTAGTATTTTGGTAAAAAATCAGTCTACTATAGAACTAGATAACTTCCTAAGAATCAAATGCTTTAATATATTAAATATTTTTATCTAAAGTAAATGGTATTATATGAAAGAAAATTTGTATCTTTGCACCACAAAACGGACAAAAGGACGAAAATAACATTTAAAAGACAATTTTGTTATAATTATAAAGAAACATTAAAGATGAAACTACTTATATATTTACTTCTTTTGCTTACTATGCCATTGGCTGCTCAAGGCAAAACGGACGAGAAGACTTTATTGGATCGTATTGACAAGATGATTGAAAACGACCAATATTATCAGGGAATCAAGGAAAAGGAATTGAAACATCTGAAGCGGCAAGCTTATGAAGCTGAAGACGACCAAACCCGACTACTGTTTCTTGACAGCATATATCATGCCTATAGTACTTACCGCTACGACTCAGCATACGCATATATGAAACAGGGGCTTGAATTGGCAGAAAAATGTCATAACACCTATTATATATTACGTAACCAGATAAACCGGGCGTCCATACTCTCGGTGAGGGGATTTTATGGCAAAGCAGAAAGCTTACTCCAATCGCTCAATCCTGATGAGATGCCATACCAGCTGAAGCAATACTATTACTTCACATACGCCTGGCTCTACAACTATTGGGAATCATACGCCAAGAACTCAGATTATGCCGAAGAATTCCGTGCCCAGAAGAAACATTATATGACCCTTCTGATACAGAGTTTCAACGAAAACAATAAGCATAACGTCTTCTATCAGTATCTCATGGGCGAATACGCCTATCTCCACAACCCTACCAGCAAGGAATCGCTCAACTATTATCTGAAGGCACTGAAGATGTCGCCAGCCAAATCCCGCATACATGCCATGTCGGCTTATGGTATAGCCAGATATTACAAACATATAGGCAAATTCGACCATTACGAGAAATATCTTGTAGAGGCATCCGTGAGCGATGGATTGTGCCAGCTCAAAGAAACGATTGCGCTTCAAAAGCTAGCCTACTACATCTTTAAAAAGGATGCGAGTAACAGTAAGAGAGCTGCCAAATATATCCAGCACACGATGGAAGATGCACAGTTCTTCAACAACCAACTGCGCATGATGGAGATTTCCAACATCCTTCCAGTCATCGCTTCAGCCAACCAGCAGGCTGCCGAGCGCTCTCGTACCCGCTTTCTTTGGGGGTTCATTGGTGTAAGCATGGCGCTGGTCATCATTCTCATCCTCTCATTCGTCAATAACCGACAGAAGAACAGACTGAAGAAAAACAAGGCTGAGATTGAAGAACAGAAAGAGAAGCAGAAAGAAATGAATGCACAGCTCACCGAACTGAACCAGCAGCTGATAGAGACCAATATCAAGCGAGAGACCTACATGCGCCTCTTTATGGACATCAGTGCGGCTTATATCAGCAAGTTATCAGATTACCGCAAACTGGTAAGCCGTAAGATCAAGGCAAACCAGACCGCCGATTTGCTGAAGAGTCTCCACACCCATAAATTGGAAGAAGAGGAATCACAGATGTTCTACAACCGGTTCGATAAGGCATTCATGGAGTTGTATCCGGGTTTCGTTACAGAATTGAACAAGCTTCTGCTGCCAGAATGTCAACTGGAAGTTCCTACTACGCACAACCTGACCACTGAGATTCGCATCTTTGCCCTGATGCGACTGGGTGTAACCGACAGCCAGGAGATTGCCACCCTGCTGCATTACTCCACCCAGACCATCTACAACTACAAGTCTGGAATGCGAGCCAAGGCGATTAATCGAGATACATTCGAATCAGATATCAATCAGCTTTGCCACATCATTAATAGTTAATAATTAATAGTTTATAGCATAAACCGCTTTGACAATCTTACTCAACGGTGCAGCCTCTATAAACTATTAACTATAAACTATTAACTAGCTTCTGTGTATCACGGTTCCGTTAGCCTGATGCGTAGCAAGAACCAGGACCTCAGCTATTTGCACGTGTTCTGGGGCACTTGCAGCATAGAAGGCTACATCAGCCACATCATCGCCGTTCAGAGGCTCTATGCCGCGGTAAACGTTGTCTGCGCGGTTCTGGTCACCATGGAAACGGATGTTAGAGAAGTTTGTTTCAACCAAACCCGGTTTCACATTAGTAACACGCACTTTCGTATGTGCCACATCAATGCGCAAGCCGTCTGTAATAGCCTTTACAGCCGCTTTGGTAGCACAATATACATTACCTCCCGCATAAGCAGCGTCACCCGCCACACTACCTATATTGATTACATGACCATGATTACGCTCCACCATACCAGGTACAATCAGGCGAGTCATGGTTAAGAGGCCCTTGATATTGGTATCAATCATCTGGTCCCAATCTTCAAAATCGCCCTCATATTCAGGTTCCAATCCACGTGCGAGTCCTGCATTATTGATAAGCACATCCACATTGCGCCACTCCTCAGGGATGTAATCCACCGCTTTCTTGGCAGCTTCACGGTTACGCACATCGAAAGCCAAGGCAAGCACCTCAACGCCCTCAGCCTCGAGTTCTTTCTTCAGGATTTCCAACTTTCCCGTATTTCTACCTGTAAGAATCAGGTTATAGCCGCCACGGGCAAAACGACGTGCACAACCTTCGCCAATACCGCTTGTTGCGCCTGTAATAAGAGCAATTTTATTCATATTCTTTGATACTTTGAATTATACTTAGAACTTTTGATACTTTGAACTTTATGACTAGCGAGGTAATTGAATTCTGCACTTAAAGAATAAGGACTCTGACCTCAGCATTCGCCATTTTCTCTATCTGGTTCATCGGACGTTTATAATAAACACTCTGGATAGCCTTGTTGATGATGCCATGCCCCACAGCAAGAACGGTCTGGTCAGGATAAGTAACCTTGATCCAGGTAAGGAAATTCTGGGCTCTTGATTTCATCTTTTCCAGCGTCTCTATGTTGTCCGGCCAATCCTTTGGGTCCTTCGGCAGGTCAGGGATGAATTTGCCCGTAAAATCGCCCCAATCGCGCTCTCTGAGCAAGGGAGTGGTGACAACGGGATGCGAGCCGGCGATAATTTCACAGGTCTGTATACTGCGATAGAGATCGCTCGATACGAAAACATCGATAGGTGTACCGGCCATTTTCCTGGCCACTTCCTCAGCTTGCTCAATACCTTTCATATTGAGTTTTCCCGGTGTTTGTCCCTGCATAATTTGCGCCTTGTTATCCACCGTTTCACCATGGCGCACCAAATATAATTTTGTCATTGTCTTTACTTTTTCCGTCTATATCAAAATGAGTTTTTACTTTTCCTAAGTCTATACTCCAGACATAGTTTTTACTTTCACTAAGCCTCTTTCCAAGACATTATGATTCTGATTTTGCTTACAAAATTACGGCTTTCTATCGAGACCAACAAATAATTTGCGTTAAATATAGCAATAATTAGCGTTAAATATAGCAATAATTTAAGTTTATATAAAAAACTTCTTGCTAGTTTCGGATTTCTTTCGTAACTTTGCCCCGAAATAACAAAATCAGTTTTAGTATGAAGGTAATACACAGTTCAATATTCCGCGCAGTATGCGCCATCATCGTAGGAGTCCTGCTCATCCAATATCGTGAGCAGACCGTCACCTGGATAACCATCGCCATCGGTGTTTTGTTTTTCCTTTCAGGTGTCATCTCCCTTGCCAGTTATTGGGCAGCCAAGCGCAATGCAGAGAAGATGCAGGGTCAGCTTCTGTCTGATTCCAATGGTAAGCCTATCATGGGTATGATACCTAAATTCCCGCTTGTGAGCGTAGGCAGTCTTATCCTGGGATTGCTGCTTGCCCTGATGCCTCAGGTGTTTATCGCCTGGCTGATGTTCATCCTGGCGTTCATCCTGATTTTGGGCGCTCTGACCCAGTTTGCCAACCTGGCTTCTGCAGCTAAGATGGGACGCGTAGGCATTCTCTTCTGGCTCTTCCCTTCAGCCCTTCTTCTGCTGGGTCTGCTCGCCATCATTAAGCCTTCAGCCATCGCCTCTGCTCCTCTTTTCATCATCGGTTGGGGTATGCTCATCTATGGAGTAGTAGAGCTTCTCAACGCCTTTAAAGTCTCCAACAACAAGAGAATCTGGCTGAAAAACCAGCAGCAGAAACAGAATTCAAAGGAGATTTATGTGGATGTAGAGGAAGTGAAGAACGAAGAGTAAAACAACGAAATCATTATATCATCATATATGAATAAAATTAAGTCTCTCTTTGCCTGGTTATGGCAAAAGTTTCGCGCATTCTGTACCTGGTACAAAGGATTGTATCAGGGCAGAGCGTGGTATACCAAGACCCTCGTTGCCTTGGCAAGTTGTATAGTCGCCTTCATCTTGTATCTGGGCGCAGTAGATATCAACTTCTTATGGCTCTTCGGCAAGTCACCTGGCTATTTTTCAGGCATCCTGGACCCACAGACCTCAGAGGCCTCTGAAATCTATTCGGCTGATGGAAAGCTCATCGGCAAGTATTTCAACGAAAATCGTACTCCGGTAGAATATGATGAGGTAACACCTGATTTCTTCAAGGCACTGGTAGATACCGAGGATGAACGATTCTACAAGCACATCGGTATCGATCCTATCGGTGTGTTTGCTGCTGCCAAGGATGCACTCCTCCATCATAACGGGCGCGGTGCTTCTACCATCACACAGCAGCTGGCGAAGAACATGTTCCGTGTACGGTCGCAATATTCTACCGGTTTGCTGGGCAAGATTCCTGTACTCCGCCTGCTCATCATAAAGAGCAAGGAGTGGATCATCGCGGTTAAACTCGAAACGGTGTTCAGCAAGAAGGAAATCATCACCATGTATGCCAATACAGTAGATTTCGGTAGCAATTCCTATGGTATCAAAACCGCTGCGAAGACCTACTTCAACACCACCCCTAAGGAGTTGACCACCGGTCAGGCTGCCGTGCTCGTGGGCATGCTCAAAGCTACCACCTACTACAACCCACGCACCAACCCGGAGAACAGTCTTGCACGCCGCAACACCGTATTATATAATATGGTGACACATGGCGATCTCTCAAAAGACAGATACAATGAACTGAAAGATGAGCCTATCAAGCTCGATTTCAAGGTAGAAGAAAACTACGACGGACAGGCTAAATACTTCCGTGAGGCAATAGCCAACTACCTGAAAGACTGGTGTAAAGACGAAGGTTACGACCTCTATACCAGCGGTTTGAAGATTTATACCACCATCGATACCCGCATGCAGAAGTATGCAGAAGATGCAGCCCGCAAGCAGATGAAACAGGTACAGCAAAACTTCAACAACCACTGGAGCATCCGCCGTACCCAGGCAGGCAAAGGCAACTGGATGGGTCAGGATCCTTGGCAGGATGAGAACCACAACGTGATACCAAACTTCATCCAGGGCATCGCCGAGCGCCAGCCATTCTACAAGGCATTGGTAGCCCGCTTCCCTGATAATCCCGACTCAGTAAACTATTACTATAAGGAGTGGGTTCACCCGGTTAAGGTGTTCGATTATGACAAGGGCAGCATCACGATGAACATGACATCAGAAGACTCCATCAAGTATATGACCACCTTCATGCACTGCGCCTTTGTAGCCATGGAGCCACAGACCGGAGCAGTAAAGGCATGGGTGGGCGATATCGACTTCGACCACTGGAAGTATGACAAGGTAACAGCCGAGCGCCAGCCTGGTTCTACCTTCAAGCTCTTTGTTTATACCGAGGCGATGAATCAGGGTTTAACCCCTTGTGACAAGCGTCGCGACGAATATATCTCTATGGAGGTATACGATAAGAAGAAGCACGAAATGACCATCTGGCGTCCATCCAATGCCAACGGTTCGTTCTCGGGCGACAGCATCCCATTGAAGAGTGCCTTTGCCAAGAGTATCAACTCTGTGGCTGTAAGATTAGGACAGGAGATGGGCATCAAGCGGATCATCGAGACAGCCAAGAAGATGGGTATCAACAGTCCGCTGGATGACACCCCTTCTCTCGCCCTCGGTTCCAGCGATGTCAACCTCCTGGAGATGGCATGCGCCTACAGCACCATTGCCAACAATGGCAAGCACCACGACCCGGTATTGGTTACCAAGATTGTAGACCACGACGGTAAGGTGGTTTACGAGGGCCCTACCGATTCCGAGCAGGTGATACCTTACAAGAGTGCCTTCCTCATGCAGCAGCTCTTACAGGGCGGTATGAAGGAGCCGGGAGGTACATCCCAGAGTCTCTGGGGCTATGTAGGCAACTACCGTGATACAGAGTTCGGTGGCAAGACTGGTACCACCAACAACCACTCCGATGCCTGGTTCATGTGTGTGAGCCCTAAGCTCGTAGTTGGTGCCTGGGTAGGAGGCGAATACCGCTGTCTCCACTTCCGCACCGGAGCCTTGGGGCAGGGTTCGAGAACCGCTCTTCCTGTGTGCGGTTACTTCCTCCAGAGTGTCTTTGGCGACCCAGCCTTCCGGCAGTATCACGGCAAGTTTGACAAGCCACATGACAGCGATATCACCCGCGATATGTACATCTGTGCAAGTTATGCACCAAAGCCAAAGGTAGATACCACCAAGGTAGACAGTACCGTCTTCCAGGAAGAGATCGTTCTCGATGACGAAGGCAACCCTATCATCCGCGAGGTTCCTGCCAAGAAGGCAGAAGACGAATCTGCCACCGGTACTGCCACTACAGAAGAAAAGAAAGAGAAGAAGAAGGCTAAGCCAACCGAGCAGCCTATCAACTTCGATGATCTTTAAATTTAGTTTATAGTTTATAGTTTATAGCGGCTACGCCGTTTAGCAAGAAGGCGATTTAATGTGGCTTATGCTATAAACTATAAATTATAAACTATAAATTAAATACAATGATTGATCTCGACAACCCGGAGTTGCAGAATGCACTCCAAATCATACAGTTTACCCGTCGTTCGCTTTTCCTTACCGGAAAGGCGGGGACGGGTAAATCTACTTTTTTACGTTATATAGCCGCTAATACCAAGAAGAAACATATCATTCTTGCCCCAACAGGCATTGCGGCCATCAACGCCGGAGGAAGCACGCTCCACAGCTTTTTCAAGCTTCCTTTCCACCCGCTGCTACCCAACGACAGCATGTATTCCGTCCGCAACATCCGCAATACCCTGAAGTATAATTCAGAGAAGATAAAGATTATCCGCGAGGTAGAGCTCATCATCATCGATGAGATCAGTATGGTTCGTGCCGATATCATCGATTTCCTGGACAAGATATTGCGGGTATATTGCCGCAACATGCGAGAGCCTTTCGGGGGCAAGCAGCTGCTTCTGGTGGGCGATATCTTCCAGCTGGAGCCTGTGGTAAGAGAGGACGACCGCCGTCTGCTCAGCCCCTTCTACCGCAGCAGTTTCTTCTTCAATGCCAAGGTGTTCGAATACTTCAAGCTCGTGAGCATTGAACTCAAGAAGGTATACCGTCAGAGCGATCCCGTTTTCATCAGCATCCTCGACCATATCCGCACGTCTCAGGTGCCCATGCAGGATCTCCAGCGCCTCAACCAGCGCGTGGGAGCCCAGCTAGATGAGAGCGATTCCAAACTTGCCATCACCCTCTCTACACGCCGCGATACGGTAGATTACATCAACGACAGCCAACTCCAGCGTCTTCCGGGAGAGCCTTGCCTCTTCCGTGGCCACATACAGGGCGAGTTTCCGGAGAGCAGTCTCCCTACCCCTATCGAGCTTTACCTCAAGACGGGGGCTCAGGTTATCTTCATCAAGAATGATATCGAGCATCAGTGGGTGAATGGCACGCTGGGCACCATCATCGGTTTTGATGAGGATGCCAAGATTTATGTGCGCACCGAGGAAGGCAAGGATGTGATGGTGGAGCCTGCGGCATGGAGCAACATGAGATACCATTTCAATGAGGTTGAGAAAAAGATTGAGGAGGAAGAGATTGGCAGATACGAGCAGTACCCCATCCGTCTGGCTTGGGCGATAACGGTTCATAAGAGCCAGGGCCTCACCTTCAACCAGGTGAAGATTGATTTCACGGGTGGTGTCTTTGCGGGCGGACAGACGTATGTTGCCTTGTCCCGCTGCACCAGTCTCGAGGGCATCAGTCTTCAGGAGCCGTTGCGTCAGAGTGATGTTTTCGTGCGCAATGATGTCAAGCAGTTTGCCCGTCATTATAACGACCAGAGCACCATCAACACAGCGCTTACCCAGAGTAAGGCCGACAAGCAGTATCATGATGCCGTCAAGGCCTTTGACAGGGGCGATATGCAGTCGGCTCTCGACAACTTCTTCCTTGCCATCCACAGCCGTTATGATATCGAGCAGCCGCTTGCCAAGCGTTTCATCCGCAGAAAGCTGAACAGGGTGAACGAGCTTCAGGCAGAGAACGAGCGGTTGCGCGAAGAAATAAGAAAGAAGGATGAAGAGAAGGAGAAGCAGCAGAAGTTCCTCAAGCGCCTTGCCACGGAGTATGTGATTATGGGGAAGGAATGCGAAAAAGAGGGAATGAAAGAGGCTGCCATCATGAATTACCGCAAGGCCCTTACCCTTTATCCTGAGCACCCGGAGGCGAAAAAAAGGCTTTTAAAAGTAAAAAGGTAAAAAGCAATATAGATAAAACAAAAAAACAGGCAAAATCACTTGCCTGTTTTTTTGTTTTATCTATAAGCTGAAAAGCTTTATCAACTGGAAACTTTCAACTATAAGCTATCATCTAGTACCATTGTACAGCGTTCGAATAACCGCTGCGCTTGTCGTATTTCAGCGCATCTGTCAGGGTGGCTGCGTTACAACGGAAGGTGAAGTTGTAGCTCGTATATGGAGCGAGAACCACAGAACAGCTCATGTTAAAACAGTGAAGATCACGAGCCAGACTGGCGGTGGTCATACTGATCTTGTGGTTGTCAAAATCATAACCGGATGAGAAACTGATGTTCCAGCCATCACTGATTCTTACGTTACCACTCATGTTTAGAGTCTGGGTAAACTTATATGCATAGCGCATCGTCTTCTCATTGAACTTTTCTCTTCGCTTATCCTCGCGCATTGTTACACCATAACCGAAGGTCAGCGACCATGGCATCTTAAACGCCATATAACCATCTGAATCCGTTTCAGCCTTGCCGCCCTTCTTGGCTGCCGTCTTACCCTTCTCCATGCTGTCGTCTACGTTGCTCTCGATATCGGTATCCAGACCTTCATCGTCATCATCATTGCGCTGGCTGTCCTTCTTGTCATCCTCATCATCGCCCCCGCCAAAGAGTTTCTTCAGCTTCTCCGGGTTCAGTGTGAACGAGAAGTTTTGCGACATACCCTGGAATCGTCCGAACCTGCCCTTGCCCCACTCCGTATGGGTACCCACATAAACATTGTTCTGGTCGTCCAGCTCGTAGGCATAGGTGGCAAACACAGCGTTCATGTTGAAGGTATAGTTCTTCCACCACTTCAGTCTGAGGTTGATATTCATATCGCTCCAAGGGCGAACCTTGGCTGCGGTATTGTAACTCATGTTGATGTCGAACGCATCAATGATACTGAGTTTCTTGTATCCGGTAGAGTCCTTATCGCTCTTCACCTTCATCTCGATGTTGTTGCCCAGGGTAAACGAGATATTACCACTCTTACCCTTGCCCGGCGCATCGTAAAGGGCATTGGCATACTTCGAGTAGCTCACCAGTGATACGTTTCCGTCGGCATCGGTCTTCTGGTAGGTGTCCCAGTAGCCGTAGCGTGAAGCTCCGAAGTCTGGGGCATAACTGAAGCTCACCGTAGGCGTAAACACGTGGCGCACAGCCTGTATTTTATCTCCGAAGAGCTTGCGGCTTGGTATGTAGAAACCATAGAGTTTGGTAGAGAGACCTACGCTCATGTTCCAGTTATATACGTTGTTGAAACCGTAGATGGTATCACATTTCTCCGTTTGGCTGGCTTCATCCCATGATCTCTCCACCTTGTTGGTATACATACGGTCAGTGAAATTGAACGATGGGTTCACATTGAGATATTTGAAGAGCGTGAATGTAGCGCTCACCGGTATCTGATGCTTCCATCCGTTGCGCCAGTCCTTGATGAGTGAACTGTGCATCAGCTTATTCTCTTTAGTATTGATGCTGTTAGAGATGTGTCCCGTATAGCTCATGGCTATCTTCTCGTACCATTTCTCATCGCCCACCATCTTCTTTCTTCTGAACGGATAGAAGCGGGAGATGCTGATGTTGAGGTCGGGCAGCGTCATGGCGATGGATGAATAGCGCATGTTCTGCGAGAGGTTGGCGGTGGAACTGAGCGTCATACCGATGCTTGAGAACGAGGTGCTCCAGTTAACAGATGAGGTTCGCGTACTCTGCGTCATCGTCTGCGGATTGTAGAGCGAATTGAGGTTGTTGCGTTCGTAGCTCGATGTGGCGAAGTTCACACTTGCCGAAAGCGAACTGTATGGACTTGCCTTGCTGTCCTGGCGGTGGCTCCATTGCAGTTTGAAGCTCTCCTGCTCGGTAAAGTCTGGCATTCCCTTGTCGCCGTTCTTCGTATCCTGGTAACTGAAGAAGAAGGAACCCGAGTATTTGTATCTCTTTCGGTAGTTGCTGGCTGCCGAGAGTCCCCACGATCCCTTGGTATAAATCTCGCCCAGCAGCTTCAGGTCCCATTTATCGTTCATGGCGAAATAATATCCGCCATCTCTGAGATAGAATCCTCGTGCCGTTTCATCGCCGTAGGTTGGCATGATGAAACCGCTGCTGTAGCTCTTGGTGAACGGGAAGAAGCCGTAAGGGATGGCAAGCGGCATAGGCACATCGCACACCACGAGATAGGCTGGTCCGAATACCACATCCTTGCCCGGCCTTACCTTGGCTCGGGAGAGCGAGATGTAGAAGTCGGGATGCGGATCATCGCAGGTGGTATACCTTCCGTGCTGCAGATAGATGACTCCCGATGAGTCGCGTTTCGACTTCATACCGGTCAGGAATCCGTCTTGCTGTTCTGTATATACATTATTAATAAGGGCCTTCTTGCTCTTGAAGTTGAATTTGATGGTGTCGGTATCATAGGTGTCGCTACCCATCTTGAAGACAGGTTTGCCCTTGATGCCTCCCTCCACCGTACTGTCGGGTGTACCCATCGCCTTCACGTTGCTCTTGTCCATATCCATGGAGATGCGGTCGGAACTGAGGTCCATGTTGGTATACTTCACGTTGGAGTTTCCGTAGAGATATGCCACCTTGTTCTTGGCATCATATACGAGAGAGTCGTCCGCCTGATAGTTAACCGGTGCGTCTACTCCACCCTGTTTCTTTCTGGCGATACTGTCAAGGCGAATACTGTCATCCACCACTTTATTATGTTTCCATATAGCTTTCTGCAGCGAGTCCATCTGCGTGGTGTCGTCAGCCTGTTTCAGCTTGGGCTTTATTTCGTTACCCAGCGAGTCTACGAACACACTGTCCCCCACGCTGTCAACGGTTTCCGTCTTCTCCGTTTTCTTCTTTTTCTTTTTCGAATCGGGCGTACCTGGGTTAGCCACCATCATACACGAGATGGCAGCGAGCAGCAGCATAGCTATCGTCGATTGTTTTCTCATTCAATAAATTAGAATTCTATTCAAACATGCGTTCCCATTGCTGGAAGCGTTTTACTCCTTCCTCTCCGAACTTCATGAGACTTTTTTCTGCTTTCTCAATTGTTTTTTTCCGGTCGAGGTGAGTTTTGCTGAAGAATTTATCAGCGTAGCAAATCACCTTCTCCTCCATGGTTTCCGGCAGGAAATCCTGATGTGGCAGGGGCAGGTTCTGTGCTATGATCTGTGCCTCTGTGATGCCTGCACCGGTATGGCGCTCACATACGCGGGCATGTCGCTCATATCCTTCCTTGCGCAGGATTTCTGCTCCCAGTCGTCCATGGCAGATGTAGGGCTGCGAGCCGAAACACTGTATGCCTGGGGCATCGGTCATGAAGATGCCGAGGTCGTGGAGCATAGCTGCTTCTTCGATAAACTGGGCATCGAGTTGCAATTCGGGATGATACGAAACAATCTGTAGCGCTTTTCGCGCTACAGATTGGCTATGTGTAATGAGGATATGCCGAAGCTCATTATCCTCAGGATAATACTTATCAATAATAGCTTGATAATTCATTTCTATTATATTTACTCAGCATCGCGCTCGATGTAAGCGATAACATCGCCCTTGCGCACCTTGCTGCCCTGCTTGGCATTGATTTCTACGAGCTTGCCGCCCAATGCAGCTGGGATGGTTTCAAACTCGCCCCAAGGAGCCTGGATATAGCAGAAGGCATCACCTTCTTTATATTCCTTGCCGATGTATGGCTCTACAGCTGGCTGGCACTCGCCCTCGCCCTGGAATTCCCAGAAGAGCTGGCCGGCTACTGGTGCCACTATGGCATCTGCCTTGGCGTGCTTGAACTCTGCAAGCTGTGCAGGAGTAAGGGTTGTACCGAGCTTAGCATCCTTTGCCTTCTGAAGGTCGGCCAGGAAGTTCTTCTTTGCCTGTCCGCTCTTGTAGTTGCGATACTGCTCTGGGTGCATAGCGAGCTCAAAGAGTTCCTCGTCGTCCTGACCGTAATCCCAACCGTTCTCGTCCATCTCCTTCTTGAAGTCGTCGAGGGCGTTGGTGAGCAATGTGTGTGCATCAACATCTGTAAACTCGCGGCCCTGCTTCTTGGCGAGCTCTACGAGTTCTGGGTCGATAGTTCCAGGAATCTTACCGCTCTTACCGAGAATCATACCCCACATAGAGTCGTCCATCATTACGAAGCGCCCCTTGCCCTGCTCCATGGTGAGGAGGTTCATCAGTGAGATGTTCTTTACATACTGGCTGAATGGGGTTACCAATGGAGGATAACCTACGCGTGGCCATACATACTCTACCTCGTCGAAGAGCTTGATGAGCAAGTCGTCCATAGACAACTCTTCCTCACCCTTCTTCTTGCGGATATTGTTGATGGTCTGACGCATACCGCCGAGGTCTGCCATCATAGAACCCATCATACCGCCTGGGAGACCGCAACCGAGCAACAATGAAGACATGATCTTGTTACCTGGGTTGATGAAGTAGCCGAGCCACTCGTCGATGAACTCCTGAGTCATAGCACGAGCCTTCATATAAGCGCTCATGTTGATTTCAGGCACCTCGAAGCCCTCGTTCTTCAGCATGCTGATAACTGAGATTACGTCTGGGTGAACCTTACCCCATGACAATGGCTCGATGGCTGTATCGATGATGTCGGCACCATTGTTGCAGACCTCGAGGATAGAAGCCATAGAGAGACCAGGACCTGAGTGGCCGTGATACTGGATGATGATCTCAGGATACTTGTCCTTAATCATCTTGGTGAGTTTGCCGAGGAATGCTGGCTGGCCGATACCTGCCATATCCTTCAAACAGATTTCCTCTGCACCGGCAGCGATGAGCTGGTCGGCGATGTTCATGTAATATTCCAGGGTATGAACAGGAGAGTTGGTGATACAGAGTGCACACTGTGGAGTCATGCCACCCTCCTTAGCCCACTTGATAGAAGGAATGATGTTGCGCACATCGTTCAGTCCGTCGAAGATACGTGTGATGTTGGTACCCTGCTTAGCCTTTACCTTATACATAAGGGCGCGCACGTCGTCAGGCACAGGATACATACGAAGAGCGTTCAATCCGCGGTCGAGCATGTGAGTCTTGATACCCACCTCGTTGAAAGGTTTGCAGAATGCGCGTACGGCATCGTTAGGGTTTTCACCTGCCAGGAGGTTAACCTGTTCAAAGGCACCGCCGTTAGTCTCTACACGGCTAAAGCATCCCATTTCGATGATAACTGGGGCAATTTTAGCCAACTGATCCTTGCGTGGCTGGAACTTACCAGAGCTCTGCCACATGTCTCGATAAACGAGACTGAACTGAATTTTCTTCTTCATTATTATTGTTCTTTTTCTTTATATTCGATGTATGAATTTAATTCCAAGGTGCAAAATTAGACAAAAAAATCGAGAAATCGTCCTATTCGCCTCTTTTTTTATATTTATTATGTTATTTACTTCAATATTTCCTTCTTCATCTTGCTGTTCAGCTTCTCGGCTGCAGCATGGGCCTTGGCGTTGGCCTTCATCGCATTGAGCGAGCGGTGGAAACCCTGGATGCAGCCCTCACGATCAGAGAGAGCCAGACTGTCGCCCTTCATATATACAAAGGTGAAGGTATCGCGCTTCGTCTTCTCATTGAGCACCACGCCATCCAGCTCGCGGTGGCCCTGCACCAGAATCAGTTTGCCGTTATAGGCATGCCATTCCGTATACTGAGGCACATCAGGATATTCTACCGGACTGTCGTCATCCACATCTTTGTTTATCATCACCCTGCCCACGGCCATCGCCTCGCTCATGCGCTTCAGGGTGAAGCCATACTGGCGCGGCACCATATAGGTTTCTACGATGCTGTCAGGCATGTTGGCAAGGATTCTCGCCTGCTGGCGCTTGCTCAGATGCGATACATCGCGCAGCTTCGGCATCACCGGATAGGTCCAGGTGGCCTTCAGCTGGTCCAGGTCTATCACCATGTCGGCACGGTTCTTCTCATCCTTCTCCTCGCATGGCATCACGCAAACCCAGTCGCCCACCTCTATATCTCCAAACACCTGATGGTTGCGAGTGGCATCCAGAATGTTGTATCTCACGGGGTCACCGCCTCCGTTGGGCAGCAGCACCAGCGCGGTATCCGAGCAGCCCAGGCAGGCAAGTCCGTAGATAGCCCTGTCGCCCTTAGCCGGTTTCGAGAGGCTGATGGCGAGTTTCGAATTGTCCATACGTGGTGGTTTCTTTCCCCTGTGACATGCTGCGAGGGTTGTGGCGGCTAGCGCCAGTGTGAGTATTGTCTTGACTTTCATCTTTCTATTCATTATTTCAGATGCAAAACTACAACTATTTTTTGGAAGCACCAAATATTGAATCGTAAAATAATTAAAAAAATAGGTGATATATTTTGTAGTGTCTCGATTTTGCATTACCTTTGCAACCGTTTTTTGGGATCAACATCCCCCTCGTCCTGCCACACACGCCGGATGATGAAAAGAAATAGGACCAACTCAAGAATTATATGCAACAAGAGAATATGACAGACAAGACAAATACACACGCTCTCCCGGCATGGACCGAGGTAGAGTATACCGCATTATGCAAAAACCCGTACCTGTTAACCCCATTCTTCATCCCTAAGGAGGCGAAGTGCTTCACGTGCCGCGAAGATGGCACGAGGGAAGAAGAAAGAATGGTTTTCCTCGTTTTCAAATCTACTGCAGCCCCTGCTGATGCCGAATGGGAAGATGATCCTGTTCCGGGCGAGATGTGGGTGCGAGCGCTGGGCGATGACGATGAGGAGATTGAGCCTGCCAAGGTGATTTACCTGGGTCAGGACATCGAGGATTTCATCCGTGTAGCCGCTGAGGACGACCAGACCATCACCTTCGATTTCTGGTGGCGCCACGGCGAGGTGAAGGTGGAGAAGGCTGAGAAGACGGATGACGGATTCGTATGCCGCAAGGATGATTTCGGCGATGACGGACTGGCTGTTACCCTGATTCCTGAGGACGGCGGCAATCCGGTTGTCCTCCGTCTTCAGATTCCTTACATCGGTTTCTCGCTCTACGATGCCGAGGGCAACAAGGTGCATGGCGAGCTGAGCATTCCGCAGGATAAGGTGGATGACTACACCTACGAATTTGTGGGCGATGACAACAACGACCGTTTCACCCTTCAGCTCGACAGCAACAGGCTGGTTTACATGTGTGTATTGCGCCATGAGGACCATCAGCTGGTGGTTCGCAACCAGCGCGACCGTCTTTCGGTAGTAGATCAGATTCCTACCGAGGGCAAGCTTTCTGAGTTGCTCATGAACACGAATTCTGCGCTCATCAAGAATAGGAATCACCGTTGGCGCATTCAGATTGAGGGCACCACGCTGTCTCACGAGGTTGAGTTGAATGTAGATGCGGCATCTCTGGTAGCATTTGCTGAGGAGCAGATGCAGAAGGGCATGGAGATTGACGAGCTGGGGCAGCATCTGATGGCATTGGAACAGAAGTATCATTTCCAGTGGTTCTGGCTGAGTGAGGACGACTGGAGTCATGACAATCCAGTGTTCGACATGTTCATGAAGCAACTTTGTGCCTTTTCGTATGTCAGTCAGAATCCTGTTCAGGCAGATGCGTTGATGGCAAGGAACTACAAGCGTAAGATTCGCCGTTACAGCAGTATGCTGAAGGCTCACAAGCGTGGTGAGTTGAATCTTTTTGAGGAGAGTGATGAGGTGCGAGCCGAGTATCTCCGCATCTTCCAGGGTTTCCATCAGCCTTTCGTAGAGGCTTTTGAGAAGGAGGAAGAGGAATAATCTTTTAAGTTTTATCCCTCACATCCCTCATTTTTTCTCTTTTCAAAATATTAATCACCTGATAATAAGAGAATTATCTATTTAGGAAAGCGTGATGGATGGACAAAATGTTTACAATATCCATCACGCTATCCATCACTAATAGCCTTCATCTATCACGTTTTTCAGCTTATCTTCTTGCAAAAAGCAAGAAGATCTTTGCAGAATATGGTTATGGGACCTGGCGAAAACGGACCACACGTTGTGCTGCGCTGGCTCACGGATATTACTGCGTCGGGATACAGATATTACTGCGTCGGGGCACAGATATTACTGCGTCGGGGTACGGATATTACTGCGTCGGCTAGCCCAGACGTATCCGTAGGCTTATTGAGACGGCTGAATTCGCTGACAGAACTACTTGAATTAGCTAACTGAACTACTTGAATAGCCAGACTGGGATAAAAACAAAGCGGGCGGACCTCTTTTCACGAAGAAGGCCGCCCTGTTTCCTAATTAAACTTTGTTTTGCATTAAAGAAATGCAATGCTTGAGCAAAAATATTTTTATTTCTCTATCAGTCCCTCTACATACTTGCAGAGGATACCGATGCCCTTGAGGTTTTCGCCACCCTGAGGAATGATGATGTCAGCATAGCGCTTGGTCGGTTCGATAAACTGCTCGTGCATCGGCTTCAGGACCTTGAGGTATCGGTCTACCACCATCGATACGGTGCGACCCCTGTCGATGGTATCACGCTGAATGTTGCGTATCAGGCGCTCATCAGCATCGGTATCCACGAACACCTTCAGGTCCATCAGGTCTCTCAACTTCTTGTCCACCAGCGTCATGATGCCTTCGATAATCACAACCGGCTTGGGGTCAACGTGAATCGTTTCCGGTTCACGGTTGCATTTGATATAACTATAGGTGGGTTGCTCTATCGCCTTGCCAGCACGCAGATCAGCGAGCTGCTGGTGCAAAAGCTTCCAATCGAATGCCGACGGGTGGTCGAAGTTGATCCGATGACGTTCTTCCTCGGTCATCTGCGAGGTATCGTTATAATATGAATCGAGGGGCACCACAGCCACATAATGAGGCGGCAGCACTTCTACGAGTTTCTTCACCACAGTAGTCTTGCCGGAGCCTGTGCCTCCCGCAATGCCAATAACGGTCACTTTATCTTTCATATTCTTTCTATAAGATTTCATCAAACATCTTGCGGTAGAATTCAGCCTTCTTCTCCACTGCCATAGGATAGGCACGGGAACTGGATGGCATGCGGTACAGACGGAGTCTGCGGCCCTCGAACTGGAATTCTGCATAGCCTCCCATCTCAGGCTTTTCCTTGATGCCGAAGTGTTCTGAAAATACCTTCGTGGCAAGCTGGCCGGCTGTGAGCACCGCCCTGCAATGGGGCAGCTGGCGGAGCATGCCGTCGAGATCGGCGGGCTGCACGATCTGCAGGTCCTTGTCGGATGCCGTATTCTTGGTGCGTATCACCTGCTGTGCGGTATCATAGATGGCGACGCCCTTCTCCCTGAGAAATTCCTTAATAGCATAGAGGCGGTAGGTCTTCTTCTCTACATCCACGAAATGGAACTTATCCTGGAAGTAGATAATCCCGAATATCCTCCACATATCATTCTGGAAGTTGGGATAATACCAGGGCATGCACCACCGCTTCGCTGCAGGCGGAAACGTGCCGAGCATCAGCAGCCGCGCATTCTCGGGCAGCCACGGCTCAAAAGGATGATTCTCTACCATTTTCTACTTTTTTCCTTCACCAGGTACATCACTACCGGCAGGTGATCGCTGTAGCCGTTAAGCCATCTGCCGCCTGCCTTGGTACGCAAAGGAGCACCCTTGTACTGACCTTCCTGCTGGATGAGGTAATCGCGGCGGAAGATGTGGTTCTTCCAGAACTTCAGAGAACTGTAGTCCTTGTTCTTACTATCCCTGTTCAGGAGATTAGGCGTGATGACAATCTGGTCGAAGAGATTCCATGAACCGCTGTAGAACAGGGTTCCCTTGCCCTCCTTGGCCAGGATGTTATACCATGGGTTATACATTTCATCGGCACCCACCTCGCTGATTTCAGCCTTTGCCTTCAGCACCTTATGCATGCTGGCGTTGGTAGGATCATCGTTCATATCACCCATCACGAACACCTTCATCTCAGGGTTCAGACGGAGCAAACTGTCTTTTACCACCTTAGCCTGGCGCGCTCCACTCTCGCGATAGAACGAACCGGAGAAACGGCTTGGCCAGTGGCATACGATAACCGCCACATCCTCGCCCGCCAACTCACCACGTACGGTGAGGAAACCACGGGTCTTGTAGGCAGAATCCTTGGCAAGTTCCTGTACGTAAGGCACCAATCGGGTATTCTTCACCGTGAAGAGTGCCGGATTATAGAGCAGCGCACAATCGATGCCTCGCTTATCGGGACCCTCGATATGGCAGAACTGCATGTTTCTTGCCTTGAGAGGCGGCTGCGCGGTGAGATCTTTCAGCACGTTGGCATTCTCAACCTCAGACAGACCGATGAAGGCACAGCCCACGTTAGGCAGCACATCGGTACCCATGTCGGCAAGTGCACGCGACATATTCTTGAGTTTATTGGTATATTTCATACCATTCCATCCCTTAGCAGGGAGATACTCGTAATCATTCTTACCGGCATCATGGCAGGTATCAAAGAGGTTCTCCTGGTTATAGAAACCCACAGCATACACCTGATACTGCTTGTTACCGGAAGTCTGCGACTTCTTTTTCTGTGCCGTAGCGCCCAACCCAATCATGAGGAGGGCAGCCAGCAAGAGCAAATGTTTTCTCATACTAATATTAAATATTAATGTATACCTAATTATATATGTTCACCTTAACGCGGTGAGGTAACAGGCAGCAAAGATACCTAAAAAACCGGAAATATCTCCATAAAAACGAATATTTTTTCAGTTTTCATACATTTTTAACATAAATAAATTCATTTTTCAAAAAATTTTTTGTTACTTTGCAGCATTAAACACATTGAATCGGAACAGAAGACACAAGACCAGGGACACGGTAAGTCCCCTTATCGCCCAAACAAGACCTAGCGGGACATATATCATCACTGCTCAAAGAGACTACTGTTGCCGGTTTATTAATACTTAATACATATAAACTATGCAGAAGAAAGTAAACTTAGCAATGTTAGCACTCTTCTCATGTTCATTGGCTATGGCTCAGAACGAAAAGACTGACCAGAACATAGCACAGGGACTTGACGAGAATGCTTTCACCTTCTCCGAGGCACAGTTGGGCGAGGACGATGACATGTCATCCAATGTCACCATCCTCAATTCTACCAGCAACGTATACGCGAGCCAGGCAGGTTACCTGTTCTCGCCAGCACGTTTCCGCTATCGTGCCTTCAACCAGAAGTACAACGATGTCTATATCAACGGTGCTTCCATGAACGATATGGAGACCGGACAGTTCCGTTTCTCCAACATCGGCGGTTTGAACCGATTCTCCAGAAACGTAGACTTTGCCCTGCCTTTCGAAGCCAACGGCTATTCGATGACCGGCATGGCAGGCTCCAACAACTATGATTTCCGTGCCGGAAGCATGCAGGAAGGACAGTATGCCAGCGTAGGTGTTGCCAACCGCAACTATACCCTGCGCGGACTCTACTCCTACTCCAGCGGCTTCAACGAGAAGGGATGGGCAATAACAGCCGGTCTCACCTACCGTTGGGCTAACCAGGGATACGTAGAGGGAACCTTCTACAACGCCCTCTCCTATTTCTTCGGTGTACAGAAGAAGTGGATGAACGGCCACTCGCTGAGCTTCTCCACATGGGGTAACCCGACAGAAAGAAGTACCCAGGGAGCATCTACCGACGAGGCTTACTGGCTGGCAAACGACTACCAGTATAACCCATACTGGGGATACCAGAACGGACACAAGAGAAACTCACGCGTAGTGAACGACTTTGCCCCTTCGGCTATCGCTACATGGGACTGGGAAATCAACGACCAGATGAAGCTCACCACATCGGTGTTCGGAAAATACTCTATGTACAAGAGCACCAAGCTCAATTACAACAACGCAGAGAATCCACAGCCAGACTACTGGAAGAACATGCCATCAGCCAACTACTATGTATGGGGCGACTACAAGAACGGCAACAACATGTATACCTGGGAAAACTGGAACAACGCCGTAAACTACTGGCAGGCAAGCAAGCAGAACCGACAGATTAACTGGAACCGCCTGTACTATGCCAACCAGCAGGCAGCCAAGAACGGACAGGATCTGCTATACTATGTTCAGGCTAAGCACAACGACAACCTGACCCTGAGCCTGTCATCCGTTCTGAACACCAAGCTGACCAAGAAATCGAACCTGGCTACGGGTATCATGCTCGGAAAGAGTACCAATCAGCACTATCAGACACTGGAAGACATGCTGGGCGGTGCCATCTTCCACAACATCAACACATATGCCCTGGGAGATTATCCTAAGACCGACCCACGTGTGCAGTACGATCTGAACACAGCCGGTCCTAACAACACAGGCAAGCTGGTTTACGAGGGCGACAAGTTCGGTTACGACTATCGCATCGACGTGAACAAAGCAAACGCATGGAGCACCTATACAGCCGAATTCTACAACATGAAGGCGATGCTGAGCGGACGTATCGGATATACCGGAATGAACCGCCGAGGCTACATGCGCAACGGTATGGCACCGAACAACAGCCAGGGCAAGAGCGGCACAGCCAACTTCCTGGACGGTGGCGTAAAGGGAAGTCTGAACGTGGATATGGGCAGAGGTCATGCCTTCAGCATAGGAGCCGGATACGAGCTGCGTGCACCGATGGCAAACACAGCCTTCATCTCGCCTGAAATCAGCAACGATTTCGTGACTAACCTCAAGAACGAGCGCATCTTCAGCTCTGAATTCAGTTACCTGTATCGCAACGCATGGCTGAGTGCCAACGTGAGCGGATACTACAGCCGACTGGAGAACGTTACGGAATGGCAGAACTTCTACAACGATGATGAGAACTCATTCACCTACGTGAGCATGACCGGACTGAAGAAGGAATACTATGGTGTAGAGGTGGGCGCTAAGATCAAGCTCACATCATGGCTCGACCTGAAGACCCTGGGCGCTATGAGCGAGGCGAAGAACATCAACAATGTAAACGCCGTATACATGCTCTCAAAGAGTGCTGAGGTTTACCAGGACAAGGCTTACGTGATGAATATGCGCGAGAGTGGCACACCGCTCACAGTGGGAAGCATCGGTCTCGATGCCCATGTAAACGGATGGTTCGTCAACCTCAATGCCAACTATTACGACCGCATCTACCTCTCTTATTCTCCAAGCTACAGATATGAGAAGGTGCTGACCAACCGCCAGGCTGCCCACAAGGCATTCCCTGAAATCTTTGCTCCTACTACACTCGACGGTATGAGCTGGACTGAGGATGCTGTAGCCCAGGAGAAGGGTCACGGAGGATGGATGGTTGACCTGAGCATAGGCAAGAGCGTGAGACTGAAGAAGGGTTCTCTCAACTTCAACCTCATGATTACCAACCTGCTGAACAACCAGACCATCGTAACAGGCGGATATGAGCAGAACTCACGTTCAAGCTATACAGTGGATGCTAACGGCAACATGAAGAATCCACGCCTCTACCAGTTCTCTAAGAATCCTAAGAAGTATTACACCTGGGGTACCAACGGCATGTTCCAGGTATCTTACAGATTCTAAAGAGCAGTTTCTCTTTAACATAAAGAACAGGGAGCAATCCCGTTTCTCTATAACAATAAAAAGAAAGAACAATGAAAAAGATAAAATTCATAGCATTGGCATTCCTGGCACTGACCCTGGGGTCGTGTATGGGCGACGGTTATGCTGACCCAGACCTGACCGAGAAGGTGCCTGCAGCTCCATGGGGCAACAACAGCCTGAGGGAGAAGAATGTGATCAGCATAGCAGATTTGAAGACCCAGTTTGCTACGATTATCAACAGCGACAATGGCTACAAGCTGATTGAGAAGGACATGATGATCAAGGCGGTAGTGACGGGCAATGATGTCAGTGGCAATATCTACAACCAGGTGAGCGTGCAGGATGCATCCGGCGCTATCATCATTGCTATCAACGGAAGTGGCCTGTCAGGTTATCTTCCTGTTGGTCAGGAGATTCTCGTAAACCTGAAGGGTCTCTATATCGGAAGTTACAAGAAGTTGCCTCAGATTGGCGGTGTGAATACCAAGCTCTCAGACGGAAGTCTGGGTATGGGAAAGATAGAGCGTGCCATCTGGAACGAGCACTTCAAGATTCTGAACCCTGGCGAGGCGGATGCAAGCACGGTAGTGCCAGAGGAGTTTGACCTGACAAAGCTTACTGATGCAGCCTATATGGAGGCTAACGTGGGCAAGCTGATGACCCTGAAGAAGGTGAAGTTTGCTTCAGCCAACGGTACAAACGTATGGGCGCCAGATGATACCAATACGAGTCTGGAACTGATTGATGCCGAAACGGGCAAGAGAATCAACAAAAACAACCTGGTAGTGCGCAACTCGGGTTATTCTAAGTTTGCCAACGAGGTGGTTCCACAGGGCGTATTCGATATCACCGGTATCTTCACCCGATTCGGCAACACCTGGCAGATTGTACTTCGCAACACGGATGATCTGAAGGCATCAGAAACAGGCGGTACATTGGAGAAGCCTTATACCGTGGCTCAGGCACTGGAGAAGATCAATGCCGGTACAGCAGGCGATGCTAAGGTTTATGCTACCGGTATCATCGTAAAGGTGAAAGGTGTAGATACTGGCACGTATGGTAACGCTACATTCGTTATCTCTGACGACGGTAAGGATACAGAAGGCAAGACTCTCGAGGTATTCCGTTGCTTAAACATCGATGGTGCAAAGTGGACAGAGGAAACCAAGGGTATCCTTGTACCAGGCAAGAAGGTGGTTGTATCAGGCACCCTGCTTGATTATAACGGCACCAAAGAGATCAAGGGTGGCAATCTCATCTCTATCAAGTAATTACTGATTATCAATATAGTAACAATATTTAAAAAGACAACAATATGAAAAAGTATATATTTTCAGTTTTGATGGCGGCTATGGCTGCCTTCACATTCAGCAGCTGCGAGGATGTGCCAGAACCTTACACACAGCCTACCAAGCCTGATGCCGGTGGCACCACAGAGGGCGAACCAAAGGGTACAGGTACTGCTGCCGACCCATTCAACAGCATTGCAGCTATCAACTATTGCAATACCCTGGAGGCAGGCGTGGAGTCTGACAAGGAGGTCTATATCAAGGGCAAGGTAGTGAGCATCAAGGAGCAGTTCTCTACCAGCTTCGGTAACGGTTCGTTCTACATCGCCGATGACGAGAGCAGCGAGAAGTTCTACATCTTCCGTTCACTCTATCTGGGCAACAAGAAGTGGACCGCCAGCGACCCTGAACTCAAGGAAGGCGACGAGGTGGTAGTTTGCGCCAAGGTGATGAACTACATGGGCAACACCCCAGAGACCGTAGCCAACAAAACCTATCTGGTTTCCCTGAACGGCAAGACAGCCGATGGCTCAGGCAGTGGCGACATCACAGGCACGGCAAAGGGCGATGGTTCTGCAGCCAACCCATTCAACAGTGTGGCAGCGCAGAAGTACACCGCAGCCCTGGAACCGGGCGTGGTTTCAGACAAGGAGTTCTACATCAAGGGTAAGGTACAGAGCATCAAGGAGCAGTTCTCTGCATCCTACGGCAACGGATCATTCTATATTGCCGATGATGCCAACAGCACCCAGTTCTACATCTTCCGCATCTACTACTTCGGTGGCGAGATGTGGAAGGAAGGCGACATGACACTGAAGGAAGGCGACGAGATTGTGGTTTGCGCCAAGCTCATCAACTACATGGGCAACACCCCAGAGACCAACCAGGGCGGTAAACTCATCTCCGTGAACGGCAAGACCAGCGGCGAGGGCGGTTCAGAGACTCCAGATACCCCATCCAAGCCAGATACTCCAGCCACAGGCGAGGGTTTGACCATCGGATGGCACCACCGTTACATTGAGCAATGCGGCAGCCACAACCACGGGTGCCAGCGTAGAGCTGGATCTCAACGCAGCAGGTTTGGTGAACCAGGCAGCCGTAGAAACCGTGAAGTTCTCAGATGGTTCCACCGTTACCTTCGATGCCAACGGTCAGGAGAATGGTCCTAAGTTCTACACCAACACCAAGGGCGTTCGCGTATATGCCAACAACAAGCTCATCTTCAAGGGCATCAAGAAGATTAAGCAGATTGTGATGACCTGCGACAGCTACAACGGCACCAACTACGTGGGCAATGCCACAGCCACCATCGAGTTCTCAGGCACCACAGCCACCTACACCAACCTCTTTACAGAGACAACAGGCGGCGGTGTTCAGCTTCGCGTAAAGACCATCAAGATAGTTTATGCGGAGTAAAGCGCTAATTCTCAAATATTTCTTAAAAAGAAGAGGAAATATTTGGTGGTTTCAGGAAAAAAGCGTAACTTTGCAGCCTGAAATTGATAACAGGCTATAATGGGCATGCCCCGATAAGGGACACGAAATGATGCAACAAGCATCCCCATGACGTCTAATTTTAATAACCCAATTAAAAATAAAAAAGAAAAATGAAAAAAGGTATTCATCCAGAGAATTATCGTCCTGTAGTATTCAAGGATATGTCTAACGGCGATATGTTCCTCTCTCAGTCTACATGCAAGACTAACGACACTGTTGAGTTCGAAGGCGAGACTTATCCAGTTGTTAAGATTGAAATCTCTAGCACATCTCACCCATTCTACACAGGTAAGAGCAAGCTCGTTGATACAGCGGGTCGCGTAGACCGCTTCATGAACCGTTACGGCAAATTGAAGAAGTAATAATATACCTTTTTTATAAGGATATATTTATTATCGCAAAGATACTGAGTGCATTCCAGCGTAGTTGCATATACGTAGGAATGCACTTTTTTTCTCTATTCTATCCTCATGCAATCGATTTCTACATACATTATTATATAGAAAGTACTTAATCTTTAACTTCAAAACATTATCGAGAATTATGAAGCATACTAAGTTTTTTATCTTCGCACTCCTTGCTGCGATGACGTTCTCTGCCTGTGGTACTGATGATTCGCTGCAGTTCTATTTTCCAGATAACGGCGGTACTACTGGTGGCGAATCAACCGACAAGAACAATACAAACAAGAATGTGGCTACTGCCAACATGCAAGAAGTGGTAAGAAACGCTATCAGTGGTTTGGAATTTCCTAAACTCAAAAACAATGGTACCAGCTATGCAATCGTTCACATAGATAAAACCACAGGTATGTTGAACTATTCTACAGAATGGGACGACAACATGAAGAGCCAGAGATGGAGCTGCTATACTTTCCATACAGGAAACAATAAAACCAACGTTGATAGACCTAAAGATGATTATCCATCTGATACAGATTTAAAGTCTCTATATGGAGTGGTAGACTTCACTTATGATCCATATACTGGCAATGGAAGATATGATCATGGACACATCTGCCCATCAGGCGACAGAAGACTAAACAGTACCCAGGAAAGACAGACAGACTTTCTGACCAACATGCAACCACAATATGCCAAATTCAACCAGAACGGAACATGGATACAAATGGAGAACGCCTTGAGGAAAAAAGCCAATGCTATAATAAATGACAAGGATACTCTATTTGTTGTAAAAGGCGGTACTATAGACAGTCCTGAAAACATTATTGAATATATCAACGGAAGACAAACGGTCTATACTGCAACAACAGGTTACATCCCAGTACCAAAGTATTTCTTTGTAGCAATATTGGAAAAAGCGTTTGATACGGAAAGTAACAAGCACAAATACAGTGCTTTCGGCTACTGGTTCCCTCACGAGGACAAGGCATTTAAAAAGGGCGATAAGCTCGGCAACTATATCGTAAACATCAAGACGCTGGAAGACAAAACCGGCATCGACTTCTTCTGTAATCTCCCTGATGGAATCGAGAAGGAAGTGGAAAACGTAGATGCAGAAATCATCAAGAATCTGGGGTTTTAAATAAAAGGCTATATACAAACAAAGAAGAGGGTGTGTCATAAGTCTGGATAATAGTTGGCGCATAACAGTTGACCAACGCATGCACATCAGCTGTTGTGCATGCGCATATCAGCTGTTATGCAAGCGCACAACAGCTGTTGTGCGGCCGAAGATACTGACTGTCTCAATAACATATCCTATCTCTTCCAACAACATATCCTATCTCATCCAACAACAAGAAGAGGGTGAATCATAAACTTATGACACACCCTCTTTCTTTTGTTTATATCATCATCTTCTCGGCAACTTCTTGATTGCATGTGGCATGAATGCCCTGCCGGTAGCCTTACCGAAGCCAGGAGCTACAGAATCGGTTGCAGCAGAACGGGGCTTCTTACGGGCTCCACTCGGATCGTAGCGCACTAAATTGATTTGCATCACATCACCCTTAGCCTTACCTGTTCCTATCATATAACCATAGAACACATCCTGGCCCCTTTCATCACCCAGATAGAAACCATACTGCTTAGCACCTGCATCCATCACATAGGTAGCATCAGAATCATTATAACGGATATAAATATCACCATTCTTATCGATGTACCAGGCAAACTTCAGGGTCTGGGTTTCATTGCTTCCATCATCGGCATAATCCACTTCTACACCATTACCACTGAGCGAGTTAACCTTATCACCCGCCTGATAGAACGTCATCTCGGCATTGAAACTGTAGTTATTGCGAGATTGGCCGTCCTCAGCAAGTTCAGAGAGCATCACAGAGCCTCTCCAGTCGCCTGTAAGAGTCTGAGCCTCCGACAGCAGGTAATCATCCTGAGAGCCGTTAGAACCATTGTTCCAGTCGCCCTGATTCCATCCCCAGCCACCATGATTATAGTCATCATACCAGTAATAATCATCATGCCAATAATAATCATCATCACATGAGGTAAATGAGAAAGATGCTGCAGCTATCGCCATCCACATCCATATCCGATTAAACTTTTTCATATCTTGTTTCCTTTCTTCAAACTAAATTCCTTATTGCCTTACTTCACTACAAAACGGCGAACAGGCTTCTGATTATCATCTGCTACCTTAACATACTCTACAGAATCCTTAGCTCCGCGAGAAACAATTTGGGTGTTCTCCAAGCCCGAATGCTGCTTGCTGTAGCCCCAACCATCATCGTAACCCCAGTCATAATCATCGCGCCAGTTGTAAGAATCGCGATACAGCTCGAAATAAGCACGGTTGCCGTTATCAGCCTCTACATATCCAGAGAACTTGCGGTCGCCCAGAGCATAGTCGTAAATCACAACATTACTATTCTCATCAAGAAGAGTGATATAGATGTTTCTGTTGCGTACTGTCCAACGAATACGGTTTGCTATATAATTGTTACCATGCCAATAATCTTCTTGATAATAATCGATCCAATAGCCTGTACCGGAATAGATGCCATCATTCTGGTCGAATCGGATTACCGAGTAGAGGGCCTTGTGATTATCATATTCTACCAACATATTACCCTTCCATGTACCATCGAGGGTGTATGCAATATCAGAATCATCATCACATGAGGTGAATGAGATGCTCATCAAAGCTATGAAAGCCATTGTGAGAAGAGTAGTAAACTTTTTCATATCAATTTATCAGTTAAGTTATTTATATTCTTATATCTTCTAATTATTGAGCTCTCGAAGAACAGCATTCTTTCTTGAACTCGATGCAAAGGTAGTGGATTTCTCGTCTGCATCAAAGGGGAAAAGGATACAAACTGAGGGGGAAATCCCTATTCTTTAGAAAAACATGAAGAAAATTCAGAAATAACCAATAGCGAAACAACATACGTTAAACAAAAGAAAAGCAGGGAGATAACAACCAAATATTACACCTATTCTATGAAAAGTGGAAGATTTTAAGGCGCAAACATAAAAAAATACACCTGATAAATACGTATTCTCAATAATTTTCACTACCTTTGTTGCGATTAATAAACGTATACGAATAAAAATGATGAAAAGAAAATTATATATCACCCTATTAGGACTGCTCTCTACCATTATGACAGCAGCTGTACCCTACTGCGATGTGAGAAAATTCTCTATCACAGACGGACTCGCTGCCAATACCATCTCAGACCTCCAACAAGGTAAAGACAACCTCATGTGGTTCAGTACATGGAACGGACTGTCGTTCTATGACGGCTACAAGTTTCATACTTTCAGAGACAACCCGGATGATATTGACGTTCTGTCAACCAACCGTATACTGAAAATAGAACCATCCTATAACAACAACGTGTGGTGTATCACATACGACCACAAGCTCTACGTATACGATACCCACTTCTGCCGGTTCTTTGCTGTTGGACAGAAATTCAACGAACTGTTCAACATCGACCTGCGCGTGAGCCAGGTATACCCATTGAAAAACGGAGCTACATGGTTTACTTCAGAAAATGGAAAATACATCATCCGATCAGCAGGAAGAACCTTTGATGAGCGGAACATAGAACTCATCAAAGTAGGAGAAAAGGGACTCAGAAGCGGAAATGTATGGTACATCCATCAAGATATACACGGAAGAGAATGGGTGCTTACCGACAAAGGCGCATACATATATCATTCGAAAATTCCAAGCAAACTGCCTTTCAAATGGCTCAGAGGGGTGGGAGAAGATGAGTTCCTGGCAACTGAAGACGGTAAACTGGCAAAATATGACCTGCAGAACCGACTCACCATGATACCAATGCCAGAAGGCGTAACCCGTATCAACGGACTGAAAAATACAGGTTACCAGCTTCTGATGGCAACCAACCTGGGTATAGTAATCTACAACCCGCGCACCTTCAAGTTTGATATCATCAACGTACAGAGCCCGAGTCAGCCTCTGGCAGAGGTAAAGAAGATTTATATCGATGATTTCGGTATGGTATGGGCATTTACAGACGGTATAGGAGTAACCCTTGTCAATCCGAAGACCGGACAGACACAGTGGCTCTTTGCCGACCAGGACGACCCGATGGACCGCACAACCTGCGAAAGCAATTTCATCACACAAGATGAACACAAGACCCTCTGGGTAGTGCCAAGAGGAGGAACCTTCAGTTATTTTGACCGCAAGGCAGGAAAACTGGTGCCTTATCTGCTGAGAAGCAATTCATCGGGCAACTACCGCATACCGAAGATTACGAAATATGTACTCTCAGACCAGGGAATCCTCTGGCTGACAGGCTCTCACGACCTGACACAGGTAGTCTTCAAATATCACCCTTACATTATCAACAAGCTGGATGTGGGCGAAGACGAAGTGTTCTCGGTGAATGCATCGCCAGACGGACATATCTGGGCCGGTTATCAAAACGGAGTAATCCAGGTGCTCAACGCATCCTACCAAAGCATCGGATACCTGTCGCCAAGCGGACAGATCGTGCCACAGCAAGTAAACTTCGACGAGAAGGGCATCTTCGCCATCCACTTCGATATCAAGGGAAGAGCATGGATAGGAACCAACGGAAATGGTGTCTATCTGATAGATAAAATGCAGGTAAGACACTTTGTTTATGATGCCAACAACCCGTCATCGCTGCCGTTCGACAAGATACAAGACATTGTAGCCGACCGCACCGGACGCATCTGGATAGGTACCTACGGAGGTGGGCTGGCACTTGTTAACGAGGCGGCAGACGGCAGTATCAGCTTCATCAGTAAACGAAACGGACTGCCTTGGGAGAAACAGCACTACGACCGCATACGCCGCATCTGCTGCACCACTACGGGAACCATTCTCGTAGGAACTACAGATGGTCTCATCACCTTCAGTGATGCCTTTACAAACGCAAGAAAGATCAATTACCACAAGACCTACTACATACCGAACGATACAACAAGTCTGGCTGCAAACGATATGAACAATATCATGGAGCACACCAGCGGCAAGATGTATATCTCGCAACAGGGCGGTGTGATGGAAGAGATTGTGAGCAAATCGCTCCTGCAAGACAACCTGAAGATGAAATACTTCCATGCCATCGATATTAACGAAGGCATCGTACAGGGCATGGTAGAAGACAACCAGGGAAGAATCTGGGTAATCAGAGAATCGAGTATCGACTGCGTAAACCCGAAAACGGGCCAGTGCAATGTGTTCGGACCTAACGACTTCGACTTCAACATGTCGTTCTCGCAAAGCCGTCCTTACCACGATCCGGCAAGCAACAACATCTCGGTAGGTACCCCGATGGGACTGATTACCTTCAATCCGGCTACGCTGAAGAAGAGCAACTACCAGCCTAAAGTCATCTTCTGTTCCCTCCATTATAGCGGAGAGAAGGAGTCGGAACCTATCCTGCACAAGGATAAAGTGGTGATTCCTGCCAACAAGCGAAATCTGACCATCAACTTCGCATCGCTCGATTATCAGCGTAAGTATCAGACCAGATATCTCTATCGCATAGATGGTTTTACAGCTCCCGGAGTGTGGATATCAAACGGAAGCAGCAATAGCATCGGCTTCAACCGTATCAGTCATGGCGATTACGTACTCAAGGTGAGAGCCACCAACTCTCACGGTGTATGGAGCAAGTATGTGGCAGAACTGCCTATCGAAGTGCGCCCTACCTTCTGGGAGAGCATCTGGGGCAAATTTCTGATGCTGCTTCTGCTCTTCGGTATCGTAGGCGCAATCTTCTATACCTACAACCAGCGCCAGCACGAGAACGTAACCCACGAGATGAGCGTGATGAAGAACGAGTTCTACAACGATGCAGCCAACCGTCTGAGAACCCCTCTAACGCTCATCGGAGCCCCGGTAAAAACCGTTTTGGATACCGAACCGGGTATCACCCGAAAGGGCAAGGAACTGCTGAAAATGGTGGCAGACAATGCCAACGAGATGCTGGTAATGCTGGACAAGGTTCAGAGATATGGCAACAAGGCAGACTTCCATACGAACAGCGGTCTGAGCGAGGAAGATTACGACCTGGCAGAAAGGGAGAAAGAGAACGGACAGATTGACGACCGCAATGCATCCGACTATCTGGAAGAAGTAAACAAACAGAAAGAAGAAAAGGATGAAGAGGCTGAACGACTGGAAGAAATGGGCAAGGAACAGAAAGAAGCACAAGAAGAAGCGGAATACAAAGACCAGACGGTACTGGTAGTTGAAGACAATGCCGACCTGCGCAAGTTCCTCTACAGTATCCTCTCGCCTACCTATAACGTGCTGCTCGCAGAGAACGGAAAGGCTGGCTTGGTAATGGCACGCAAGGAGACGCCCGACTTTATCCTTACAGACGTTACCATGCCTGTGATGGATGGTTTGTCGATGATTCACGAGATTAAGCAGGATACCACCCTCAACAACATCCCAGTGATGATTCTCTCGGCCAAGGCAAGCGTAGAAGACCAGCAGCGAGGCTTTGATGAAGGTGTTGATGCCTATATCACCAAGCCATTCTCTACCCCTTATCTGCTCGGCCGAATAGAGGCTATCCTCACCCAGCGCCGCAACATTCAGATGGATGTCATCAGAAAACTGAAGGAAACTGGCGATAAAGATGCCATAGCAGCCCTGAGAATACTGCCTGCAGCAGCTCCTCTGCCTGCTCTTAACCAGGCTGAAACTAGTGCCGAGAACGAAGCGGTTGACCCAAACAGCGAGCTGGCATTTATGGCGGCACAGATTCAAGACAGAACCATGATGCGTATCTTCAGGTTTGTTGTTGAAAATGCAGGCAACCCGGAACTCAAGATTGATGACATCTCGAACGAAATCGGTATGAGCCGAAGCGTACTATATAATAAGGTGAAAGCAACGACCGGAATGACACCGGTAGACTTCGTTCGCCATATACGTATCAAGAAGGCATGCGAGATATTGCGCAATACAGACGATACACTGACCAGTATCGCCTTCGCAGTAGGTTTTACTGACCCTAAGTATTTCTCAAAGGTATTCAAGAAAGAAACGGGTATCGTGCCTACTGAATACCGAAACAGAACGCAGGGATAGCCCGCATCATTACAGATGAAAGCAGTCATCATTACTGATGGCTGCTTTTATCTGTATTGACAAAAAAGTAATACATATTATAGGACATATCTTCAGTTGTTGCCGGACACAGCCTTCTTCGTTATCGTACACAGCAAAACGTTCAAACAAGGAAAAAAGCAGAATAGTCATAAAATTGAGCCGTTTTGCTTTGTTTTTTGACCGAATATTGCAAAAAAGTATAAAAATGGGGGGGTATTTGATTAATTTTCCCTTTTTACTGAAAAAAAACTGAGAAAAAGTTTGGTGTTACAAGAAAATGTAGTATCTTTGCAACAAGTTCTTAGAAAAGTTAAATGATAGATTAATCGTAAACCTCTTTTTCTTTGTTTTTTGAGGAAAAAGAGGTAAAGAAAAAAAGAATGCAGGGTTTGTGAAAATCCTGCATTTTTTTATACTGTTTCATACTGATATTGTGTAGTTATATCGTCTACATATTTTATTCTTCTATATTCTATAGTCTAACCGATATCTATATACTCAGCTATATGGTATCTGTTTACCCAGATATACAATATCTATCTACATTATATATATTACGCTTATTCCTTCATCTATGATTTTGTTCGATTTTTAGAATTTTTAAAAAAACTCTTGAAGTATTCTAAGAGAAAAGTAGTATCTTTGCACTCTAGATTATATAAGTTGAGATCGGAAATATAGATAACACATACATAAAGATAAAAAAAATGAGAACTGTTTACGAATTTTCTGTTAAAGACAGAAAGGGAAAGGATGTTTCCCTCAAGGAGTATGCCAACGAAGTGCTGCTCATCGTTAACACCGCTACAAAGTGTGGTTTCACCCCTCAGTATGAGGAACTGGAGAAACTTTATGAGACCTATCATTCTCAAGGTTTCGAAATACTTGATTTTCCTTGCAACCAGTTTGGTCAGCAAGCCCCTGGTACAGATGAAAGCATTCATCAGTTCTGCAAGCTTACATACGGCACAGAGTTCCAGCGCTACAAGAAGATCAAGGTAAACGGAGACGATGCTGCCCCTCTCTTCAAATTTCTGAAAGAATGTAAGGGCTTTGCTGGTTGGGACGAGAGCCACCCTCTCTACCCTGTTCTCGACAAGATGTTGAGCGAGGCTGATCCTAACTACAAGGAGAGTGCCGATATCAAGTGGAACTTCACCAAGTTCCTCGTTAACAAGAAGGGTCAGGTCGTAGCCCGCTTCGAGCCTACCACAAGCTTCGATGTCATCGCTAAGGCTATCGAAGAGTGGTTGAACTTCTAATGAAAGATTGAAGTCTCGAACTGAGAATAGAATTTCTAAATAAAAGAAAATAGAATCTCTAAATAAAAAGCCAGGTTGCTTTTCGCAGCCTGGCTTCTTTTATAATGTGATATTGTTATTTCAATATATCTCAAAGAATAATTGTCAACTGTTTGCTATATACTGTTAACTATAATTTAGTCAACCTTCGGCACATCCTTGAGGAACTGCTGGATTTCTTCATCACTCACAGAATAATCGTGCAAATCGCCATTGATAAAGCTATCGTAAGACGGCATATCGATAAGACCATGACCTGAGAGACAGAACAGGATAACCTTCTCCTTGCCCTCTTCCTTAGCCTTCAGCGCCTCACGTATAGTGGCTGCAATCGCATGACAGCTCTCTGGAGCAGGAATGATACCCTCGGTCTGAGCGAAGAGCATACCTGACTTGAATGACTCCAGCTGAGGGATATCTACACCATGCAGATAACCATCCTTCAGAAGTTGGGAGATAATCATACCAGCACCATGATAACGGAGACCACCTGCATGAATGTTGGCAGGCTTGAAATCATGACCCAGAGTAAACATTGGCAGCAATGGAGTGTAACCTGCCTCATCACCGAAATCATACTCGAACTTACCGCGAGTCAGCTTAGGACAGCTCTCCGGCTCTGCAGCAATAAACTCAGTATGGCGCTCGCCTGTGAAGTTGTGACGGAGGAATGGGAAGGCAATACCACCAAAGTTACTACCACCACCGAAACAAGCAATCACCTGATCAGGATACTCACCTGCCATCGCCATCTGCTTCTCTGCCTCTAGACCGATAATGGTCTGGTGAAGTGCCACATGATTGAGCACAGAACCCAGCGTATACTTACAGCCCGGTGTGGTTGTAGCCAGTTCAACAGCCTCACTGATGGCAGTACCGAGGGAACCAGGATGATGAGGATCACGTGTGATAATGTTCTTACCTGCGCGTGTACTCATGGAAGGAGAACCCTCTACAGTGGCTCCAAACGTACGCATGATGCTGGAACGGTATGGTTTCTGCTGCATGGTAATCTTTACCTGATAAACTGCTGCCTCCAGGCCGTAGAGTTTTGCTGCATAAGAGAGGGCTGCACCCCACTGACCTGCACCTGTCTCTGTAGTGACATTGGTATCACCCTCCTGCTTACAGTAGTAGCACTGAGGAATGGCTGAATTGATTTTATGAGAGCCTAACGGATTGATACTCTCATTCTTGAAATAGATATGCGCCGGAGTACCGAGTGCCTCCTCAAGGGCGTAAGCACGTACAAGAGGGGTTGAACGGTAGAAGGTGTACTTCTCCAGCACATCTTCCGGAATATCAATCCAAGCGTGCTCTGTATCAAGTTCCTGCTTTGAGCACTCTTTATTAAATACATGTGACAAATCATCAGCATTCATTGGCTGGTGTGTCTGAGGGTTCAACGGTGGCAATGGCTTGTTAGGCATATCTGCCTGAATGTTGTACCACTGAGTAGGAAGTTCCTGCTCGCTTAAGATGTACTTTTTCTGTCTCATATTTATATATATGTTTAAAATTGTTGTATGCCTGAACAAAGGTACAAATAAAAAAATGAAATAAAGAACTTTTTTATGTGTTTTTCCACTATTTTTTATTTTTATCCCATAAAATAGTTCATTCTACAGGTATTATTTGTTGAATAAGTGTATTTTCAGTGTCATTTTTATAAACTTAATCAAATATTACCCCATAAAATACCAAATATTACACCCTATATTATAATGGAAAATAGTATCTTTGCAACAGAAAATTCAAAATGCGTTGTGAAACGCTTATCATCATCTTTTACTTATACAAAAAAAATAAAACATTGGAGTTCAATAGGGATATTGAGATTCCAATGTTTTTTTATACACTAAACTGAAACATATTATCATGTAAAGTTGACATATCATCATGTAACGTTGTCTGATTTATAACCTTTCAGTATAAATCAATAGTCTATTTTATTGTCTACTCCCACAATTGATAGAGGATTTTACCCATAGACTGTAGACACAGATTATTTCTTTTCATTACCTAAATCTATCTGCGATATCTGATTCAACAGATTTACAGCCTGCCCTACAGTCTTCACATCATTGATGCGAAGCATTCGCTTGTTGAATTTTTCCTTCAGAACACAATCTTGAATATGACTGGTAACGTAAGCGAGTATGCGGTTAAACATCTGACTTCTGTAGAACGGACTGTTTACATTGCTCACAAACTGCATCTGCATATAGCTCTGCTTGAGAATAATCTTCTCGCAACCTAGCTTCTTGCCTACCCTACGCAGACCTACCACATGCATCAGTTCGTCTGCTTCATGAGGCACAGGACCAAAACGGTCTATCATACGCTTGCGGTAAGCCTCTACTTCCTCATCGCTCTCCAGACGGTCCAGTTCACGATAAAGGAGCATGCGCTCACTGTCACCCGGCACATAAGTCTGAGGAAAATACATCTCCAGATCGCTCTCTATGCCACAATCGTCAACGAAATCATCACCCGTAAGCTGGGCACCTTCATCCATCTTCTCCTGATAAAGATCACAGAACTCCTCGTTCTTCAACTCTGTGACAGCCTGAGAGAGAATCTTCTGGTAGGTTTCATAACCCAGATCTTCCATAAAACCGCTCTGCTCAGAGCCCAGCAGATTACCCGCACCGCGGATATCCAGGTCCTGCATGGCGAGATTGAAGCCGCTACCCAGTTCACTGAACGTCTCCAGAGCCTCCAGACGGCGACGCGCCTCAGGAGTAAGTGCACTCTTAGGTGGCGCCATCAGATAGCAGAAAGCCTTCTTGTTGCTTCTTCCTACGCGTCCACGCATCTGATGCAGGTCACTCAATCCGAAGTGATGAGCATCGCTCACGATAATCGTATTGGCATTGGAAATGTCGATACCGTTCTCTACAATAGTGGTAGAAAGCAGTACATCATAATCGTAATTGATAAAGCCCATGATGATTTTCTCCAAATCCTCAGGCTTCATCTGTCCGTGACCGATTGCTACCCTACAGTCTGGAATATGCTTCTCTATGAGCATCTTGAGCTCCGGAAGCTTGGATATTCTGTCGCATACGAAATAAACCTGTCCGTTTCGGCTCATCTCGAAATTGATGGCATCGCAGATAACTTCACTACTAAACGTTACCAGTTCGGTATGAATCGGATAACGGTTAGGTGGCGGAGTGCGCATGATACTCATATCCCGGGCGCCCATCAGAGAGAACTGGAGGGTTCGCGGAATCGGAGTGGCACTCATCGTGAGTGTATCGACATTTACCTTGAGCTGACGGAGTTTCTCTTTGGTAGACACACCGAACTTCTGCTCTTCATCGATGACGAGCAGCCCCAGGTCATGCCATTTCACGGTCTTTGATATCAGCTTATGCGTACCTATGAGGATATCAATCTTACCCTCTTTCAGGGCGTCAAGCACCTCTCTGGTTTCCTTCGTTGTACGGGCTCTACTGAGATAGTCTACCCTTACAGGCATGCCTTCCAAACGCTTTTTGAAAGTCTGATAGTGCTGGAAAGCCAGAACGGTAGTAGGCACCAGCACCGCAACCTGCTTGCTGTCGCACGCTGCCTTGAAGGCTGCACGGATGGCAACCTCAGTCTTGCCGAAGCCCACATCGCCACAAACCAGACGGTCCATCGGTCTGCCGCTCTCCATATCCTTCTTCACCTCCTGAGTAGCCTTATTCTGGTCTGGCGTATCTTCATACAGGAAGGAAGCCTCCAGCGTATGCTGCAGATAATTGTCGGCACTGAAGGCGAATCCCTTCTCCCGTCGGCGCTGGGCATAGAGTTTGATCAGGTCGCGCGCAATGTCCTTGATTCGCTTCTTAGCTTTGTCCTTGAGTTTATCCCAGGCACCTGTACCCAGTGTAGACAGGCGAGGCGGAGTACCGGTATCGCTGCGGCGATATTTGCTGATTTTATAAAGCGAGTGGATAGAAACATCCACCTTGTCATTGTTCTTATAGACGATGCGGATCATTTCCTGATAGCTGTTGTCCGTAGGAACCCTAACCAGACCGCCAAACTTGCCGATACCGAAGTCTACATGCACGATAAAATCTCCCACTTCCATCTCCTGCAGTTCCTTCATGGTGAGTGCCATCTTGCCGGCTCTCGCTTTATCTGAGCGCAGGTTATATTTATGAAAACGGTCAAAAATCTGATGATCGGTAAAGAAACAGCACTTCTTGTCATGGTCAGTAAAGCCTTCATGAAGCGTCTTGTCTACCGGTGTAAAACGGATGGCGTAGCGCTTCAGCTCTTCGCTTTCAAAGATATCCTTCAGGCGCTGTTGCTGCTTCTGGCTATCTGCCAATATATATAAGGTGTAACCCTGGAGCAGGAAATCCTCCAGAGTTTGACAAAGCAAATTGAAATTCTTATGGAAAAGAGGCTGTGGAGCGATATTGAAAGGTATCACAGCCGAACTCTCTGACGGAGCGACCTTGCCGAACTCGATACGGAGATGAGCCGCTACTGCCTTCTTGAAATCGAGCGGAGAAACGAGGTTGAGCTCGGTCTTCATGTCATGTCTGATGCGCTCAGCCTCTACCTCAGTAGCTCCCTCCAGCTGCTCGGTAAGGCTCTGCGATGAGAAGCCTTCGGTATAGATCTGACCGATGCGGTCGCAAACGAAAGAAAGGTCTTTCGCAACGACTGGCGTACTTTCGGAGAGGAAATTGAGGAAACACTGCTTGTTGCTCTCGATATGGGCGAGTTCGGGCACGATTTCTATCTCTGTGCGCTTTGCCTGCGAGAGCTGGGTCTCAACATCAAAGGTACGGATGGTGTCAATCTCATCGCCGAAGAAGTCGATACGGAACGGATATTCGCAGCTGTAGGAATAGACATCGAGGATGCTTCCACGCACGGCAAACTGGCCCGGTTCATAAACATAATCGGTTTCTTTGAGTTCGAAATCGCGCAAGGTATGAACCACATCGGTCTGAGCAATCTGCTGGCCTACAGTCAGTTTCAGAATCCGTTCATCCAGATTCTGCTTAGCCACAACGAGTTCTGCCAGTGCATCGGGATAAGTGACTACCGGGAAATGTCCTCCCGAAGAGAGGCGCGCCAGCACCTCTGTACGTAGGATTTCGTTCGCTGCATCACGCTGCCCGTATTTCACGGCACGCCGATAGCTGGAAGGAAAGAAGAAGACCTTCTCCTGCCCCATCATCTGAGTGAGATCGTGATAAAAATAGCCTGCTTCATCGGCATCATCCAGTACGAAGAGTACCGAACGCCTCATCTTCCCCTGCAGAGAAGCAAAGAACATCGGAGCCGAAGAGCACAGCAAACCCTGGAGAAAAATGGAATGAACCGACTTCTTCCCCATCAAATCAAAGAGGGCATCCGCCTGTGGCGAACGCCCGTATGTTTTTTCTATCTTTTGGATTTCCATCCAAGTACTGATTAGTAATTACTGAGTATTAATCCTTCTTCGGATATTTCTTGAACCAGCCATCCAGGCGCAGTCGCATCACGCCAAAGAAAGCCTCACCAAAGATGCCACCACTCATCTTGCTCACACCTTCACGACGGTTAACAAAGATGACAGGCACCTCCTTGATCTTGAAACCTATTCGATGAGCCGTATATTTCATCTCTATCTGGAAAGCATAGCCCTTGAAGCGGATAGCATCCAAATCTATGGTTTCCAACACCTTACGTCGGTAGCAGACGAATCCAGCTGTGGTATCATTCACCTTAAATCCGGTTACGATACGTACGTATTTAGAAGCGAAATAGCTCATCAATACGCGTCCGATAGGCCAGTTGACCACGTTCACACCCGAAATATATCTTGAGCCTACAGCCACATCATACCCCTCATCGTGAGTTGCCGCATAGAGACGAGGCAAATCATTAGGATCATGACTGAAGTCGGCATCCATCTCGAAGATGAAGTCATAGCCCTGCTCCAATGACCATTTGAAGCCCATGATATAGGCAGTACCCAAACCGAGTTTACCCGAACGCTCCAGGATATGCAGACGACCGGCAAACTCATTAGCCATCAAGCCCTTAACAATGGCAGCAGTACCATCAGGACTTCCGTCATCGATAACGAGGATATCAAACTGCTTTTCGAGACCGAAGACAGCACGGATGATTTTCTCGATATTTTCCTTCTCATTATATGTAGGAATGATTACTATGCTATCACTCATAACTTCTTCTAATTTTAATGATTCTGATACTAAATAATGTAATACAGATGCAAAATTACAACTTATTTTTGAAATAACAAGCGAAAAACCGAAATTATTGGTCCGGATTCTCTACAAAACCCTGATATTTCTTGTCAAGTCCGTTCATGATCGCCTCATAGCTCTTGTTCATCTGGTTCTTGATATTGTCAGCTCCCTTGCCTATCGGCTCGATAGGCTCATGAATGGTGAGCTTCAGAGGATGCCAGAAAGCCCAGTAGATATCCTTCATGCGAGGCTTCACATCAAAACTGCCATTGATGGTAAGCGGACATACCGGCAACTGCAGTTCATCGGCAAGCATGAAAGCACCGCGGCGGAACACACCCATGTGCCCCGTAAACGAACGGGCACCCTCTGGGAATACCACCAGCGACATGCCCTCTTTAAGCACCTCGCGAGCACGGTCATAAGAAGCACGGATCTTAGAAGGTCCGCTTTTGTCTACAAAGATGTGGTGCGCATACTCACAGGCGATACCGATGAGAGGCACTTTGCGCAAGCCCTTCTTCATCATCCACTTGAAGTTTCTGCCCAGAAAACCGTATATCAGGAAGATATCGAAAGCGCCCTGATGATTGGCCACGAAAACATAACTCTGGTTCTTCTTGAGATGCTCACGTCCCTCCACCTTTACAGGCAGGAGGAGGATGCGGACCCAAAGCCAGGACCAATACTTGCCGGGATAATAGCCCCAGAAATGGCCATTGCCCAGCATACATCCCAAAACGGTAGACAAACTGGTTAAAACGCTAGCTACCAATAGGATAGGTAAGCATATCACAAGTTGATACAGACGATATAAGTACTTCATTTTTTATTTAAGAATGAATAATTTAACACTCAACATTTAACATTCAACACTCAACACTCCTCATTTTCTTTTGAGTGTGATGACCACGATTTCTGCCGTAGCCCCTATGCGGATTGGAACGGTACCGCCCAGACCCGATGTGGTATAGAGCTGGCAACCCTCCTCCTCGAAGAGGCCGTAATCATAAGGAGTAAACATCGACGGACGCAAGCCCAGGATACTGATCTGCCCCGCATGCGTATGACCGCTCAGCGTAAGCTGCGGTGCTACGACCAGCGAATCCTTCCTGTCAGGTCCTATCACATCGCCATCCTCATTCTTCTCCTTATTAATAGTAGAAGGCCAGGTCTCGCGCCATTGCTTCGGAATATGCTGCAGCATCAGCACGAAAGAGCCCGGTCTGATGCCATACAGCGCCTTTCTTACATTGGTTCGCTTTGGATTGTCATAGTTCTCTGTACCAGCTACATAGATGCTGTCAGCGCCTCTATGTACCGCCACATGCTCATTCATCAGCAGGCGCCATCCGCAACTCCGCTGGAAGTCCTGCATCCGCTTCTCGAGCGCAGCTATCTCCTGCTCATCATCTACATCCATATAATAGGTGTAATCGTGATTGCCCAGCACACTCATCACGCCATCTCTGGCTTTCAGACTGCTGAGCAGCGCCTGATACTCAGGCAGTTCATCGGGCGTAACATTCTGTAAATCACCCGTAAAGCAAATCAGATCAGGTTTTTCGGCATTAATGCTGTCGATATCGCGCTGAGGCAGATGACCACGCCAGCCATAGTATGACCCGAGATGGATATCGCTGAACTGAACGATGCGATAGCCCTCGAAAGACTTCGGCAGATTAGATACATAGATGGTGATACGCTTGACTTGCATCTTAGGAAAACCTTCGGTAAATCCGTAGATAAAGCAGAAGAACGCCACCGCTCCCACTACCAGTCCGAGGAGCTTGCCCCAGTTGCGATGGCCGTGAAGGAGCCGCATACAGCACCAACCGAAGACACTGAACAGGCTGAAGACAAACTGCGGCACCGCACATACTGCCATCATCACAAACCAGATGTCGATGAGCACCGGATTGCGTGGCAGGAAGTTGGGCAGCATCGTGATATATGCACTGTAGGCGATAACCACGAAAACCGGCAACCAGAAGAGCACCCGCTGCCAGAGACTTTTCAGCCGTAACTTGCCATACCTTTTATATATCCACAGATACGGCAACAGGGTGAATACCACTACGGGTATCAATATTCTTGCTATCATTTTTTGATCAAACTTGATTGAAGATACGTTTTCATTGCCTGCACGGGCACTCCTCTGCGCTGTGCATAGTCGCGAAGCTGGTCGTCTCCTATCCGTCCCAGTTCGAAATACCGCGACTTGGGATGTGCAAACATCAGCCCCGAAACACTGGCATGAGGCGTCATCATTCCGCTTGTGGTGAGCCGGATGCCCACCTGACTCATATCGATGAGCTGGTCGATGATGAAGTTGGCACTGGTATCGGGCAACGAAGGATATCCTATAGCCGGACGGATGCCCTGATAGCGCTCCAGATGCTGGTCTTCGATGCTCAGCTGCTCGTCGGGAGCATAGCCCCAGATGCAGCGTCTCACCTCTTCGTGCAACTTCTCTGCCGTGGCTTCAGCCAACCGGTCGCAGAGTGTCTGTGCCATCATATTGAGGTAGTCGTCCGAGCGATATTTCTTCTCCAGACCGCCATCTACCGTCGTGCAGAAGATACCCAGCCGGTCTGTTATTCCACTGTCCAGAGGACGGATGAAATCAGCCAGACAGAGATTGGGTTCTCCCTGAGCCGCCGGATGCTGCTGACGGAGCATCGGGAAGCGGACTTTCTGCCCTTCCAGCCAGATATCATCCCCCTCGCTGTTCGCCTCGAAGAGTCCGAAGACGGCATAGGTATGATATTCGCCTTCCCATGAATGGAGCATATCGAGCGCCTCAGCCTTCAGTTTTTCCTTTTCCTCTCGAGGTTTGCCGCTCAATCCCCAGGCATGATAAAAGTATAGCCAGTTGATATATGGCTCAATTTCGCTTACATTGTATACTATTCTTCGCATCCGATACGATATTTTATTTTACAATTCCCGTAAAATTTTCCTTTTTCAGGAATTGTTTCTGAACTCCAGTTCCTCTCCTCTGCAAGCGGCATCAAACACGCCTTTGTTATAGATCAGACTACCGTTACAGAAAGTCTGTTCCACTTTCCATGCAAACTCATCACCCGCTACAGGGCTCCATTTACACTTGCTCTGAATCACCTCTGCGGTCACCTTCCAAGGCTCTCCCTTGCGCACCACAACGACATCTGCCTTATACCCCGGACGCAGGAAGCCGCGCTGACTGATATGGAACAGACGGGCTGGATTATGGCACATCAGTTCAACCAGGCGCTCGATACTGATTACCTTTTCGTCAACAAGTTTCAGCATGCTTACCAGCGAGAACTGTACCATTGGCATACCTGATGCAGCCTTGGCACAACCGCCCTGTTTATCCTTTAACTGATGAGGAGCATGATCGGTACCCACTACAGTTATCTTACCATTACTCAGCGCCTTACGCAAAGCATCGCGGTCAGCAGCGGTCTTTACTGCAGGGTTGCATTTAATGCGTGCGCCCTTCACAGCGTAATCTTTATCCGAGAACATGAGATGAGCCACAACAGCCTCGCCTGTAATATTTTCATCCTTACCAAAGAACTCCAGTTCCTTAGCCGTAGTAACGTGAGCGATATGGAGATGCGCCCCGCTTTCCTTAGCCAGCAGCACCGCCAGACGGCTGCTTTCATAGCAAGCCTCCTCGCTGCGTATTTCCGGATGATGTTCTACGGCAGGGTCTTCACCCCATTTCTGCTTAGCCAGCTGCATGTTGCGGTTAATGATTTCGGTATCCTCACAGTGGGTCATCACCGGCAAATCCAGCTCTTTCGCCTTCTTGAAGATAGCCTGCAGCGCCTCATATTTATCCACCAGCATATTGCCCGTACTGGAGCCCATAAAGAGCTTGACGCCCGGTACACGATGCGTATCGAGCTGCTCAAAATCATTTACATTATCATTGGTAGCACCAAAGAAGAAACTGTAGTTCACATGACTCTTCTCAGCGCCCAGCTGCCGCTTTGCCTGCCAGGCCTCCAGAGTGGTAGTCTGAGGTATCGTGTTAGGCATATCAAAATAACTGGTCACACCACCAAAGGCAGCAGCGCGGCTTTCGCTCTCGATGTCAGCCTTCTGCGTAAGTCCCGGCTCACGGAAGTGAACATGATCATCAATCACACCCGGCAAAACAAAACACCCCGAGGCATCGATGACTTCATCGTAATTGCCACGGGGTGCCTCGCCTTCATATATCTCCTTGATAAATTCACCATCCAACAAGAGGTCGCCCACAAAAGAGCGACCCTCATTTATAATGGTTCCATTCTTGATTAATTTCATATTACTAAACTTATAAAATGAAGAGTTTTACAAGATGTTAATGCCCAAGACCTTGAAAGAGCCCTGTTTCTACTCCTTACCTTCCTGTTTTTCAGGAATCGTAGGCGCAGCCAGTTCGTTGGCTGTAGGTGCCGGAGCCGCATCAGGATTTACCTGTGGAGCCGCTTCCATCTCTGGCTGCATGCCGCTCTGCGCATCTCGTGTACCGTTCATAATCTCCTGATTCTCTTGAGCTTTCTTATAATAGTCCTTTACATAAGGATCATTCTTGAAATAGTCGGTAGCCTTGCTCATGATATCCTCAATCCAAGGAGAGAGCATCGGATACTGGTTGCCCATTGTAACGAGGAAGAAGACGCCCGGTCCCAGCACATTGTTGAAGTTGTCGGTAACAAACGAAGTGATGAGCTTGTCTTCCTGCTCAGAAAGGCGGATGGATTCCTCGTTCAGCTGCTTGTTGACAGCCACCATATCGCTACCGTTCATGATAGCCTGGTCGTGCTTGTGTACCAGTTCACGCAACTGATTCTGAATCTGCTGGTATTTCTTGAAGAATCCGAAGAGTTTATCGTTCATAGGAGTACCGCTTACCACCTGCTGTGTATCATCGAGCTTCACCGTAATGCTTCCACTCTCCAGCACCAGCGGCAGCACAGGGTCATCATCCATGAAGATATTCGCCATCTTCATAGAGTCGACAGAACCCTGAAAATGGAACTGTCCATGCACTACATCGCAAGAATCCACGTTCTTGAAATCGTTGTTTTCCAGTATCTTAAGGTACAGCATGCGTCCGTCCAGAGTACTTACGTTAGAAGTACCCGAGATATCGTAACTGTTGGCACAAGATGCAAGTGCCATCAAGGCAATGAATGCGTAAAATATTCTATTCATAAGCTATCTATATCACTTTCGGTGAACAAAAATACAATCTTAATTTGAACTGACGAAATAAATTGCTGCAATTTAATTCATTCTTACAAGATTTATGTTTTGTTTGCACTCCTATTGACCACCGAAAGCTTTTTTCTCGTCCTTCTATATTACTGATTGTTTTCCTTCTTCAGTTCATGAGAGATGCGATGCGTGGTATACAGTTCCAACAGGGCTGCGATGAGAAGGAAGACTACCCACTTATTATAGAAATAGGTGATATAGGTCTCATAATTCTCAAACCAGCGGCGCAGGAAAGCATACACCGTATCTACCATCGAGATGCCTGAGAGCACGAAGAAGATGTCTGCTACATACTGCATGCGCTTCAGGCGGTGGATAACCAGCGAAGGTCCCTCATAGAACTGCATCGCCTGCATTACACTGAACAGTATGGTGCCCAGCAGGAACCCCCAGCTCGTTACCTGCACCAGCTGCGGATGTGAAAAACCAAATGCGAAGCAAGCCGCACCGACAACCATCAGCACGCCGCCCAGCAAGAAAATAGCACTTTCCAGTTTACTCAATTGTTTCATTTTCGTCTTGTTCGTTAGTTTTTTCCGGAATATCCGAACTCAATACAAAGATGTCTTCATCATCAGCCTTCATGAAATAACGCTGGCGGGCTATCTTCTCAAATGCCCGCGCACCATGCTGCATATCGCGCAAGGTATGCTTGTCGTTTTCATACTGCTCACGATACTTTTCTATCTCCGAACGGAGCGTAGCTATCTCTATCTGGTACTTAATGTGCTGCCTTACACTGTTGTCGTCAACTACACCAACTACCAGAACACCCGTTACAATCACTATAAGATACTTATAATGAGCGAGATAATTCCATATAATACCAAGTTTTTTACTCATTTCTTCCGAATTTGTTTGCAAAGATAATATTTTTTTGTTATCTTTGCATCATCAATTAAGAAAAAATAATGGAAGAGTATATAGTTTCTGCAAGAAAGTACCGTCCGATGACCTTCGATTCGGTTGTCGGACAGAGTGCATTGACCACCACTTTGAAGAATGCAGTGAAGAGCGGCAAGCTGGCGCACGCCTATCTTTTCTGCGGTCCGAGAGGTGTGGGAAAAACCACTTGTGCCCGCATTTTTGCGAAGGCAATCAACTGCGAGCATCCTCGTGAAGACGGCGAGGCGTGCAACGAATGTGAGAGCTGCCGTGCCTTCAACGAGCAGCGTTCCTACAACATCTTCGAGCTGGATGCCGCCAGCAACAACGGTGTTGACCAGATTAAGGTTCTGATGGAGCAGACCCGCATTCCGCCTCAGGTGGGCAAGTATAAAGTGTTTATCATCGATGAGGTCCACATGCTCTCTACAGCAGCCTTCAACGCCTTTCTCAAGACGCTGGAAGAACCACCTCAGCATGTCATCTTCATCCTCGCCACTACCGAGAAGCATAAGATTCTGCCTACCATCCTGAGCCGATGCCAGATTTACGACTTCGAGCGAATGACGGTAGCCAACACCATCAACCACCTGAAGATGGTGGCTGAGAAGGAAGGCATACAATATGAAGAGCAGGCGCTCGCCGTGATAGCCGAAAAGGCTGACGGAGGTATGCGCGATGCCCTCTCTATCTTCGACCAGGCTGCCAGTTTCTGCATGGGCAACATCACTTACCAGAAGGTGATCGAGGACCTGAACGTGCTCGACAGCGACAACTATTTCCGTCTGGTAGACCTGGCTTTGGAGAATAAGGTGGCCGAGATGATGGTAACACTCGACGGCATTCTGAGCCGCGGTTTCGATGGCGGCAACATGATACAGGGGCTTGCCCAGCATGTGCGCAATGTGATGATGGCGAAGGACCCTCAGACCCTGCCTCTGCTCGAGACCAGCGACGACCAGAAAGCCAAGTTCCAGGCTCAGGCCCAGAAGGCACCTACACCTTTCTTATATAAGGCGCTGGAACTGATGAACCAGTGCGATATCCATTACCGCGCCAGCAGCAACAAGCGATTACTGGTAGAGCTCACCCTGATACAGATAGGCCAGATTACGCAGCCCGAGGATCAGGATGTGCCTAGTGCGGGGCGTACGCCCAATAGATTAAAATCCCTGTTTCAGAAACTCCTGGCTCAGTCTAAGCTTGCCTCTCAGGGTGCAGGTTCTGAGCCTTCTGGCAGCAGCGAAAACCGGTCATCACAGCCGGGAGCGTCTGCTGCTACAGCTACTGCTGTGCCTTCGTCAGGGGCACCGGCAGCCGCTTCTGCAGCCTCCAATGCTGCATCTTATTCTGCATATTATCCTGCATCTGCCACCGCAGCCGCATCTGCCTCTCCAGAAGGCTCAGCCGCTGCCGGAGCTGTTACTGATACTGCATCGCCTCACAAGCCACGACTCAAGAATATCAAGCTGGGCGGCATAGGCATGACTTTCTCTAACCTGAAGAAGAGGGAGGAGAACCAGCGCCGCCTGCACAGTCCGTATGATGATACCAATGAGGAAAAAGCGACCATCACGGGCGACCAGAACGAGTTCACCCAGGAGCAGGTGGAAGCAACATGGTTCAGTATGTGCATGAGAATGCAGAACAAGCTGGATTTCATAGGATTAGCCAACCGCATGAAGAGTATTGTACCGAAGATAACCAACTATCCGCAGATAGAGGTTATCATCAACAACCAGCTCTTACTAGACGACGTTTTGAACATCAAGAACCGCATTCTCAAGACTTTCGTCTTAGGTCTTCACAACAGCGAACTGAGCATCAGCTACCGCCTTGCTGACCAGGAAGAGGTAGGCAAGGTTCTGACCAAGAATGAAGTTCTGGAACTTCTTATGGAGAAGAACCCTGCGATGAAAAAGCTCACAAAGGACCTGGATCTGGTCATGACATAGAAGATACTCCACACGATACGAAATTCTCCACTCCATGTAGGACAACCTATACGGAGTGGAGAAAATTGTTTTTACAAATATCGAAACTTGGTGCTATAAGAGATACATAAGAGTGAAAGAGCAAAGGGCGTTACAGCGTGACAGTTGTGACAGTTGTGACAGTTTTCAGCGGAGGGGGTATATTGCGAGTTTGCAGCTATCAAATTATAAGTATATATATTTAAATTATTATATATACATATAATAATTTACCTCTAAAGAAAGGGAAGGAGGGGTAGGCGCTGAAAACTGTCACAACTGTCACAACTGTCACACTGTAACGCTTTCTGGGCAAAAAGGAAGTAGTCAGAAGAAATGACTTTTTTCATAGCATCTCATTGTTTTCTTGCTCAAAACACACAGAGAAACATTTTACAAAATATAGTTTTCTCTCCAGCAACTCTACGACTTTTTTTGTTTAACTACGGAAGCCGGAATGTTAAAATCGGTTTAACATAACTCTGCAGGGTGAAATTTGGCGGTTCAGAAGATTTGTTGTACTTTTGCACCATCGTTAAAAGATTCCCATGAAGCGCAGACCTTGATATCGCGAAACGCGATACCAAGGTTTTACACCAAATGAAATGCAAGGTTTGACGTCGTGAAACGCGACACCAAACTTTTACGACCCGCAAAATGCAAGGGTTGACGCTGTAAAACACAGCCTCAAGGTATAAAACAAAAAAGCCCCCGATGCAGAAAAGCACCGGGAGCCTTCGTAAGCAAATTATTATTATCTTAAAAAGATCAACTGAATATGCAGCACATCACAGTATACACCATGACGCACCGACAGAAAGGCTTAGATGAGGTTCATGCCCGCTTTCTCAGCCTCCTTGCGCATCTCCTCAGGCCAGATGCTAGCCTGGATCTCACCAATGTGAGCCTTATGAAGCAATACCATACACAGACGGCTCTGACCGATACCGCCACCAATGCTCAGAGGCAACTTGTCGTTCAGGAGCTGCTGATGGAAGTAAAGCTTCTCTCTATCCTCCTTGCCCTCCAGCTTAAGCTGACGCAGCAGACTCTCCTTGTCAACACGGATACCCATAGAACTGAGCTCGAAACTGCGACCCAGAACAGGATACCAGATGAGGATATCACCATTCAGTCCCATCTTGCCGTTCTCAGCCACGGTGCTCCAGTCATCATAGTCAGGAGCTCGGCCATCATGCTTCTTGCCATCGCTCAACTTGCCTCCGATGCCCTCTACAAATACAGCGCCATACTTCTTGCAGATAGCATCCTCACGCTCCTTAGGAGAAAGGTCTGGATACATATCGAGCAAATCCTGCGCATGAATAAAATGAATATCCTTAGGCAGGAAAGGCTTCAGCTGAGGATAATGCTCGCAAGCCAGGAACTCGGTACGCAAGATGGCACCATAGATGCGGCGCACGATATTCTCGAGGAAGGCGATGGTACGGTCTTCCTTGGTAATCACTGCCTCCCAGTCCCACTGGTCAACATAGAGCGAATGAAGATTATCCAGCTCCTCGTCAGCACGGATGGCGTTCATATCGGTATATACGCCATAAGCAGGCTCAATCTCATACTCGGCAAGCGTCAGTCGCTTCCACTTGGCAAGAGAATGAACTACCTCAGCCTGGGCTTCGCCCAAATCCTTGATAGGGAAACTTACAGGGCGCTCTACGCCGTTCAGGTCATCATTGATACCAAGACCCTTCAATACGAAGAGTGGAGCGGTAACACGACGCAGACGGAGCTCGGTGCTCAGGTTTTGCTGGAAGAATTCTTTGATCATTTTAATACCCATTTCGGTCTGGCGCATATCCAGCAGCGCCTTGTACCCTTCAGGTTTTATCAAATTGCTCATTTTTATTTCATATTTAGTATTTGCGCTGCAAAGGTACAAAATAATAATTAATCTGCAAGCATTTTTCCGTATTTTTTCGCAAAATGATAGCATTTTTAAGTTTTTTAGTAGCATTTTGTAGAACAATTTGCAAATACACATTATATATATGAAAAAATCTGCCCCAAATATTTGGTTATTTCAAATAAAAGCAGTAATTTTGCAGTCGACTTCCGTTTCGATGTCATACAACCGGAGAAACGGGCGGCAGAAAAGAAGGTCTCGTAGCTTAGCTGAATAGAGCGTCAGATTCCGGTTCTGAAGGTCGTGGGTTTGAATCCCACCGAGATCACCCGAAACAACAGAAATGATTAATAATTGAAAACATGGATTTAGTAGAACGATTTATAAACTATACGAAATTCGACACACAGTCGAGCGAAGAATCGACCAGCGTGCCTAGTACGGCAAAACAGCTCGAATTTGCCAAGTACCTGAAGAAGGAACTTGAGGACGAAGGACTGAGCGATGTCGAATTGGATGACATGGGCTATATCTATGCCACTCTGAAGAGCAATACCAAGAAAAAGACTCCTACCATCGGATTTATTTCACACATGGATACATCGCCTGATGCCAGCGGAAAGGATGTAAAGGCGCGCGTCATCAAGAACTATGACGGCAACGACATCGAGCTGAGCCCGGGCATCATCTCAAGCGTTGAGACTTTCCCAGAGCTGAAGGCTCACAAGGGAGAGGATATCATCGTGACAGACGGTACTACCCTGCTGGGTGCTGACGACAAGGCGGGCATCGCTGAAATCGTACAGGCTATGTGCTATCTGCGCGACCACGACGAAATCAAGCACGGCGACATCCGAGTAGGCTTCAATCCTGACGAGGAAATCGGTATGGGTGCACATCATTTCGACGTAGAGAAATTTGGCTGCGACTGGGCTTACACCGTAGATGGCGGCGACCTGGGCGACCTGGAATACGAGAACTTCAATGCTGCCGGAGCTAAAATCATCATCAAGGGCGTGAGCGTTCATACAGGCTATGCCAAGGGAAAGATGGTGAATGCAAGCAGACTGGCTGTGGAATTCCAGAACATGATTCCTGAGAACGAGACTCCTGAGCAGACTGAAGGCTACCAGGGTTTCTACCACCTCATCGGCATCGAGAGCCGCTGCGAGGAGGCAAAGCTCAGCTACATCATCCGAGATCACGACCGCAACAGGTTTGAAAGCCGCAAGGACTTCATCGAGGACTGCGTAAACAAGATGAACGAGAAGTATGGCGACGGAACCGTAAAGGCGGTTATCTACGACCAGTACTATAACATGAAGGAGAAGATTGATCCTAACATGCACGTCATCGACATCGTGCTCAGAGCGATGCAGGAGAGCGGCGTTTCACCTCGCGTAGAACCTATCCGCGGCGGTACCGACGGAGCCCAGCTGAGCTTCAAGGGTCTGCCTTGCCCTAACATCTTCGCCGGCGGTGTCAACTTCCACGGCCCTCACGAGTTTGTGAGCATCCAGGTAATGGAGAAGGTAGTGAAGACCATCGTGAAGATAGCGGAAATCACAGAAGAATTTAATGATTAGTTTATAGTTAATAGTTTATAGTTAATAGGGCATTCTTGCTGCAAAGAAGAATTTCTATTTACTATAGGGATGTTCTATAAATTAATTAATCAAAGATCAGTTAAAAAACTTGCATGTATC
>ERZ1106919.156-NODE-156-length-57456-cov-4.133900_pt1 | contig 57456 bp, 47 predicted proteins | sample MGYA00403654_ERZ1106919 | MGnify/ENA primary metagenome ERZ1106919 (study PRJEB35170, sample SAMEA104062450) | human gut metagenome | biome: human gut; feature: human-associated habitat; material: faeces | place: Denmark | collected 2012-10-08 ... | reverse complement strand
ACGACCCTCCAGAATAGTCGCTGAGAACGACACTAAATGACAAAATCCGGCACTTAAACGTTCTTGTATGACTAGCCATTGAAGGACACCCAACGACTACTCCAATTCGCGACACACTGTGTCGCGAATTAAGCTGGTCCCACTATCGAAGACCGGTGAGAGCTCCTGCCCAGAATCTCGATAGCTTAATAAAACGCTCCCCTCCGGAAGTTCAACGAGCATCCAAATTCCAAGCTGAAAAGCAAAAGAGTATCGAAGCCGTCAATGCTCATTTCCTATCGAACAGGCGGATCAAAACAAGCTAATTAGCCCGATAAACTGCTTGTATTTTTGTCTACAAAACTGTATACAAAAAAGGAATCCGAGAACCAGCGCTCGACATTATGTCGATCGATAGGAGGCGCCATGGATGCTGAGCAGCTTGAAAAAATGATGGGATTTGCCCCTGGAGAGTTAGAGAAAGCCGCGGAAACTTACGAAAAAGATGAATGGCCGAAAGGCCGCACCGTTAAGCTGGGAAGGCCGCCGATCTCTGATGAGCCGAGCGCTGTCTTGTCGGCACGTGTGGGCGAATCGGTTCTTGAGGCGTTTGACGAAAAAGCCAAACGCCATGGGCAAACGCGCACGGAACGGCTCAGGGAACTCATAACACTTGATGCAATGATTGCCTAGGCACCGCTCCCCCGCCGAACCCAAACATGTACGCCAGCATCCAAAGTCGACATTTTTCGACATCTTTGGATGCTGACGTACAGCTTTTGCAACATAGCCATTGGGGACGTTCTTAAATGACTAGTCGTTAAAGAACGTCCCCAATGGCTAGCTAGCCGTGGAAGCGGGCTATGGGCGCAAGTGGCTGCTCTCGAAAGACGCGCTCGACGGCGGCGCGGTATTCGTCGACCTTTTTGGTCTTACGTACGAGCTTGTGGACGGTAGTGGGGTCGGCGAAAGCGCACTTGGCGTAGGACCACCACTCCTTCATACGAAAGACCGCGTTACCGCCAATCTCTTCTGCATAGGCCGCAAACAGTGTGTCGTGGAAACGCTGCAGTTCGGCTGCCGTGGCAGCAAGGCCGCCGTTGACCATGCGAGCCAGAGCGGGATTCGCGAGCAGGCCACGTCCCAACATCACATGGCGCGTGCCGGGATAGGCCTCCACCAGCGCGTCCATATCCTCAAGATCAAAAATATCGCCGTTGTAGGCGACCGGGAACGGCGCACGCTCCAGCGTCTCGCCATAAAACTCTTTGCGCGGCGAGCCCGCATAACGGTCCTTCTGCACGCGCGGATGCACGATCAGCTCTGCCAGCGGCATGCGGCAATACAAATCGAGCACACGCTCGTATTCGTCGTCACTCTCCAACCCCAACCTGGTCTTGACCGATACCGGCAGCGGAGAGCGCTCACACACGTCACTCAAGAACACCTCAAGCTCGTCCAAGTTGCGCAAAAAGCCCGATCCTTTGCCCTTGGCAACAACCGTCCCCGAGGGGCAGCCAAGGTTGAGATTGACCTCGCGGTAGCCCATGTCGGCGAGCACCTGTGCCGCCCACACAAACTCGTCCGCGTTCTTAGACATCAGCTGAGGCACTACGTTGAGCCCCTGGTTGTTGGCAGGATCGATCTCCTTAAGCGCCTTGCCGCCAAAGCGGTTTCCCACCCGCGGCGGCGGCAAAAACGGCGTGTAATAACAATCGAGCGCGCCAAAGCACTCCGCATGCACGCGACGGAACCCATGCCCGGTAATCCCCTCCATGGGGGCCAACGATAGAATCATCAACATCTACTCTCAGATCAACGAACGTGACAAAGGAATCGCCCCTTTGTCACATGCATTATGCCTTGTCCTTGAGGCGGCCCACAAGGCGGAGGCGGTTACTTGACGCCAACCAGCCAACCAGTCGTCGCTGTGCAACGAAGGTGAATGGCGCCCACGATCAAGCGAGCACCAACAGCACGCTGTTGACCGCCATGTCTGAACAACAGACGTCCTTCACTCATCTATACTCAAGAGCGTGTGCGCATCGCCCCAAAAAACGATGAGAGTCGAGGCCCCATGCAGCAGCTCACCGAACAAGAACAGAAACGCATCCAGCGGTACTGCACATACCCCAAAATCGCAGCGACCGCACTCGTCATGTCGTTCGTAGCATGCCTGTTGATGTTGCCGCTCCAAATGATCAACGATATCGCGTTCCACCAAAAGGAATTCCAACCCGCGGGCATATATACCGCCATCGCACTCACCGTAATCGAACTCGCCATCTTTTGCTATTGCGCTTTTGCGCCGCGCTTTGGAATGCAGGGCAAACAGTGGAAGGAGCTGCAGAGCAGGCTTGCGGTAGCCCAAACCAACAAAGACCGCTCCACGGAGGTCGCCGGTGTGCTTGCCACGCAAGCTGCCGGCCGCCTGCTCAAGAACAGCGATAACGATCTCGCACGCAACCTGGGCGGTGCCGCCGAGGTCGCCAGCACCGTGGGGGCAGTCGCCACGGCGGCAGACGTGCTGGCCGAGACCTCGAGCAATGCCGAGGCCATGGCAAACGCATACGGCGTGACGATCCCAAGCGTCAAGAAGCAGATCATGGCTCTCGCGGTGTTGCCCGTCATTGTGCTGCTTGGCGTCTACATCCCGCAATTTGTCCAGGGAAATAACGAGCTTCAGGCAAGAAAGGCTGCAGCCGCCGAGCAGCTCGCCATCGCGCAAGATGCCTTGGAGCCCGTGTGCGAACGCGTCGCGGCAGACGACCCATACGAGTCGTATCACGACTACGGCTACCGCATTATCGGCTATCTGCGCGATAATGACCTCGGCGCTCAAGCAGCCTATGTCTACCTTTCTTTCGATGCAGATGGCATGCTCACGGACGTCGATTACACCAGTCAGATCGACCCCGATGCAAGCCTTGCAGACAACCTCGCCCGCGCCGAGCAGGATATCGCGACGCTCTGCGCCCCGCTCAACGGGTTGGACATTTCCGTTGCCACACCGAACCTCCTCACGCCATACAGCCTGTCGGATGAATTTAAACAGGCATTTTTAGCCGGATCCCTATATGAAGAAATCAGCATCAAGACGGAGGACGAATCTATCAAGTCGTACTACACCTTTGACACCGAGCCCAAGGAAGAGTTCGGCGAATACACCCACCCGGAAATTAGGCTCATGCTCTCTGCAAAGAAGAACTAAAGGCTTACGCTCTAATTGCCGCTCGCAAACATCGTCTATATCTCGAGGTCTAATACTTTTCCGAGAAGTGAACGGCTGTATTTGAACCCCCGAAGCATCGACATTTTTAGACGTCAAACCCGCAGGATTTGGCTGGCAAAACCGCAGGAAATTGCATCTCAAAAGTGTCGACGCTTCGGGGGTCCATTTTGACTCGTTCACTTCTCGGAAAAGTATTAGACCTCGAATTCACAAGCCGCTCAATGTGACAAAGGGACCGTCCCTTGTCACATTATTCGGAGCGCAGGGCCTCCACGGGATCCTTCCTGGATGCGCTGCGGGCGGGCAGCAGGCCGGCAACGACCGTTAGCAACACAGAAATCGCAATGAGCACCAGCGCATCCTGCACGGGCAGGCTCATCAGATTGGGCACCTGCTTGGCCGCAAGCGCCCAAGCGTTAACCGGAAAGCTCACGAGCACCACGACGACAATGGCAAAGACGCCGGCGATGAGACCTTCTATAAACGTCTCGGCGTTGAACACGTTGGCCACGTTGCGCTTTGACGCGCCGATCGCGCGCAGAATGCCAATCTCCTTCTTTCGCTCCAGCACGCTGATGTACGTGATGATGCCGATCATGATGGAGCTGACGACCAAGCTGATGCTCACAAATGCGATGAGCACCAAGCTGATGGCGTTCACGATGTCGGTCACCGAGCCCATGATGATGCCCATGTAGTCGGTGTACGAGATGGCTTGTTCGTCGTGGCCGGCGGCTTTGACCTGCTTGTTGTACGCATCGATGTGATCAAGCACGCGCTCCTTGGCCTCAAAGTCGCGCGGGAAAATCTTGACCGAGATGGGGTCTGCCTCGTCTGCATAGCCCAGCGTGGTCAGGTTGTTGTCGTAGGTGAGCTTCGACGCCTTGGCATAGCTCATCATGAGCGAACTCAGGTCCTCGGCGTCCATGTTGAAGTGAATGACATTGGCAAAGGCGCTCGCATCCACACGCATAGCGCTCGCTAGGTTGGCAATACTCGACGACATCTGCGTCGCCATCTGTCCCATGAGCCCCGCCGCGCCTGCTTTAAGCTGGGACGATACCGTCGTCGCAATCTGCTCGCTGATTGCCTTCATCACCTGATCCATAGCCTGCTGCAGATACGGGGCCAGTTGCTTTTGCACATAGTCGGTCATCGCCTGTTGCAGGCGCTCGGCCAGGGCATCGCCGCCGAGCGCTTTGAGCTGGGCCAGGATTTGCTGGGCTGCGGCATCATTCTCAAGATACGTCGAGAATGCGGCAGCGAGCTTTGACGCGTCTTTAAGATCTTCGGGTGTCAGCGCCTTAAACTGATCAGACTGCAAAAAGCCCTCAAACAACTGGTTGGCAAGCGTTCCCACCTGCTGCATTTGCTCGGGCGTGAGTTCCAGACCGTCAAAGATACCCGAGAAATCTGGGGCCGGTGCTTTTGCCATGATGTCGCTGAAGTCGATGTCCTTCCCAACGCCCGAAAGGTCAATGTCCAGCCCGGACAGGTCAAGACCCGACAGGTCCATGCTGTCGGCAACACCCGAGAGCGCAGATGCATCGAACGAGAACGCGCTCTTCAGTGCCGCCTCGTCCACGCTGAACATACTGCCCAGATCCACGCCTTGCTTGGCCTCGCCTTGCAGTTCGTCAAAAGTTTTGCCCGTAAAGACATCCGTCTCGGGATGAGCAAGTTGCTCTTGCACAATCTGCGAATCGGCGGCGCGCTCCATAAGCTGGCGAGTCAGCGCATGCGTATAGGCAATGCCCGGGGATAACGCACTCGCATTGGCTGTCTCGTTAGGTCGCACCACGCCCACAATACGCACGTCAATACCGTCGGCAACTTTGGCGGCCATAAAGTCGGCGTCGCCAGACATATCGGTCCACATGCCGGTCTCTTCGTTTTTGCGATAGGCATCGGCCGGCGACAGCACCTTAAACGTCGTGGACAGCGCATCGTCGTAGGTGAAGTCGGTGCCGGTCTCGGGCGTCTCGTTCTTACCGTCAGCCGTCATGGCGCTGTTAACCAGGTCGTTGAGCTCGTTGATATCCAGCACGCCGATGCTGTAGAGCGTGTAGTCGCCCACCGTTCCACGGCTCGAAAGCACCATTACGGCTTCGTTAGCAGACGTGGGCCAATGACCGGCGACGACATCGTACTGGCTGTCGAGCAGGCTCTGGTCGTCGATCATCTCGTTAAAGACCGAGGTTCCCATGGATTCCATGCTCACCGTTGCCGCCGAGCTCGCGCCTCCGCTCATGGCCTCGGTCATGGCGTTGGGCACCAGCCGGACGGGCTTCTCGTCGCCCTTACCCGCACGATAGACAACCGGCGTCACGCCATAGCCGTACTGGATGGCGTTGACTTCTTTATCGATGCCGTCGCCACCGGCATCGAGCCATGCCTTAAAGCTCGTCATGTCGTTGGACTTAACACTCGCAAACATATCCTTTACGGCCGTGACCACGGGAATCTTATCGGTTCCCTGAGCCTTGCCGTCGGTGCCGTCGTCGGACGAGCCCTCGTTTTTGGGCGTATCGTCGTCCGTGGCCCCCTGCCCGCCCATCATGGGCGACAGGTCGTAATCCTGCTTGGAAATGGTAAGTGGGTAGCTCGAGAGTGTATCCTCCTCGACCTTTTTGATGTAGCCGTTTACGCCGTTGGACAGCGCCAGAATCGCCGCGATACCGATAATGCCAATCGAGCCCGCAAAGGCAGTCATGGCCGTACGGCCCTTCTTGGTCATAAGGTTTCGGGCAGAAAGCCCCAGCGCCGTCACAAAGCTCATCGAGGTTTTGCGCGTAGGCTTGGCCTCGCGGCGCGTGGCGTCGGCGACATCGAAAGGATCGGAATCGTCGGTGATTTTGCCGTCCGCCAGGTTAACGATGCGCGTGGCGTATTGGTATGCCAACTCGGGATTGTGCGTGACCATGATGACCAGGCGGTTGCGTGCAACATCCTTGAGCAAATCCATGACCTGTACGGATGTCGTTGAATCCAAAGCGCCGGTCGGCTCGTCGGCCAGCACAATCTCGGGATCGTTAATCAGGGCGCGGGCGATGGCCACACGCTGCATCTGCCCGCCCGAAAGCTGGCTCGGGCGCTTGTTAACGTGCTCGCCCAGGCCGACTTTCTCCAACGCCTCGCGCGCACGCTCGCGGCGCTCGGTATGGCCCACGCCCGTGAGTGTAAGCGCCAACTCCACGTTTTCCAAAATGGTCTGATGCGGGATGAGGTTATAGCTTTGGAACACAAAGCCGATGCGGTTGTTGCGGTAGGCATCCCAATCGCGATCGTGAAAGTCCTTGGTCGATATGCCGTCGATCAGCAAGTCACCGGAATCGAAATGATCAAGCCCACCGACAACGTTGAGCATCGTAGTTTTGCCCGAGCCCGAGGGACCCAGAATGGCCACGAACTCGTTATCGCGAAAAGACAGGCTTACGTTGTCGAGCGCCACCTGCGTAAACGACTGAGTGACGTACCTTTTGCAAATACCTTTGAGCTCCAGCATGGACGGCAACCTCTCCTGCACGGGCGCACTTGCCCGCTCTCCTCCGCCGTTCGTATTCGACGCGTTTGTCCTACTCTATCCCCATTTTTTGCCGGAACCAGTGAGGAATGTAACGAACCGCGCCAAAAAACGAACGGGACGGCACCTAAAAGAAGAGGTCCCGAACGGGACCTCTGTATGGTGGAGATTATCTTGAAAGGCAGCGGACTACTCTGCACAGCGGCGCGCGATCCTCGCTACGCCTTACGCGTTTTTTACTGCTCGCTATTCGCAATCGCCTGGTCGATAAGCTTGTTGAGTGCTGCTCGCTGCTCGGCGGAGCTGATGGCTCCCACGATTGGATCCCCTACGATGTTGCCATTCTGATCGATGACATACGTTGTCGGGAACGAGAACAGGTTTGACGTAAACTTACCGGCCTCGCTATCCGACTTGAACCAGATGTTCTTATACGTCACGCCCTTCTTGCTCAGCACGTCCTTGGCATCTGCAATCTCGCCCTTGTTGCCATCGAGCGTAAAGGAATTGACGCCCACGACCTGGCCGCCCTTCTCGGCGAGCTCCTTATTCAAATTCTCAAGATCGCCCAGCTCGCCCACGCACGGCTTGCAAGTAGTGAACCAGAAGTTCATGACGGTGACCTTGTTCTTAGAGAACAGCTCGTCGCTGCTCACGTCGTTGCCATCCAGGTCTTTGCCCGTAAAGCTGGGGAACTTCGTCGCCTCGCTCGAAGCATTGGCACCAGCCGTCATGCCAGCGGCCGAAGCATCGACGCTCTCGCCTGCGCTCGGCGTGCTTCCACAGCCGGGGAACTCCTTCTCCAGGCTCTCGAGCTTGTCCTCGATCTCCTTGATCTGCTGTGCACCGGCCTTGAGCGTCTTAAGCTCATCCGCCGTGAACTCATCCTTGGCACCGTCGATGGTCTTGAGCAGAAAATCGCCGTAATTGCTGCCATCCTCAATCATTGCCGAGTCTTTATTTGCCGCATTGAATACCTTTTCCCACAGCGCGTTATCACTCGAAAAGATCTCGTTCTCCTTCTGCATGAGCTTCGCATACAGCTCGGCGGCCTCGTCGGCATTGGCCGGCTTCTGCGCAGTGAGTTCTGCGATCTTAGGGTCGGAGCTCGCAGATTCGCTCGCATTGCCACCGGGCGCCGAACATGCCACAAGGCATAAGGCCAATACCGGCACCATAAACAGGGCCGCAATCTTAGAAAGCTTCATAGTCATTCCTCCGTTTTGTCGAAGCTTGTTTACTTTTTATCGGCGGGCAAGGGGAGCTTTTCCGCCGACACATCCAGGCCATAGCGATAGCTGATGGCATCGACGGGACAGGCCCCGATGCATTTTCCGCACCGGATACATTCGGCATGATTGGGCGCGCGGACCACATCAACGTCCATCTGACAAACCTTTGAGCACTTGCCGCACGAGACGCATTTGCATGCATCGACCCGGATCCCCAGTAGGGACACCCTATTCATGAGCGCATAGAATGCGCCGAGTGGACAAATCCATTTGCAGAAGGGGCGGTAGAACAAAACGCTCAGCACTACCACGGCAATGAGAACGGCAAGTTTCCAAGTAAAAAGCTGTCCCAACGCAGATCGAATGCCGGCATTGGCAATGGCCAGAGGAATGGCGCCCTCGAGCACGCCCTGCGGACAAATGTACTTACAAAAGAACGGGTCGCCCATGCCCACGTCGTTAACCACCAAGACGGGCAGTAGCACCACGGCAAACAGCAGCACGACGTACTTGATGTACGTGAGCGGCTTGAGCTTTTTCGTGGAGAACTTTTTGCCGGGAATCTTATGAAGCAGCTCCTGCAGCCAGCCAAACGGGCACAGAAAGCCGCATACAAAGCGTCCCAGCAGCACGCCGAGCAAAATGAGCGTACCGGTAACATAGTAAGAAAAGTTGAACTTGGATGAACCTACTACCGACTGGAACGACCCGATGGGGCACGCACCCGATGCCGCGGGGCACGAATAGCAGTTAAGTCCAGGCACGCAGACGGTTTTTCCCGCGCCCTGATAGATGCCGCCTTTGGCAAAGTTTGGCAGGTGAATGTTGGTGACGAGCGTCGCCGCCGCCTGAATGAATCCGCGAAATCGAGCCAAAACATGCGACGCAGTGTTTTCTCTTTTATCCAATTCCGATACACTCCAAGCACAGCCTAATCGCCTTGGCCAGCACGGCATCCGCCTCGCCGCGCATAACACCAAAGCACACCATGGTAATTCCGACGATCAACAAAGCGACCTGTACCACGGGTTTTACCGCTTTGAACAACTCGACCACTCCTTTCGTTACGCGACCATTGGACCATATCGACTATAAAATCCGTGTTAAGCGCGATTTGGAATGTGCAAGGAGACTGTTATGCGTATTTTGATCGTCGAGGACGAGCAGGCGCTGTGTGACGCAATCGCGCGCAGCTTGCGAAACTTGGCGTACAGCGTCGATTGCTGTCACGACGGACAGGAGGCGCTCGACCTACTGGACGTCGAGGCCTTCGACCTCGTAGTACTCGACCTCAACCTTCCCCGTATCGACGGCATGACTGTACTCAGGGAACTTAGGAAAACTGACTGCGAGACTAAGGTACTGATTCTGTCCGCACGTGGCGAAGTATCCGATAAAGTCGCCGGACTCGATGCCGGCGCCAACGATTACCTTACCAAGCCGTTTCATCTTGACGAGCTTGCGGCAAGGATCCGCAGCCTTACCCTCAGGCGCTTTGCACAAAGCGACATAGTTTTAACCTGCGGAAAGCTCCGCTTTGACACCAAGGCGCGCATCGCTTCCGTGGACAGCGAGGCCCTATCTCTTACGCGCAAGGAAACGGGAATCTTGGAATACCTGATGCTTAATCAGGGGCGTCCGGTAAGTCAAGAGGAGCTTATCGAGCACGTTTGGGATAGCAGCGTGAACAGCTTTAGCAACGCAACCCGCGTTCATATCTCGTCACTCCGCAAAAAGCTACGCAGCACTTTGGGATACGACCCGATTCGCAATCGGATTGGAGAGGGCTACGTTATGGAGGATAGCGAATGAAAAGGCTTTCGCTGCAATGGCGCATAACGATTATGACGGCACTGCTCACGTGTGCGGCGTGCGTGCTGACGAACTGCCTGGTCGGCTATACGGGCATGCGCTACATGGATGCCATCGGCAGCGACATCTCGGCCTTTAACGCAACCGGCGAAGATTCGCCCCAGGCGTTCGACCCGACGAAAGCGGTCCCCGATGACAAGGTCACGATCGTCGTAAACGACGCGCAAGAGTCTTTTGGCGCGACAACCTGGTGCATCACGGCTGGAGTCACACTTCTTGGCGGCGTGCTGGCATACTTTGTGAGCGGCCGTGCACTCAAACCGCTACGGGCTTTTGCAGCCCAGGTTGAGCGTGTGCAACCTGACAACCTAAGCGAAATCAGACTCAATGAAGATGTACCCACCGAGCTACAACGATGCAGCGCCTCTTTCAACGACATGATCGCTCGTCTTGGCGAAGGGTTCTCTGCACAGCGTCAGTTTACCGGCAACGCCGCACACGAGCTGCGTACCCCGCTCGCCCTTATGCAAGCACAGATTGAACTATTCGTCTCCGAGCACTCCGGTTTGCAACCCGAAACAGCCGAGCTGCTCGACCTGTTGCAAGAACAAACCGAGCGCATGTCTCGAATGACCAAGGTATTGCTCGAAATGAGTGAGCTCCGCAGCGTTCCTTGCGAGGACGATGTCGAACTTGGTCCCTTGTCCGAAGAGGTCCTCACCGACCTTGTGCCACTTGCTGAGGATAAGGACATAACCCTCGATTGCGCTGGAGACGCTTTAGTAATCGGGAGCGACACGCTCCTCTATCGGCTGGTGTTTAACCTGGTCGAAAATGCCATCCGTTACAGCCGCTCCGGCTCGACTGTCAATGTCTCCATCAGCGACAGCGACAGCCACGTGCTCCTGCGAGTCAAAGATGAGGGCCCGGGAATACCCAAGCAGTACCGTGAGAGCATCTTCCAACCGTTCTTTCGCCTGGATAAATCCCGCAGCAGGGCATACGGCGGCGCAGGACTCGGGCTAGCACTTGTTTGGGAGATTGCAGCGCTTCACGGTGGCACGGTAGAGGTCGAAACAAGTTCCGAGAACGGGACTACCATGCTCGTAAGCCTTCCAAAACGATCCGCAGCGTCAACCGAACAGTAAAACGAAAGGGGTCCCGAGCAACAGGAGTACAATTGCTGCATTGTTGCCAGCTGTTGGGAGATGGAAGATGGACTGCGATGGCTACCCGCGCATTCCCATGCCGTTGATGTGCACTGCCTTTGTGCCGGGGCAGATTGACGCTGCGGTTGCAGGCATTTCCGACCCCGATTCGCGCGCCATTGCCACGGCAGAAGCGCTGTACTTTCGCGGACAGGCCACCCTCGCTGCCAAGACGGCGCGCCCCTATCTTGACGCCACCGACCCCGCACTGCGCTATTCCGCATGCCTTATCTGCGGATATGCCAGTCTGTCGCTCAACCGTATCGCCGATGCCCGCCGTTGCCTTGCTGGCATCCTCGATACGCCAACTGACGAGGAATCGCCCGCCGTCCACGCCACGCATATCCTGTTCGCCTCGGCCGCGAGCGTCCTGCTGCACTTGCCTTCCCCGTATTCCGCCGAAGAGTTTTATCCGCTTGCGGCGCATCTGCCCGAAGGCCTGCGCCTGTTCGCCAGCTACGTGATGGCGCATGCCCTGTACCTGCGCGGCGAATATGGCCGCAGTCTGGGCATGGCGGAAAACGCCCTGATCATGAAACAGGGAAGCTATCCCATCTCGGAGCTGTTCCTGCACCTGTCGGCTTCCATGGCATGCATGAGCCTCAAGGATATCGACGCCGCAAAGGCACACTTCGGAACCGCTTGAAACATTGCGCGCCCTGACGGCCTTATCGAGCTCATCGGCGAGCACCACGGCCTTTTGCAGGGGCTCATCGAGGCATGCCTAAAATCGCAATACCCTGACGATTTCGCACGTATCATCGAGATTACGTATCGATTCAGCTACGGCTGGCGGCGCATCCACAACCCCGATTCGGGCGAGGACGTGGCTGACGACCTGACGACCACAGAGTTCACCATGGCCATGCTCGCCTGCCGCGGATGGACCAACGCCGAAATCGCTCGTCATATGGGAGTATCGCCGGGCACTGTCAAAAACCGCCTATCCAGTGTGTATGCAAAGCTTGGCATCGGCACGCGCACCGAACTGGTCGCGCATATGTTGCGTTAGCGACCGGGCTGCCTAGCGCAGCATGCGCGCTCCGGAGCCCCGGCGCTTCGCTCGCTCAAATTGGACATTTTGGCCCTCGGACGGCACTACCGTGGCAGGATGCCTTCTCGCAAAATTGGATTATTTCCACCGATACCTGCGGGATGGGAGCCAAAGATGCTTGATCGCCGTTCGTTACTTGTTGCCGGAGCGTCCTCGCTGGCGAGCATTATGTTGCCGCGCGTGCCGGGAAGCGCAAACGCCTTCATATTGCCGATCGCGCCCACCGAAGCCTATGCCGACGAAAAAGACCCCTTCAGGGTGCTCGTTCTCTCGCGCACCATGTTTGGTGTGGTCGTGGTCGACGTCGCCAACAAGAATACGCCCATCACGGGTGCCCAGGTCACGCTCACATCGCGCTATGCCGCAGGCAAGCAGCTCACCGCCACTACCGATGAAGAAGGCACGGCCATCTTTGAGGTCGCGCCGCTTTCGGAAGGCTACGTGGACGAGGCAACGCTTCTCGACGCGTACGACTTTAACGGCGGCATCTCCATTAGCATGGCGGGCTACCGTGATGTCGAGATTCCCCTTGCGCGTATCCAGGGCGGCACCGCCATAACCGCGCCCACGCGTCCGCTTTCCGACGGCGAGCCGTACTTCCGCCAGCTCACATTCGACGAATGGGACATCCAGTACGCTGAAGCCACGTTCATGGCATTGCCGAAGGACGACACGGCAAACGGGCAGCCCGATACGCACTCCTTTACCGTGCAGGCACATCTGCCACAGGGTGGACAGGCAACGCTGTGCATCAACAAGGTATTGCCCGCCACGGGCAGCTCAGCCGAAACCGTCACACAGATCGGCCAGATCAAGGCCAGTGCATCGGGTGCGAATAATCTGGCAACGTTCACACTCGAAGACAAGCTCCTCGATGCGGCATCGGGCCTTCTGGAAGAAGGGTGCAAGCTGCGCTTTGTCCTCGACTATCAGGGCAAAACCTACACGCTCTCCTCCCCCATGGCCGTTGTCACCGCGCCGGCCGCAAAGGCGGAATCAGGCTCGACCACCATCATTCCCACCACCATGGACCAGGAGATCACTCCGTTTGATTTCCCCGCATCGTTTCCCGGCATCGGTGGTAATAAGTTCACGTGTTGGATGCCCACATTTCCAATCCTCTTCGATTTCTCGTTTGCTGGATACGTGCTGTTTGGCGGAGGATACAAACCAGCCAGCTATATGAACGATTCGGGCAACCCTGATCCGGAATACTGGAAGAAATCGCCGCGCGAGTCGGGCGCCAAGCAGGCAAACCGCTACCTCGACGAGATGGAGGGGAAGTGGAATCAGTACAAGAGTATGAGTGCCGGTTCGGGCACCGATCCAAGAAACACCAAGCTCCTTCGCCACCATTGCACGCCGCTGTTCACGATGGATATCGCCACACAGCTGTACGGCTCGCTCGCCTACGATTGGGTGGGCAAAACCTGGGGTAACAACAACGACCCCGCATACGGCAATATTAAGGCCCTCTTCCAGGTAAGAACCGACCTCAATTGGACCGAGCAGTTTACCCTAGGACCGGTGCCATTTTTCCTAAACGTCAACCCCTGGGTGCTGGCAAAACTGGCGCTCGCCGTGGGTGCCCACACGCACGGCAGCGGCGCGGCGTTTTTTAAAAACATTTCGCTCGACTATTCAAACACGTCGGGCTCGTTCACCATCCAGATCGGGCTTGCCGTCACCTTTGGCGCCGGCGTTGCAGGCGTCGCTTCGTCTGCCGTGCGCGGCGCCGCATCCCTCACGCTGTTCATTGGGTACGAGAAGGCAGATGGACACCAGCTTCCGCGACTGCGCGTAGGTGCAGACGTCGATGTCGATGTGATACTCCAGTTCGTAATGTTCAAGTGGACCACCAAGGCTTGGTCGGGGTCGTGGCCCACACTCATCGATTCGTGGAATATGTCGGTGAACAATGGCGACCAGTATGTGCTCCAGCGCTCTGAGCTCGCATTGGGTGGAGATACGCCTTATACGCTGGATGCCTGCTTCGGCTCGGCCGGCAACATTGAGGCGGGCGGCGTGCCGCAATTTATCGCATCGGCCACCATCGTCACCAACGCCGAACTGCTCGCACGCGCCGAGGTTAAGGCCACTGCCGTAAACGCCGCGCCTGTCGTGCGCGATTGGGATCAAGCGGTCACGCGCATTGAGCTCGAGGCGGATGCAGAAAGCGACGACACGGGACAGATCGAGCATTTCGTCCATGCACTGATAGAGAACGACGAAAACGCCGCGCCGATGTATGAGTACACCTACATCGGTCAGGCAACGAACACCGTTGCCGACCCGAACGCCGATTCTGCCGGCGTGTCGGAGGACGAGCGTGGCGGCATCAAGCCCTCGAGCGACAACGTGCTGTTTGCTGGCGTGCTCAGCGAAGCCCACATGAAGCTGGCAATGATTGCCGGCGTAGAATGCCTGTTCCGTATCGCCTCGGTGCGCTACGGCGACAATGGTCGCTCGCGCCTGGTGGTACACACAAAGGCAAACGGAACGTGGTCCGCTCCCACGCCTGTGGACTTTCCCCTTGGGTTTGGCGAGGAAGACGTGGAGCGCGACGGCATATACGATTACGACTTCGACGTAGTGGAATATACGGACGGAAGAGGAAACCAGGACGCCTACGTGCTGTTGGTCTCGGGCGAGCGCCCCGACGGCGACAGCACCCTTTTCGATACGGCAAGCACAGCCGGCATACTGTCCGTTGTGCGCCTGCGCATAAGCAATAGCGAAGTTCGCGTGGTATCGCACACGTCGTGGCGCAGCATCTCGCGCGGCCGCCTGCAGGAGGACGGTTACCATTGTCTGCAGTGTCCACGCATCACGGTGGGCAAGACGCTTGTCGACGGGCGTCTGTCGGGCGCCTATCTCCACCGCCGCGGAACCACGGCAGAAAAGGCGTTGGGCACCGAGGCAGAGGTCGCGCTCGAGTGCTTTACCCTGTGGTCGGACGTTTCGGGCGACAGCCTCACGTTCCGTCAGGTCCTCCGCTTTCCGCAGGCACCGTCGAGCATCGAGCTGGGCGAGCCCGAGAATATCAACGGCAAAATGGTGGTGCCCGTTGCGTACGAGACCGCAGACGGTTGCGGCTGCGCATCGTACGCCGTGATCGGCCAGTCCATTGCGGGCTGGGGCGTTATGCCACCAGACGCCACGGTACCCCGTGCGGTACCGTGGCCACAACATTCGGGCTTTTTGGCAACCGTCAACGAGCAACTGCAGCATATTACTTGGACGCGAGGCGCATCGGCGTTTGCAACGCAGCCCGTGGGTGCCGCAGGCTGTGGCCCGGCATCGTTTAGCGTAAGCAACAACGGCAGGTGCGCGCTCTATGTAGAGAACACCGATGGCAAGGTGGGACAGACCTACGACGAAGAAGGCAACCCAGTTGCAGTGATGGGCAAGCACTTCCGCATCTTCGCCAGCACCTTGTCAGGCGATCTGTTTACGGAGCCGTTCGTGATGTGCGAGCTGGACCATCCCGTCGATCAGATAACGACATTTTTGACGTCGGGGAGCATGCTCTCCGCGCTCGCCACGCACATTGTGAGCGCGGAGAAGAGCGAGGCAGAACTACACGGCATCGAAGTGCCCTTGGTGGCGTGTGCCACTCCGACGGGCGCGGTCGCTACCTCGGGCGCGGTGGTGCCCGGAGCAGCAGGCGAATCCTTCATGGTCACGGTGCGAAACGACGGTAACACCTTGCTGACCGCCGGCACGATCGATCTGTACCGAGAGGGCTCCAGCCAGCCGTTCTCCAGCGCATCCATCGGGTTCGGAGCAAACGCACGCATGGCTTCGATCTACGATCCGGAGCTTGCCGAGGATGCTTCGGCCAACGACATGGCACACGTGAAGTACGCGCTCGAGACGCTGGGCGCACGTTTTGCAACGCACCCGCTGGTAGCCGACAGCGGCAACGCCGTGCTGGCACCGGGTTGCACGGCACAGTTCCGCATGAGCTTCGCCATCCCCGAGAGTTGGAGCGACGAGGTGGGCAAACGCGTAACGCTATATGCGAAGGCGCGTAATCTGGTGGCGCTCGATCCCGTAACGCTCGAGGAAATTCGACCGGGCGCAAACTCGGCGCTGGGTGCCGTACTGCACGAGCTTCATGTGCCCGACGCGGCATGCGAACGCTCAGAAGTTCAGGTCGGCGTATGCGACAACGCGGATACGACAGGACTTCACGACGCCCCGATGACGGTCGACGGCGATGGCGGCACGAGTGGAGATGGCTCCGGCGGAAGCAGCTCCGGTAGCGGCAGTGGCTCTGGCAGCGGCAAGGATCACGGCAATAACAAGCGCCCCGGAAAAGCGGGCGCGCTTGCGGGCACGGGCGACAGCAACGTCCCCCTGACAGCAGCCGCAGCAGCACTCGCCGCAGCCGGCGCCGGCCTTGTCGCCTACAGCGCCCGCCGCACGGCGCTCGAAAACGACACCGCCGATGAGGTCAATTCTGATAAGCCTCACTAGCTCCTAGTTGCTTTTACGAGAGACGCCGACTCGGCTCATCGAGCACCAAAAAGGGCTGGCCCCGATAACTCGGAGCCAGCCCTGAGTCGCCTGACCTGAATCGCCTGGCATGGGAATCACAGCGCTACTTGAGCTTTAGCGCCTCCATCATGGGCACGGCGGCGTCCCAATCGATCTTCCAGCCGATCGACACGCGGACGGTTTCACCCGTTGCGGGAGCCGTCGCAAACAGTGTATGGCCGTTGTCGGGACCGGTAAAGCGCAGCCACGTTATGCCGTTGTACTCGACCTGGTCGGTTGTTGTCTCCTTGCCTTCGTAGACCTGCTCTAGGCTTGCAACCTCTTCCTCCGGCGAGCGCGGGAAGATGCTGATGTTCAGGCGTCCTCCAGTCTCGTCGTGGAAGAAGTTTGCCTTTTCGCGCTCTTCGTCGGACGAATCCAGCATGTACCCATCGGCGGCCTCGATGCTGTACGATGCGCAGTCGATGCCCGTTAAATCTGCCTTCTCGCCAGAATCGGCCACGCCGCCGGCCGCCTTGAACTCCTTGGCCTCGCATCCCGTGGTGTCAAAGTGCATGGCCTCATGATTCTTGGCGGGGGCATAAGCGTCTACGAACTCGACAGTGATGGGCCCGTAGTACGCCGTCTTGGGCGCCCAGAAATACACGTACTCAACGGTCTCACCCGGGCCGATATCTGGCCTCTCGGAAAGGTCGATGCCCTCGTGCAGCTCATCGGGAGCCTCGCTTGCAACGTAGTCGAGCACGGCCGCCTTGCCGGAAGTAAACAACGGGTCGCCTGCCTCAAGATCGCCCTGGGCAGCATGCACGTTAAAGGAACTGAACGTCCTGTTCTTTGTGTTGTTGTTGGTGATCTTGATGTGCAGGTAAAAGCCGTCCTGCAGCTTGGCATCGCCGCGATAGAACGTACCGTGAGCCACCGACTCATAGGTAATGCCTGCCACCTCGACCGTCTGCGAATCATAGGCTTTGGGCTTTTCCTGCACAGGCGCGCTGCCGCCCGAACTGCCAGCCGAGCCGCTCGGAGCACTACCGCCACAGCCGGCCACCGTACACGCCAGCACGGCCGAAAGCGTCACGGTGGGAATTCCTAACAGCAGCTTCTTCGTCATGGGCTTCATCATCCTCACCGCTCCTTTCGCTTGCAGCTCATCCGTTGCCCAAGGTCTTCGTCGTCCCGTGGCATCGGCTTCCACTACGAGCGTATGACGAAACACGGCGCCGGCGAAGTGACCCGTGGCCCAAATAACGACCCACCAGCGTTCCTTATGGGCCAAAAGAACTCGCACATGCACGCCCCCGGCCCATAAAACGAGACGTCTGTCCCAATGTTCGATTCGATCCAACAATCCGCACGACACGTTTTCGACAACGTATCCAACCGCAAACGCAGCAAGACGCATTCGGCCGCCTTCAAATTTACTCGGGCAGAACCGACTCGGTTTTGTCCGAGTAAACTCGAGCATAAACTGATCCATGCGATACAATTAACTCGGACAAAACCGAGTCGGAAGGAACCGAGTAAGTGGAATTTATTGGCAGGGAGCGTGAGCTCGCCCGTATTAAGAAAACGCTCAAAGCACCCGAGCAGCGCAATGTTCTCATTTACGGCAGGCGTCGCGTCGGAAAAAGTGAGCTCATCAAGCAGGCGCTAACCGATTTGTCGGACGTCGCAACGGTCTATTACGAGTGCCGCCAAACCTCCGAGGCAGACAACCTCGAGAGTCTGTCCGTCCTTGTTGCTGAAGCGCTGAGCTTTCCTCCGCTCGCCTTCACAGGCATCCGCGAGCTCATCGAATTTCTGTTTGCCCAAGCTAAAGACAAGAACATTACCCTCGTTCTCGACGAATACCCCTACTTGAGAGATGCGGTTAAAGGCCTAGACAGCATTCTTCAGACCTCAATCGACGCCCGCAGGGAAGACTCACGTTTAAACATTGTCCTGTGCGGCTCCTACGTTGAGATTATGAAATCCCTCATCGAGCATGAAAGCCCCCTCTACGGGCGAATTGATCTCGCGCTTGAGCTTAAGCCCATGGATTACTTTGACGCTGCGAAGTTCTATCCCGCGTTCTCGCCCGAGGACAAGGTGCGGCTCTATAGCGTTTTTGGCGGTATCCCCTTTTACAATCGCCTCATCGATCAATCCCAAAGCGTACGCGACAACATCATCGAGCTCGTCACGGAACCTGGCGCCCGCTTAGAAAGCGAGGTGCCGTCCTATCTCAACGCCGAGATCTCGAAGATGACCAACGCCAACGAAGTTTTCGGGGCTCTCGCACAAGGCTACTCCCGTTGGGGGGACGTGCTGGCACAGTCGCACGTCTCGAGCGGTCCGGCCATGGCAGACGTGCTCGACAAGCTCATGTCACTCGAAATCGTCCAAAAGCGTGCACCCATCAACGACCCTACGAACAAGCGCAAGTCTGGCTACTTTGTAGTGGATCCGCTTTCGCTCTTTTACTATCGCTATGTTTTCCGCAATGCCTCAGCGCGTCAGCTGCTCGACTCGGAAGTCTTCTATGATCGTCACGTCTTCCAAGACTTCGAGGAAAACTACGTTCCTCATATGTTCGAGGAGATCTGCCGTCAATACCTCGTGCGGCAGAACAGGACCGGCAAGATCGAACCGGCTTTCGACGCCATAGGCAAGTACTGGTACGACGACCCCGCAAACAAAACGAGCGGCGAATTCGATGTGGTAACGCAAGACCCCGAGGGCTACGCATTCTACGAAGCAAAGTTCCGCAAATCCCCCATCACGCAAAAAATGGTCGACGAGGAAATCGCCCAAGTCGAGGCAACGGGACTCAAGTGCCATCGCTATGGATTCTTCTCCCGTTCGGGCTTCGAAGCTGGCGAAAGCGATCGAACCGTCTTCATCGACCTGCCGCAGATGTTTGGATAGGACAGGACAGGTCCCTCCCGCATTCCAAGCATTCATTATCTAATCGAACGATTGTTCGATGGATTTCGTGTTGGGTGGAATCGTCTGTGGGCTGGGCTATGCTACCTTGACTATCTATATGACTTAAACGCAGCAAAGGAGCACCGAGAGAGCGAGTATGGCAAAAAACACCGCAAACTATGGTAACGACAGTATCCGCCAGCTCAAGGACGAGGAGCGCGTACGCCTGCGCCCCGCCGTCATCTTTGGCTCGGACGGACTCGACGGCTGCGCGCATGCCGCCTTCGAGATCCTGTCCAACGCCGTTGACGAGGCGCGCCAGGGCTACGGCAAGCTCATCACCCTTACCGCCTTTCGCGATGGCTCCATTCAGGTAGAGGACAACGGCCGCGGCTGCCCGCTCGACTGGAACCCCTCCGAGAAGCGCTTTAACTGGGAGCTCGTCTTTTGCGAGCTCTACGCAGGTGGCAAATACAACAACAACCAGGGCGGCGACTACGACTTCTCGCTCGGTACCAACGGCCTGGGCTCCTGCGCGACTCAGTACGCCTCTGAATACATGGACGTTACCGTCTGGCGTGACGGTAACAAGTACTCCCTGCACTTTAAGAAGGGCAAGGTCGTCGGTGCCAAAAAGAAGGCACTCGAGATTGAGCCCAGCGACGAGAACCGCACCGGCACCACCATCAAGTGGCGCCCCGATCTTGAGGTCTTTACCTCGATCAGCATTCCCCACGACTGGTATCGCGAGACCATGCGCCGCCAGGCCGTGGTCAACGCCAACGTGACCTTCCGCCTGCGCATTGAGGGCGACGATGGCGAGTTTACCGAAGAGGATTTTTGCTATCCCAAGGGCATCGAGGACTACGTGCTCGAGAAGGTCGGTACCGACTACCTCACCGAGCCCTTCTTTATCGAGGCCGACCGTCGCGGTCGCGACCGCGAGGACCTGCCCGACTACAACGTGAAGATTACCGCGTGCATGTGCTTCTCGCGCACCTTCATGATGCAGGAGTACTACCACAACTCATCGTGGCTCGAGAACGGCGGTTCGCCCGAAAAGGCCGCCCGCAGCGCTCTGACCAGCGCCATCGATGCTTACATTAAGCAACAGGGCAAGTACAACAAAAACGAGAGCGGCATCAAATGGCAGGACGTCCAGGACTGCCTGGTGCTGGTGACCAACTGCTTCTCCACCCAGACGTCCTACGAAAACCAGACTAAGAAGGCCATCAACAACCGCTTTATCCAGCAGGCTATGACGGCCTTCTTTAAGGAGCGCCTCTCGACTTACCTAATCGAGAACAAAGACGCCGCCAACAAGATCATGGAGCAGGTGCTCATCAACAAGCGCTCGCGCGAGAACGCCGAAAAGACGCGCCAGAGCATCAAGACCAACCTGCAGCAGAAGACCGACATGGCCAACCGCGTGCAGAAGTTCATCGACTGCCGCTCCAAAGATAAGAACCGTCGCGAGATCTACATCGTAGAGGGCGACTCGGCAGCAGGCGCCATTCGCACCTCGCGCGATGCCGAGTTCCAGGGCGTTATGCCCGTCCGCGGTAAGATCCTCAACTGCCTAAAGGAGGACTACCCGCGCATCTTTAAGTCCGACATCATCATGGACCTTATGCGCGTGCTGGGCTGCGGTGTGGAGATCAAGGACAAGCGCATCAAGAACCTTGGTGCCTTTGACCTGGACAACCTCAACTGGAACAAGGTCATCATCTGTACGGACGCCGACGTCGACGGTTATCACATCCGTACGCTCGTGCTCACCATGCTCTACCGCCTGGTGCCCACGCTTATCGACGAGGGTTACGTGTATATCGCCGAATCGCCGCTCTACGAGATCAACTGCAAAGAGAAGACCTACTTTGCCTACACCGAGCTCGAGAAGAACGGCATCCTCAAGGAGATTGGCGACCAAAAGTGCTCCATCAACCGCTCCAAGGGTCTTGGTGAGAACGACCCGGACATGATGTGGCTCACCACCATGAATCCCGAGACGCGTCGTCTGATCAAGGTGGAGCCCGAGGACGTCACCAAGATGGAAACCATGTTCAACCTGTTGCTGGGCAACGACGAGACAGGCCGCAAGCGCCATATCTCCGAGCACGGCAAGGAATATCTGGACCAGCTGGACCTGCAATAGCAGCAAATCGATAACGACGGCCCATAAGAAGTTCAAGAGGAAATCGTGGCAAAGAAGAAGACGAAGAACCAGCCAAAGAAAAAGCAGGTTAACGCCGAGAACGTCATCGGCCTGCACTCCGAGGTCACCGATCAGCCGATCACGCAGACGCTCGAGGTCAACTACATGCCCTACGCCATGAGCGTCAACGTCTCGCGTGCGTTCCCCGAGATCGACGGCTTTAAGCCCTCGCACCGCAAGCTGCTCTACACCATGTACAAGATGGGTCTGCTCAAGGGCGAGCGCCAGAAGAGCGCCAACATCGTGGGCCAGACCATGAAGCTCAACCCGCACGGCGATGCCGCGATCTACGAGACGATGGTGCGTCTGGCAACCGGCAACGAGGCGTTGCTCGCACCGTTCGTTGAGTCGAAGGGCAACTTTGGCAAGTACTATTCGGGCGACCTGAGCTACGCCGCCTCGCGTTATACCGAAGCCAAGCTCTCCCCCATCAGCGCCGAGATCTTCAAGGACATCGACAAGGACCCGGTCGACTTCGTCGACAGCTACGACGGCGCCATGAAGGAGCCGCGCCTGCTGCCCACCACGTTCCCCAACATCCTTGTCTCGGCCAACAAGGGCATCGGCGTCGCCATGGCGTCCGACATCTGCGGCTTCAACCTCAACGAGGTCTGCACCGCCACGATGCACTACCTGCAGGATCCCGATTGCGACCTGCTCGAGTACATGCCCATGCCCGACTTCTCGACCGGCGGCGAGATCATCTACCGCCGCGAGGAGATGGAAAAGATTATTGAGACCGGCCTGGGCAGCTTCCAGATTCGCTCCCGCTGGCGTTGGATTCCCGAAGAGCGCATCATCGAGGTCTACGAGATCCCCTACACCACCAAGACCGATGTCATCATCGAACGCATCGTCAAGCTCTCCAAAGAGGGCAAGGTCAAGGAGATCGCTGACATCCGCGACGAAACCGACCTCTCGGGCTTGCGCATCGCCATCGACCTTAAGCGCGGCGTCGACCCCGACAAGCTCATGGCCAAGCTCTATCGCTCGACCACGCTGCAGGATTCGTTCTCGTGCAACTTCAACGTGTTGGTCGATGGTTACCCTCGCGTTATGGGCGTGCGTCAGATCCTGCACGAGTGGGTCAAGTGGCGTATTGAGTCCACGCGTCGCCGCATTAACTTTGACCTGGGAAAAAAGTCCGAGCGCCTGCACCTGTTGCACGGCCTCGAGGCGATCCTGCTCGACATCGACAAGGCGATCGCCATCATCCGTGGCACCAAGCTCGAGGCCGAGGTCGTGCCCAACCTTATGCGCGGCTTCGACATCGACGAGACCCAGGCCGAGTTTGTTGCCGAGCTCAAGCTCCGCAACATCAACGAGGAGTACATCCTCAACCGCACCAAGGACACCGCTAAGCTTGAGGGCGAGATTGCCGAGCTTGAGGAGATCCTCTCCAGCGAGGAGAACATCAAGAAGGTCATCAGCGACGAGCTGGCCGCGGTCAACAAGAAGTATGTGATGCCGCGCCGCACGGGCAGGATCGAGCCCCATGAGGTTATCGAAGTAAGCTTGGAGCCCGAGGTCGAGGAGTACCCGGTCACCATCATGCTCTCGCGCGATGGCTACCTTAAGAAGATGACGGACCGCGTACTCAAAAAGGCGACCACGCTCAAGTACAAGGACGGCGACAAACCCTTTATCGAGTTCCCGTCCTCCAACACGCACGAGCTGCTCGTGTTTACCAACAAGAGCCAGGTGTACAAGTGCAAGGTTGCGGCATTTGAGGACACCAAGTCGGCCCAGCTGGGCTCGTACCTGCCGACCGATCTTGAGATGGAACCCGACGAGAGTGTCATCTGGGTCATCGACCCCGAGGACTACAAGGCCGACGTGTTGTTCGTCTTTGAGAACGGCCGCGCGGTGCGCGTCGCGCTTTCTGGATACGTCACCAAGACCAACCGCAAACGCCTCAAGAACGCCATCTACGGCGGCAGCAAGCTGTTGTATGCCCAGGTGCTCAAGGAAGATCGCGACATCGCACTGGTCTCGAGCGACTATCGTTTGATGAACTTCAGCACGTCGTTGCTCAAGACCAAGACGACTACCAACACGCAGGGCGTCCAGGCCTTTACGGCCAAGAAGGGCCGCTCGGTCACCACCGTCGGCACGACCGAGGAGATTCTTGGCGCCGGCGTCTCGGCCGAGAAGTTCACCGCGCAGAGCCTCCCCTCAGCCGGTGCCCTCATGAAGGAAAACGACATGCCGAGCCTGTTTGACTAGGTACCACGGCAACGAGACCGTTAGATACTTCGCAAAGCGACGAGGCCCGGAGCGCAACGGCATTGCGCCCGGGACTCGTCGTTTTTCTTCTCAACTATTTCTTAACGCAGATTAATTGATTTCTGCTTATTTTTCTGCGTTAAAAAATGTCAGCGTCACTGCTTCGATGCCCTTTGGTCGGTCGTTAGCAAAACTTGCAAAAATTAGCAAAACTTGCAAAAATTAGCAAAACTTGCAAAGGAGACACCATGGAGTACAGCAAGAACCCCTTTACCCCGACGTTCGGAAGTATCCCTCCCTTTCTAGCGGGTCGCGAGCATATTCTGCGTGACATCAACCGTGGTTTTATCAACGGCCCGGGAGATCCAAACCTGTCGACTATTTTTACGGGCGCAAGGGGAACGGGCAAGACGGCGCTTCTCTCGCTCCTTTCAGAAACGGCGCTTGAACACGGTTGGATCGCAGCAAATGTCTCCGCCATGCCAGGCATGCTCGAAGATATTATCGAGCGAACCAAAGAAGCCGCAGATAGCTACCTCTCACAGCCTCATGCGCGCATAAACGGCGTTCAAATTGGTCCAGTGGGCATCGATTGGACATATGCTCAAGAGGTCCAGGGCAACTGGCGCACACGCATGAATGGCATCTTTAAGCAACTCGAAAAACATGACATCGGACTTCTCATTACCATCGATGAAGTCACCGTCGATCTCGAAGAAATGCTTCAATTTGCCTCTGTTTACCAGCACTTTGTACGCGAAGGTAAAAAAGTTGCCCTACTCATGGCAGGACTGCCCTACAAAGTATCGGCGTTGCTGCGTAACGATTCCGTCTCGTTCCTCAGGCGTTCCCAATATCATCAGTTAGGACGAATCACTGACGTTGAAATTGCAAACGCGTTTCGCAAAACCGTTGAGGCCGGAGGACGTTCAATCACACCAGAAGCGCTCGAGAATGCTGTGAAGGCCGTCGACGGATTCCCCTACATGATGCAGCTCGTCGGATATCGCACTTGGGATGTTTCGGAGAACTCGCCCCAAATCAGTGCATCCGATGTCCAGCAGGGTTCCCTACTCGCACGCATGGAGCTGCGTGATCGCATTCTCGAAACGACCTATCGAGAGCTTTCCGATAAAGACATTGAGTTTTTACTCGCGATGCTGCCCGATTCTGGCCCCAGCAGGGTCTCGGAGATAGCCAAACGCATGGGCGTCGCCAGCAACTACGCAAGCCAATACAAACGCCGCCTTCTCGAGGACGGCGTCATCGGGGAACGTGGGCGTGGTCTCGTTGGCTTTGACATCCCCGCATTCAGGGAGTTCCTGAGCGAGAAAGTCTCCTAGCACGCGGAGATTGTCCATAAGGACATCAACGCATGGCAATCAGTAATCCTCTTGGTAAGGGAAGTAGGCTTTCCGCCAACGCTGATTGCCATGCGTTCTTCTTGTCCTTAGGCGAGCTTGCGAGCGAGCTCTCGCACCTCTTTCAACTTGGGCGACGATGCCATGCTGTCGCGCTCGGTCATGCCGCTGATGGTGACAATGCCCTGGTCCTCCCACTTGCAGTACGCACAGGTCGACTTGTACATAGCGATCGCCGCATCATAGACGCCCTCGCTGTGGCTATCGAGTAAAAGGGCCGTCTTGGTGAACGGGAAGCCCGTAGCACCGAAGGCGTATAGGCGATCGATGGCGGCTTTCTCCTGCGCAGTGATATCAAACCAGTAGATGGGCGAAGCGAAGACAACCATGTCGGCGGCTTTCAGCGACTCGATCACGTTGGCCATGTCATCCTTCTGCACGCAAGTGCCCTCGTGGGCGAAGCAATACTGACACCCCAGACAACCAGCGATTTTCTTACTGGCAACGCGGATGACCTCGACCGTATGGCCACCCTCACGCGCGGTCTCAGCAAACGCCTCGACCATGGTGTCGGTATTGGCGCCCTTGCGCGGGCTACCGCTCAATACAACGATATTCATAAGAATCTCCCTTCTTCATGCCGCAGGCGCGCGGCATACATTTCGTTGTAACCAAAACGGATGGAGCTATTCAGTCGTCTGCAGGCCACATCTCTCGTCAGTGTTCTCTAGACATAATCTCACCGCCTGATAACTCCTCGACTGTCTTGACTCTCTCTCCGAAAATTGAACAGCAAATCGTTGCTCGCAAAGTATCGACTGTGAGAAAATTAGCTTGAGCTTTCTCCCTGCTCGCATAAGCGTTCGCGTGAAAGAGCCTAGCCGCATCGGCCAGGCGCAATATAGATCCGCGGAAACCGGCCTACGAACAAGGAGCGTCTTATGTATGGACAGCATGTTGCACCGCAGACCCATAACAAACGGACTGGCCTGTCTATCCGCGACGTCAAGCGTCATGCAGACGCCAGAATCGCCGCCTTCGGAGTAAGCATTCTTGTGGCAGGACTGCTTTTGCTACCCTGCGCAGCACTGGCGACAGAAATGCCCGAAACCGATGTCGCAGCACCCATTACCTGCGACGAAGCCAACGCAGAAGGCATCCTCACAGCTACCACCGTTGTCGACCATAACTATGACCTGGAGCTCCCTCCTGCCTTCATGTTGGTCCAGAATGAGGCGTTTGTATACGATTTCCCCGACAAACCCGAGGACTTCATCTACGGGCTTAACGACACCGTCCATCTCTTCAAGATCGACACCGATACCGAAGGCCTTATAAAAACCGAGAACCCCAAAGAGGCCAGCGTCTCTATTGCCCTGACCATGATCGACAATCACGTTAGAGCAACCGCTGTCTTTACAGGCGGCTACGCCGACGACCAAATCCCTTACAGACTGAACCTCACCAGCTCAACCCGCCTTGGCACACACGTTGACCGCGACTTCGACAGCGGGCAGGGGATTATGCACGAGACGCGGCACGATTACTACATCCGCTACGTCTTCGACAGCGACGTGCACTTGATTGCAACCGATACGAGCGGTTCCAAACCCGATCCAAGTGTTAAACCGAGCCCAGAGGTCAAACCCGAACCGGAAACCAAGCCCGACCCCACACCGCAGCCCAAGGCAGAAAAGCCCGCGGCAAATCCCGTTTCCACTAAGGCAGTAGCGGCGGTTAAACCAGCCGGGACCACCCTACCCGCGACGGGCGACAACAGCGCGATAGCGGCAGCCCTGAATGTTGCCGGTGGTGTAGTCGCGGCAGTTGGCATTTCCGCAACAAGGCGTCGCAACCACTAGCCAGCATTTCGTACCCCGCAGACAAAGCTCTATCCCCGCTCCGATGAGCTTTACTCACCGAGAAGTTTCTTCCCCACGGAAATTAGTTTCTTTCCAACGGCCGCCTTCACGCCATCAACGCCCCGCGAAACCGTCGAAACAGACTGTGCCGAACCGCCATCGAGCTCTACCCCATCGCAAACAGTGTCGACAGCGTCTTCTGGCAACATTTTTGGTCGCCATAGCTCCGATTCGGCAGGGCCCAGTCTCCGCTCGATCTCGAGCAAGACTTGTAAGGAGTCCACAGTCAAGATCAACTACGGGAATCGTGACGAGCCGATACCGCCCGCATGCCCCCTTCGGAATAGGCGCTGAGCAGCTCCTGAGCGTGGGCGAACTCAGACCCTCGCCTCCAACCGAGCAGGCGGTTGACCGCGAGATTTCCCTGGACGTTGTGGACGAAGAGCAGAGAGGCGTCTGCCAGCCCCAGCTCCCGGGTCGCCCGGTGAAGGCGAGGAAAAAGGGCACGAAGGGAGCGAAGAGCGTTCCGTCGGAAAGTCGGAACGCTCTGTTTGCATTTTTGGGATCGTCCCAAACCCTTGCCAGCTCTGTGACGGATGCCGAAAGCTGCAGATCGATTATCTGCGGATTGCATTAATCCATGCCTGAATATCTTTCTCAGAAGTACGGAGCATGGATTCATCGAACTGCACATCGAGGCCCGGCTTCACGATTGCGCCTTTGCAGGCTTCCTCAAAGTCCTTCAGCGCGTGTCCCAGCCAGCCGCCATTGGTGGCAAACGGATACACGATCTTCCCGGTCAGGTCAGCCCGCTCCAGGAAACTGCGCATGGCGGGCGCAAAGGTGTACCACCAGACAGGAGAACCCAGGATGATGGTGTCGTAATCTCTCCAGCCAATGTGCAGCGGCTTCAGTTCCGGGCAATAACCCTCGGCAATCTCACGCTGCCCCTGATTGACGACTTCATCATAATCGCCATCGTAGGGAACAACCGTATCCATACGAGCAATATCCCCGCCGATTTCCCTCTGGATCATCTCGGCGATGCGCTTCGTATTGCCCCCGTAGGAGTAGTACAGAATCAAGGTTTTCATTTCACGCTTTCTCCTCATGCGAGAGGCTTTCCGCTGAACACGGGAAATGCGCTGAATTCACCATAGCTGGCAATGCGCTCCATGTTCTTGAGAGTTTCCATGTCTTCCTCGGAGATCGCGAAATCCACGTCTGCGTTGCTTTCCATGTGGGCGGGATCTGCCGTCTTGGGAAGCGCGACGGCTCCAAGCTGAAGGACATAGCGGATGCAGAGTTGGGCAGCAGATACGCCGTACTTCTCTGCCATCTCAACGATCGCCGGATTCTTCAGCGCCTCGCCGTGGGCGATGGGAGAGTATGCCTCCACCTGAATGCCCTGCGCCTTGCAGAAGTCCACCAATGCCGAATCGGTGTTGGTGATATGCAGGAGGATCTGATTGACCATGGGCATCACGCGGCAAGAGCCCAGGAGGTTCTCAAGGTCATCTTGCAGGAAGTTGGACACGCCGATTACCTTGACCTTGCCCGCCGCCTGCGCATCCTCCAACGCACGCCAGACCTCCTTGTTCTCCTCGAAATAGCGCTTCTCCACACGGAACTCGCTCCACGGCTGGGGAGAGTGGATGATCATCTGGTCGAGGTAGTCGAGCCCCATCCTCTCCAGCGTCTCATCGATGGACTTCGACGCATCCTCGTAGGTCTTCAGCTCTGCCGCAATCTTGCTGGCGACGAACAGCTCTTCCCGGCGAACGCCGCAGGTGCGCACGCCCTCGCCGACGCCGCGTTCGTTTCCGTAGGCCTGTGCGGTGTCGATCAGGCGATAGCCCAGCTTTACCGCCTCGCGAACGGCTTCCGCCGCCTCGGCATCGTCGATGAACCAGGTGCCCAGTCCCAGCTTGGGAACCTGAACTCCGTTTGCCAACGGGTAGGTTTCATTCAAGATCATCGTTCTACTCCTCGCCCCAGACATCCTTTGCCATGCGGAAAACCGCCCACGCCTTGGGCCAGCCGCAGTAGAAGGCTGCATGGGTCACGACCTCCGCGATTTCTTCTTTTGTAATACCGTTCTTCTTTGCCGCCGTCAGGTGATAGCGGAAGCTCTCATCGGTAAGCCCCTGAGCCATCAGCGCGACGACGGTCACGAGGGAGCGGTCGCGGAGGCCGAGCTGCTCCTCTCGGCTCCAGACCTCTCCGAAGAGCACGTCATCGTTCAGTTCCGCGAATTTCGGAGCGAATTCGCCCAGGGCATCTCTGCCTGCCGTCTGCTTGACTGCCATGTCTCGTTCCTCCCTACAGCCTTGCGTACTCTTCATGGGATACCGGCTCGCACCACTCGTTCTCGCAATTCTCGCCGGGAACCTCCACGGCGATATGGCTGAACCAGCTGTCCTTCTTCGCTCCGTGCCAGTGCTTGACGTTGGCGGGGATCATCACGACGGAGCCCTCGTGCAGGCTGACGGCGGCCTTGCCTTCCTCCTGGTACCAGCCCTCGCCAGCCGTACAGAGTAGGAGCTGACCGCCCCCTTTGTCCGCGTGGTGGATATGCCAGTTGTTGCGGCATCCCGGCTCGAAGGTCACGTTGGCGGCGAACAGGCCGCCTTCCGGATCGGTCAGCGGATTCAGGAACGAATCGCCGGTGAAATACTGGGCATAGGCGGTGTTCGCCGTTCCCGTGCCGAATGCGTTGACCTTCTCGAACTGCTCTTTTCGTTCATACCTCATAATTAAAACCTCCTGCTAAGAATCATCGATTCACGCCATAGCGCAGCCAGACCGCCCCGCCGTCCATGGCCTTCGCCTCTTTCAGCGTGAAGCCAAGGGCCTTGCTCTCCGAAATGCCTTCTGCGGCTCGGAAAACCGGCGGCGTATCCGGGCTCCCGTCTGCCGCCGCCGCCAACACGATGCTGATCTCATCGCACATCCCCGCTTGCAGGAACGACCAGTTCAGCACGCCGCCACCGCCCAGCATCAGGGTCTCGATGTTGAATTCTTCTTTCAGCTTGGAAAGGGCCAGACCGTGATCCAGCTCCGTTTCTCCCGCGATGATGTACGAGATTCCCAGCTTTCTCAAAAATGCCCTGTAGGCGTTGCCGACCTGTTCTGTCAGCACCTCGACGACATGGGCGGTGGTATCCACATAGCGCAGGGTGCTGCTTTTCCACCCCAGCTTGCCGTGGGGGTCCACGGAGACATAGAACATTCCGAAGTCCGGTTGCGCGATGAAATCACCTGCCGGAACGGCCGGCGCATCTTCGTCCAGATCCGGCTTCCTGTAGAAGGTGAAGTTGTCGTCCGTTGTCACCCTGCCGGACAGCCAGCCCTGGTGATGGTAAAAGGGCTCTTTCCCGAAGGCGATGTCGTAGAACGCATCGCCCGCCGCTCTGCCCTGCGGCGTTCCCATGTAACCGCCCATGATCTTTCCGTCCAAAGCGCACATCATGTGGCAGAAAACATACGGCCTGTTCACGTTCGATTCCCCTCCTTATGATTGACAAGCATTCTGTTTGGAAGCATGCTTCCTTTGAACTTAATGTGCATCCTAGAACTTGAAGTTAACTTTAAGTCAAGGGGATTCTGGAATAATTCGGAGGGGTTTTCAGATGGTCTATACGGTGGGGGAAATGGCGAAACTGCTGGGAGTTGCGGCGTCCACCTTGCGCTACTACGACAAGGAGGGGCTGCTGCCCTTCGTGGAGCGCTCCTCCGGTGGCATTCGCATGTTCCGGGAATCGGATATCGAATGGCTGCAGGTGATCGGCTGCATGAAGAAAGCCGGGATGTCCATCAAGGACATCCGGCAGTACATCGAGATGGCGCTGCAAGGAGACGACACCATCGATTTGCGCCTTGCCATGTTCCGGCGCCAACAAGAAGTTCTGAAACAGCAGATGGCGGAATTGCAGCACACCATGGAGATGGTGGATTACAAGTGCTGGTATTACGAAACGGCGAAGGAAGCGGGTACGGTCGATGCCCCGCAGAAGATGGAGCTTGCCGAAGTCCCAGAACGCTTTCGGAAGATTCGGCAGGAGCTGCGCACTGCGCCGGGAGCTGCGGCAACGATATGACAAGACTGCTTAGGCAACGGCAGTCATCCGTTTGATTATCACGGTAACTTTATCGTTCAAAAAGTACTACTAACAAACGACCACCCCGGCTATCCGCTGTTCGCGGAAGAGCAGGGGGCTCTTGTCGCCGGGGTGGAACCTTTTTCAACTCGCAGGATAGCAGAATCGCCTCGCAAGCCAGAATCAGCACGGGACGGCAGCGGGCAGAACCGCCACACCTAGATTACCCTCACGCTGCCACTGGCAGCCCTGATTAAATATGCTAGGTATCTCGGGATAATGCTTTCGGTCGCATACGCGCAAGAGTGTCCGCTGATTGCAACCGGCTGTTCGCCTTCCCACGCCGATGGCGTGCAGGCATCTTCGATATTCTCGCTCGTTATGGCAAAAATCACGTCTCCAGGGTTTGCCTTTTTCGATTTAGCGTATTGCTCTTCAGATCATCGTGGCGTGCTCGTAGCCGCGCCCCGCGAAGAGCCGCTCGGCAACGTCGAGAATCTTCTCGACCGTCTCCTCCGGGTACTTATTGCGTGCCATGGGCACCTCCGTCCTTATTATCGCGATAAACATACCATGAGTGGCGTACGGGTCGAGAAGGGCTGGCGCCAAAAGAGCCCAACGGCCGTTACGGCTTCGTTAGAAACGCGCCCCATCATGGATGGTGAACCCGAAAGATAAGGCGCGCGGGCACGGCGACTCGGCCCGCGCGCCCGGAAGAGAAAGGACGAACCCATGGGTTACATGCTCGAGACGCGCGGGCTCACCAAGCGCTTCGGCCGCGGCGACCAGGCGCAGGATGCCGTGGCCGACGTGAGCCTTCATATCCGCGAGGGCGAGGTGTACGGGCTGCTCGGCCCCAACGGCGCCGGCAAGTCGACAACGCTCAAGATGATCTGCGGGATGCTGCGGCCGACGGCCGGGGAGATCCTCTTTGCCGGGCACGCCTGGCGCCGCGAGGACCTCTACGCAATCGGCAGCCTCATCGAGGAGGCGCCGCTCTACCCCAACCTCACCGCGCGCGAGAACCTGCGCGTGCGCACCACGCTGCTGGGCCTTCCCGAGAGCCGCGTAGATGAGGTGCTCGCCGCCGTGGACCTCGCGGACACCGGGAAGAAGCGCGCCGGGTGCTTCTCGATGGGCATGCGGCAGCGCCTGGGGCTCGCGCTGGCGCTGATCGCCCGGCCACGCCTGCTCGTGCTCGACGAGCCCACTAACGGCCTCGACCCCATCGGCATCGAGGAGCTGCGCGACCAGATCCGCGGCTTCGCGGCGGCGGGTACGACGGTGATCGTCTCGAGCCACATCCTCTCCGAGGTGCAGCAGATGGCAGACACCATCGGCATCATCTACGGGGGGCGCCTCGCCTACGAGGATGCGCTTCGACCTGGGCAGGACCTCGAGGAACTCTTCATGAGCGTCTGCCGGGAGGGGCGTCGAGCGCGCGGGGAGGTGGCGGCATGACGGGCGAGAAAGGCGGCCTGCTCGCGGGCCTGCGCGCCGAGGCCCTGAAGTCGCGCCACGCGGCACCGGTTCGCCTGGCCGTGCTCATGGCGCTGCCGATGCCGCTGCTCGGCGCGATGCCCTACCGGGGCGTGCAGATCTTCAGCGCGTGGAACTACTGGTACGCGCTCTTCCTGCCCGTGGCTCTCTCGCTCGTGGTGGCGTGCGTCGCGCGGGCGGACGCGCGCACGCGGATGCGGGGGCTTCTGGGCCTGGGCTTTCCGCTTAGGCGCGCCTGGTGGGCCAAGGCGCTCTGGTGCCTCGCGCTCTGCGCGCTCTCGAACCTCGTGGTCTTCGGCATCTACCTCGCGGGATCGGCGTTCTCCTCGCAGGGCCTCACGGTCGCGGGCACGCTCACGATGCTCCTCTGCGCGCTCGCCAACACGGTGACCGCGGCGTGGATGATCCCCGCAGGGCTCTTCCTCACGGCGCGGCTCGGCATGCTCGCGGGCATCTTCTGCCCGCTCGCCACCCAGCTCGTGGGTGGGTTCGCCTGGTCGCTGATGCCGCTGCCGCAGCTCTTTCCGCCGTCGGCGAGCATGGTCATCCCCACGAGCTTCATCCCCGTGCTGCCGAGCGGCGAGCCACTCGCGGCGGACATGGCGCTCGGCGGGGCACTCACGGCGGACGGCATGCTCACACTGGCGGGCCTTGCGGTCTGCGCGCTCGCGTTCGCCGCGCTCACGGCGGCGGGCGCGGCCTGGTTCGCGCGCTCCGAGGAGAGGTGATGGCCATGACACGACTCTCCGACCCGACGCCGCGCATGACTCTCCCGCGGGCCCTGCTCTCCGAGGCCCTGCGCCTAGCGCGCTCCCCACTCACGGCGGCGCACCTCGTCTGCGGCCTGGCAGCCGGTCTTGCCTGCGGCGAGTACTTCTCCGTTACCCGATGGGACCCGGCGCTGGGCGCGGACGCCTACGCCCAGTTCCTCGGCGCCCTCATGCCGCTCATGTCCGCCATCGTCTGCGGGCTCGCCGTGGACGAGGAGCGCGCTGCCGGGCGCCTCGCCAACCTCACGGCGGTCCCCTCGCGCGGGCGCGCCGTCGCGGCGAAGCTGCTCGCCCTTGCGGCGCTCGGCGCGGGCGCGCTGGCCGTGGCGCTCGGCGTGTTCGGGGCCGTGCTCGCCGCCGCCGGGCGCCTGCCGCTCGGGCCCGCTCCGCTTGCGGCCGCCTGGGCGGGCATCGTGCTGGGCAGCCTGCCCCTCTACGCGCTGGGGCTCGGCGTGGCCCTGCGCCTCGGCCGCAACGCCGCCATCGGCGCCGGCGCGGCGGGGACGCTCCTCGCGTTCTTCTCACTGGGCGGACTTGCGCACGGCCTCATGACCGGCGAGCTCACCGGTGCCCTGGCGACGCCCCTGAGCTGGGTGCCGCTCGCCTGGCCCGCGCGCCTGGGGTCGCTCGGGGTGGAGGCCTTCATCGACGCCGCGCGCGCGGCAGTCCCTCTCCTCACGACTGCGATCGCTGGCCTCGTGCTCACCCTGGCAACCGCCGCCGTCCTTATCGCCTGGTTCTGCCGCTTCGAGGACGGGAGGGCAGATGAGTAGGAAGCCGCTCGCCGCCGTGCTCGCCCTCCTCTCCGCAGCGCTCGTCCTGGGCGGAAATGCCCCGCTCGACGCCGGCTGGGGGTCGGCGCTGCGCTCGATCGCCGACCGCGTGCTGCCCAACCCTGAGATCGCCATGTGGGCGCCCGCGCCCGAGCCCGGCAGTCACGCGAGCTCCTACGCCGACGCCACCGGGGCGGGGGCGAACTACGTCTACCTGGTGGACGCGGCGGACGACAGGGGCAATGTCCGAGAGCTCCAGCTCATCTTCTTCGGACGGGAGTCGAACGGCGAGGGCTGGCTCGAGATCGAGGCGCGCGGCGGCTCGGGCGTGCGCTACCGCGCGTGCGATGCGGCCGAGGCGCCCGCGGCTGCGCGCGGGGCTCTAGACCGCTGAGCGCGGCGCAAGTACAATGCAACGGGAGTTTCAGGAGGTCGAATATGGCGAGGATACTGGCAGTGGATGATGAGCGGGCGATCCTCGACGCGCTCGCGCGCGTCCTCGGCCGCGACGGCCATGAGGTCGTCAAGGCAGCGGACCCGACGGCGGTCCCGGGGATGGACCTTTCGCGCTTCGACCTCGTGCTCTGCGACGTCATGATGCCGGGGCTCGACGGCTTCGAGCTCGTGCGGCAGATCCGCCCGGACTTCGACGGGCCCATCATCTTCCTGACCGCGCGCGTGGCCGAGGAGGACGCCGTGGCCGGCTACGGCCTGGGCGCCGACGACTACGTCCGCAAGCCCTTCGGGGCCGCGGAGCTGCGCGCCAAGGTCGCGGCCCATCTACGCCGTGAGTGCCGGCCGCGCTCGCACGCCCTCTCCTTCGGGGAGGTGCGGATCGACCTCGGGGCGCGCGGCCTCGCCGTGGGCGGCGAGGCCGTGCCGCTCACGCCCACCGAGTACGCCATCTGCGAGTACCTCGCCCGCCACCCCGGGCAGGTCATGAGCCGCGCGCAGATCCGCGAGGCGGTGCTCGGCTGGGAGAGCGACGCCGACGACGCGGCCATATCCATGCAGGTCAGCCGCGCCCGGAGGAAACTCTCCGAGGCCGGCGCCGATCCGATCGCGACCGTCTGGGGGATGGGGTACAAGTGGCAGCTCTGAGGACCGGGGCGCGAGGTCGCGGGGGCATGCCGCTCTCCTTCGTCATCGCGCGCTACTTCGCCTACGCGTTCGCGGCGGTCGCCACGGCGTGGCTCGCCTCGTTCATGGCGCTCTCCGCGGCGATCAACGCGGGCTTCGTCTACGAGGCAAGCTGGGGGCCGGCCAATGCGCGCGAGGTCGCGGAGGGCCTGGCACGCGACGGCGTCTGCGGGCAACAGGACGTGCCGACGGCGTACCGCTACCTCATCCTGAACAAGGACGGATACGTGCTGATGACAGACCTCGAGGGCACGCGGCTCGAGGACGCGACGGAAATGGCCCGTGCGGCACTCGCCGCGGATCCGGGCACAGTGGAGATCGAGGGCGGGGGCTCGGGCCTCACCTACGCCGCGTTCCCGCTCAAGGGCGGCGGGGCCTGCGCACTCGTCAGCGAGTACCTGCCGCAGTGGGTCTCGCGCGACCTCGCCGGCCTGCTTCCCAACCCGCAGAACCTCATGCTCGTCGGCGCCGCTGCGGGAAGCGCGCTCGCGCTCGCGCTCGTGGCGCGCCGCGCGAGCCGCGTGATCTCGCGCAAGATGGCGCCGCTCGCGGAGGCGGCGGAGCGCGTCGGCGCGGGGGAGCTCGACTTCGCGGTCGGCAGCACCAACGTGCGCGAGGTGAACGACGTCCTCGCCGCGATGGACGCCATGCGGGCCTCCCTCGCCGAGTCACTCGAAGCCCGCTGGGCCGCGGAGCGGGGGCAGCGCGAGCAGGTGGCGTCGCTCGCCCACGACCTCAAGACGCCGCTCACCGTGCTGCGCGCCAACGCCGACTTCGTGGCGGAGGAGCTGGAAGACGAGAAAGACGCCGACCTCGCGGCCGCCGCGCGCGACATAGCCGGCAGTGTCGAAAGGCTCGACGGCTACGTGCGCCTGCTCATCGAGGCCTCGCGCGGGTCCGGCGGGGCAGAGAGGACCCCCATGCGGCCGGCCGAGCTCTGCGAGCAGGTCCTCGCCGAGGCCGCCCAGATCGCCCGGGCGCGAGGCGTGACGCTCGACGCGGCCACGGGCCCTGCTGTCGCGGGCGCGCCCGAGGCCCCGCTCGACCGAACCGCCCTGGCGCGAGCCGCCGCGAACCTCGTGGCCAACGCCGCCGAGCACGCGCGCTCGCGCGTGGCGGTCTCCTGCGACGTCGCGGGCGGCCACCTCGTCATCGAGGTGTCCGACGACGGACCGGGCTTCTCTCCCGCCGCCCTCGAACGCGGCTGCGAGTGCCTCTTCACAGACGACTCCTCCCGCTCCTCGCGCGACGGAGGCCGCCACTACGGGCTCGGCCTCCACGCCGCCTCCGAGGCCGCAAGCGCCCACGGGGGCTCCGTCTCGCTCGCCAACAGCCCCTCGGGCGGCGCGGTGGCCACCATCGCGGTCCCCCTGTGCGGGCCCTGACGACTCAGGCCCCGCACACCGGCGTGCCTCGCAACCAAACGCTTCCATCTAGAAACACGGGGAGTAAATCGCGAAATCGCAGGTGAAAGGGAGTAAAACGTCAAAGAAAAAGCCTCCGTTCCAACGAGAGAACAGAGGCTAGGAAATTGTTTTTACTCACCGCCGTCGCTGGTGGCTTTGCAATGACTGTCGTACGAAACGAAACTCAGGAGCACAGTGCGGCACTCAAAAGTGCAGGTCAGAACCCTGTCAGCCTACTCCCACTCGATCGTCGCGGGCGGCTTAGACGTGATGTCGTAGCAGACGCGGTTGGCTCCGGGAACCTCGGCAACGATGCGGCCGGAGATGCGGGCCAGCACGTCGTAGGGCAGCTTGGCCCAGTCGGCGGTCATGGCATCGCTGGACTCGACGGCACGCAGGATAATCGGGCGCTGGTAGGTGCGCTCGTCACCCATAACGCCGACGGACTTGATGTCGGGCAGGACCGCAAAGTATTGCCAGCAGCTGTGCTCGGAGTTGCGCTCGCCGGTCTGCTCAAACAGACGCTGGTTGTAGGCATCCAGCTCCTCGCGCACGATAGCGTCGGCATTCTTGAGGATTTCGAGCTTCTCCTTATCGACCGCACCGATGATACGGATGGCAAGACCCGGGCCCGGGAAGGGCTGACGGAACACGATGTGACCCGGCAGGCCCAGCGCCAGACCAAGCGCGCGGACCTCGTCCTTAAAGAAGTGGTCGAGCGGCTCGATAAGGTCGAAGTGCACGCCCTCGGGGAACGGGATCAGGTTGTGGTGGCTCTTGATGGTGGCCGTCTTGCCGCCCGTCTTGCGAGCGCCGGACTCGATGATGTCGGGGTAGATGGTACCCTGAGCCAGGTACTTGACCGGCTTGCCATCGGTCTCAAGCTGCTGCGCCACGGCGAAGAACTCTTTCCAGAACTGCGTACCGATGATGCGGCGCTTCTCCTCGGGCTCGGTCACGCCGGCCAGAAGCTCGGCATAACGGTCCTCGGCGTGAACGTGGATAAAGTCGACGTCAAACTGCTTGGTGAAGACCTCCTCCACCTGCTCGGGCTCGCCCTTGCGCAGCAGGCCGTGGTTGATGAACACGCACGTCATCTGCTTGCCCACGGCACGAGCACCCAGCGCAGCCACGACGGAGGAGTCGACGCCGCCGGACAGGGCCAGAATCACGCGGTCGTCGCCAACCTTCTCGCGGAACTCGGCCGTCATGGTCTCGACCAGGTTGTCCATGCTCCAGTTGGGCTCCAGGCCGCAGATCTCAAACAGGAAGTTGCTCAGCAGCTGCTGACCGTACTCGGAGTGCTTGACCTCGGGGTGGAACTGCGTGGTGAAAATCTTGCGCTCGACGCACTCCATGGCGGCAACCGGGCACACGTCGGTGCTGGCGGTAACGGTAAAGCCCTCGGGCACCTCGGAAACGGCGTCGCGATGGCTCATCCACACGGTTTGCTCCATGGGCGTGGAGTTAAAGAGCTTGGCGCCGGCCGTGCGCGTGATGGTGGCGCGGCCGTACTCGCCCACCTCGGAGTGGCCGACCTTGCCGCCGAGCGTCACGGCCGTGATCTGATGGCCGTAGCAAAAGCCCAGGACGGGAAGGCCCAGGTCAAAGATGGCGGGGTCGATAGACGGAGCGTCCTCGGCGTACACGGAGGCCGGGCCGCCGGAAAGGATGAGCGCAGAGGCGTTCATCTCGCGAATCTCATCGGCCGAGATATCGCAGGGGACAATCTCGGAATACACGTTGAGGTCGCGGACGCGACGGGCAATGAGCTGACCGTACTGCGCACCAAAGTCGAGTACGAGGACCTTTGCGGAAGCCTTTTGATCCATGGTTTCCCCCTCTTGTTGGCGGGGAGCCGGTGCCCACCCGCGTGAATGAACGAAAATAACCTCCATAGTGTACACGTTATATGGGGTTTCTCGCCCCTCGCAGCCATCAGCGCACGGCAAACGCACGACCTGGGCCCCTATTTGACGGCAATTGAAGTGTTACCAAACGTTACAGATGATGTAATACGTTTGAACATTGGACGCCCTGTGCCACAATACTGCCGAACGACTCCGCCTCTGCGGCGGCAAATACGATAGGAATATCAGCATGAAGCGCATCCTTCTCATCGCCACGGGCGGCACCATCGCATCGACCGAGGACGGCAACGGCCTCTCCCCCGCCCTGACCGGTGAGGAGCTCGCCCAGAGCGTCCCCGAGATCTCGGGCCTCTGCGAGCTCGACGTCGTGCAGCCCATGAACATCGACAGCACCAATATGCGCCCGAGCGACTGGATGCGTATCCGCGACGTCATCGTCAAGGGCCATGCCGACCACGACGGCTTCGTGATTCTACACGGCACCGACACCATGAGCTACACCGCGGCAGCACTTTCCTATCTGATTCAGGACAGCCCCAAGCCCATCGTGCTCACCGGCTCGCAAAAGCCCATGGGCAACCCCTTTACCGACGCCAAGCTCAACCTGTACCAGAGCCTGCTCTATGCGCTCGACGAGCATTCGCACGATGTGTCGATCGTGTTTGGCGGCGTCGCCATTGCCGGCACGCGCGCCCGCAAGCAGCGCACCATGAGCTTTAACGCGTTCATTAGCGTCAACTATCCGCCCATTGCCTACATCCGCAACGACCGCATTGTGCGCAACGGGCTCCACGGCACTCATCAGGGCGAAAACCCGGTGCGTTTCTACGACAGCATCGACCCGCGCGTATTTGTACTCAAGCTTACGCCCGGCGTAAACCCGGGCATCCTCGACGCCCTTGCCGATAGCTACGATGCTGTAATCCTTGAGACCTTTGGCATTGGCGGTATTCCCGAGTTTGGCGAGTCCGGCGAGTCGTTCCAAGAGGCAATTTTCCGCTGGGTCGATTCGGGTCGCACCGTCGTTATGACCACGCAGGTCCCCGAAGAGGGCCTCGATCTGGGCGTTTATGAGGTCGGCCGTGCTTACGCCGATCATCCGGGCATTCTGCGCGGCGACGACATGACCACCGAGACGCTCGTGGCCAAGACCATGTGGGCACTCGGCCAGTCACGCGATGCCGCCGAGATCCAGCGTCTGTTCTACAGCCAAGTCAACCACGACCGCATCCCGATGGCGTAATCCCTAAGGCAGCTCCACTTATCGCAGCCTTAAACGACAGGTGGTCCCCCTCGGGCCGTGCAAAAATCGGAGTATTCTGCAATTTCTCCTCCGGACGCATAGAATCGGCCGATTATTAGACGAACTTTTAGGACGAAGGGTCCGTTTAGTAAATATTTATTCCTCATTTTTATTTAGCGTGTGGATTATCTACTGTCAAAAAGGCAAAGCCAGCCGCTCGAGCTACCATCTACGGCCGAACTGGTGCTGAATACTCGCGATTTTGCACATCGCAACCAGGGGGACCCGCCCAAAGAGCGTCAAATACAGCGAGGGAACGCCCTATTCGATACCCTCGAGAAGCTCTGACGCCGTCATGCCGAGTGCGGGCGCGATCTTAAATAGAACCTTGAGCGTGAAATTTGCCGTCCCATCTTCGATTCGGTCGAGGTAGGGTCGGCTGATTCCTGTCGCCACACAAAAATCAACCTTGGAGATACCAAGGTCCCTGCGTGTCTCTTCGACCCGCCTGCCAAGAATCTGTTTCGCACGTTCGTCCATGCAGCCGAGTTTGAAATGGAGCCGAACATAAACGTAAACTGTAGTTTACGTTTTGCCGAATACACAGGAGTTTTCTATGTCGGGTTCTTCGGTCCGCATGTACCGAGCCACGCTTCGCACAAACAGCGCACCGCCCAAGCTCGTCGTCGTTGAAGCAGAATGCCTTTCGCCCGATGAGCGCACAGCATTTGCATTGCTATCAAGTCGCGTCGCCGCTGTTCTGGTCCCTTGCCCGGCGCAAGGTGAACTTGCCATCCAATGCCAAGCGCACAGCTGCTCGCTCAATCAGGCTGCCGTAATCGCAACCAGCCAACGCGGTCTGCCCCTTCTCCTGGATGCCGGCATCGCACTCGTCCTTCGTGGCGCCGGATACGAAAACGAGGCCGCCGCCGATATGGTCTTTAAACCACGATCGAGCGGCGGCCTCGCAGCAGCCATTGAATATATGTGCAGGCTCGTTGCCTAAAAGGACAAGCTAGAAACCAAGGCCAAAGCCCATACCGGTAATCGCCGAATACATAAAGTAGACGTTGATCACGTTGAGGAACACACCCGTGATGCAACCGTTACGCAGGTAGCGCTCGCACACGATGCGCGCCATGGCGGCGGAGTCATCATTGTTCTTTGCCTGGCGTCCCGCCGTAAAGTACGTCGCCACGCTCAGCAGCAGATTGAGCACCGGCAACGCCAGCAGCTCGTAGCTCTTGCCCCAGCGCGTCGCCTCGCCGGCGGCATTAAACTTCGTTGCCACCTCGGGACCAATGTTGGGGATAACACACGCTGCGACCACCAGCGGAATCACCGCAAGCACGAGCAGCGCAATACCCATGTAGCCAGCTTTTTTACCATATTTAAACATGCGCGTCGTCCTTACACGTTAAAGCGGAAGTGCACGACGTCGCCATCGGCCATGACATAGTCCTTGCCCTCAATACGCAGCTTGCCGGCGGCCTTGGCGCCCTGCTCGCCGCCGAGCTCGATGTAGTCGTCGTAGCCAATGACCTCGGCCTTAATAAAGCCGCGCTCAAAGTCGGTGTGGATGACGCCGGCGGCCTGCGGGGCGGTCGCGCCCTGACGCACCGTCCAGGCCTTGACCTCCATCTCGCCGGCCGTAAAGAACGACTGCAGGCCGAGCAGCTTGTAGGCAGCCTGAGCGAGCACGTCCAGGCCGGGCTGTTCCAGGCCCAGGCTCTCCAGGTAGTCGGCAGCGTCCTCGGGATCGAGCTCGGAAAGCTCGGCCTCGATCTTGGCGCAGATGGGCAGCGGCTTAACACCATCGATGGGCGCCAGGTCGTCGTTGAGCATATCCTCGTCCACGTTTGCCACATACAGGATGGGCTTCATTGTGAGCAGGAACAGACCCTTGGCGGCAGCACGCTCCTCGTCGGTCATCTCCATGGATGCGGCGCGCTTGCCTTCGTTGAGCCAGGCAAGCAGACGCTTGGCGACCTCGAACTTGGGCATGAGCTCCTTGTCGCGCTTGGCCTCCTTCTCGAGCTTGGGCAGCTGCTTCTCGAGCGTGCCCATATCGGCCAGGATGAGCTCGGTCATGATGGTGTCGGCATCGCCGGCGGGATCGACGAACTCGCCCGTGCGGCCCACCTCACGCATGACGTTGGGGTCCTTAAAGTAGCGCACGACCTCGCAGATGGCATCGGTCTCGCGAATGTTGGCCAAGAACTGGTTGCCCAGGCCCTCGCCCTCGTTGGCGCCCTTCACCAGGCCCGCGATGTCGACAAACTCGACCGTCGCCGGCACAATGCGACCGGGGTTGACGATGTCGGCAAGCTTTTGCAGGCGGCTATCGGGCACATCGACGATACCCACGTTGGGGTCGATCGTGGCAAACGGGTAGTTGGCGGCAAGGCCGGTCTTTTTGGTAAGCGCGGTGAACAGCGTCGACTTGCCCACGTTGGGCAGGCCCACGATACCGATGGAAAGGGACACGACAGCTCCTTTTGGTACAGGTACTTCAAACCGTATAAGTATAGCGCCGCCGCAGCATCCGGGCGAATCCGGACACCGCGGCGGCGCAAATGAAGCAGAGATGCGTGAGAGTTCGAGACAGTAGTCCTTACTTAAGCTCGGGCCAGAAATCCTTGTTGGCCTCGATGAGCTCGTCCAGGATCTGCTTAGCAACGCTCGCCGAAGGAATGGTCTTGGAGAGCGTGAGTGCCTGCCAGAGCTTCTGGTAGCTGCCCTCGACCCAAGCCTGGACAACGAGCTTCTCAACGGAAACCTGCTGCTCCATCAGGCCCTTCTGGAACTGCGGAATCGGGCCCTGGCAGATCTTCTCAAAGCCGTTGGAACCGACGATGCAAGGCACCTCGACCATGGCCGTCGGGTCGAAGTTGGGCACAGCGCCATCGTTGGGGACAATCAGCAGGAAGCGCTCGAGCGTGTTCTCGGCCAGTGCGCAGGCAAGGTCGACGATGTAGTTGGCATGTACATCCGGCTCAAAGCCGCCGTCCTTGGCAGTACCCTTGGCGATGATGTCGCGGCAAGCGCCAAAGACCTTCTTCTCGCGGCCGTCCATAACCTCATTGGCGCGAGTGTAGTTGGGGTCAGACGTCTCGACGACATAGTCCGGGTACAGGTAATACTTGAGGTAGGTATTGGGAATCGTCTCGGGATCGACAGCATAGACATCCTTGGCCTTGCCGAAGGTGTGAATCCAGCTCTCCTCGACATGCTGCTCCTTACCGGCCTCGTGCTCGATGCCGTCCAGGTAGCCGTTCTTAGCCATGTGCTCCTTAATCTGCGGCATGAGGTCGTTGCCATCCTTGTCGTAGATTTTGCTCCACCAACCAAAGTGGTTGAGGCCGTAGTAGCTATACTGCAGCTCGCGACGATCCTTGATGCCGCACATACGGCTCATCTTATCCATGAGGTCGATCGGCATGTCGCAGATGTTGATGATGCGGCTGTTGGGGCGCAGCACGCGGCAGGCCTCGGCGACGATGGCCGCGGGGTTGGAGTAGTTGAGCATCCAGGCGTTGGGGCTGTACTTCTCCATGTAGTCGAGGATCTCGATGACACCACCGATGGAGCGCATGCCGTAGGCGATACCGCCGGCACCACAGGTCTCTTGGCCAACGCAGCCGTACTTGAGAGGAATCTTCTCGTCGAGCTCACGCATGGCGTACAGGCCGACGCGGATGTGAGCAAGGACGAAATCGGTCCCGGTGAATGCGGTCTCGGGGTCGGTGGTGTAGCTAAACTCAACCTCGGGGGCGTTCTCGTGGAAGTAGATCTCGCAGGCCTTGGCCACGGTCTCCTGGCGCTCGGCGTTGTTATCGTAGAAGGTCACCTTGTTGACCGGAAAGCGGTCGCGCTCCTCAAGCAGCATCAGAGCGATGCCCGGGGTGAAGGTAGAGCCACCGCCGGCAATGGTCACGGCATAGTTTTTCTTGGACATGATGTCCTCCTCATTCTGGCCGCTTGCTCAATCCATCCCCGCACGCGGCCTGTACGGTTTGGAATTGTTACCTAGAAGTGGAGTTTTTATCTCTGGAATCGGCCTTGCGGTGCATACCGGCTCTGCAAGGCCGATTGTTTCGATGGACGATGGTTTACAGAAGACTCTCGAACTTCAGAAGACTCTCGAACTTCTCGCGAACCTGCGGGACGGTAAGGCCGATGATGACCTGGATTGACTGACCTTGGACCACCAAGCCATGCGTACCGATCGCCTTGAAGGAAGCCTCGGGTGCAACGACGCCCTTGTCCTTGACGTTAACGCGCAGACGGGTAGCGCAGTTCGTTACATCGATGATGTTATCCGCGCCACCGAGCAGATCGAGGATGTTCTCGGCAAGCACCAAGCGCTCATCATCTTTACTCTGGGCGACCGATTTGCCAGCAGCAGCACCGCCCTGCTTTTGCTTGTAGTCGGCCTTGGACTTGAGCTCGACCTCAACATCGTCATCCTCGCGACCGGGGGTCTTAAAGTCGAACTTGACGATCAGGAAACGGAAGACCACGACCCAAAGAGCGGTAAAGCACAGACCGACAAGGATGGAGATGGCGTACTGCAGACCGTGTGCGGCCCAAAGGGGCAGCCAGTCCCACGAGAGCATCGAGATGATGCCGCCGTCGAAGATACCCACGACGCCAAGGAGGTTTTGAGCCATGCAGCCGAGCGCTCCGAGCACGCAGTGGACGACGAACAGGCCGGGCGCGATGAACAGGAAGGTGAAGTCAAGCGGCTCGGTGATACCGCAAAGCATAGCGGTAAGGGTGACCGGGATCAGCAGAGCCTTGACGCGCTGCTTGCGCTCGGGTTTGGCGGTCATATAAAACGCAATGGCGACGCCAAGCGAGCCGAAGACCTTAGTCCAACCAGGGCAGGTATAGGCAGCCGAGGGTGCGGCATCCTTAAGAGCAATGCTCGGATCGGCAGCCAGTTGGGGCAGGATATTGGCCCAAGCAGCAAAGATGCCGCCGTTGACCGCCGCGTTGTCGTAATAGAACGGCGTATAGATAAAGTGGTGCAGGCCTGTAGGGATCAGCACGCGCTCGAAGAAAGCAAAGACACCCACGCCAAACGTACCGGCGGAAAGGATGAATCCCTGGAAGGCAGAGATAGCAGCCTGAACATGCGGCCACACCAGGCAGGCGATAAGAGCGACCGGAACCATAACGAAGAAACCGATCATATAGATGAACACGGAACCGGAGAACACGCCCAACCACTCGGGGAGCTCGGTGTCGAAGAACTTATTATGCAGCATCGTGGCGATACCAGAGATAATGAGCGCGCCCATGATGCCCATATCAAGCGTTTTGATGCTTGCGATAGTGGCAAGACCAGTACCGCTGCCCGCCTCGACAGAGTAGTCGACCCCAAAGACAGGGCCCCACTGCCCCAAGATTGTGCTTACAAAGTAGTTGAAGGTAAGGTAGATGGCCAAAGCCTCCATGCAGCAGCGAGCGTTCTGCTTGTTCGCGAGCGAAATTGGCAACGCTACGCAAAACAGCAACGGCATCTGGTTAAAGAGCGTCCAACCACCCTGGAGCAGCACATTCCAGCAATCAAACCAAAGATGGCCCGCAGTGGCCATCTCGCCAAAGATCGCCTCGGTGGTAAACAACGTACCCAGGCCGACGACGATTCCGGAAAATGCGAAAAGAATTGCAGGCGTGTACATTGCACCGCCGAAACGTTGTATCTTTTGCATCATGACGGGGAATCCCCCTCTCTTCATTCGGAGCGACTGCGGTTTTGGCTTCACTCGAGACCGCAGACGCGCCGTTTGCGTGTACCTCGTGCAATAGGACGGGTGGGCCCGCTTCCCTGACTTCTTCCGCTTCTATTTTTATCATATCACTTATCTAGACAAGTTAGCATAAATACTACGGTCGGTAAACGGTTGATTATTGGCCGTAAACGGTATATGTCCAGTATTTCGCCTGTTAAATCTGACATAGCTGATGGCTGCATTATAAATTTCTTTTCTACTTGTCTAGATGTGCTTGTCTATATCTATAGACATACCTATACTTCATTACAACATTCACCGCTACGTTAAGGAGTCACCATGAAAAGTGCGGTCTTCTATGGAAAGCACGACCTCAGAGTCGAGGAATCGGCAAAGCCGGCCGTGGGCAGGCGCGACGTTCTGATCAACGTCAAAGCTTGCGGCGTCTGCGGTACCGACGTTCATATCTATGAAGGCGACAAGGGTGCAGCCGACGTTACCCCGCCCACGATCCTTGGTCATGAGTTTGCGGGCGTTGTCGAGGCCGTGGGCAGTGATGTCACCAGCTTTAAACCGGGCGATCGCGTGTGCATCGACCCAAACCATCCCTGCGGCTGCTGCGAACCCTGCCGCGACGGAATCAACCACTACTGCGAGCATATGACCGGTTACGGCACCACCGTTAACGGCGGCTTTGCCGAGTACTGCTCCGTCGATATGCAGCAAGTCTACAAGTTGGGCGATCACACCAGCTTTGAGCAGGGTGCTATGACCGAGCCCGTCGCCTGCTGCCTGCACGGCATCGATATGTGCAACATCAAGCCCGGCAGCACAGTTGTCGTTATCGGCGGTGGCATGATCGGTCTGCTCATGATGCAGCTTGCTAAAAACGCCGGCGCCACCAAGGTTGTCTTGCTCGAGCCTGTCGAAGGCAAGCGCGAGGTTGCGCTCAAACTCGGCGCCGACCTGGCAATTGATTCCATCCACGAGGACGTCCCGGCCCGCCTGAAGCAGGAGGGCGTCGGCAACGTCGATGTCGTTATCGAGTGTGTTGGCAAGCCCGTCACCATCGAGCAGGCCATCCAGATCGCCGGCCACAAGGCTACGGTCATGATGTTCGGCCTCACCAAGCCCGATGAGACAATCACCGTCAAGCCCTTCGAGGTCTTCCAGAAGGAGCTTGTGCTTACCTCGTCCTACATCAACCCTTATACGCAGCGTCGCGCGCTCGAGCTCATCGACTCTGGCAGGCTCGACGTATCCTCGATGGTCGCCAAGGTGGCTTCCCTCGACGAACTCGGCGCCATCCTGTCAGACCCAGCTCTGCGTGCCATGGGTAAATATATAATCGACCCCAGCAAGTAAATCGATCGACACCTGCGCGAGCGGTCCTCATCCACCGCTCGCGCACTCAGCTCTAGGAGACCGTCGTGGCGCGAGCCATCTTCCAAACTATTTATGACAACGTGAAGCAGTCGATTGACGACGGCACATACGCCTATCAGAGTTATCTGCCTTCGGAGACTGAGCTCACGCAGCTGTTTGACTGTTCGCGCATGACGGTCCGTCGCGCCATCTCGATGCTTGCGGCAGATGGTTACGTGCTCCCCCAGCAAGGCAAAGGCATGCGCGTCATTCGCAACATCAGTGACGAGACGAATCGTGGTGGCGGCGGACTCGAGACCTTTAAGGAAATCGCAGCCAGCCGAGGCTTTGAGCTCAAAACGGTTACCACTGTCTTTGAGCTCCTCGTTTGCAACAAGGCGCTCTCCAAGATTACCGGGTTTCCTGAAGGCTGTGAGCTCACACGCGCCAAACGCATCCGTTATGCAGACGGACGGGCCGTGTGCTCCGACGACTCCTATTACCTAAGCTCACAGGTACCGGGGCTGACACCCGAGATTGTCAACGACTCGATCTATCGTTACCTCGAAGAAGACCTTGGCATTAAGATTGCCACGGGCAAACGCGATGTAACGATTGAGCATCCCACGCCCGAGGATGCACGCGTGCTCGATCTCGACGACTTTAACGCACTCGCCGTTGTACGCGGGCAGACCTACAACGCCGACGGTATCCTTATGGAATACACCGAGACAAAGCAGGTTCCCAGCTTCTTTTTACTCCACGAAACGGTCACACGCCGCAATAACGGCAGCGAGACCCATCAGAGCAGTATGAGCTAACCATCTATTAGTTGCGGCGGGATAGTTCCTAGAATGGCCAGCTTAAGGGCAAAACATGAACTATTCCACCGCAACTTTTTTGGCCGGCGGGGCAGTACCTGTCCCACCGGCCATCATTTACGCTCTTTTAGCTAGTCCGCGAGCTTCTCCACCTGGTCGAGCATCTTGTCCAGCTTGGCCTTTGCCTCGGCCTTGACCTTCACAGCTTCTTCGTGAGCCTTCGCCTTCTGGGCGGCCTTTTCCTCGGCTTCGGGATCGACGACGACCAGATTGGACGCGTCGTGCTCAACAAGCTTGAGCGCATGCTCGGGACAAACCTTGACACAGGCGCCGCAGCCTAAACAATACGTGGACTCCAACGCAAAGCGGCCGCTTCCCACCAGATCACAGGCGAACGTGGGACACACGTTGACGCACTCGCCGCACGACGTGCACTTTTCAAAATCGCACTCCGGCGTGCTCACCTGCATATTCTGGGCAAGCTCGGGATGGTTCTGCAGTGTCGAGAGCACCAGCTGCCGCCCATGGGTGAGCGAACGGCGACGCTTGGTCGTCGTGGTGCCGCACATGGTGTTGAGCGTACGCTCCAGCTGGGTAATCTGATGGCGATGGGCCTTGAGCTTTTGCGTCACCGAGGCCAGCGCCGCCGTCGCCGGGTTGAGCTTGGTAACGGTTAGGCCCGTGGTGCGGGCAATCCTTTCCATGTACTCCTTGCGCTCGTACTCGCGGCGCTTATGGCACTTGAGGCTCTTGGGGTCGACCTCCAGGCCCATACCCGTGCCGGACCACTCCTCGGCCTTCGCAATCGCCTCGCCCAGAATGTCCTCGCCGCCGGTGTTGCGGCATTTATCGCACACGCCCAACGGCAGGTACACACTCACGTTGGGATAGTCGGCCAGTACCGAAAACCAAGTCTCTGCCGTAATATCGCCCACGCAGGCAACAACGACCTCATTTTCGCGCGGCATGCGCTTGAGGGCGCGCGTGCAGGTGACGTAGGCGGTCTCGTGGCTCGTAGCAGCAGAGACGATATCGTCATACAGGTTTTTGGGCGCCAGGCGCGGCGAGATGATCGCCTCGGTCGGACAGGCAGCGGCGCACAGGCCGCACTTGCGACAGGAGTCGAGGATCTCGATGGAGTCTTCCTCGACCTCGATAGCGTTGACCGGGCACACGTCCATGCACGCGGTGCAGCCGCTCTTTTCGTTTTTGCAGGTCAGGCACGGAATGGTGTTGCCGCGCGGACGCTCCTTGTAGTCAGCAGGATTCCATTGCGGCGCCGACGGATCGAGTGCATCGGTCACACCGCCAAGCGGGTTTTTAAGAAAGTCGAAACCCTTGCTGATCTCGATAATGTCATCAAACAGATCGTGTTCCTGCGCCATGCGCGGCCCCTCCCTGAGCAGTGCAAACAAGCAAGAGATAATGATACGCCATCGGCCCACGCCTTGGGCAAATTACACGCGGCGCACCTTTGGGGCAAATAGTCTATGGCCTATCGCCGCCTCGATTGCACAAGGTCGATCAAGCGCCAAGCTATGCCTCGCACATGAGCTGCACGAGCTTCTGTTTGGTCACCTTGGCCTGCTCGTTGGCCATGTTGCGCTCGTTTCTAAAGACCGCATTCGCAACGCTCAGCAAATCGGCATCGGAAATCTCGCTGCACGGACCGTCCATCGAAGCCGCCGTGGGGCATACGCACAACGGCTACTCGGCATAAAACGCAACGGCCTTGGCGATATCGAGCATCTTGCCGCCGCCAATACCCACTACCATGTCGCAATACTCGGCCTGGGCTTCCTTAGCCATTTCGACAACGGCCTCTTCCGTACACGGACCGTCATAAATCTTAAAGAACGGCTCGCTTAGATCTTCGTCCAGAAATCCATCGACGATCTGCCTGCACAGCCGATCCTCGGTGCCCTGGTCAAACAAGACATAGGCAGCGCAGCCCAACCATGACAAATACCTGCCTTGACGCGACAGTTCGCCCGGCCCCTGAACATACCGGCCGGGACCGCCGTAAACCATAGGAAGCGCCATACGAGAATCCGCCCTTCATCAAACAACGATTGGTGCAAAGTAACCTTGCCCCTTTGCACCATAGCAAAAAGGGGCAAAGCCATCTGTTGGCTTTGCCCCTTCCTTAGCTTGATTTACTCATCCATGAGATAGTAGTGGCCCAGTGCGTCTGCACCCAGAATGGCGTTTGCGACCATCTCGGGCGTCACCTCAAAGGGCATGTTGCACATGGTGTCCTCGGGCGCGCAGGCAGCCTCGGCAACAATCATGGCCTGCTCGCGCGTAAGCTCGGCAACGCCAAGTTCCTTCATCGTGACCGGCAGGCCCAGCTCAATGCAGAAGCCCAAGACTTCCTCGAGCTTCTCGGTCGGGGCATCCTCGAGTACCAGCTGGACGATAGTGCCAAAGGCGACCTTCTCGCCGTGATACATGCTGTGGCACTCGGGCAGCATCGTCAGGCCATTGTGGATGGCATGAGCGGCAGCAAGGCCCGAGCTCTCAAAGCCAATGCCCGAAAGCAGCGTATTGGCCTCGATGATGTGCTCGACGGCAGGCGTGAGCGCACCCTTCTCCAGCGCAACCTTGGCCTTGACACCGTCAGCCATAAGCGTCTCGTAGCAGAGCTTGGCGAGCGCCAGACCAGCCATGCCGCCCTTGCCGCCAGCGCAGGTGCCGCCGTCGGCATCGTGCGTCGCCTGGGCCTCGAAGTAGGTTGCGAGCGCATCGCCCATACCGGAAACCGTCAGGCGCACCGGGCTCGCCGCGATAACCGTCGTATCCATAAGGACAATATTGGGGTTTGCCTTAAGGAAGAGGTACTTGTCGAACTGGCCGTCATCGGTATAAAGCACCGAAAGCGCCGAACACGGGGCATCGGTCGAAGCAATGGTGGGGCAAATGATAACCGGGGACTCCAGGTAGTAGGCGACGGCCTTCGCGGTGTCGAGGATCTTGCCGCCACCGACACCGACGATGATGTCGCAACCGTTGTCGCGAGCGAGCGCAACCAGGCGATCGACCTCGCCCTTGGAGCACTCGCCGTTAAAGTCCTCAAACAGCAGCTCGGCCTTAGCCTCGGCAAAGCCGCCCTCGATCTTGGCACCGACGCGCTTCTTGCCCGAAGGCGTCACGATGACGAGGGCCTTAGCGCCGAGCGGCTCGACATAGGAGCCGAGCTTGGCGAGCTCGTCCGGACCCTGGATGTACTTGCTGGGGCTATTGAAAATTGCAGCCATAACTATCCCATTCTCTAAAAAAGAAAGGGGCTCCGTACAGATACGTGCGGAGCCCCTCGTTACGATAACAAGAGTCGATTAGAAATCGATGTCGGTGTCGTAGTAGCAGGCCTTGAGGATCTTCTCGAAGTCAGCAGCCTTGGTCTCACGCGGGTTCTCGGGCGTGCAGGCGTCCTGCTCGGCGTTCGCGGCGATCTCGGGCAGCTTGGCGAGGAACTCCTCCTCGGAAACCATCTGCGGGTTCTCGGCGTCGACCTTCACGCCACCATTCGCGTAATCCTTGATGGACTGCGGAATGTTGAGCTGGTCGTTGAGGTCGCGAATCTTCTGGACGAGTGCGGCGATGAGCTCCTCGTTGGTCTCGCCGGGAAGGTGCAGGATCTCCTTGGCCACGTAAGCGTAACGCTCGGCAGCACGCGGGTCCTTGGAGTTCCACTGGATGACCTTGCCCAGGTACATGGCGTTAGCGGCACCGTGGATGATGTGGCCGTTCTCGAAGGCAGCACCGGTCTTGTGAGCCATGGAGTGAACGATGCCGAGCAGGCCCGAGGAGAAGGCGATACCGGCGATGCACTGAGCCTCGTGCATGTGCTGACGGGCCTCATGGTCGCCAGCATAGGACTTGGGCAGCCACTCGACGATCTCGCGGATGCCGTGCAGAGCGTTGGCGTCGGTGAACATAGAGGCGCAGGTGGAAACGTAGGCCTCCATGCAGTGGGTCAGAGCATCCATGCCGGTGTGAGCGCACAGCTTGGCGGGCATGGTGTAGGTGAGCTCGGGGTCGACGATGGCGACATCAGGGGTGATGTTGAAGTCGGCCAGCGGGTACTTGATGCCCTTGGCGTAGTCGGTAATGACGGAGAACGCGGTGACCTCGGTAGCGGTGCCGGAGGTAGAAGAGATGGCGCAGAAATGAGCCTTCTGACGCAGCTCGGGGAAGCTGAACGGCTGGATGATGTTATCGAAGGACTCCTCGGGATACTCGTAGAAGACCCACATGGCCTTAGCGGCATCGATGGGCGAGCCGCCACCGATGGCGATAATCCAGTCGGGCTCGAACTCGCGCATGGCCTCGGCGCCCTTCATGACCGTCTCGATGGACGGGTCGGACTCGACGCCCTCGAACAGCTTGACCTCGAAACCGCCTTCCTTAAGGTCGTTCTCGACGTCCTGCAGGAACCCGCCGCGGCGCATAGAGCTGCCGCCAGAAACGATGATGGCCTTCTTGCCCTTGAGGTTCTTCACCTCGTGGCGAGCGCCCTCACCAAAGTACAGATCGCGAGGATTGGTAAAACGTCCCATACTGTGCCTCCTAAACAAGCCCCTCTTAGACTTGCGTATATAACGGAGCACCCAATTGGCTCCGTTAGGACCGGTTTGCGCGTTGCCGGCGATGACAATGCGCGATGTCTAAACGTCTCAACGCTCAGACAAACATTATTTTACCGTTCTGGTTGGTCAGTTATTCACCTAAAGCCGCCAATGATGAAACGTTTTTTCTATCCCTGAAGACCCTTGTGCGGCATTCATACTCCCAAGCTGGGCAAACGTTTTATCAAGGTTGACTACATATCCCGGGCAGGACTGTGCCCCTCCAAAATATGCACCGTTCGCCGCCAAAAATCGACCGTTTGCGGTACCGTGATACCACTCGGTCGTCCAAGGTGCCGACATTTGTGCGACATCCGTCTTCGTGGTGCAAAGGTGCAAGTCCAAGTGCGGCACCCCCCGGTGTGCCACATGCGGGTAAACTAGAACCTTATATAGAAACATTTGAACCCTAACCGCAGCAAAGGAGGCCCCATGGCATTCGATCCCATTCAAGAGGATTGCCATCGCCTCGTTCTTGAGGCCTTGCGCCGCGACAATATCCCGCTCACCGACGGTGCCGCCGTAGAGCGTCTAATGGAACAATTCACCCGCAACCCCGCACCGCTCATCGTGCACGACCGCGACCGCGCCGGGCATCTGATTGCCAAGGTGGTCGAGGCTGTCGACTACCGCATTCCCTTTATCCCTGACGATACCCAGGCCGAGCAAGAAGAGGCAGCTGCCGAGAACATGCTCCGCGAGGCGGCCGCGCTCGACCCCACCAACTGGGACGCCCAGCGCATGCTGACGGCCCTCACCGCCAACTCCAACGAGGAATACGTACAGTACCTGGTGTCCAAGTGCGATGAGGTCGAGCACGACTTGGCGCTCAAAATCGCCTCAGCGCAGGACCCCTACGAGCGCGAGGCCGCAGGCGACCTTACGCGCCGCCCCTATCTGCGCTGGCTTGCCGCCTTGGCATCGCGCGCCCTCATTAGCGGCCGCTACCGCATGTCGCTCGAAGCCGCAAATCGCAGCTTGGACTTTGCGCCCAACGACCCCGCCGGTGTCCGCCACACCGCGATGCTCGCCATGGCGAAGCTCGAATACCCCGCCGAGGAGCTCAAACGCTTTCGCTCCGCACACTCCGTGCCGTACCTCGCGAATACCCCGCTGCGCCGCCGCCCCAAAGATGCAGAGCGCGACTTGGACCCGTGGACGCTCATCGCGCTGATGAGCACTGCCTGGCGCGAGCTGGACTACGAGGGCGCCGAGCGCTACTTGCGCATCCTTGCGCGCTCGTGTCCGCACGCAGCCGAGGCACTCTACTTCCAAACCGAGTTTCCCGATGGCGTCTATGCCCGCGTCAACGTGGGCGTGGGCTCGACCGACGAGCTTGTCCTTGCGCTGTCCGAGGCGACGCCGGTACTGCAGGAGGGCCTGGGCGCCCCCGACAACGCCAGTTTTGCCGCCTGGGTCGCCACCAACGATATCGTGCGTTCCCAAATCGATGAGCGCATACTGCGGGCGGCCGAGCAGGGTTTGCCGTTTAAGGGAGGAGACCTCTAATGGATCCGAGCGTCTACATCCCCGCCTACCTGGAGCGCGCCTACGTTGCGTCGCACCCCGAACTCACCGATGCAGCACGCGAGCTTGTCCATAACGACGTGAGCGTCAACCCTCATAAGTATGCGCAGACCGAGCATGCCCAGGCGCTGCTGTCCTATGCCGGCGTTCACCGCCACCTGCTTGACGAACTCCATCGCATCGAGGACATGGGCAGCGACGAGGAGTTTGAGCAGACGCGCAACCGCCTGTTCGACGATATGCGCGATGAGCTGCTCAAGATCGTCCGCATCGATGCGTATGTCCTCGATGCCCAGCTGCTCGCCATCATTTTGGCGGACACGCCCGTTGATGCCTGCCTGGGCGACCTGCTGAAGCTCGAGGCGACCGCGGCCGATTACCTGCAGCAAAGCGTGCCCGGGTTCGATATGGAAGCTCCGCACTACTGGACCAACAAGGTCCTGGCAGACGGTGTGACAGCGGCCGATCTCACCGTAAGCGAGCCGGCGTTTATCGGGTGGCTCCACACGCTCGAAGCCATCTCGCAGCTGTGCATGGCGAGCGCTCGTTACCGTGCTGCCGCCAACTATTCTCGCCGCGTTCTTAAGGCGGAAGGCTATCCCACCCGAGCTGCAGGCACCGTGCTACTCGCCCTCGCTCGCCTGGAAGACGAGGACGGCTTTTTTGCCCTGGCCACCAGCTCGAGGAGCAGATGGGGGGCCGATGCCCTCGAGAACTCCCCCTGGTACCTACTCGCCCGCACGATCTTGCTGTTCAAAACGAACAAGATGCGCCCGGCGACACGCGCGCTGCGCGAGTTTGCCAACCGCTGCGAGGGCGGCGCGTTCTTTTTGCTGAACCCCATGTATCAGACGCCGTACCTTCCCTGCCGGCCCGAACCGCACGACCCCTGGGACCTTTCGCATCAGGCAGTTTGGGAGGCCGACGGCATCATCTCAGATACTCCCGACTTTGCTCCCTGGGCCAACGCTTGCGAAGACGTATCGCAGCTTGCCCAGGAATTTGCGCGCCGTTACGGTTTTTAACGGCGCAAACGCCACGACCATGTCATTCACGTTAGGAACGGCTTCATGAACTTCCGCTCATCTCTCGCCTGCACCTCGAGCGATATCGCCCGCTGGGGGCTGCGCTCCGTCCTTAAGCGCCAGGGTGGCGTACTCCCCGGCCGCATCGCCATGAAGATCGACCCCGAGCTGCTAAGCGACCTCGCGGGCCTTGTCGACCGCAGCGTGGTGATCACCGGCACCAACGGCAAGACCACCACCTCCAACCTCATCGCCGATGCCGTTGCCGCCAGCGGCGCTACCGTGGTATGCAACCGCGCTGGCAACAACATGGAGCCGGGCGTGGTGGGCGCGTTGCTCGAAGCCCGCAGCAATCTTAAACGTGCCGGCAATGGCAAGCGCGTAGGCGTCTTTGAGTGCGACGAGCTCTACACGGTGCGCGTCCTGCCCAAGCTCAAGCCGACGTACTTTGTGCTGCTCAACCTGTTCCGCGACCAGCTGGACCGCTACGGCGAGATCGACCACACCCAGGACGTCATCGCCCACGCGCTGGAGCTTTCGCCGGCAACGACGCTCATCTATAACGCCGACGATCCGCTGTGCGCCTCGATCGCCGCGCGCGTCCCCAATACGAGCATCGCCTTTGGCATCGACGGCGCCACGGGCACCGAGTCCGATCGCATTAGCGACTCGCGTTTTTGCTCGCAGTGCAACGCTCCGCTGGAGTACGACTATGTGCAGTACGGCCAGCTCGGAGCCTATCATTGTCCTTCGTGCGGTTGGGGTCGTCCCGCGCTGGTCCGTCGCGTAACGGACGTTGAGCTCACCTGCGACGGCTACGGCTTTGACCTGAACTTTAGCCCCGATACCGACACGCCCGCCACGCACATCACCACGCGCTACAACGGCCTGTACATGGTCTATAACGTTGCCGCCGCCTTCTTTGCGGCGCGCGAGCTGGGCGTGGACGCAGCTCACCTACAGCCCACGCTCGATGCCTACGTCCCCGCCGGCGGACGCATGGGTCGCTGGGAGATCGCCGGCCGTACCGTCGAGGCAAACCTGGCCAAGAATCCCGTGGGCTTCGATCGACAGATCCAGTCCATTAAGACGGCGGGCGGCAGACTCTGTGCCTTCTTCCTGAACGACAACGACGCCGACGGCCACGATGTCTCGTGGATCTACGACGTCGACTTCGAGCGCATCGCCGATACCCCAGGGCTTGTCGCCTTTGCCGGCGGCACGCGTGCACACGATATGCAGGTACGTCTGAAGTACGCCGGCATCGACGCCGCCATCATCTCGAATATCGAGCAGGCGATCGGCGCCGTGGCAGACGAGATCGCCGATGACACCTTCTACGCCGTCGCCAACTACACGGCCTTCCCGCCGCTGGTCAAGGAACTCGATGAGCTTAAGGGCACCGATGCAAGCTCGGTTGCCTCCCACGCCGCAACGCGCGCCGATGGCAGCGCTGTCCCCACCGATATTGCGCTGGTCGAGCTCTCGCGCCCCCTGCGCATCGTCTACCTGTATCCCGATGCCCTCAATCTCTATGGCGACGGCGGCAACGTCATTGCCCTCGAGCGCCGCTGCGCCTGGCGCGGCATCCCCGTGCGCGTGGACGAGGTCCGCATGGGCGAGTCGCTCGATCTCACCGACGCCGATATCGTCATGATGGGCGGTGGCTCCGACCGCGACCAGTTGGCTGTGGCACATGAATTGCTCGCTCAAAAAGACAAGGTCGCGGCCTATGTTGAGGACGGCGGCTCGCTGCTCGCAATCTGCGGCAGCTATCAACTGCTCGGCCGTTCGTACTACATGGGCGACGATCGCATTGAGGGTCTGGGCGTCATTGCCGCCGAGACCGTGCGCGGCTCCGACCGTCTGATCGGCAACGTCGCCGTCAAAACCGACCTGGCACCCGAGCCCTTTGTGGGATTCGAGAACCACGGCGGCCGCACCCTGCTCGATGCAGAGGCCACGCCGCTCGGAACGTCCGTCGTCACGGGCACCGGAAACAACGGCGACGATGGCTTTGAGGGTCTCATCTACAAGGGCGTCATCGGCACATACCTACACGGACCGGCACTGCCCAAGAACCCCGAGCTCGCCGACTGGCTCATTGCCCACGCCCTCGAGCGCCGTGGCGACGCGCAGGCCACAGCCCTGCTGCCGCTCAAGCCCCTCGACGACACCTACGAGCGCGCCGCCCACGACGCAGCCATGAAGCTCCTCCCCTAGCACCTCACCACCACAAAGGGGACAGGCACCTTTGTGGTGGTTTTTCAGTTTGCCAACGATATGTGAACGGCTAAAAAAGTCTGCTATACTCTTCCCCGCTGTCCCCATCGTCTAGCGGCCAAGGACGCCACCCTTTCAAGGTGGATATCGCGGGTTCGAATCCCGCTGGGGGCACCACAGAATCTGAGAAGCCCGTTACCAATTCGGTA
>ERZ1106919.141-NODE-141-length-61337-cov-21.173428_pt1 | contig 61337 bp, 103 predicted proteins | sample MGYA00403654_ERZ1106919 | MGnify/ENA primary metagenome ERZ1106919 (study PRJEB35170, sample SAMEA104062450) | human gut metagenome | biome: human gut; feature: human-associated habitat; material: faeces | place: Denmark | collected 2012-10-08 ... | reverse complement strand
AGCTCTACACCTACACGAGCTACGCCAACCGCAACCTCGAGATGGAGCGTCTGGCCGGGCGGTGGAACATCTGGCTGGCCGATTACACCGGAAAGGCCCCCAAAGTGAGCTTTAAGTACAATGCGCACCAGCACACCAGCAAGGGCAGCGTGCCGGGCATCTCCGGCAACGTAGACCTCAACGTGACCACCCTCAACTACCCCCGTATCATCAGAAAGAAGGGTCTGACCCGTCTCCGGGAGGGCGCATGACTAAAGAGCAGGCTCTTTTGTGGGTGCTGGGGGTTGTTGGCAGCGTGTGTGCAGGAGCGGTCACGCTGGACAAGGTGCTGGACATCATCCACAAGTATATCAAAAAGGCGCAGGCACCCGACGCCGCGCAAAACCAGCGGCTTGACGCTATCGAGCAACGGCTGGGCGCAGTCGAAAGCATTTCGTCTCAGCACGCAGCGGCCTTAAAACGCGACCTCACCCGCTTCGACGCGATCGACGAGGAGATTTGCTTGGCCCTTGATGGTGTGCGGAATCTGCTGGACGCTCAGCTCTCCGGGGACAATCACGAAGGGATGCAGAAAAGCAAGGCCAGCATCGACAATTATCTTTTGAAAGGAGTTACCAATCATGGAAGCAATCAATGAAATTTTGAGCATCATTCCTGTTCCTGTGGCCGTCATCCTGATGCTGGGCGGACTCGTCTTCTACGCCATCGGCGGCATCCGTCTGGGCTATGGCGCGGCAGTCAAAAATCTGGTGCTCAACCTTATCACTCAGGCAGAGCGGGAGATTCAGGGCACCAAGCGCGGCGCAGAACGCAAGGCGTGGTGCGTCAAGATGCTGCGCCACTATCTGGACAACAGCCGATGGGGCAAGCTGGTCAGCTGGGCTATCACCGAGGAAACCATGAGCAAGGTCATTCAATTTTTCTTCGACCAGATGCGGAAGGCACTGCAAAAGCAGTAAGGAGATTATCATGGCAAGCACTACATACGAGCATTTTGTTGACACCAACAAAATGTACGCCGCACAAGAGCAATTTCGTGACATTACGAAAATGGTGACAAAATGTCACCGTTTCGCCAGCATTGGCAAAATGGTACGCAACGCAGGACAGCTGCCGCAGCCTTTTTGGCTCGGTGCTGCCCGTGGCGGCGGCTCGCGTAGTGCTGCCCGCTGCGCTGCAAGGGCTTGACCGACAGAAGATGACCGCCGCCATCAAAAGCGCACCGCTTGGGAGGGTAGACCGTAAGATAGCCTTACTGCGGTATGTGGAGCGGCTCCCACTGCCGGACATTGCAGCACAGACACATTACAGCCGGACGGCGGTAGGCTACCGGCTAAAAGGCATTACAAAAATTTTCGAGTAAAACAAACCCCCGATGTTCCGTTTGGAGCATCGGGGGTTTCTTTATGCCAGTTCCAGTGCCTCCTTTATCGTCTTGCAACGACAGGACACGCTGTGCATGAACCGGCTCGCTTCTTCGTAGGTGACAAAGCGAACGGTGGCGTCTGCACCGATTTCATCCTTTTCCCGCAGGGTCACAGAGTATACCCTGCCTTCGGGGAAGTCACTGTTGACCATCGGCTTCCTGTTCGGCATAAACGGAGACGGGATGGAGGTGAGCTCTCCGCTCAATACAGTGCAAAATTCGTCGTAGTGGCTCATCCCGTCTTCCGTAATGAGGTCTGGATTTTTGATTTTGCTATTCATAATCAGCCTTCCTTTCAGTTATATATAGCCCACGAATCTCATCTGGTTAAGGTTATCAGATTATAATGCTAAGCGCTTATATATTTGCGCTCTCACTGTTTGCTTTTCTCCATTCGTCTGGGATTTTTGACAATGCACTTGTCTTGGGGTCGTAAATAGGCTTGTCATAGGGACGATATTTAATACTTCCAGCAACCGTTTGCTCTAACCGTTCCTTGCCTTTGTTGGCATACTCCTCTACTAGCTCGCATCCCCAGAAAATTCTCTTGTGAAGAAGTGCTGCAACCCCAGATGATGCAACGCCAGAAAATGGATCAAAAACAAGATCATTCTCATTGGTCAAGGCTAAAACTAGCCGCTCAATTAGCCCTACAGGAAATTGACAGGGGTGATTGGTCTTTTTAATATGATTGCCTTTCACATTCGGAATTTCCCACACATCTTCCGGATTTTTTCCCTTTGGGTTTCCAGACAGTTTCCCTTTGTTTTCTCCACGGTAACTTCGTTTTCCGGGATACTTTGCGGGGACACGCACATCATCCAAATTGAATGTGTAGGCGTCGGTTTTTGTGTACCACATAACCACTTCGTAACGTCCACTAAATCTGTTTTTGTTATGAAGTCCGTGTCCAAAATGCCAGATAATTCGGTTGCGCAAATGCAAATTCAGCGCTTTAAAAATAGGGGCGAGCTCAATATCGAGTGGCGTGATACTGCCGTTCTTAACATAGTTTCCTACTTGCCAGCAGATGCTTCCGTTATCTTTGAGCCGAGGGTATATCTTTTCAATGATTCTTTTCTGCCAATCGTAATAATCAGAAAGTGGCACCTGATTCTCATATTCTTTGCCAATGTTGTATGGCGGTGATGTAACAACCAGATCAAAAATTGGTTGCATTGGTAACGCATCCAAAAATTTCTCGACATCCATCAAGAATAATTGTGTAGTAGCGGTATCTGGCAAAACGCCTTTTTCAATGTTTTGAATTACGTCTATAGACATCTTCATACCTCCAAATGGTACAGCTCATCCATATATATCCCAAGGTTATAGCAGCTTATAATGCTCAGCCAACAAAAAGCGGACGTATGTGGGGCACGCACGCTTTTCGCCGCACCAGTCCTGCACGGTGCGCAGTGGGACGCCCACTTGCTTTGCAAAAGCGGTCTGCGACAGACCAGTGCGGGCCACTAGCTCTCTCATAGACAAATGCGCCACGTCCCAGATTGTGGACAATCTTGCCTTCTCGGCATCCAGATCTACGCACCCGTCGGCATCATCCGGGATGCTGAGGGTGACATTGTTGAGGAACGCTGCCCGGGATGTTTCCGGGTCGGCTGCCATATTAAAAAGTTCAGCTGTGTACATTGCCTTTCTCCTTCTTAAATCTCCCCGGTCGATGTTCGCGCATCGGCTGGGGACTTTTCTTTACTCCATATCTTCCAGAGCTTCAAGATACTTCGGGTAAAGGTCTTCCACTACGGCCTGTCTCTCAACATCGTCCAGATTGCCGTTCATGAGTGCCTCGCCCTCTTCATCGGAGAGTTCGATGCTGGTAGTGACCATCAGGTCGCGAGCGTCCAGATGAGAGGTCTTGACGTCGCCATCATCGGTGAGGTGCGCGTAGATCATCCAGACGCCGTTGTCGTACTCGATTTCGGTACCGGTGGCCATAACCTTGGCCGCGAACTCGTCAGCAGTGAGCTTTTTCATAATTGTTACCTCCATGTCTCCATGTGTTTATGCGGGGTCTTTCACTGTCTTTATTATGCACGCATTGCGTGTAATTGTCAAGACTTTTTTGAAAATTTTATACGTGTTGCGTGCAAATGCTTGAGCACTCATACGGCTCTGTGCCGTGTGAGCGCTTTTCTTTTTTTGTCCTTCGTTGTACCTTCGTTGTCTTTCGTTTTCTGCCGATGCGGTACACTGGGAGCATCAGGAGGGATGTATTATGAGCTATTATCCGACACCCGGAACGCCTTACGTTTCGCAGCAGCCTGTCAACCCTTACGGTGGCATGAGCACAGTTGGCCTTGCCACTTCCCTGCCAAACACGCAGATGCAACAGGCACAGCAGCAGCGTCCGCAGCCGATGAATGGGCAACAGCCTGTTCAGCAGTCGGCACAGGACGGCGGCTGGTTGCTCGGCAGACCCGTTTCCAGCAGGGAAGAATTTCTAGCGATACCGTCAGACCTGTACGGCAGACCGACCTACTGCCCGGACTTACGCAGCGGCGTGATCTACTGCAAGCGTCTCAACCCGGACACCTGCGAATCCTATGTGCAGGAGTTCTACAGCCCGGAAGCATGGAGACAAATGCAGGCGCAACAGGCGCAGCAGACCGCTGCACCGACACAGCAGTATGTGCCTGTTGAGCAGTACGATGCCATCGTGCACCGGCTGGATGAGCTGGAAAAGTGGCAGAAGAGCTTTTCTAAGCCCACTGCCACCGCAAAGAAAGGAGAATAAGCGATGCCCTCTCCGTTTGACATGATTACTCACAGCCCTATCATGCAGCTTGCAAATCTGGCTCGCGCCGGACAAAACCCGATGGGGCTTATCCAGCAGTTGAGCGGGCAGAACGCCCCTATCATGCAGGGGCTGAACCTAATTCAGGGCAAGAGCGAAGCACAGCTCCGAACGATGGCGCAGAACCTCGCCAAAGAGCGTGGCATCGACCTGAACCAGCTGGCAAGCGTCCTGAATCTGACGCTGCCCCGATAACGCATCCCTCTAAGCGAAACGCTTCTCAGTTTTGCGGACTTGATAAAAACCGCTTTTATCTGGCTTTGCCCATCGCATACGGCGGTGGGATAGCATAACGCAAAACTGAAAGGAGTTTTGTTATGGACGATTTTGCAACTGGCTATCTGGCTGGGCAGGACGGCGGCAATAACAACGGCGGATTCTTCGGCAACGAAGGTCTGTGGGCGGTTATTATCCTTGCCATCATCTTCGGCTGGGGCAATTACGGCAACGGCCGCAACGGCGGCGACAACGGCATGAACGCCTACATCCCCTATCTGGTCGGCACTGGCGCAACCGGGCAGGGCGGTGCAGACACCCGCGCGGCTCTGTCTGAGGGCTTCTACCAGCAGGATACCTCCCGCTCTCTGGCGGGCATCCAGAGCGGTATCTGCTCTCTGGGCTATGACCAGCTGGCACAGATGAACGGTGTCAACGCCAACATCGCAAACGGCTTTGCTGGTGTGAACAGCGCCATCTGTCAGCTTGGCTACCAGAACGCACAGCTCGTGAACGGACTGGAGCGCAGCGTGTCCAGCGGCGACAACGCCATCAACCTTGCTATCATGCAGGAGGGCAACGCACGGCAGGCTGGTCAGACCGCACTTGCCACGCAGCTGGCATCTTGCTGCTGCGAGAACAAGCAGCTAATCGGCGACCTGAAGTACACCATCGCAACGGAGGACTGCGCTACCCGTCAGGCTATCGCAGACAACGCCCGCGCCATCGTGGACAACTGCAACGCCAACTTCCGCAGCATGATGGACTACTTCACGCAGGATAAGATCGCCACTCTGACCGCCGAGAACCAGAACCTCAAGTTCGCCGCTTCTCAGGATCGTCAGAATGCGCTTCTGACCACTGTGATGTCTCAGCAGACTGATACCATCCTGAACCGGGTCAATCCTCGTCCGATTCCCGCTTATCAGGTGGCAAACCCCAACGTGGGCGTGAACTGCTGCGGTTGCTGCTAACCAACACACTCCCCGATAACACCGGGTGAACCATCGGGGCAGGGGTAAGACACCTCTGCCCCTGATTTTTATAGGAGGAAAACATTATGGCTTGCAAAACAAGCTGCCGGCTGTGCCCGCACCTCGTCATCTCGAATGCGGTCACGTTTGCCAACGATACATTGACCATCAATATCCCTGCTGGCTCTTACGCAGCGGGAGAAAAATATTGTCTGGTCATTGCTCAGGCTTTGCCGGACACGACCACCATCAACGCCCCTGTGGTCATTACCATCGGCGCAGGCACGACCGCATACCCTCTGACCGACTGCAACTGCGCTCAGGCAACCGCCGAGAGCATTCACACTCGCACCCGCTACGCTACTCGTGTGGCAACGTCTGCGACCGGCACAGGCACGTTCAAGTATCTTGGCTGCTTCTGCCGTTCCCACGCCGATGCGCCCGCGTCCATTTCTTGAGGAGGTATAGATTATGGGCAAGACTAATTTTCGCCGCATGATGATGCTCCGCGAACACGACAAAGACCGTGAGCCGGAACGTGACCGCCTTGAGGAAGAGCGTGACCGCAGGGAACGTGAGATGGAACGCCGTCTGCGCAAGCTAGAAGGCGGCAACGACCGCTATCCTTACTATCCGCAGGAGGAGAACCGTTACATCGACCCCTACCCTATCCCCCGCTACCCTGACGTAGAGAATGGACGCAGAATGCCGCAAATCGGCTTCTCGCAGAACGGTGACTGGGACAAGCATTCTGGGCAGTATGAGCGTGGCGGTGCTGACAGCCGCTCCATCAAGATGCCACGCCAGCACCTCACTCACGATGAAGCAGAGGAATGGTGCGACAGCATGGTAAATGCTGACGGCACAAAGGGCTGTCACTGGACGCTGGAACAGACGCAGGACGTTGCCAAACAGCGCAACATCACCTGTGACCCGAACGATTTCTGGGCAGTCATGAACATGATGTACTCGGATTATTGTCAGGTCGCAAAGCGTCAGTCCGTTGACACTCCGGGCTTCTACGCTGACATGGCAAAGGCGTTCCTTGAGGACGCAGATGCCGCAGATGGCAAGGCATATCTCTACTGGGATTGCATTGCTGATAAGTAAAACAGAACCCCTGTGCGGCCATTGCAGCTACACAGGGGTTCTGCTATTTTAACTTTAGAACTTAGTTTTTATCGTTTTGCTTAATTTCTTCTTCAACCACAATGTACGGAATGTTCTCCAAAGATGTTCTAAGTAGCGCAATCACCGCTCTGCCTGATTTTTCGTCTGCCAATTTTGATACATCTTTTAGCTTTTTTAAGACATCTTCTCGCTTCACATACTTACCCATTATGATTCTCCTTAAGACTCATCATTTCAAATAATGTGCCGGAGCATCTTTCATAAGAAGTAAAACAATCTGCTCGTACCGCTTATGCGCTTCTTCTGTAATGGCGTATTCCAACACTCTCACATCAGAAAACTGTAGGTTTTCTGCAAGAATTTTGAGCGGTGAAGTTGGTTCCAACACTCCGTTTCCATTCTTGAACTCGTAAACGCTCTTGCACAACGCAACCAAATCATTGTCACTAATATGGGTGATATAGTTGTTCATTTCTCCGTAAGTCATAGCAAATCCATCCTAAATCTCAGCTTTTATCAGTCTCTTGGATTCTGCATTTTTTCTCCGCATTCAGGACAATATTTATACAAAAGCACCCCTTCAATTTCAAAATCGCATTTTTCACAGCGATAAGAGACGATCATTTTCTTTGTTCTGACCCATCTACTAATTTTAAGTTTCGTGTTCAAATCGTCAATAACCGGAATGGAACTTATATCATTTAATTCGTCCGTAAAAATTAGAATGCGTTCTGTATCACCTCGAATCTGTGCGGCATCAATTTCTTCGGAAAGCTCATCCACCAAAGGTTCAATATCTACAATTCTCATATCTATCTCTCCTAAATATTATCTCCGATTTTTTGCATGGTGCTTTTGAGATTTGGCACATCTGCTTCCGGCATCTTACGTTTGATGCCAATAATCGCTTGCGTGATTCCGGCTTTGTTTAACTGGTTTACAGACTTACGGAATACAAAATCAATGTTTATATTCGCCTTGATTGTTCCGTCATCTTCAAGGTAGCAGTTTGGAATCCATACGTTCTGATTGCTCCCATTGATTTTGAAACGCTTTGCTTTGTAGCAACCGTAGTCCTCTCTTACAATCAGCTCAACAGGAATGCCCTTGTAATACTGCGTGTTAGTGTTGTACTTTTCAGCCAGTTTTGCTTTACGTTTTGCTATCTCTGCGTTGATTTTAGCTTGTTCCTCTTTGCTTCTGTGCTTGCGTGGCTTGTATGTACGCATTTTTCTCCTCTCACATAAATTATTCTTCTTTGGTGTAGTACAATTCCATATCTGCCTTGTACATATCTAGTTGTCTTTTGCTATCCACAAGCGTGTTAAAACTATACCCAGCCGCAAAAGATACAGCAATTGACAAAATCAAGTGCGCTGCAACCCATTTACTAGCAAAGATAAACGGAATCTGAACTGTTACAGCAAAAGCATCGAACAAAAGAACGTAAATACCATGTTTAACCATTTTCTGTAAACGGCTAATGCTTTCTTCGTAAAATTCCTTTGACCTCATCATACGTCAATCCTCCAACTCAGTCCTTTTTATCCAATACGAACTTTACAAGTTCTTCAATTTCTTTCAAATTGATGATTATTTCATACCATCCCGCTGAATGTCCTCTATCGTAAGCATACTCCCAAATTTTTGCCGCTTTCTTTTCTGAAATCCCAAAACCGACTTCTTCTTGAATCGTCTTATAAATCTCTGCGTAGATTTCATCCCTACGCTTCATTTTCTCTTGATTCAGTCGCTTAACTTCATTGTCGTAATTATCGTTGTTCTTTTGCGTTTGTTCTTTGTTCCACTTTACCGACTTATCTTCGTCAAACACAAAATTTGATGGAACTCGCTTGAAGCCATAAGGCTTGCATCCCATATTTGCCATTGCTTCAAATTTCTGCCCAATGTCAATCCATACGTCATTCATCTAAGAAATCCTCCAGTTCAATCTTCCTCTCTGCCGCTGCAACCGCCAGAGCATACACAAACTGTCCAATCGTCATTCCGTGCCGTCTGGCTTCACGGTTGATGTACTTGCGTTCTTCCTCGCTCATAAGGATGGTAATGCGCTTGGAACGCTTGCCATCGCCGCTTGCAACGCCCTGATGTGATTCCGGCATCGGGATTTTTTTCTTTGTCAAGCCAGCTTCAGCTAACGCACCAGGAACATCGCCCTGTTCGATAAGACGTTGAACTTCCTTCGCCTGTTTCAGCTTCTTTGGCTTGCTTTCGCTTACTACGGCGTTATTCGGCTGTGTTTTGCTGGCTTTGGCTTGCTTCGGCTTAATACAGCTTAATTGTGCTTCACTGGGCTTAATCTGTGTTTGTTCGGCTTCGTTCGGCTTTGCTTGGCTTACTTCTTCTTCCTTTGGCTCACTTTGGCTTAATGTCTGCTCCGAAAAAACAGGCTGGAAGTCAAACCCGCCCAACAAGCCGGATGTTTTTTTGCTGGTTGACTTCATTCTACATCAACCTCCTCAAAATCCAAATCGTCAAACGATGGACCTTCTGGTAGCGGCATCCAATGTGTCACTCCAAGATTACCAGACCATTCTGTTTTCCAAATAGGTTTTCCACCGTCTTTTGGATAGAAGTAACATTGTGCAATATCTGTTCCTGTCAACGGTGAAGCAACGAAAACGGGGTTGCTCTGAAACCCTCCGTTTACATCCATCATTTCCGGGTAGTGGTCGCTCACTCTAATCCATTCCTTGCTCCATAACCATTTTTCCTTGAAATACTGTACATCCTTCTTATACTGCTCTTTATCAGTGTCGCCACTTCTGTACCAATCACAGCTATGCAAAACACAAAGCAAATCGTACAGAAGCATACTTAAATCTTTGTCTCCAAGCGGATTTTCTTTTCGTGCAATAATCGAAAGCTCTTTTACACGTTCATCTGCAAGGTTATAATCTGGGTAGCAGTGCTGATAAATAGCATTTGCAAGGCTGTCATTTTGATAATCCCAATGTCCACCGCTCATTTTTCTTCTCCTTTTACAATAATCTCTGCCAACGCCTTGAAATCCTCTGCGCTGGTACTCTTTGCCGTGTCGCCGCTGAACAGGCTGTGCCGCTCTGCCTGAGCCTTACGAACGCCCATAGACGGTCTAATCTTCACGTCCAGCAGGGTTGTTCCCATACTCTGTGCAATCACAGGGAGCTGCTCCACAACCTCTTTGGACAAGTTCTCCCGGCTCTTGTACTGGTCCAGAAGCAATCCTTCAATCTTCAAAGTCGGATTGAAATATCTGCGAACATCGCCGATGGTCTGTGAAAGCTGGCTCAAACCAGCCAGTGCGTATCGGTCTGCTGTGATGGGTACGATGATGCTGTTGGCGACGATCAGTGCGTTTACAAGCGCAAGACCAAGCTGCGGGGGAGTGTCCAGCACAATGTAATCATACTGCCCAGACACGCTTTCAAGGGCTTCTCGCAGCCGGAAGTTCTTGCCCATGTCCCGAACAAGCTGTTCGTCAATGTCCTTCATTGCATTGTCAGACGGCAGAATGTCACCAGCTTCACAGTGCTGGATTCCTTCTTCTACCGTGCCTTGCCGGGTCATCACATCGAACAGGGTGCATACATCCTCTGTCTGTGCGCCGTAGGTATCCGTTGCGTTGCACTGGGCATCGCAGTCCACCAGCAGGACTTTTTTCCCAAGCAACTGCAATGCACCAGCCAGGCAGGTACTTGTGGTGGTTTTTCCTGTGCCGCCTTTTTGGTTGGCGACCGCTATGATTTTTGCCATTTTTATTCTCCCCAGTCTATAAAATATCCGTTGTAAACGAACTCTTTCGCTGCTTTACCAGCTTCGATCAAAGATTTCCCGGCTTCAATCGCTTCGTCAGGCGTTAGTTCACTGTAGCTTCTTTGCGGTAAAACCATTACAGAAGCCAGATTTCCGTGATGATTGAATCGGAATTGATAATCAAACTCCTTTTCAAGCTCAAGTTCTGCTTTATTCAAAACAGAGTAAGGAACTTTTGCCATTTTGTCGTCACTCTTTCTTTTTAGTAGAACGGCCATGCTGCTTTTATCTCGTCTCCGACCCACAACACAGGCGTGACGTGCCATGCAATTACGGTTCCTTTGATTTCATTGCTATCGGAATCAAACCATTTGCCGTTGATTGTATCGTACTCGCCGGTTATGAAACTTTTTTCTCCTGTTTTCTCATCTTCGATACGAAGTAAAAGCCCATGCGGCCATCCTTCTAGGCTTTTATCCGGCATAACGTCTTTAGTCATGTACCACTTGTCCTTGTCATAGCCTTTCGGAAACATCGGAATCATACTCTTTCTCCTTTCTTTATAATGCATTACATCTGACTACTTTTGCATTGCGTCAATCTCATAGAAAGCCGGAAGATACTCTTCAATCGCACCGTCTTTCTTCAAGCTGCCAATCAGATACCGCTTCGGGTGGTCAGGCCAAGGGTCACGGTTAATTGAAAGAATATCTGAACACGCGGCTTTTACAATGTCGTAGACTGCATCTCTCCGCTTTGGCAGCTTGATAGATGGATGCTCTTCCATCATCTTTACCTCAACTACCTTTGCGACCTCGATACACTCTTGAACCGACAGCGCATCGCACACAGACCAGTCGTACCCTTCGTATCCGCTTGTTCGGGGCTTTCTGGCGGCTTTTTTGGCTTCCGGCTTGGAATTAGCCGTCTCACAATCAACCTCGCTAGAATCGGCATCTATGACGGGCTGCTTGGATTTGTACCCGAATCGAAACTCAACTGCTACAACCTTTCGACCCATGCAAATCTTCTCGAAGTCTACGACAATATCCGAAACATTGCTAATTTCCTCTACTGCTGGTTCGAGCACTCTGCGCCGTAAAGCCCGAAAGTCGTCATAACTTGGGTCGTTTGCTCCTATATGGTCACGTAACTGCTTCAAGCCAATCTTGTTCGATGACAATGAGTGGTTCATCCAATCACGAATCATGCTGTACATCAGAATAGACGCTTGCTGCTTCATCCCGATCGTATAGCGCAGGCGATATTTGACGTAGCCGCTTCTTGCAATATCGAAGAACACAGGCCGTAAGTCAGGATTGCAGTTGATTGAAACATCATAGGACAAGGATTCCCGATTGAACTTAACCTCTGCCTTTGTGAACAGTGGATACATCACATATTCCGTTCCATCTGCATTCAGTGGTACTGAAACCACGTTGCCCAAAAAGTGCTTAACTTGCGACTTCAAGTTCTTTGAATTGAGCTTCAAATCCAGCAGCTTGCAATATTCAGCCAGCGTAAACGACACGTTAGAGCTTTCTGGGTCTCTCGGATTGATACGGCTCAGATAGACCTCAAGCAGCCGAAGCTCGCCTGCTGTGTAGTCCGTAAACTTCGCCCAAACCAATGCCTTGCTCTTTTCGACAAGATTGTTTCCTGTCAATTCTGGCATTGCATCACCTCATTTCTTCTACCCTATTATACCACTGTATCGTGTACACGTCAATGATTCTGTACACGATTATTTTTCAACAATCGACTTCCACATTCTGTACATGATGCTCCACTTTTTGTACACGATACCCTCCACTTCTTGTACACGTTCCTCCACTTTATGTACACAATGTTCCACTTTTTGTACACGTTCTTACTATATATATAAACAAGAGATAAACAAGAGATAAATAATCATCATCAAATAGTGACGACGATACATTTTCAACAATTTCTTCTCTTCAACGGGCAGATTGTGGAAAACGACAACTTTTTTGCTGAACAAGAAACGTCTATCAAGCCCTATAACCTATCTGACGGTTCTATCGTGTACAGAAAATGGAGTGCAATCACACCAATAGGGGACGAATTGACAAGTCACTCTTTGATGAACGAAAATTTTACGAGAGCTCGTTAATTGCACCCGCAAAAATCCACCATTTACGTTTCTATGGGGGACAAAATGACAACCCAAAACCATATTTATAACAGAGCTATTGTGTACAAAAAGTGGAACACGTCCCCCTGTATACCGTAAAAACTTCGATAATTCGACAATCAGCGCAAAATGTTTTCCTCGTTGATGGTATAAGAATCGTTTCGTTTCATGGCTGAAGCTTCCCCACAGTCTTGTGCCTGATACAAGATCTGCATATTGGGCTGTGTTCCGTCTGGGTCTGGGTCGGTTTTGGTGGCCTGTGCCATTTCATAATGGCCAGTGACGGTACGGCAGACGGACACACGATCACGCAAAGTCGTGTGAAGGTTGGCTACCATTTCGCACAGAACGGCAAGGTAATCTGAGCCGTGATTGCCGTAGATCAGATAGCACAGCAGGTCGATTTCTTGCGGATGGGCTTCTTTGATATGCTCTATCAGCGTATCTCTCTTTCTCTCGGTGCTGGCATCGCCAGCCAGACTTTCCAATAATCCGGGATGCAAACAGGTGTCTATGTACGGTTTGGCCGCAACACCGCAGCACACGAACCACTTTATGATAGTAGGAGCATCTGGGGTCATTGTCCCTTGCTCGTAACGAAAAATGGATGTTCGGCCTATACCCATTTTGTCTGCAAGCTTCTGTTGGCTAAGTCCGGATTCTGCTCTTGCCATCTCTAACGCTTTTGCCACTCGTATCCTATAATCATCCATAAATACCCCTCTTTCGACAAAATGATATAAAATCAAAGAAATTTAACTGATATATTGTTCAAAATGTGAAACAATAATTGAAAAAATTCGCTGTTTCATTGAAACAGCGAGATGTGGTATAACTGTATTGTCAAAAATTTCCAAAGAGAAAGGAAACGCAAAATGAAAGAAACTGCAATCTGGAACCATGAACGTATGCTGATCATTGACGGAATGCCTGCCAGCGTTCCCGATGGGCAACCACACACACCTGAACCGTGGGAGGAAAGCTAATGAACCGAACCGTAGACGCTCTGATTATTCCATACGCTCGCAGACGGACGCTGGAGCTTGTCCTGAGCCTTTCTGGGTACGAAGCCGATAAAGATGCTTACCTCGAAGCAAAAGGCATCCTAGAACGCGCCGCAGCCGCCTTAGACGATGGGCGAGACCCGGCAGATAGCATCGAACGCATTGACGGACAGCTCGTAGAGCTGTGATTGGAGGAAAGATGGACTTTACAAATGGATTCTATAAAGCCGAAAACCCTGTTGTTCTTGAAGAGGTGAAAACTTTCCTTCAGTCAATGGAACGGCGTGGAGCAACAGTCAAAGACTTGGACGATGCCATTGTGCAGCTAAACAATGTTTCGCACAGCATCAGCACAAACGCTCTCGTCAAAGCAGATGCGCTGGACAAGTTACCTGAAAACCCCTTTCGCTCTATGCTCAAAGACGCATTGCAAAATAAAGGATAAACAAATTCCATCGTGGCTTTATTGGACGCTCATTGTTACGTTAGCTTTCCCGATGAAAAACGATAGATGCGCAAAAAACATTCGATTTTTACGAAGTTGTTAAAATGGTATTGACTACACAACTGAAAGATGTATAATCATATCAAATGAACATCCGCATTTACAGATTGGGAGGATATACCACAATGAGCGAGCAGGAAAGAGCCAAGATTGACCGATTTATTGCATGGCTGCTGGAACACCCAGAAAAGATTCCAGTAGCAGAACAAGCGCTAGACCTAAAGTAACAGAAAACCCCTTGCGCAGAGCTACACCAGCCCGGCACAAGGGGTTTTTATTTTACCGGGCATGAACGTCACATCTTCTCGATTAAGTTCATCAGCGCTTCACGCTGTTCCTTCGGCATGGATTCAAGTTTTCTTCTAATCCGCTCCACTGCTGCATCAACTTCACTTTGCGGCTGCTGGGGCGGGTTTTCTTTTTGGTTGCCAGTAAGAAGGTAGTCAACCGTAACACCAAAGTATTGTGCTAATCTTGAAGCATTATCAGAAGACGGCTTTGGGTCTTCGCCTTGTTCATACTTCTTTTTCCAGTAAGACCAAGACGATTTCGGCAGTCCGGCATCAATAACGGCTTTTGTCGGGGCAACATTCTTTGAATCGCATAACGCGAGGAAGTTGTCAAAAAACATATACTCAACCTTCTGTTCTTGTGCAAATTGCCGAAGTTCAACAAATTGAGCATAAACCCTTGTAATGTTTAAAGAATTGTGCTTTAATAGTGCTATCAGGTTCAAGAAATTGAGCACAATTCCAATCAAATGCAAGAGCAACGATTAAATGTTTGAACTTTGTTGACAACATTATATTATCACACTTTTAGTCTTTGTTCAAGTATTTGTACAAAGAAAGGGGAGAGAAAATTTGCGTCCAGAGTGGACGGGGGATGTTATTGGAAAACTTCATGTTCATGGGCTGTCTATTAAAGAACTTGCTGAGAGCATGGGGTACTCGCATGAATACCTAAGCGTCATCCTCAACGGAAAACGAGAGCCTACTGGTATTAGAGAAAAAGTTGAAGATGCGGTAAACAAATTGATTGAGCAGAGAAAGGAAGGCGAAAATGGCAAACATTCAAGTTTTTGAATATCAGAACAACAAGGTTCGCACAGTCGATGTGGACGGTGAAGCGTGGTTCGTTCTGAAAGACGTGTGCGCTGTGCTTGGCATTAACAATAACCGCATGGCTGCTGACCGATTAGATGATGACGAAAAGGGTGTCAGCCTGATTGACACCCTTGGCGGCAAACAGGAAATGGTAATTGTCAACGAGAGCGGTCTGTACCATGTCATTCTTCGAAGCGACAAACCGGAAGCGGCTCCGTTCCGTAGATGGGTCACAAACGACGTACTTCCTGCCATTCGCAAGACTGGAAGCTACAACGCGCCGCAGCTCACTCGCTCGCAGCTTCTTGCAACTGCACTGATCGCAGCGCATGAGGAGCTGGAAGAGAAGGACAAGCAGATTGCAGAACTTACGCCGAAGCGCGTTTTTGCTGACGCTGTGAGTGCAAGCAGCCAGAGCATTCTTGTTGGTGAAATGGCAAAGCTGCTGTCTCAGAACGGCATCCAGATGGGGCAGAACCGCTTGTTCTCATGGATGCGTGAGAACGGATACCTGATCAAGGACAGAAAGCGGACGGACTACAATATGCCAACGCAGAAGTCTATGGAACTTCGACAGTTTGAAATCAAGGAAACGTCCATTGCGCACTCAGACGGACACACTTCCATCAACAAAACCCCTAAAGTGACTGGTATCGGGCAAGTTTACTTCGTTAATCTGTTCTTGAGAGCAGAGAAAAGCCAGAGAGCGGAGGAATGAGTATGGAAAGGTATCTGACCATTAAAATTGACCTTGAGTACCCCGAAGAAGCCAAGTTCGCCATCGACGCTGCGGCCAAGACCTACTCGGATTTTAAGCGTGAGCAGTCGGTAAGGCGCTTTGTGGAGAACGGTTGTACTCCGGAAGACGCAGAGAAAATCGCAAAGTTCATCCGGTTTCTCGACCAGTGCTTTTCCGAACACAACGAAAGAGTCTTGAGAAAGGCAAGTGAGTCAGATGGAGGTTAAGAGCTGCGAACGCTGCGGAGCGCCTCTTGGCGAAGTCATCAAGACAAAACGGTATTGCGAAGAATGCGCAGTATTAGTTAGAAGAGAGAATCAAGCAGCGCGACGCGCTCCATATGGAGTTGTTCCTTGCGAGTGGTGTAAAAAGCCAATGCGCAAGCTGTATGAGCATCAAAAATATCACCAGAAATGCGCAAATATAGTAAAGCGTAATCAGATGGCCAAGTGGTGGAAAGAACATTCGGATTATATCAAGTCTCCCACCCGCAAGGCCAGACCGGAAGGAAACCAGACACAAGAAAAGCCTAAGCCGAAGTACACCATCAAACAGATGAACGATAAAGCAAAAGAGCTTGGAATGAGCTACGGCCATTACAGCACTTTGCTTGCACAGGGAAAGGTAGGCCCTCCTGATGAACGGTAAGTATTATGGCCAACGAGAAATCCGCTGGCGAAGCCGGGAGAAAGAGCGGCTGGAACACATCCAACGCAAGCGGAGGATGGCAAACGATGAAGAAAGCAATAAGCAGCTTCAACAAAAGCAGTCCGTGGCAGAAGCGCTGGCAAGAGCGTGAACCTTTAAGGCTGGAACATATCGAGAAAGAAAGAGTGAGCAAAAATGAAAAAAATCAAAGTCAGAATCACATTCACCGAAGCGGTTCTCGGCACATGGCCTAGCAACCAAAATATCGCACGAGAGTTCATCGCCAGCAAGTCACCTGATGCAAACACCATCGAGGACGAAGTTGCTGCTCTGGGCGCTGATGCTGTGGCAGATAAGGGCATGACCGTGTTTCCTCGCAACGAGAACGGCGAACCCATCCTGTATGACTACCAGATTAAGGGATTCTTCAAGGATTCCTGCGGTATGCTTTCCCGTATCGGCGGCAAGACCGAAACTGGCAAAAAGAAAGCTGTCAACGAATCCGGCAAGCTGACGGCCTATAAGAAGGTCATTGATGGCCTGATTTTCATTCAGCCCCGCATGATTCCCATTCATGTGAATGGTGAGATTACCGAGTGCCAGCGCCCTCTCCGCGCACAGACGGCGCAAGGCGAGCGGGTGAGCCTCGCCAACAGCGAGCAGATTCCCGCTGGTTCGACCTGCGAGTTCGAGGTCATGCTGCTGGACGAATCCCACGAGAAGGCCGTGCTCGAGTGGCTGGACTACGGTGCTCTGCGTGGCATCGGCCAGTGGAGAAACAGCGGCAAAGGCCGCTATACCTACGAAATCCTCAATTAACCGCTATGGCAGAGTGGGGCTGTGCTGCACTCGGCGTGGAACGGCAACGGCATAGTGACGATTGGCTCGGAAATGCTAAGGCAACGTCTGGAGACGAAGCGACTTGAGCGGCAACGGCGATGCGCTGATTTGACTAGATCTGCAAAGGTATGGTGGAGCAAGGCTCAGACGAGCAATGGAATTGCACGGAACCGACACGAGCGGCACAGCGAAGGCTATGGATGCAAGGCGTAGTTTTGATAGGCAATGGCAAAGAATAGAAACGATAGGCTAAGGCATTGAGTAGCTAGGAGCAGAAAAGCAAAGGCATTGAGTTGCGAGGTAGTGCATTGCGAAGGCAAAGCGAAGCTCAGACCAGAAGAGTAAAGGCAAGGCGATTCACCGAAAAGCAACGGCAAAGCATGGTATAGCCGTGATTTGCAATGGCGAAAAACGAAAGGAGACAAGATGAAAGCATTTATTGAAGTTGCCCTGATGTGGGGCATAGCACTGGCGGTGGTTTTGGCGGTATTTCTGCTGAACTTCTGGATGGTGCATCACATCAGAATTCTGGTAGGCGCATCAACTGCCCGTGGAATCATCACGGTATCTGTGGCAATGGCTACGGCATGGATACTGAGTTTTGGAGGTAATAAGAGTGAAAAGCCTGAAAGCTAATGTCCTTTGTGCGCTTGGAATCGCGTTAGCAATCTTTTCGGTAGGATGTGGCGATGCAATTCAGAAAAGCCAGAGCACAGTAGAAATGTTTGGATACGTTTTCCTTTCGTGTTGCTTCCTCGCCGCAGCACTCGTCTTGTGTGCCATTGGTGTCAGCTCTGAAAATGAACGCATTGAACAGGAAAATCGCAAAGTAAAACGCATTCCTCACCATACCAACGAGTGGAGGGATGCACAGTGAAATGCCCGATGTGCGGTAGCGAAAACATCACAACTGTGGACAGCCGACCTGACCATGACAGTATTGTTCGCCGCAAAAAGTGCCTTGCCTGTAACCACCGGTGGTCTACCATCGAAATTGACAAAGATCAGTGGTACAGTGCATTGCAAATCAAAGAGGAACGTAAGAGAGGGAGACCAAAAGATGATTAACCTTGACAGATTCGGAGGAATAAACGAGCCGGAGGACGGCGTGTACTTTATGACCAACGAGCAGATGGCAGAAGCCAAAGAAGCTGACAGACTGGCAGCGATTGAGGACTTGCAGTCTGAAATCGAGGACAGGGAAGCGGAGCTGAAAGACCTCCGTGCGCAGTTGGAAGAGCTGATGGCTGGTTGATTTTGTACAGCCAAATTAAGCCGAAGTAAGAACAATGATGCCTAATGAAGCCGAAGAAAAGGGAAGAAAATGAGTAAATACAAGAAAGAAATCAGACATTGCACGAGATGTAACAAGCCATTTTCGGCATACCCGGGAAACGATGAAAAGCTTTGCGCAAATTGCAAAAAATCAGACTACGAGGAAATGCTTAGGCTGAATGGCCATACGCCGAAGCATCGTCTGGTAAGAAGTGTGGGCGACTCCTTTATGGAACTTTCTGCTATTCCTGATGCGTTAAGCGCTGCTCAAAGGGATGATACCGTTTCCATTCAAAAGACGTGCCGCGACTGCGGCAAAGTGTTCGAGATTACTCGTGCAGAACGCATTTTCTTCGAATCGCATAACATGGCATTGCCTAAGCGCTGCCCAGCTTGCCGTAAAGCGAGAAAAGAAGCGAGGAAGGAGAACAACTGATGGACAACAGCAAAATCCATGAAGCTCTGATGGCTGTTCAATCAGAGCTGAAAGCCCCGAAGGGGCAGATGAACACATTTGGCGGGTACAAGTATCGCTCTTGTGAGGACATTTTGGAAGCAGTCAAGCCAATTTTGAAAGAACACGGTTTGCTTCTTACCCTTTCTGATGAGCCTAAAGTGTTAGAAGGGTGGCATTACATCGAAGCGACCGCAAAGGTGGAAGCTCTGGATGGTGGATGCGTAACGGTTACTGCTTACGCAAGAGAACCGGAGCAAAAAACCAAGATGGATGCAGCGCAGGTGACCGGAACGTCTAGTAGCTACGCCAGAAAGTACGCCTTGAACGGTCTGTTCTGCATTGACGATACGAAGGACGCTGACACGGACGAGTATCAAAAACAGACTGCAATCAGGGCAAACAAGCCTGCGCAGAAGCAAACGGAAGCAGAAACCATCCCCCCATGCGCTTGCTGCGGAAAGCAGTTGCAGCCTATTCAGTACAACAACCGCACCGTCACTCCGCTGGAAACTGCAAGAAGCACGAAGAAACGCTTTGGGCGCGTTCTGTGTTGGGACTGTGCCCAGAAACAGCCGAAGGAGGGCTAAACAATGCTTAACTCTATCGCAATTCAGGGGCGTTTGGTTCACACGCCCGAAGCTAAGGTAACGAAGTCTGGCAAGGATGTTTGCACGTTCAGCATTGCTTGTGACCGTCAGAGTGGCGGTCAGAAGGAAACCGACTTCTTCAACTGCACAGCATTTGGTAATACGGCGCTGTTCGTTTCCAAGTGGTTTCAGAAGGGAAGCCTGATTCTGGTGACTGGTAGTATCCAGACCAGAAAGTATATCGACAAGCAGGGGAACAACCGTACCGCAACGGAAATCATGGCGAACAAGGTTGACTTCTGCGGTGGCAAGTCTGACAGCAAACCCGCCGATCGGGCGCAGGATGCACAGCAGAACTATTCGCAGGGAAACGCAGATGACTTCTCTGTGATTGACGACAGTTCTGATCTCCCTTTTGACTAACGGTTACGCTACCGGGACAAAAGGCGAGAAAGGAACGCTATGTTTTACCGTCCGAAAGTAGTTCGATGCCGCCTGAAAACTGGCGGGAAAAGCATCGAACAAATCAAAGAATCCCACAAGGGGCAAAGGCTGGTTTATCGGGATTTTGAAAGTCTCCAACAGATGTACGATGCTTTTTCTGGATTGATTGTTGAACTGTCCCTTTGGGAGTACGACAACCACGAAAGCTATCATCTCGAAAGCTGGAAGCCAGAAGATGATAAAAAAGTTATGATGGGCGTTTATTACGCAGAGCAAATGCATCCATTCCCCCGATACAAGAACGATTTTGAAAAATTCAAAATGGATTGGAAAGCAAAGAAATATGAATGCGAAGGCGCATCTCTTGTTTTTGAGCCAGCAGATGTTGAAGAACTCGAAACTATATGCGAAGAAGTTCCTTCGTCTTGACCTCCTACCTTATATAAGAGCTGCGCTATCTGGCTGGACGGGCGTTTGGAAAGATGATTACCTGTTGTCTCAACTGCACATCACGCCACCAAGCCTGCCACGATACTTGCGAAAAGTACAAGGCAGAGAAGAAAGATTTCGAGGAACGCAAAGCATTCGTGTATGAGCTGAACCACAGCCAGAGCGTGTACCGCCGTGATTATGAGGACAAGCACCGGGAACGTGGCAAGAAACGGTTTCTCGGAAGTGAATTTAGAGGTGAACGAGAATGAGACTTGTTGACGTAGAACCGTTTATTGAAGCGTGGAAGAAAAGCGGGAACGATAAAAAAGACAAAGCTAAAGCGCTTATGAACAGCGGAATTTACTCTGAATACGATAAAGGTGTTGCCCTTGACTGCGCTGCTGACCTTGTTTTGGCACTTGCCGAACAGCTTGAAAACGCTCCATCAACTGCATGGACAAGCGTAAAGGACAAACAACCGGAAGAAGATGGAATTTATCTTGCCGTTTACGATTTTTGGAATTGGGAAAATCTGATTGCAACAAGGGAGTTTGTAAACGGAAAGTGGATTGACAATAAAAAACCAGTCAAGTTCTGGATGCTGATTCCTAAAATTCCGGGAGCCAACGAATGAACACTGGCAAGCAGTTTGAAGCAGACTTCAAAGCATCCGTCCCGTCCGATGCGTGGTGCTACCGCCTGAAAGACAGTGCTGCCACCTACTACGGCGGCAACGAAAACTTGTCGTTTTCCATCGACAACATCTGCGATTTCCTTGTGTACCGATACCCGATGAACCACCTGTTTGAACTGAAAACCATCGAAACGCCCTCTATCCCTCTGGAAAAGGTGTTCGGCAAGTACGACAAAACAAAGTGCAAATACCGCAAGGAAAAGCACATCACTGACATGGTGGAAGCGATGGGGTACAGCGGTCAGACCGCCCATGTGATAGTCAATTATCGGGCAGTCAATCGCACCTTTGCAATCCCTGCCAGCAAGGTTCTGGCGTTCCGTTACAACGAGACCCGGAAAAGCATTCCTTGGCACTGGGCGGAGCAAGAGGGGATAGAGGTCAAAGCAAAAAGGCTGCGTGTCCATTGGCGGTATGACGTGGATGGGCTGCTAAAGAGATTGGAGAAAGAACATGAAAAAATGGACTAAACAACTTCTGGAAGAAAGTGGCTATGAAATCGAAAACGCGCAAATTGAAAGCGTTCGGCTTACTATGGCAGACTACGGAGTTTTAACTTCAGATTTGGTGCTTAATGGTCATGGATGGGGCGTTTGCTATGGTGGGTATGTTCTCGGCAAGGGGCATCTTGGAAGCAAAGACTTTGAGGGATACGGCTCTGGCGTGGAAGCAATTATGCGAATCATGGACACGGTTGGCGTTGATGAATACGGTCAAATGAAAGGCAAATATGTTCGTGTCGCTACAAAAGGGCTTGGAAGTTCTGTGAGAATCATCGGAAACATTTTGGACGATAAGTGGTTTGACTACGAATCTTTCTTTGCGGATAAAAAGGATGAAGAAGATGAACATTAAGTGTGACAGATGCGGTGAAACATTTGATTTGAGAGATTACACAATGCTTTCAAACATTCAAATGATCGTGAGTAGCATCGGGTGTCCACAAGAATACGAGTTCAACCTTTGCCCATCTTGCATGGCAAAGCTGAACAACTGGCTGAAAGGAGAACAGGAACGACAAGCAAAATGGATTTACGACCATGAAAGCAACTCAATCGAGTGTGACAAGTGCAGAGCAGAATACAAACTCTCGCCGTATGAGCGTGAATCAGACTTTAATTATTGCCCAAACTGTGGTTCAAGAATGGAGGGAATAAAAGAGTGAGTGTTGTCTTTAAGTGCGACAGGTGCGGTGAGATTTTTAATCGGAAAGTGCCTGACATAAACGATTGCTACGGTACTGCAAATTCGATTCTGTTCTTAGATTGCATGGTGGAACGCAACCGTTTTGGACTGGGCGAAGAACCAATTCAGCTTTGTCCGTCCTGCATGAAAGAACTGAATGACTGGTTAGAGCCAAACAAAGAAAAACTAGACAACGGAAACAAGAATAAATGGAATAACATGACCACTCAACCACAAAGTGGGATAGCAGTTGAAATCAAGCTTGATAGTGGCGAGCAAGACATTGCTTATAGAAGATATGGCGATAAACGTTGGTTCTTGTGCGACAACGATTATGTCTTACATAACGAATCAATCGTTGCGTGGCGATACACCGACTAAAAGGAGAACAGAAGTGAGCAAGAAAGTTTCAGACATTCTTCCCAAGACGGAAATCTTGGCACAGTTGGCAGAAGAAGCATCCGAACTGGCACAGGCTGCGTTGAAGGCGCGCCGGGCGCTGGATGGCACTAACCCAACACCGAAGAGCGTTGAGGAATGTTTAGAAAATATACAAGAAGAAATGGCGGATGTTTTTGTCTGCCTGACCATGTTTGGCAAGTCCGCCGAAAGAGATGGAATCTTGATTTATAACAGGTACATGGAAAAAGTTATCAAAATCGAAGATGAAAAAGAAGCCCGCTGGCTCTCTCGCCTTGAAGAAAAGGAGCAGTCAGATGAATAAGCGCAGAAGAAAGCATATCCACGAAATCGCAGACTCGCTTAGCCAGTTGAAGATGCAGATTGATGCACTATACGGTGAAGAATCTGCTGCTTTTATAAAAATTCAGAAGTCTATGCGTAATATGGCTGCATACGAAATCTCAAAGAACGCAGTTGATATGCTCGAATCTGCATCTTTGAGGGTAGAAAACGCAATCGCATTTCTTGAAGATGCGGAGGGCTGAGAAAAAGGTGGAACTAATGGATAAGGAACAACTTGCCATCGCACGGTTGCAGGACGCTGCACGGCTGTCTGAGCATCGGTACAAGAAACCGCTCATGGTCACATACTCTGGCGGCAAGGATTCACAAGTGCTTGTGGCGCTGGCTGAACGTGCAGGAATCAACTTCGAGGTGGTCAACAGCCACACCACAGCAGATGCGCCGGAGACGGTCTATTTTATCCGTGAGCAGTTCAAGGCGATGGAGGAACGTGGAATCAAATGCTCCATTGTCATGCCACGATACAAGGACAAACCTGTGTCCATGTGGACGCTGATTCCGCAAATCATGGTTCCACCAACGAGGCTTATGCGTTACTGTTGTTCTGTGTTGAAGGAAACATCTGGTAAAAATCGCTTTATTGCAACTGGCGTTCGTTGGGCTGAGTCGACATCGAGAAAAAACAATCGTGGGATTATGGAGTTTAACCATCGTAACAAAGAAAAAAGAATTACGATGATGGGCGACAACGATGAAAAACGACAGCTGTTCGAGACCTGCAATCTTAAAGGCAAGATGACTGTCAATCCGATCGTGGACTGGTCTGACGATGATGTGTGGGACTACACGCACAGCGAACACTTGCCTGTTAATCCTTTGTATTGCGAAGGGCAGAAGCGCGTTGGCTGCATCGGCTGTCCTATGGCCGGTAGGGGGGCAGACAGCGTGAGTTCATGCGCTGGCCTGCCTACGAAAAAATGTACATCTCAGCGTTTGAACGAATGCTTGACGTCAGAAAAGCAAAAGGTTTGCCGTGCGACTGGCAGACTGGCATGGACGTTTTCCGCTGGTGGATGGAAGATGACAACGTCAGTGGTCAGTTGAGCATGGACGATTTGATGGAGGATAACAATGTTTGAATTTGCAACTCGCTGGCTGGTCTGCTTAGTCCTGCTGGCGGTGGTGGTTCAGTCCGAACGGACAATCAAAGACATGGCAAACAACCTGTTTGAAGAACGGCAGGCAATGCTCGTCTGGCTGTTCGTCAACGTGTGTCTGGCCGTTTGTACGGCTGTTATGATGGAGTGGAGGTAAGGCAACATGAACAGATATGACATTGAAAAGAGGATGGAAAGAAGCCGTAGAAAGTTTGCGATTCTGCAAGGCGTTGTGATCGCTTTTATTGCAGTCGTGGCGGTTTCGTCTATCGTATTTTCCATCTTTATGTATAAGGGCTTGTTTTCCGCAGACATTCCAGAATGGATGAAGTGGGCGTTTGTGTTCCTTGGGAGGTAAGTATGGAAATTAAATATGCAACAGATAATGACGTTTCTTTAAGCAAAATAAAGGGCGGAGAGACATTCGAGGTTAACGACGAACTATTTATGAAAACAGATGACATTTCGTATATCGATTCTTATGAAAAGAGATATGAATGGAATTGCGTGAAATTAGCTGATGGCAGGAATTGCTTTATCCCTTTGTCTGCTACTGTCAAAAAGGTAAAATCCAGCGTTGTGATTGAGGGATAACCAATGGAAAACGAACTTTACTGCCCGATGAAGATGACTAGCAATCCGCTTGGTCGGTGCGTATGCGAGAAAGAAAAGTGCGCTTGGTGGCGGCAGTTGGATGGTTGCTGTGCAGTCTGGTGGATTGCATGGAAGCTGGACAGAATCGAAACGAAGATGAAGAGGTGAGAGCATGATTATGAACGAGTGGATTAGCGTACATGACAGATTACCAGAAATTGGAGTTAGGGTTCTAGTCTTTGAAAAGAACACGGTAAACGAGAACATGGTTTTTACAAATAGGGAAAACGTCGAAGTGTGCAGAAGAGCTTTTATGTGCACAAGTGGATGGGTCGATGACGCCGGATTTGCGTTGGACGATAGACCATATAACGTAGAAATTACGCACTGGACACCGCTACCCAGTGCTCCGGGTAAGGAGTAAAAATGCAAGAATGGATTTCGGTTGACCAAAAAACACCAGAAAAGTCTGGCGCATATTTAGTTGTTGTTCAAGGGCTTTCTGTTAGATTTGCTGATAGGGCGTTTTACGATGTAGAAACGAACATTTGGAAACGCCGCTCTTATTTATCACCAAAAACATGGAACGTTACGCATTGGATGCCCCTTCCTGAACTACCAAAGGAGGTCTGATACATGGCAACACCCCCGAAGCGTGGTCGTGGCAGACCGCCGCTGACCGAAGCGGAAAAGAAAAAGCGTGAGAAGCGGGCGCAAAAGGCGAAAGAAGAAGCCACTGCGAAGCGTGAGAAAGAGCGTGAGAAAAAGAAACAACAGATGCTTAATAAGCGGAAATCTATCCGCTCACAGGTGAGTAAAAAGGTGAAAGAACAACAGGAGTTAGCAATCACGAGGTCTAAGATGCTGAACACAGGCGATTTGCAGTCGAGAATCGGTGACGAAGAGGACAAGAAAGTCATCGGCATGATTGCAGCCAAGTATTTTGGCGACCTTCCGAGCGTGGACATGAACAACCCGATTGAAGTGCAGCAACGCCTTGACTTCTTTTTTGACGCTTGCATCGAAGCCAGAATCTCCCCTGTGGTGGAATGGATTGCACTGGTGCTGGGCATCGAATGGGTGAGCCTGAAGCAGATTATGGCGGGCAAACGCCGCGACGACAGCTTGCAGCAGAAGTACATCTTGAAGCTGATTCTGCAAATGCAGTCCATGTGGGCATACAACGGTATGTATGGTCAGGAGAACCCGGCAGAGTGGATTTTCAGAGCCAAGAACTACTTTGGTATGCGTGACAACGTGGAAGTCACAGTTGCGCCGCCTGAGCAGCCGTTGGGTGATGCCCAGAGCGCAGAGCAGTTGGCTCAGAAGTACCAGACGGCTTTGCCGAAAGGGATTGACGTGGAGTACAGAGAGGTGACGAAAAATGAAACAACGGTTGGTTGACTTCTCAGACCCGATTCTTTCAGCGGTGCTGTTTATCTTGCTTAAAGACCGTACTACCGGCAAAAACATTATATGGGCGACAGAGCCACCGCCTGAACTAGGCGCAGCTTTTGCTGATGAAATCACGTTAGAACAAATCAAGAAGTGCCCACCAGTGCCACGAGTTCTTAAGCGTCTGGATGAGCAGAAGCAAAGAACCAAAGCAAAAGCAGAGGTTTTCACTCCTTCTTGGGTCTGCGAAAAGATGATAGGCATGGGCGAAGAAAACGGCGCGATGCCCGATATGAAGAAAGAGCCTATCAAGTACATCCATTCGACAGTCCTTGAAATCACCTGCGGAGAAGCACCATTCCTTGTGAACCGATACGACACGGTAACAGGCACAAAGATTCCAGTACAAAAACGGAAAGGACTATTTGACCGCAAACTGAAATGTGTAAACAACTGGTTTGATTGGAATGTCTGGACATGGCACGATGTGGCAGAGGACGCAGCGACGACTACATACGGCTATGAGTGGCAAGGTGACAGTCTGTTGCTTGCAAGAGCAAATATGCTCATGACATGGCGAGAGAACTTTAAGTGGCTGTTTGGCATAGAGCCTGACGCTGGGAAGGTTCGCGAGATAGCTGCTATCATCTCATGGAACGTCTGGCAGATGGATGGGCTGAAAAAGACAGTGCCCGGCACGGACATTCCGTGCAAAATCAAAGACTGGAAAGTCGACAAAGAAATTCTGTTCAAGGACGTTGGGGAGGACGAATAATGTTTGCTAATATCTACGAAACCGCAAAGGATGTATCGTTCTGTGTCGCTGGATGTGCTGGTATGCTCTTTGTTGCTAGCTTTTTCTTAAAACTTACGTTTGATATGATTTCCAAAGTCTACTATTTATACCGCACCCTTGGAAGAAGGGGAAAAGAGTTTCTGGAATACAGACGTTGTCGTGGAGATTTTGACACATATCTGCGTGACCGTGAAAGTAAGAGGAAGTTTTGGGACGAATATTACAAGAAAAAATATCAGGATGAAGCAATAAAATGCACTGGCGATTGTTCTGATTGCTCAAAAGCGAATTGTTTGGACAGGGTTTGAGGTGATAACTAATGCAAACTGACAGAGGAATATACCATAAGCGAGTATGTGACCGATGCGGAGCGGTTCTGGGCGGCAGGATGATGAACCCTGACGAATACTTCAAGGACTGGGCGTGGCGCAGGGACACAGGCGACTTGTGCCCGGAGTGCTATGCAGAGTATAAGCGAGTGATCGGGCGGTTCAACAGGGGAAAGAGAGATATGAGAAAATGACTTTGCTCGGAATCTATAGATGCAAACAATGCCATGCCGTGTTTAATATTGCTACATTTGGTAACCTATCTCGTAGAACGGCTGAAAAACTTTTTGAAAAAACAAAAACTGTAAATGTGTTTATATCTGGTGAAATACCCATTGAAATAGTCACCCACCGTTGCGACCCAGTAACAGTGGGTGACTGCGAACGTATTGGCTGGAGGAAAATCGAATGAACTTTTACTGCACCACCGAACATTGCTCTTGCATGGGCATCAAACAGTTTTCTGCTGGCAAGGCTATCCGATGCACAGCAGAATCCTGTGAGAACAAATCTGAGCCGTCCTGCGGCTCTTGCAAATGGTACGCAGAACCGGAGGGCGTGTGTGTGAACGACCAGTCAGAACACGTTGCAGACTGCGTGTGGGACGAACGTGGATGCAAGGAATGGGAGAAGAAAGAGAATGAGTAATCTTGGAAATGCGTTGATTGTGGTTTTAGTTTCTTTTCTGGTTGGAATATTTATATGTGGGATAGCATATCTCATTGAAAAAATTTTGATATGGGATATATTTTTGAACGAAATTTCCGATGAAAAGATAAAGGTTCTTGCGGATGCAATTCTCCACGTTTTTACTTTTTTGACTGGTTTTGTGGTTTTATATACGATGTACAAGGCGGGGGTATAAAGATGACAACAGGGGAGAAGATTAAGGCAAGCAGAAAATGGATGGGACTTACGCAAAAAGAGCTCTCTGACCGAATTGGCGTTAGCATTCGTTACATACAAGACATTGAAAGCGGACGTAAAAAATGTACAGATATTGATTTTCGTAGCTTTTCAATTTCTCTTGGGTGTAAGGAGTGTGATTTAAAAGACGATGCACTGAAATGCATGGTAGACCCTACCAATCACGACTTCGGAGCGGTCTGCAACTGCGCCGTCCGCTACTGCTTGGGTAGACGTTCATATATGCCTAGTCTTGTCTGCGGATACATCACACCGCTCCTGCCGGAGCTGACGGATAATACGCTTGATTGCTTTGAACGTGACATTGCAGAACGTAAGCGGACAGGTTTTGATTTTGGCGATTCCTGCGACTATGAGACATGGGATGCGTTTCACAAAGCGGTTTGCAATGAGATTGAAAGGAGAAAGGGCAATGAAAGTTGAATGCCCGTTATGCAAAGTCGAAATGTTAAGAGTAGATGATCTCATTTACAAGTGTTTTTACGATTTTGCAAACCTTAAGGCGACCTGTTCTGGATGGAGATGCCCAAAATGCGGGAGAGAAATGTTTGACCGAAAATCGTTATTGAATGCGAATCTAACAATAGACGCAGAAAAGGAAGAAGAAAATGCACAGAAAAGACAGGAGCGAATTGAGAAAAACAGACGGAGTGCAAATAAGCGTTGGAACGATGAAAAATGCAAATGCATACAAACGCATAACAATGATGCAAACGCATACAATGGTATGCAAAATATGCAAACGAATGCAAACGATGCCTTATCTGTATCTGATTCTGTATCTGAATCTGATAAAAAAGAAAAATGTGAAAAGAAAAATACAAACGAATTCAAACGCTTTAAAGCACCTACTATCGAGCAAGCCAGAGAATACTTTTCCGATAAGGGCTACATGGAATCGGAAGCAGAGCGGTTTGTTGACCACTTCACGGCAAATGGCTGGAAGGTCGGAAAATCGCCTATGAAGGACTGGAAAGCTGCTGCACGGAACTGGATGCGTAACGTGAAGGACTGGAACGGTGGCTATCAGCAGACAATGGCTGAATTGCCTGACGAGGGAGACTTTCTGCGGTGAATATTGAAAATCAGATCCAATACATCCTACTGGGAGCAGTCCTCACGTTCTCGGAATACGCCGATGTGCTGCAAGACCTTAAAATCGACGATTTCTGCCCTGAACTACGTGATACATTCGCAGCCATTCTTGGCTATTGGGAACACAACGACAAGTGGAACCCAGTAGAAGTCATGGGGCGGTATGATAACTGCAAGAAGGCAATGGGTGAATGTCTGGATGCCTTCGGTGCAGAGTTCATCCGCAACGTTACCCATGACATGATGCTTGGATGGGCTGGAATCGTCAAGGAACAAGCAGCATTGTCCAGAGCCAGAGAGCTTGCGTTCAAAATCGTTGATGGCTCGACCAGATACGCAGACCTTACAGGCATCTATGAGCAGCTAGGAGAGGCTATTAACCTGCACAACGAAAGAAGCGATTTCATCCCGATGTGTGACGGCATAGACAACTACATCCGCAAGCTGGATGATAAACCGGAGTATATCAGCACAGGGCTTAGGGTGTTGGATAACAACTTGCATCTTGTGCCGGGCAACTTCGTTGTGATCGGCGGCAGACCGTCTGCTGGTAAGACGGCTCTGTCCCTGCAACTTGCCTGTGAAATAGCAAAGAACGGACGTAAGGTGGCGTATTTCAGCCTAGAGACTGACCCAGACACGCTCTACGCTCGTATCATAGCAAACCAGCTAGGCGTACCGCTACACACGGTCAAAAACAAGACCGTCAGCATTAACGAACTTGACCGACTGGCAGCCATCAAGAAATATCCACTGTTCGTCCGTTCTGCCGCTGGCAAGAGCGTTGGGTGGATTAGAACGCAGTCCATCAGGATGCAAGCTAAAGTGGTTTTCATCGACTATTTGCAGCTTATCCATCAAGCCGGAGCTAAAGACCGATACAGTGCCGTCACAGAAATCAGCATGGCACTACATGAGTTCGCACAGTCCACAGGAACGCTGGTGATAGCACTTGCACAGCTCAATCGAGAGACCGCAAGAGCGGGGATTCCACCGACCGCCGCAGACCTGCGAGAGTCCGGGCAAATCGAGCAGGACGCAGATGCAATCATCCTGCTGGCACAGAAAGTGAAAACGCAAAAGAGACCAGAAGAGCATTATCACTTTGCGCTTGAGAAGAACAAAGAGGGCAACGTGGGGTCACTGGACATCACGTTCCAGATGGAAACACAGCAGTTCAAAGAATGCGTGTGGATGTAACGAGAGGAGAACGATATGGACGCACTGGAGAAATTCATAGACAACGTGCACGCGGGAAAGGGAAGATACGGTCTGTGTGATGCTTGCCTGAACCGTCAAGGAGACTACTGCTTGTTTCACAATTTGTATCGGCGAGACGAGAATGGAAAGCATACTGTAACGGCTCAAAAACTCGAAAGGATAGAATACTGCAACTCTTTTAACTATGCCGGATGGCTGTTATAAGCCTATAATCGCTTCTGTGCTCAAATCAGCCCAGTAGAATAGGCAAGAAAAACAGATAACAGGGTCTAGGCGATAAAGTTACCGTCTGAACCCCATAAATATTTTTCGTCAATCAACAAACGGAGGAAAACGATTATGAACATCACTCGACTGGAACAGGAGACTATTGTCAACTTCAATGCAGCGGAAGATACTGCATCGGTTTATACCGCTGACCCGGTGTATATGCGCAAGCTTGACAAGCTGTGCGAACGTGAGCCTGCATCGTACAAGCTGGTCAAGCAGGACAAGGACGGCAAGTGGTATGAGATGCCAAAACGCCTTGTGCGGTTTGCAACCACAAGAATTATGACGGACGAGCAGAAAGAAGCGGCTGCGGAGCGTATGCGCAAGATGCAAGCAGACAGCAGAATTCAAATCTCCGCTATAATCACCAATTAACAAACGGAATGAAAAGCATGGAATGGTATCAGGTAGTAAAACTACCCTCTGCGACTATTCCGTGCTTTTTTCTCTTGTTATTTATCGAGAGAAAACTTCAAGGTCTGATTTTGAGTAGGAACCGCCTCGATCAAGTGGCGTTTGGGCTGATATGGCTACGACTATCAGCGTGATGCGTTCGTATGCAAATGGATGCACATGATGCGTTTGCATACCAATCTTCCTCTCTTCCTTCCTTCTTCTTTCCCCCTATAACCCCCTATTATTATCTATCTATCTCTTTATCTCTCTTCCATGAAATAGACAAGCTATTTCATGTCCCCACGCCAAAATGGTGCGACAACTGCGACAACTGAAAATGACAACCAAATGCTTCTGCAAAGGTTCTTTCCCCCTACAACCCTCTATCTCCAAAGCTACACCGTTAGCCAGCAAAGCAGACCGTAACCAGCATCTGCCGTCAGGCTCTTATTGGCTGAATATAGGCAGACCGTCCAGCTAACCTCTACGCTACGTCACCCTCTATCGTCCGGCGCACCGCGCCGACCGGGTGACCTCTAACGGTAACAGCATCTAACCTGCATAGGGTGGCGGCATCTAATCAATCAACTGCTATAACTATTTCATATGGAGAATTGACTTCAGTTTGTAGTTGCTTGAATATGTAGAAATGTTGCGTCAGCTATTCCTAGTAGAATACTATGAATTGATTAAAATACCATAGTGCGTTACTGGGAATTAAATCGAACAGGAACAGACAAAATCGGATGGTACGAGTTATTATACGAAATAATCCGTGATTATCGGGAGTAACTATATCTGTATACTATAATAAGTACGGTTATTATACGAAATAAATATAACTAGCAGATGGATAAATTATGCGAAATTGGAACGAGGGGTGATTTTTGGGGATGGTCGGATGACTTAGCGACTATCGCACCTCTCTTTTCCTAAAAGGCAAACGACTATTTCACACAAAAAATACACGACTACTTGACGAAGTTTCGCTAGAAAACGCTACGACTATTATTCTAAGACTATCAGCGGACTGCTCGCTACTATACTATATATAGGACTTTCAAAAGCTAGTCGTCTGAAGACTTTACGACTATTCCACGACTATTTTATTGGAGAAACTACGACTATTCCAGAACCTGTTACGACTATTCCAGCTGGAACGCTACGACTATTGTTCGCCTTTATTGGTTATCGGGCGAAAGCCCGAAAAAGAGATACGGCGGTAACCGTCAATGGTTCCGCGCCGCCCGCCGCTGGACTGCCCGCCGGGTGGAGGGTTCCAGATTGCAAGCCGCCGGGCTTGCATGGTCTGCGATGTGCTACACCGCCCGGAATGGATCTATAACAAAGACGCCCCGCGCCCTTATATACCTTATTATAATAGGCGGCTGTGCTGAGCTGTGCAGTGTACCGGCGTGGCGTCTGGTATCTGGTATACGCTGGAGGTGTTGCGGCGCTGTGATACGCTCCAGCGTTGCGCAGGTGGTATTATAGCCGCTTGTACCGGTCTGGTATTGTTGTCGGTGGAATCGGTCGAATCGTACAGAATGACCCTGTAAAGCCTTGTGCGCTGTTTTGCTGTGTTGGCAGTATAACTGCATTGACTGGACAAAACGCGCTGTAAACGCTTGTATGTGGCTGTATTGCAACAGGGCAAAATAAAAGCCCTGCACCGTGTCGATGCAAGGCAAAAGAAAAGCCCCGCCAGTATGGGCGGGGTTGGTCTTGTGCTGTTCGGTCATAGTGGAGTCACTGCGCCGCTTTAATGGCACTAATCATATTCTCCCAACGAGAAATTGGAAAGTTATAACTTTCATCAATCTTGATCCAGTCATGCAGAATAGAAATTGCTTCGTCCTTAGTGATGCAGGACTGATTTACAGGAAAGCCAAAAAGAGAATTAAAACAGTCTGCCGTGCCGAAAGAGATAGTTTTGGTTTCGTCGTTCTGGATAACAAGAAAACCGTCACAGTCAAAAAGCACGTTGAAAAGTTCGAAATTTGCACCGTGATTAAAAAAACATTTTCGTTGTTCCATAAAGCAATACCTCAAAAGTTGTTTTGTTGTGACCATTTAGGGCAATGGGGCGGGGTTGCTTTACGGTGCAGCCCCGCGAAAGTGTCCGATTGGCGTCACTTTGACGCCTTAAACAGCGCAGAGAAAAACCAAAAAACGAACAGGATGTAGGATAATATCACTTGTCGCACCCCCCTTATACCACGCTAAAACGCTTGTAAACGGTCTTTTTGCTACACTCAGCATAAATATCTGGGTGCGCGGCCTGCAAAAGCTTGCTATCAAGTCGGACGCTCTGCACGTCCTTATAAATGGCCTTTGCCGTGCCCTGCACCATTTCCGGTACGCCGTGCATCATTGCAATTATATCTGTTTTGATTGCATCGTTTAGGGCTTCAAGCTCTTCCAAAAGGCGCTTGTTTTCCCTGTACTCATTCACTTTCTTTTCGAACTCAGTCATTTTTAACCCTCCATATAATTTGCCGGGAATGCTGCCCCGATATCTTGATAGCTTGTAAAGACGTGTGCGGAGCCTGTCAAATAATCGTGCAGACCTGCACGCAGGGCACAAAAATACTATCAATATCGTACCTTTTGTTTTTTTCTGTATAGTTGCGCTGCCAGTTGTCCGTATAGTCCCGGATAGCGGTATTCTCCTGTTCGCTCCAGTCGATACGGGTACGGCAGTCAGTCCAGTTATAGCGGCAGTCGTTCCAGATGTACCACGCCATATTGTAGGCAATTTTCTGCTCTGCTGTGCAGGTGGATTTGTCCACCCCTCTAATTTTGTGATATTTCATCGTTTCGCCCTCCTCCTTAGCTGTTGAGAAATGCAATCATAACCAGAGCGCCGGATATCATGCCGCCGATGTACCAGAGGGCTGCCCACTGGGTTGCATCAAGTACTAGCATATTACTGCACCCCCTTGCAATACAGGCCGTTGGTGCGGCAGATAGTGCGGATACGGTTGCAAGCTTGATACAGTGCGCTGGCTTGCACGTCAAGCCACGTTTCCCGGCTGTTAGGCTCATACGTTCCGCCGTGCTTGCGCTTGAGTTCGGACGGGGTGCAGACGCGGGCGGCAATATCGGCGTTGTAGCAGATGGAGCAACCGCCGTTACTGTACTGCTCCCAGCAGCTTGCGCCGTTGAGTGCCCACCGCTCAAGCTCTGCACCGTCAAGGGGCAAGCGCTCCATATTGTCCGCACCCTCCTGCACATCGTCCAGCAGGTCAAGAGCGTACAACGTGACGGCTTTATCCCATGCGCCGCGGTCGTGGCGGGCGTTGAGTTCGGCACGAATGGTATCTGTAAGTGCGGTATAATCGATGGTCTTTTTCATGGTTTTGCCTCCTGTTTTGGTTCAATGTGGTTGTGCTCATTTATTTCTGAGCTTGTCTATATTATATCATTTATATCTGAGTAGTCAAGGGCTTTATACAAAAAATACAGATATAAATGAGTATGAATATAGCGTCCGAAATTGTACACTTTGCCGGACACATTGCAGGCAGTCCAGCACCCGCCGCCGTCCCGATCTGCCAGACGTGGGCGGTCTAGTGCCGGGTGCGCTGGGGCGCTGGGGTCTCCACCGGCGGGGTATACAGCCGCCGCCCAGCCCCGCCCGGTCAGTCTCTCAACCACCGAAAAAATAAAAAAGGCTCAAAAATAACCCACACCCCAATTGCCAATCTCAAAAATTTCCCGCAAAAACAAAAAAGACCCCTACAAAGGGTCTGTGTTATGTGCTATACTTGCCTTACAAGCCTTGAAAGGGAGGAATCTACAATGGCTAAAAGTAAAATGACAACGTGCAAGCATTGTGGCGCAGAGATTGCCGCAAGTGCAAAGGTCTGCCCTCAGTGTGGCGGTAAGAACAAGCCGCCCATCTACAAGCGCTGGTGGTTCATCGTCATCATTGTTTTGATTGTCTTGTCTGCTATTGGTGGCTCTAGCGATAGCGGCAAGAAGGGCTTTGAAGAGGGCTACAAGGACGCTACATCTGACAAGGCAAGTGCATCCACCGCTTCTTCCGTTGCATCTGTTGTGCCTGAGATCAGCGAGGACGATTACAAGGCAGAGTGCCAGACTGTGGATTATAAGGAGCTGTGCCGTTATCCTGAAAAGTATGAGGGCACCAAGATTGCAGTCAAGGTAAAGGTCTCTCAGATTATTGATGCAAACTTCTCCGGAAGCGAAAAAGCATGGAGAACCTACACGGACAACAGCGGATATGGTTTCTATGCTGATGACGAGTATTATATGCTGGATAAGCGTGGTAGCGATGCCGTGAAGATTCTGGAAGATGATATTATCAACGTCTACGGTGAGTTTACCGGGCTTGAGGAAATCACTAGAGCATTGACCAGCACTACCGACGAACTGCCCCGCATCGAAGTCAAGTACGCAGACCTTGTGGATGAATAAGGAGAATATAATGGAAAACAAAACGCCTAAAAGCGATTTGATTCCTTGTGAACACTGCGGTCACATGATTTCTAAAACGGCTAAGACCTGTCCTGAATGTGGCGGCAAAAACAGAAAATATATAAGTGCTGGAAAAGTTGTGCTTATAGTTGTCATGCTTATTATCTTCGCTTACCTTGAATTTATGCTTTCTGCTTCGTTCGTAGCGGGTTAATCAAAATGAAAAAGCCAGCGGCTAGATGTTCTCTAACCACTGGCTTTTCTTATTGGCTGTTTACTTCACGATTTCATCGTGATAGGGATGGTACTCAACATTGGGCAAGGGCATCCAATACTTCACATCGTGCATGATGCACTTGTTGCCTCGGAGCAGAACCGGCTCGATCTCGCCGTTTTCGTCCGGTTCAAAGGAAAGCTGACCACTATCGACAACCTTTCCGTCACAAGCGATAACAGGCTCGTGGACGCACTCGCCGTAGTCAACGGTGCGCCAGAGTTTCAGCATGGTCTCGAAAGCGTAGTTGAGGTATTCCTCCATATCCTGAATCTTATCTGCGGTAAGCATAGTTGTTCTCCTTTCAAACTGCCATCTGGGTCTGGCTATTGACGTTCTGAATCATCATCACGGTGTTTGCACAAGGCCGCCACCGTTCGATGTAAGCAACAGCATTGTCAAAATCCTTGCGAGGAACGTTGCTAATGCTGTTCACATGAAACCAGTCCTGTGCATCCTTGTTGCATTCACTGTAAACCTTGCACCGGGTGGACTTGTCAAGGTATGCAGGAGAGGTCTTTCCGCCAAGTGCTTCAACCACGACACGGTTTACCGCACGGCGAAGCGCTCGCTGCTGCTCGTAGTCCACTGTCATGTTGGTTTCAAGAGCAGAGATGCGCTTTTCGTGCTGCATGGAACGGTTGTCCAGAACGAAGATTGCTTGCAGTTCCTTGGATGCCCCTGCAAACTGGTTGACGGCTACGTTCTTCTCAAGGTCAATCAGCTTCTGGCGAATCTCCATGCCCTCAGGTGTCCGCTGAATCATTGCAATGTGCTTTGCCATGTCAAGGCTGAGAATGTGCTCAATGGAGCGCCCGCCGTTTACTAGATTTTTAGTAAACGATGAATAGTCGATGTTTTCTTTGAACCCATAAGCGGACATATTTGCAAACCAGTCATTATAACGAGACTTGATTTTGAGCCGTTCGTGCAGTTCCCGACCCAGCACTACTTTTTCGCCGGTGTCGGTGTCGTACACGGGGATAACATCTTCGGAGAAGATTCGGATGGTTTCAAGATTATTATTCATAGAAATTTGACCTTTCTATCTTGCGAGAGTAGGCCATCTCTGGTATAATAACCCAAAGAGGGTCTATACTCTCTGAGTGTTTCATAAGACGTTCGCTGTGGTCGGCAAACTTTAGCGAGCGTCTTATTCTTTTTCATCGGTCTCCGGGATGGGATGCACCTCAAAGAACGTGTCACGGATGGCTGCGGCCTGTGCGACCTTGTGTTCGGTGCAATAGGCTTTCAGCCACTGGAACTGCCGTTCGGTCAGCGCAACAGTGAACGTGTGATTGTGGCGTTCAAGATAAGGGCTGTACATAAACTCACCTCCCTTCATGTGGGTGCAACCAGTATACGCAATATGTTGTGGTTTGTCAATTACGCAAATGCTTAATGTAGTACTGGTATCTGTACAAAATCCAAAAGTTTGTAGATTTGCACAAAACTCAGCCCTTATTTTTGTTTGCTCCCGCTTCGTACCCTGCCCGGTAGTTCAGTTCGGACAGCTTACCCAGCGCTTCTGCGTACTCCCTGTCCTCACTGGTCGGTTCTTTGCCGTGGGAGAGGGTTTTCAGAAACTCTTCGGTTGTCGTGGGAAAGTTCATGTTTTTTGCTCCTTTCTATTGCAGAAGCGGTCTGCTTCTGCTATAATAATTGACAGAAACCGAGACTGCGCCCTTGGTTGCGCAGCTTCTGTTTTGTGGTGGAATAGGTCATCAGTGCAACTTTGGTCGGTGGTGCTGATGGCCTATTTTTTTATGCCACAAAGGATAAATCTACCGCTGTTGGTTGATTCATCGTGCGTTCTGCTGTCTTAGATTATAGACGCTTGGTATATAGTTGTCAACAGCCCAATTTGTATAATTTGTACGTTAAAACACGTTTTAGTGTACATTTTTGATGGTGGTTTTGACACTTTAATGTGTTAGAATTGGGACGGAAATTTATAGTAAAACTTGATAATACGATAATTATACAAGCTGTAAACTAACACAAAAAAGTGTTGATGGAAAAGTGGCCCTATTGATAGTAAACATTTATTTTTTTACTCTTGACAGTCACATATATCTGAGTTATAATTGACTCAGAGAAAGGAAGATGCAAAATGAGGGCAGGAGAAATTGTTTCTGAAATCATGAAATCTCAAAATGTCAAGGTTTCGGATATGTGCTACAAACTAAAAATCAAATCGAATGTTTTTTGCAATCGGCTTGTTCAAAAAAACATGAGTGTGAAAGTTTTAGACGAAATGCTGAGAATCCTTGATTATAAAATTATGGTGGTTCCTAGAGGAACTAAAGTTGATGGCGGATATGATGTTGAGTAAAACGAATTGAGTGGAGGTATGATATGCAGTACTTCTTAGCTAGAGTGTCTAGTAAGGAGCAAAGCCTTGCAAGACAGCTTAAAATCGCACGAGATCGGTTCGACATCTCGGACGAGAATGTATTTTGTGATAAAATGACAGGTAGCAGCTTTGACCGTCCGCAGTATAAACGATTGAAAGAGACTGTCAAGGCTGGGGATGAAGTCATCGTCAAGGAATTTGACCGATTCGGGCGTGACAAAGACGAAATGAAGCGAGAACTTCAATGGTTCAAAGAAAAAGGCGTGATTGTTCGCATTCTCGACATTCCGACCACGCTTATTGACTTCCAAGACCAGACGTGGGTGCTGGAAATGGTAAACAACATCCTTATTGAGGTTTTGGGCGCAGTAGCTGAACAGGAACGCAAGAAAACCAAGCAACGTCAGGCAGAGGGCATAGCTGCCATGCCTATTGTTGATGGCAAGAGAGTGTCGGCCAGAACAGGCCGTAGCTTTGGCAGACAGGAAAAGCAAGTTGACGAGCAGCAATTTGAAAGCCTATTAGAGCAACAGCAAAAAGGCAAAATTACCGTAAAAGAGTGCTGCAAGCAGCTTGGCATCGGGAAATCCACTTGGTATGAGCGTGTCGAAAGATACGAAAATAAAAATAGCGGCAGCCCAACCACAAGCCACCGCTAAGAGTACACCAACTTCATCAAAACAGGAAAAAGAATGGTGCAACCACAGTATACCATTCTTTTCTCCAACAGGCAAGAGAAAAGGAGAAACACATGGAAAAGCAAAAACCATTTTACTGGAACTTTATCAAAAAAGATGCAGATTTGACATTTCGTTCAGTTTTCGATTTTGTAAACTGCAAAGATTTCACTTCGTTTATGCTAGAATGCCAATCTAAGAGATGCAATGTTTTGTTTTATGATGAAAACATATTTTTTGATTTCAAGAAAGAAGGCCCTTCCGAAACGTTTAAGCGGCAAATGAGAATCGCGTTTCTTACATTTATTTTGGAAAGCATTCCGGCAATAGCGGAAGATTATCTTGCGTATTTTAAGAAATATGCGGGATGTAAGAGCGATAAAACGTTTACTCCTACTTTAATCGAAAAGAAGGAAAGACTTAACCGCGAAACGTGGCTTGATGAGCAAGCGAACATTATTTGACCCTCCAGACATGGTATCGGATTGCTGAACAGAATAGGTGAAAGTGTTCGCAGCCTAGAATAAAACCGAATATTTGATTTTTGTGCAGTTGTAGGCACTCTTTACATTTTCAGGTAGGGGGTGCCTATTTTTTTATGCAGCCAAAGCAGTGTATCGCTATCATTGACAGCATCAAAGCGTATGCAAAGCAGAATCCGACCGAAGCACAGGTCTATGAGGACTGGTTTCAGGCGGTTGTGAACCTGAGAGATGCTCTGCCGCAAGATAAGCGGTTCGATGCCTACAAATACTCTGGTGAGCTGCGCTCTGTCTGTGCAGCCATGATGGGCAAGATGAAAACAGGCGAGGACGTGGCGAAGGTCTATGACATTATCGGTCGGACGTACCTGTTTGAAGCAAAGGATGTGTTCGACAGCTATTGCATCTACCTTGAATGGAACCGTGCGCCGGAGAAGAAGTTCTATCAGCCACGAAGAAAGGTGCTTTTGACGCTGGTTCATGACCTAGAGGACTTGTTTTTCCATCGTGTAGAATTTCTTGGAGTAAGTCAACCTCCGAGAACCGGAAAAAGTACGCTCTGTATATTTTTTATCACATGGCTGATGGGCAACCGCCCTGACGTTGCATCGGTTATGAGTGGACACTCTGACAAGCTGACAAATGGATTCTACGGTGAAGTGCTGTCCATCATCACTGACCCTGTGACCTACAACTGGGGCAAAATCTTCCCTGACGTTCAGCTTGTGGACAAAAGCGCAAAGGACGAAAGCGTTGATCTGAACCGAAAGAAGCGTTTCCCAACCCTGACCTGTCGTTCCATCGGCGGCACGTTAACTGGTGCTGTTGAAATTGGCGAGGGCGGCGTTTTGTACAGCGATGACCTGATCGAGGACTTGGAGGAAAGTCTGAATGTTGAGCGTCTAAACAACAAGTATGATGCCTACTTGAACCAGCTAAAAGACCGCAAAAAGCAAGGCGCATTGGAGCTGATGGTCGGCACACGTTGGAACGTGCTTGACCCTCTGGGACGCATCCAGAACCAGTATGCAGACAACCCGAAGTACAGATTCCGGGTAATTCCTGCGGTGGACGAAAACGGACACAGCAACTTCAATTATGACTATGGTGTGGGCTTTGACGATGCCTACTATGCCGATATGAAAGCCAGCATTGACGATGCAACATGGTGGGCAAAGTACATGGGCAAGCCCTATGTGCGTGAAGGCCTGCTGTTCCCTGCTAACGAACTGCGGTATTTCAATGGCGTTCTGCCTGACGGCGAGCCTGATCGCAAGCTTATGGTTATGGATATTGCATGGGGCGGCGGTGACTTCACCGCCTGTCCTATCGCCTATGTGTATGGTGATGCTGTATTTATTCCTGACCTTGTGTTCAACAACGGTGATAAGACCGTGACCAGACCGGAAGTCGTGGGCAAAATTATCCAGCATAAAATCAACGTGGTGCGTGGCGAAGCCAACAACGGCGGTGATGAATATTGTGACGTGGTAGATAGCCAGCTCCGGCAGCAAGGCTATCACTGTTCTGTTCGCAGCCAACGTGCGCCCAGTGGCCAAAGCAAACTATCCAGAATCATCCAGTATGCGCCGGACATCAAACGGTTCTATTTCCTTGACGAAAAGCACCAGTCGAAAGAGTACAAGGCATTTATGGAACAGGTCACGATGTTCACACAGCTTGGCAAAGTTCCGCACGATGATGCACCGGACAGTCTGGCACAGCTTGCCGATGAATTGTATAACGGAATCAGCAAAATTGAGCCTGTCAAGAGGCCATTTTGATTAAAAACACAATATATTGTGTTCGCTGGGTCTATTTATTTGATTTCACCACTTGAAAAGGCTTATAATGTACATAGGAAGTTTTGCAGCTTCCCTTAAGGAATAGCTTGTGCACGGGGCTTTGTCATTTTTACTCGCGTGCGTGTCAACAAGCGTATTCCTCCTTTCACCGGTGGAGGTTTTCTCACTCTTTCGCCTTCACCGGACTTTATATGTTGCGTTTCCAATTATAAGGGGAATGCCAGCCTGTCTCCCCCACGGCTGGCGAGCAACGGTTCGATTCCGTTACGCAGCACAACCATCTTCTTTGCTTGGCTTTCTACTCTCTCAATCCTCCACCGTTACTCCCGGCTCTCGATACAATGGTTAGACATGACATTGCAAAGAGCAGCGGTTAACCAATCAAGCCGGGTACATGACACAGAGTGGAGCAGTCTGGTAGCTCGTCGGACTCATAACCCGAAGGTCGTTGGTTCAAATCCATCCTCTGTGCCCATCAGCGATTTGCCCCGGCTGGAGCAAATCGTGGCTCTCGGCACCCGACAAGTCAGAGCCTAGCACGACTGGTAGTGCGAACAGTTTTCCAGTAGCTTCCAACAGGTCTGTGCTTAACAGCCTGTTTCCAGAAATCCAACGAAAGGAGCGCTCATGCTAGTTAGAATCTGTTGCCCTTGTATCAGGCAGAATCCCATCTATAAGAACGTCCGCTGCAACCGCTATCTTGGCGAAGTGGACGGACGATACCATTTCAAGTGCGACAGATGCAAGGGAGTTATCGAAGGAGACACAAGGGAAGGATGGGTGAAAATCATCCATCCGCCAGAAAAGTGAATAGCTTTTGAAGCGCAGTTTTGGCGCAGTGAGATAGATCTTAACAGGTTTGTCTTGCTGCGCTTTTTATTTTGCCGGAAAGGAGGAACGCATGGCTGAGTATCAGATAGTCGTTGACGGCTTTTTAAATAATCCACTGACCGGACGTAGACCGATTGAAACGCCGGAGACGGAAATCAATCGGGCAAACGTGCTGAAAGTGGTCATGGGCAAGGCAGAGCCTATTCATCTGCTGAACAAGAACGAGATTCGTTTTCTGCACAACTACTACTTGGGAAGTCAGCCTGTCCTCCACCGCACGAAGGAATATCACGCTGAAATTACAAATCGCATTGTAGAGAACCATGCCAACGAGTGCGTGGGCTTCTACACCGGCTACATGAGCGGCACTCCTTGCTCTTATGTGCGGTCTGAAACGGCAACAGGTGACGGCGAGGAAATTGCCCGTCTGTCCAATGCTTTGCAGTATGAGGGCAAGGATGCGCTCGATCGGCGGCTCTGGCAGTGGATGTTGGAGTGCGGGCAGGGATACCGCATTGTTCTTCCTGACAAGGGGTACAACGGCAACTACCCTGACGAAACGCCCCTGCTGGTGGATATTCCCGACCCAGATATGGCGTATGTGATTTATAACTCCGGCATTGGCCACAAGCCCATCGCCAACGTGCTGCACATCCCGCGCAATTATCAGAATGACCTGAACGACCTGATTTGCGTGTACACGCCGAACCAGTACTTTGAAATCGACAACGGCAAGGTCACAAAATCGGAGAACCACTCCCTTGGAATGCTGCCGATGGTCGAATACAAGCTGAACCCAGAGCGGATGGGTTTGTTTGAACCTGCTATCCCTGTGTTGGATGCCATCAACGACCTTGAAAGCAACCGCCTTGACGGTGTGGCGCAGTTTATCCAGTCCATCATGGTGTTTACCAACTGCCTTGTGGACAAGGATGCTCTCGATCAAGTCAAAGAACTTGGCGCAATGTGCCTGAAATCTACTTCTGGTCTGCCCGCTTCTGTTTCTCAGATTGCAAACGAGCTTGACCAGCAGCAGAGCCAGATCCTGCTTGATTCCATGTTGAACGTGTACCGTAGCCTGACTGCTATGCCTAGTGCCACTGGCAGCGAGAACGCAACATCCGACAATGTGGGCGCAGTTATTGTCCGCAACGGCTGGAATCACACAGAAGCAAGGGCGCAGCAGTACGAGAATATATTCAAGTATGCTGAACGTCAGAGCCTGTCTGTGATGCTGAAAATCTTGCGTGATACGGCTGGTTCTAAGCTGATGGCAAGTGACATCAACATCAAACTGCCGCGCCGTCAGTACGACAACCAGCAGAGTAAAGTTCAGATTTTTGCACAGATGTTGCAGCAGACCATTGACCCGCAGTTGGCGTTCACTACGCCCGGTCTGTTCCCTGACCCACAGGCTGCTTATGAGATGAGCAAGCCGTTTCTGATTGCCGCTGGCAAGCTGGGAGAGGATGGGAAAGCACCGAATCCGCAGGAACAGCCTAAACAGGACGCTATCGGCACAAATGCCGGGAACACAGAACGGTCTGACGATTTTGTTAACGTCAACAAAATCGGAACGAATTAAACTTTTTGGGCTTAAAAAGTTTAACTCATTAACAGAAATACCCTGTTTTCGTTAATGAGTACGAAATGAGTTCAATGTTTTTGCCAAATTCAATCGAAATCAATCCGCACAAGCGGGCTGATATATTCCGGCAGGGAAGCCGGGATACAAATTTCGCAGCGTTGCAGGGAAGCAACGGTAAAAAAACGCAGGAGGAAATTAACGATATGAAACTCAATGTGTTGCTTGGTGATGCCTACAAAGAGGGCATGACCGCCGATGAAATCATTTCTGCGCTTGAAAAGGTTGCAGACCCTAACGCAGAGATTGAGAAGCTGCGGAACGCCGTGACGAAAGCCAACGGCGAAGCTGCTGAGTACAAGAAGCAGCTCAAGGCAAAGCGCACCGATGACGAGAATGCCGCACAGGAACAGGCTGACAAGCTGGCAGAGATGCAGAAGCAGATTGAAGCCCTGACTGCCGACAAGGAGAACCTTGTCAAGGAAAAGACCCTTGCATCTTACCGTGAGAAGTTCGTTGCACAGGGTTATGACGCTGAACTTGCCAACAAGGCTGCATCTGCACTGGCTGACGGTGACATGGACAAGGTGTTTAAGTTCCAGTCGGAGTTTATGACCGCTCACGACACCGCATACAAGGCTTCTCTGCTGAAGGATATGCCCACACCTCCGGGTGCGGATGGCAATGGCAGTTCTGACAGCGAAGGTGTGGCGTTTGCTAAGAGCCTTGCAGCAAGAAAGAATGCCGAAAATAAGACATCGAGTGACGCATTGAACGCTTTCCATTAAGGAGGAAAACATGAAGTATACCACTACTCCGGTATCGGCTCCTGAAAGCACTATTCTGGCTGCTGATACCTACGTTGCCATTCCCTTTACTGTGACCGAAACCGATGTCGTAAAGGCTGGCTATCCAATGGCAAAGACTGGCAAGAAGGCTTCTGCCACTACCGGGATTTCCGATGCAGCAATTACCGACGCCATTGGCATTCTGTTGCACACCGTTGACCCGTCCGTCAACCCAAACGGCGCACTGCTTATTCAGGGCGTTGTTGACCAGAAAAAGGCAAAGGCAAGTTCTGGCTTTTCCTTTACTGCTGATGACGTTTCCGCTCTGCATAAGGCTGTTCCCGCAGTCTTTTTCCGTGACAACATCGGCACTAATGCTTAACGGAGGTAAAAAACATGGATTTTCAGAAATATTTCACTTCCGATGCGATTGCTGAGTATTGGACGAATGATGTTACCAACGCGCAAGCATTCGGCTCTGATGCCCTGTTTCCCCCGCGCAAGAAGGCCGGTCTGGAACTGAAGTGGATTCGCGGTCACAAGGGCGTTGGTATTTCTCTGATGCCCAGTGCATTTGACACGAAGGCGACCTTCCGTGAGCGCAAGGGCTTTAAGATGTCTGAAACCGAGATGCCGTTCTTCCGTGAGGGCTTCCACATCGACGAGAAAGACCGCCAGATGTTGATGGAGATTCAGAACAGCAACAGCACTTTTGCGGAGGAAATCATCAGCCGAATTTTCGATGATGCCGCAGAGCTGATTACTGGTGCGCGAATCGTTCCTGAACGTATGGCGTGGCAGCTGCTTTGCCCGGAAAACGGCAAACCTGGTATCACCATCAAGGCAAACGGCATGAACTACATCTATGATTACGATCCGGATGGTACTTGGCAGGCAAAGAATTACAAGGCTCTTACCGGCAAGGCAAAGTGGGACGTTACCACTTCTACTCCCCTTACCGATTTTACCATCGCGAAGGATGCAATCGCTGCAAATGTTGGCGAAACCATCACTCGCGCCTATATGAACACCAACACCCTGAATAAGATGATTGCTTCTGACGAGGTGAAAAACCGTTTCATGACGGTTACGGCAAAGTCTATTGCCGTTCTTACTCAGAGTGAAGCACGCGCGCTGGTTGAGCAGACTACCGACATCAAGATTCATCTGTTTGACAAGATGTACCAGCCTGAAGGCGGCGGTGATTCTGTCAAGTACATCCCGGACGGTTATGTTGTCCTGGTTCCCGATGGCAAGGTTGGCGAGATGTGGTATGGCACTACTCCCGAAGAGGCAGACCTCCGTGCAGGCATGACGAACGCTTCTGTTTCTATCGTAAACAACGGCGTTGCGGTCACCACTATTAAGGAACCTCATCCTGTCAACACAAACATCATCGCATCCGAAATTGTCCTGCCGTCCTTCCAGAAGATGGACGCTGTGTACTGCATCAAGGCTTACTAAGGCGAAAGGAGGAAAGCAGCATGGGAGACCAGTATTCCGAAGCGGCAGTCAAGCTGGGGCAGTACATCGCCCCTGCACTTGACCGTGAAATCACGGACGAGGACTACCCACTCTTCGACCTGCTGCTTGATTTCGCCAAAGACAAGATATTTGCACAGGGATACCCTTTCGGTAACAGACCAGACGAGTTGCCCTTGCAGTATCAGTCATTGCAGATACGCATTGCAGCGGAACTGTACAACCACATCGGCGCAAACGGACAGACGAGTTACACCAACAACGGCATCACTCGTGTGTGGGAAAGCTCTGATGTGGCACAGTCCCTGCTGAATGAAGTGGTTCCGAGAGTAGGTGTTATCGGCTAATGTTCAATGGTAGCCCGCTGGATAAGCGCCCGCTGTGGTATTCAAACCCTGTTGGTGAGAAAACGCCTGTTGTAGACGAGTGGGGCAACGAGACTGGCGAATCCGCATACGAATCGTGGAGCGAACCCGCAAAGCTGATACTGAATGTCAGCCCGCCTACTGGTTCTGCGGAAGCAAACCCTTTCGGCGCGTTCACGGATTATAGCTACGTTGTCAGTTCGTCCAGCAAAAAGCACAACACACCGCTTTATGAAGGTACGCACGTCTGGTTTCAGACGGATGTTTCAAAGCCCTTCAATTACATTGTGGTCAAGGTCGCAGAGCATATCACGGACACACTGTATGCGCTGAAAGAAGTTGTTTCCGGAAGTGGTGCTTTATCTAATGCTGTTTCTTATAGCGGCGAGCTTTACGCAGGAGAGATAAAAAAACGTGAAGATAAAGGTGAAACTAAGTGATGCCGGACTTCGTGATGCGGAACGTCAGATACAGGAGTACAAGACCACCCTGAACAGAAAGGCTAGAGCGCTTGCTTTTCGTCTTTCGTGGCTGGGACTTGAAGTAGCAAAGGTGCGTTTCGCTAATGCGGAATACGCTGGTTCTAATGATGTGAAGTGCCATATCAACCAAAAAGACAAGACTTGCACCATCGTTGCAGAGGGCAAGTCGGTTGCCTTTATCGAGTTTGGCACTGGCGCACATCACAACGGATATGGCGGTGAACTGCCGCCCGGCGTTGGGGCGCATGGCTCCTACGGCAAAGGGCAAGGCGCAAACCGCAGATGGTACTACTACGGCGAATCTGGCAATGCTGGTACGCTTGTCAAACAGGTGGATGGCAAAGGTCAGTTGAATTACACCGATGGCAACGAGCCAGCTATGGCTATGTGGGGGGCTGTTGAGGAAATGGCTTCTCAAGTTGAAGCAACGTGGAGGGAGGTTTGGAGTAGTTGATTGACCGTTTCAATTTTCTTTATACGGAAATCGCAAAAGCTCTCCGAACGCAATTCCCCGGTATCTTCGTCACTGGCGAAATCAATGACAGCAATGTCAAGAAGTTTCCGTGTGTGCAGATTGAGGAAAACAGCAACCTCCCCGCTCACATTGACTCTGCCGGTCGTACAAAATATGCTGCTGTGTCCTTGCGAGTCCGCGTTTATTCCAACAAAGAGACAGGGCGTGTTGCAGAAGCAAGGTCTATTGTAAATGCGGTAGACCTTGTAATGGAACCACTCAAATTCTATCGCAAGTCGTTTGCCCCGTTGAATGGGCTGTACAACAATTCCGTCTATCGGATTGATTGCAGCTATGGGGCAACAATCGGAGAGGACGGAATGATTTACCGAAACTAAGGAGGTAAACATTCTATGAGTACTGCTATCTCCGGTCTGAATACCACCCTGTATTGTGGCGACAGCGCAACCGCTCTGACGAAGCTGTGCGACATCAAGGATGTGCCCGACCTGATCTCTGAGCCGAACCTTCTGGATGCCACCACTTTGTCTGACCCCATGCAGGTCAACATCTTTGGCATCATCCAGAGCGACACCAAGTCTTTCACCGCCAACTACAACAAGGCTGACTATACGAAAGTTAAGGCAGCTGGCTACGATGAGACTTCCGATAGTAACGCCGTTAAGTATTACGCCCTGAAGATGCAGGACGGCTCCGGCTTTACTTGGCAGGGTATGCATCAGGTTGGTCTGTCCGGCTTTGGCGTGGACGAGGTTGTGGAAATGACCATCAACTGCATCTTCACCAAGAAGCCTGAGTTCAGCGAGACCCTGACTGTCACTGGCGGTTAAACCGCAAAAATCGAATCAATCAAACCGGGCAGAACTGAACAACGGATTTGGTTCTGCCCCTATTTATAAAGGAGAGCATTTATTATGGCTGCTAAGGTTATCAACTTTCATTCCCCCGATGGTAAGAACACTTACGAGCTGACCTTCACCCGTGACAGCGTGGAAGCTACCGAACGTGCAGGTTTTCAGATTGGCCAGTACACTCAAATGACCAATCTGCTGTCCAACTCTCGCGCTCTGTTCTACGGCGCTTTCATCGCACGGAACAAGGGCATCAAGCGCAAGGTTGTGGACGAGATGTTCCAGCACATCGAGGATAAGGAAGACCTGATGGGCGTTCTGCTTGAGATGTTTATGGACGCTTCTAAGTCCCTGCTGGCAACTGACACTGAGGACAAGACCGCAAAAAACGCAACGTGGGAGATTGTGTAACCGCACAATCTCAGGAAGCAGACGGAGAGGGAGAGCCATTCTCCTTCTCCAAGCTGTTCCACGATGTAGAAGCCTATTACATCTCCATTGGTATGACATACGACCAATTCTGGTACGGCGATGTATGGCTGGCAAAGGTCTACCGTGACGCGGAAGAACTACGCGCCCGCAGAGCCAATGTTGAAGCGTGGAGAAACGGCTTTTACATGGCATCTGCGCTTTCCTCTACGGTTGGCAATATGTTCCGAAAGAAAGGGTCTAGCCCCATCAAGTACATGGATAGACCGATTCCCCTTACTCAAAAGGAGAAGGACGAGTATGAATACCAACGCGCAGTTGAGGCGCAGGAGCGAATCAAGAGAATGATGTTCTCTATGATGGAAAGTGATGGTGGTAGTGATGGCTGATGTTGATATTACGAGCTTATCCGTAGAGATCTCTGCGGAATCGCAGGGCGCAGAGCTTAATATCGACAAGCTCACTGCCGCCATTTCTAATTTGCGGACGAAGGGCAACGTCACAAAGGTTGTGAACAACCTTGACAAGCTGGCTAGTTCCATTGCGACGCTGAAACAGGCATCCGCCGGAATGTCCGGGCTGGATAAAATCACCAGTTTTCTAAATGGGCTTTCCAACGTCAACACGACCGCAAGTGCAAAGAGCATCAACACGGTCGTGAACGCCATCAAGAAGATTCCTGCGGCTGTGTCTGGCTTGAACGGCGTGGACTTTTACTCTATGTCTGGAAGCATTACTCAACTTACTAACGCTTTGGCTCCATTGTCCATTCTGGACGCATCGAGCCTTAAATCTCTTGGCAGTGCTTTTAATGCGATTGGAAAGGTTCCTGATCTAACCGACAAATTAAAAGCAACAGACCTTGATTCTTTTGCAAGTTCTTGCCAGAAGATTTCTACCGCTCTTACTCCCCTTGCATCTCAGCTTGACAAGGTGGGCAACGCTTTTGCAAAGCTCCCTTCGCAGTTGAGCAAGGTGGTCACGCAGGCAAACCGTGTGACCGCAGCCAACGAAAAGCAGCGCAAGAGCTATCTCAGCCTGTCCAATCAGATGAACGGCTTTATGCGGAACATGGCAAAACTAGTTTCGTTGAAAGCTATCGCTGAGTATCTTGGCAACGCTGCTGCCAAGTTCAATGACTTCTATGAAGCAACAGACCTGTTTCATAATGCTATGGGCAATTTGAGCGGTGAAGCTGATACGCTCATTAGCAAGATGCAGGGCTTACTTGGCGTTGACCCGACCAAAGCGATGACTTACATGGCTACCATCCAGAGCTTGGGCACTTCGTTTGGGCTGGCCAGCGACAAAGCATACGTTCTGTCCAAGAACCTGACTCAACTTGCCTATGACGAAGGCTCCTATTGGAACAAGGACGTTGCAGAAACCTTTACCGCAATGTCTTCCGCAATCTCTGGTGAGATTGAGCCTATTCGCCGTTTAGGCATTGACCTGACTCAGGCACGGTTACAGCAAGAGCTTCTTGCTTTGGGCTTTAACAAGCAGGTTTCTAGTCTGTCTCAGGCAGATAAGGCGGTTCTGCGTTACATTGCCATCATGAAGCAGACTGCCAACGTGCAGGGCAACCTTGCACAGACCATCCAAAGCCCTGCGAACCAGATTAAGATTCTGAAAGCGCAGTTGGATATGCTGGCGAAGTCTGTTGGCTCTCTGCTCTACCCTGCCCTGAAATCCATTTTGCCCCCGCTGATTGCCGCTGTTCAGCTCATTCGAGAGTTTGTTGAATGGGTGGCAAAGCTGATGGGTGTGAAGGTCGTGTTCACCGATTTCACCAAGAGCGCTGATAGTGTTGGCGGCATCGGTGACGCAATGGATGACACGGCAGACTCCACCAAGAAAGCCGCCAAAGCCTTCAAGGACTACACGATGGGCTTTGATGAACTGAACATCATTGACCCCACACAGGGAAGCTCCGGCTCTGGCAGTGGCGCATCTGCTGGCAACATCTTGGGCGATGTAGACCTGTCCGGCTACGATATGTTCAAGAACTATGTCGGCAACGCTGTGGATGAAATCAAGGAAAAACTTCGCAAACTTGCTCCTATTGTTGCTGCTATCGGCGCTGGTTTTGCCACATGGGCTATCGGGAATGCGCTTCTTACTGCGTTGAAAGACACTCATGATTGGGCATACAAGCTCGGAAAAATCGTTGGTGGTCTTAATCCAGAGCTACTTCTAGTAGCCGGGACGGTCGCCCTTATCGTTGGTCGATTTGTTCAGCTTTATCAAAACAGCGAAAATTTCCGGCAAGGTTTGGCCCGTATTAAAGATTTGATTTACCTTGCGGGTCTTGGGTTTACGCAAGGCTGGAATATCTCTTTGACTGATGGGAAACTTGGCGGGTCTATCAAATGGCTAAAAGAAGCTCTTTCTAATCTCGGTCAAGCGATTTGGAATTTGATTCCTGAGGAATGGCAGGGGAAAATCTCTACTGCATTCGAGACAATTCAAAAAGTCGTCAAAGACCTTGACCTCGATTTGGGCGATTTGGTCATGACGCTTATTGGAATCGGTTTGACTATTAGCGGGCATCCCGTTGCCGGCCTTGCAGTTCTTGGTTTCGAAGCCGTCTCTGTCGCCGTGCGTGATCTTGGCAGTGAAAACGAAGCAGAAGCATTTCAGCTGAAATCTGATTGGCACGATGCTTTCGTGAATTTCGGCACGATTGCGGCCGAAACAGTGGCAGACATCATAACTGCTCTCGGAAATCTTATCAATGATTTTGCAATTTTTATCGGATGGATTCAAAATGGCGTTTCTGAAACGGAAATGCTCGACATCCAGATGAATGGAAATTTTCTTGAAGGTGCAATCGCGTCTCTTGCTCAAGTTATCCACAACATGGGCGTGTTCATTGGATGGATTATTAAAGGCGTAGACGAATCAGACCGCCTTGCCATCGCCGCCAATGGAAACTTTGCGGAAAAATTTGTTCTCTTGATTGCTGATGTAATCAATGGAATCAAAGACGCTGTAACGTGGTTCGGAAAGCTGATTGATAAAGTTTCTAAGTTTAATCCGTTAAGCGTTGGCAAAAACATTATTGATGGCATCACGAAGGGCATCACGGGGAACACCAATGTGTCAAATGACGCGACCAAACAGTTGACCGATGGAATCAAGAAAACCGCTCAAGATGAACTTGATATTCACTCTCCCTCTAAGTGGTTTGAAGGGATTGGCAGCTACATCGACCAAGGCCTTGCAAACGGCATCACCGGCGCTCTTGGTTACGTCAACGATGCTATGAATAAACTCGTAGACACCACCAAGCTCAAGGGCGAAGAGATGGCGAACTACGGCATTGACTGCGGCACAAGCTACGTCAACGGTATCATTTCCGGGCTAGACTCTAAGTGGGCCGAACTCGATAACAACCTCAAAACCGACTTCTTCGGCACGGCGCAAACTTTCATTCAGGCTGCGCAGAGTGGCGACTGGAAAACAGTCGGCACTACCATTGCCGCTGGCATTTGGGGCGCTATGGGCGATGAGCAGCGTAAACGCGTCAAGTCCGTTGCAAGCGATTTGCTTGGCAGACTGAGCAAAGAACTGAAAAGTCAAGCTTCTTCCCTACTGAATACAGCCGCTACCATTGGCAAAAATCTGGTGAACAGCCTAACTCAGAACTTCGGAAAGGTTTCCTCTGAAACTCAGACGATGCTTTCTGGTATTACGCAGGCTTTCGGAAACGTGAAGTCTCCTCTCGCAACGGCTGCTAAAGCAATCAGCGCTGCGCTGTCTGGCGGCTTGCTCAGCTCTTTTCCGACAATTTTCGCTGGGTTTGCCGGGCTGGTAAGCACCATCGGAACCGCAGTGGCGGGAATGCTTTCTGCTGTGGGTGCCGCCCTCAGCGCTACGATTTTTGGCCTTCCTGCTGGAATCGTAGCCCTTGCTGCTGCCGCGACCCTTGGCGTTGCAATCGCTGGAATCGTATCGAAACTTGGCGGCGGCCGGTCTACCAGTAGTTACAGCGATACATCTCAGTACGTTGGAAGCTCTAGTTACAATTCCTCGACATCCAGTTCTTCCTATGGCGGTACTTATTCTGCGGCCGGAGGAAGCTCTGAGGACATGAGAGATGCTGTGTACAACGGCTGCTACAATGCATTCCTCGACATCTGGCAGCGTTACGGTGAAGAGCTGTTGAAAGAGCAGAACGTGAACGTATATCTTGACGGCAAGCAAATTGCCGCCTCTGTTGATAAAGTGAAGAAAGACCGTGGCGTATCCATTATGGGCACTGAGGTCTACTCTTATTAAGAAAGGACGGTTTCGATGGCTAATATTCCTGCACTGGTTACGGTGAACGGCGTAGAGCTGCCGGAACCGTCCTCTTATGAGGGAACTACCAGCACGATCGTGGACTCTGGACGAAATGTTCAAGGCAAAGTCGTTGGAGCTGTCGTACGGAATGACGTAGCAAAAGTCACGATGTCTTGGAATTATCTTACTGCCAAGCAATGGGCCACCATTCTAAGCCTATTTACCTCTAATTTTTACTGCTCTGTTCGGTTTTACAATCAGGTGACCGCAGGATACACGACGCGGCAGATGTATGTCTCTGATCGAACTGCCGGGATGTGGCGTAGAAGCCCGAACAATGGCAGTATTATGGGGTGGACTGGCGCAAAATTGTCTCTTGTTGAGGTGTAATGTATGGAAAGAGCTACCGACAAATGGACGCAAAAGTTTAACAACACACTTGTGCCCGAAACTTTTGTCGAGATAACGGTTGGCATCACTGCGCCGGGTGTAAACAAAAAGGCAAAATTTGTCACATCTGCTATGAGTGCGTTCGCAAACGCGAATGCTCTTTCACAAGCGGGAGTGGTTTCCTTTGTAAAATATGGCACAGGAGAGCCTAATCTTTGTGTGCTTGATGGCAGCTGCAAAGTTGTTCCCGCTTCCGCTCCATATGAAAACACCGGGTTCGTTAGCTCTACAATCTTCAGCGCCTCTAACCACCCTGTTCTTTTTGCCACGTTTGCCAGCGAGGTAAAATCTTCCGTTCCGGGCGTCAATATTATCTGGTCGTCCGTTTTCAACGAATACGCTACCAACTTCAAAGTCACTTCTTATCTTGGCGCGCAAGAGCTTAATTCCGTCACCGTTACAGGGAATGCATCGGTATTCTCCGATGTGGAGATTGAGCTGAGCGGGTTTGATGCCGTTAAAGTAGAAGTTTTGGATTGGTGCATTCCAAATCGCAAGGCCCGGATTGAACAGTTCAGAATTGGACAATATCTGATTTTTGACAAGACAAAAATCCTTTCCTATCGTCACACCTCTTCTCGTGACCCGATTTCCGGCCAGCTTTCACAGGAAAGTATCTCGTTTAGTCTTGATAATAGTGACCGTACATGGGATTCTGTCAATCCTCAAGGCATCTACAAATATATTTACGAACGTCAGCCCATCTCTGTGCGCTACGGCATGGATATTGATGGCAAGGTCGAGTGGGTCAATGGCGGCAAGTTCTTCCTGTCGGAGTGGAGCGTTCCCGCCAACAGTATTGAGGCAAGCTTTTCCGCCCGCGACTCCTTCCTTTACTTGATGTCCACCACCTACACCGGCAGAAAATACGGTACGCTCTATGAGATGTGCTACGACGCTTTGGAGCTGTTGGAAGCAGATGAAATCACCTTCGATATTTCGGACGAACTGAAAGATTATTCTGCTGACATCTCTTCGGATGGCTCTTCGTATAAAAACTCTGATATTTTGCAGCTTGCAGCCAACGCAGCGGGCATGGCACTATATCAGACGCGAGATGGCGTTATCACCATCAAGCGGGCGTATGAATTTGGCTCCGGCACGGATGTTGAGGACATCACCCTTCTCAATAATTATTCTTGGCCTGAAATCACTTTCGCACAAAACCTTCTTAATGTCACGACCTCTGTTGGTAACAAAACATACGCTTACCCCGAAAACCCTTCCGGTCGTGGCGTATCTCAGAGCTTGAGCAACGCCCTTCTTTCTGAGTCTACGCTTGAAAAGTCTCGAAACGCCCTTACGGAATCTTACAGCGTGCTTTCCAATCGGCGCAAAGCCACTTTGGAATATCGAGCCAGTCCCATAACGGACGCTTTGGATTTCGTGAAAATCCATCACCAGTTCGATTACAGCGCAACTCTGTTATTGACAAATGTGTCTTACACCTACAATGGATGCTTTAAAGGCAAACTTGAAGGATATATGATGGCGGACGTTAAGTCTTTGATCGTAGACAAATCCAACGAGACACTCGAGTGGGGACAGTCTGTAGTGATCACTGCTACTCTTTCCCCTGCCTCCCAAGATTCGCCCAAAATCAGCTGGTCTGCATCTCCCGAAGGTATTGTTTCCCTCCATGTGCTTACCAATACAGAGGGAAAGTCCACCTGTCAGGTCAAATGGAACTCCCCCGGCACAGCTATCGTTACTGCTTCTGCTGGCGGCAATTCTTCCAGCTGTTCGTTCCTTACCACTGAATATTATCTTTCCAATATTCCGGGGGGCAAGACGGTGCTTATGGACGAAGGTAGCAACGTCGTGGAGTTCATTGTCGCCAAGCATGACTATGAGAGCGAGTTGAACGGGGCAGGACGTGCGCTTTTGGTTCGTAAGCGTTATCCAGCCCTTATGAATTGGGACTCCAGTTGGTCTGCTTATGCACAGAGCGATATAAATACATGGCTTAATGGCGAGTATCTCAATACCTTCTCTTCGGCACAAAAAGAAGCGATTGGCAGCACTACATTTTATTACACTCCCGGCTTTACTGCTATGGATTTCTCTGTTGGAAGTAGCAAGGTGAGCACTATGTCTAAAGCTGTATTTTTGCCTTCTGCGCATGAATTTGGAGGCGATTGCGAAGGCAATGACGTTTTTGGCTGGACAAAGAACTCTCCTGACTATAAATACAATGAAGGAACTTCGTTCCCGCAGGCCAAGGGCATATTGGAATCCATGCTTGCTGCCGATAATGCCACTATCACTAATGGTAGCTGCCGTGTGTTCACTCGAACTCCTTTCCTTTATAGTGCCGAGTATGCCTCTGGTTACCATTCCAGCGACCGTAAAGATTTTCTGAGTAGGATGGTTACAACTCTTGAAGACACTGCCATCGACGGAAATTCTGGATTTTCAGTATTGTGGGGTCATACGGCTGCCTTTGGGCCTAATTTGCTCTATTATTGCGCACATCCTTCGTTTACCCTGCCCGAAACCACACAAATCGATGCCAATGGCAAATTAGTTTTTTGAAAGGTGATTACATGGCAACATGGATTACAGACCGCACACAAGCGGATATTGACCGCGTAAAAGAAATCGCTTTCAAGGCCAGAACCGGCATATGGACAGAAGAAGAACAACAAGAATGGGCTGCTGGCATGAAAGGCGCACTCAGCTACACCGATTACAACCGCATTGAAAACGGAATCAAAGAACTCGCCGAAATCGTTGGCGCAGATTATTCTGCAAGAATTGTTCAAAAAAAAGTAGAAGTTGTTACAGCGAGAAACCAAGACGGCGATATTCCATCGTGGGACGCCTACCCCTCCCACGCCGAGTTCTTTGTGCCGCTGACCGCCAAAAAGTCCGGTTTACTGCTCCACTCGATGTCCTTCCGCATCAAGGGGTTTGTGGCCGGAAAAAGCCGGGCCATCCTGCGCAAGGCGGCTGACCAAACCCGACTGGTGGATTTCTCACTGGAGCTTATCCGGGGCTACAACGACGTGACCCTTGACATGGGAGACCTTCCACTCGAAAATGGCGTGGAGTATCAGCTGTATATGTCCGCCGTTAACAACTTCTATCCTCCTTCGGTGGAACCCGAGTGGGTGGTAGAGAATGATCTTATTGACATCGCCAACGCTAGCGCTTACTACGATGGAGACAGCAAGATTCTCTTCTCTGGCACTGCTACGGTCATTGAGCCTACGGAAGCGGTCTGGGGCGTAGATGACTACTTGACTACTGATGACTGCACTAGATGGTTGAGCAACATATCCTCCATTCGTTCAAAATGCAGCGGAAAAAGCTCTACCCCTGAAACTCCGGGAAGCTTCAGCTATCGTTTTTCAATTGTCAATCAATTGGAAAAGGTTTTGTTTGATATTGAAGCGATGGCTAAAGACCATTCAATCTATTGTTCCGAGCTTATATGTGGAGGTGAGAACCCTATTATGCGGTTTATTGACAGACGAGCAAAATACCCGGGCCGTTGGACAATGAAAAAGTCCAACGGCACATCAGAGGTCGTCACTCTCGTCCGTAACGACGAGCCTATCGTTGAAGGCACGCCAATGAACGCGGATACGTTCAATTCTCTTTTTTTAAACAGTGATGCCGACACCGCAAAAACCGCCTCGCTGGTGGAGTATCTGTGTCTCCTTGATGGCGTGCCCATTGAAAGCAGCGTCACCCCCAAAGACGCATACACCGCTGGTCACTGGAACAAAGACATGGTCAAGCTACTGGTGGAGCGTCAGCGCTTGACTGCTGCGGAGTACGAAAATATCACCGGCGAGCCTTACACCGCATAAGAGAGGAGCACGCTTATGATCGAACTTAGTGTATCTCTTGCCTCCAACGGCGCTGCAAAGCTGGCAGGTTATGAGCAGATGCTGCGCTTCGGCTACACCAAAAACCGGGGCGTGTACCGCCTTGCTGTCACCGCTTCCGGCGAGTGGGAAGGGCTGGCTGTCCGCTGCTTCTGGCACGCCCCGGACGGCAAAGCCCCGCCCTCCTCGCTGGTGGTGGGCGGCTATGTGGACGTGCCTGCCAGCGTGACCGCACAGCCGGGCAACGGCTGCATCACCTTTGAGGGCAGCGACGGCACCAAGACCGTGACCAGCGCTGACCTGCGCTACCGGGTGGCTGCAAACTCCGGCACGGAGGACGGCACAGAGCCGGAACCGGGAACGCCTGCGTGGCAGCAGTTGGTGGATGCCGTGAAGGAATCGGCAGCATCTGCGGAACAGTCCAAAACGGAAGCGCTGGACGCGGCAGAGCGGGCCGGGGCATCTGCCGATGAAGCGGAAGCGAGCGCGGCATCGGCACTGGCAAGCGCGGAGAGCGCCGAGAAAAACGCTCTGTCTTCCGCTACCAGTGCCGCCGAAGCCACTCGTCAGGCAGAGCTTGCCGCACAGTCAGCGGAGAACAAAGGCTTTCTGTATCTGGAAGACGATAACAACAGCGGCATTTTGTCGCTTGTGGTATCGGATAACCTCACCGATGACGTCACCTTGCAGGATGACGGACAGGGCAATTTGGAGGTGGTATATAAATGAGCAAGAAAATGAAAATCGGCCCATACAGCGCCTACGCGATCGCCGTCAAGTACGGGTATACCGGCACGGAGGAGCAGTGGGTCAAGGAGCAGGAAGCGAACCGCGTCGCTTCGGAACAGGCCGCACAGCAGGCAGGAGCCGCCCGGGATAATGCTGAAACCGCAGCGACCCGGGCTGAAAACGCCCGGCAGCAGACCGAAGAAGTCCGTACCGACGCGCTGGACAAAATCGACTCTGCGAAATCCGATGCGCTGGAGGCTGTGGCAGTCAAGCAGACGTCCGCGACCGCTGCGGTAGATACGGCCAAGACCAGTGCCCTCAACGACGTGGAAGCAGCTAAGAGCGCGGCAGTAAAGGCCGTGACCGATACGCAGTCTACCGCTACGCAGGCCGTCGATGCTGCCCGGGACAAAGCCGTCGAGCAGGTAAATGTCGCCACAGAAGCCGCAAAGACCGCAGCCAATGAAGCTGCCACCAGTGCGGGTAATGCGTCTACAAGCGCCCAGCAGGCCGCCGACAGCTTGCAGGAGCTGAAAGACGGCATTGCCAGTGGCAACTTCAAAGGCGAAAAGGGCGACAGGGGCGAAAAAGGAGACACCGGTGAGACTGGCCCTGCCGCCACTGTCGCGGTTGGCACTGTGACCGGCCTTGGCGCTGGTGCCGCTCCGACCGTCACAAACTCCGGCGATGAGCACAATGCTGTGCTGAACTTTGGCATCCCCACCGCGAGCGCCATTGATATTGCCGTTGACGTGCTCTTTAAGCTCCCCCGCACTGGAAAGGTCTACACCGTAAAAATCCCGCGCTTTGCCACGAACCCCACCGTCAACTGCGAAAAGCTGGACGACAACGCGGGCCTTGTGTGCGAGCCGTCTACCGACACTGTCGAGGGGCGGGACGACTATGCCGACATTCCCCTTTTTAAGTGGTACAACTGCAACTACAAGAGGGATGCCTCCGGCCACGCCTACCCGACTGCTATCGAACATCTGAGCGATGACTACCGCAAGACTGGCACTGTGGATGTGGGTGTTATCCAGATGACCCCTTACGTCAAGTGGGACGCAAGCAATCCTGACTATATCCTGTGGTCTATCACCGATTCTCCCCGTGATGGATTTACCCCGTGGGCCGCTGCCAAGTCTGGCGACACCGTATATCCCTACGTCATTCACTCGAAGTTCTTCAGTGGCGTGGGCGAGGATGGTCTACTGCGGAGCGTGTACGACCTCATTCCGGCGCGCAACCAGTCGTACTACAGCCTGATTACAAACTACGCCAAGAAGGGCGCTGGCTATAAGGGCGCAGGCGGCGAGAAAGCCGCATGGCAAATTCTGTTCAATTCTATCAAATACGCGGTGAAGTCCAGTCAGGAAAAGTACGCAGGATGCACGGGCTATAATCTCCAGTATCCCGCAGCTGTACAGCGAAGCGAGAAGCTGACATACTTCCCTGTCACAGCGGCGCAGGCGAAGAACTTGCTGGTCGGAAGCCGGGTTTCTGTTGGATACGGTTCTAAGGGTAGCGACGGCACTGTCAATAATGACCGTAATGCTTCGACTGTCCATCAGTATGCAGACGAAGCCAAAATTCTCAAGATTGAACCCATCGATGATACGACCAGTGCTGTGTATCTGGACTGCGACGCTTTTGACACGATGCCTGTTGCTCTGTCTGACACCCTGAACGCACCTATCACTTTGTCTACGATGCACTGGCACAGCGGCACAACGGACGCAGTCATCGGCCACCATGATGGCAGCCCCGGCAGCAATACGGATGCTAAGCACCCCTATCGTGTGCAGGGCATCGAGTATGCTGTGGGCGGCTATGAAGTGCTCAGTGATGTGGTACTCGCCTTTGACGACAGTAACGGCAAGGACATATATGTCTGTCCTGCTGGCGTAGCGCATACCAAGACCGATGCGGAGATTCTGGCGAAGTATAAAAAGGTCGGCAACTTTCCTGCGGGTGACTTCTGGATTGGAGACATCGGCTTCGACCCGGAAACCTGCGTAACGTGGCCTGCAACGCAAGGCTCCGGAGATAAAACAGGCGTCGGCGACTACGTCCATGGTGGTGGAAACGCAAGCAAGAACACCCTGCGCGAATACTTGCAAGGCGGTGATCTCGGGAAGTGGTCGACTGCGGGCGCTTCGTATGTGTATTGCTGGCGCTGGCTTGGGGGCGGGTACTGGCATTGCTTGGCCGCCGATTGACACTTTGCGCCGGGGGTGAATGCCGCTTGCGGCAGAGGGGGAAATCCCACTGAAAGCAATGCGGCATGAGACAACTATAAATGAAAGGAGTTGTAGCACATGAAAGCAAACTTCGATGCAGAGCAGCCCGCCGTCCGATCTGTACGTGACGGCCATACGCTGTATATCTTTATCTGTGTCAACGGCCAGTGGACGGAGCAGCAGTATGACGAATCACAGCCTGCACAGCAGGTGTGGGAATGCGACTACCGGGAAATCGTGGCTGATGAGAGCAAAATCGACCTTGAGAAGGTCACGGCTGCTCCTGAAAAGTATCTGGATTGGACGGATCCTGTCGAGAAGACTGACGCCGAAAAAATCGCAGAGCTTCAGGAGAAGAACGAGATGCTCACACAATGTCTGATGGAAATGTCGGAGATTGTTTATGCATAAAATCACACAAAAAATCGAAAGGATGGTACTTATGATGGCTATGTTATGGGCACAGGAAATTATGTCTGCTGAGACTGTGGAGGAGGCAAAGGCTCTGTATGAGCGCTGCCCTCGTCTGCTGAAGCCGAAGGTGAAGGACATCCTCGTCAAGAGCGGCTTTGAGGAAATCGTAGGCGAAAGCAACGCCTGAGAAAGGACGTGTCGTATGGGCTTTTTTAAGTTTTTGAGCAGCCTTCTCGCGGGCCTTTTCGGCCCTTCCCATCCCTCCGCAGATGCCTCTCCCGAGGTGCCCACAGTGGACACCAAAGCCTCCGCTCCTCCCGGCTGGGAGGGCGAGCCGCCCTACCGCTATCTCGACGTGAGCCGGTGGCAGGGAAAAATTAAAATGGAGGGCTGGGCGCAGGTAAAAGCGGCAGGCTACAAAGGCGTGATGCTGCGGGCCGTAGGGAGCCGCAACGGTGTACCCTACATCGACCCCACCTTCGAGGACAACTATGACAACGCAAAAGCGGCAGGGCTGGATGTGGGCGTGTACTACTACACCAACGCCTCCTGCGAGAAGCTGGCTGACGAAGAGCTGGCTGTACTGCGGCAGACGCTGCGGGGCAAGGAGCTGACAATGCCGGTGGCGGTGGACATGGAAGATGCAGAGCTTACCGTGCTGAAGCCGAAAGACCTGACCAACCTCGCAGCCTACCACCTCGAGCAGATCGAGAAGATGGGGTTTTTTGCCCAGCTCTACACCTACACGAGCTACGCCAACCGCAACCTCGAGATGGAGCGTC